>FLNX01000129.1_pt1 | contig 78594 bp, 60 predicted proteins | sample 1140341 | NCBI WGS metagenome assembly FLNX01 (sample SAMEA3878208, study PRJEB12797) | bioreactor metagenome | biome: Moose rumen | place: Sweden | collected 2011-10
TCTTATACCTAAGTTGGAAGGAATTGACAATCCCAGTCTTTCTACAATTAAGCGTAGCATAGCTGCCCTGACAGCAGTTGGACTTGTCAAACGAGTAGGCAGTCGCAAGACAGGGCAATATATGGTTAATGAGGTTGTTTGCGACAAAGATAAATAACAGCAGCCCTCACCTTTAAGAGCTCTCACAACCATTATCACGGGAATATCACGGGAATTGCGAAAAAGAAAAATCGCTAAGCAACTGATTATCAGCCTCTTAGCGATTCTTTCTGTCGGGATTACTGGACTCGAACCAGCGACCTCGCGCCCCCCAGACGTGTGCGCTACCAACTGCGCTAAATCCCGATCCTTTTTGCTTAGCAACTGACCTCTTGTCAAGTTTGCGGGTGCAAAAGTACATACATTTTTTGAATTGTGCAAATTTTCCGGGACTTTTTTTGTTTTCTGCAACTTATTTTAATACATAATATTTGCCAAGACCGATTTTAATATGTAATTTTGCACCAAAATTGGAAGAATCAGAGAAATGACAAGATATAAAATCATGGCTCCACGACAGTTGAATGCCATCGTGAGCCTGCCCGCCTCGAAGAGTATATCGAACCGGGCGCTCATCATCTATGCACTCAGTGGCGGGCACCTGCTGCCCCACAACCTCTCCGACTGCGATGACACGGAGGTCATCCTGGATGCCCTGCGGTATATGCCCCAGGAGATCAACATCAAGGCGGCAGGTACGGCGATGCGGTTTATGACGGCCTATCTGAGTGTAATGAGAGGTACGCACGTGATAACTGGTACGGAGCGGATGAAGCACCGTCCGATCAGGATCCTCGTCGACGCCCTGCGCGAACTGGGTGCCGACATCGAGTATGTCGGCGAGGAGGGCTATCCCCCACTCCGCATCACGGGCAGGTCGCTGCAGGGAGGCACGCTGGAGATCGACGGCAACGTGAGTTCGCAGTATATCTCCGCCCTGCTGATGATCGGCCCCGTGCTGGAGAAAGGTCTGGAGGTAAGGCTGGCGGGTGACATCATCTCGAAGCCCTATATCGACCTGACGCTCTGGATGATGCGCGAGTTCGGCGCTGATGCGGAATGGACGGCGGGCGACACCATCACCGTCAGGCCCCAGCCCTACAAGAACCGCGAATACTTCATCGAGAACGACTGGAGCGGCGCCAGTTACTGGTACGAGATGGTGGCCCTGACGGGCAGCCGCGACACGGAGGTGAAACTGAGCGGCCTGATGGACGGCTCGAAGCAAGGCGACTCCATCGTGCGCTACATCTTCAGTCTCCTGGGCGTGAAGACCACCTTCGAGACCAAGGAGACCAACAAGCCGCAGACGGTGACGCTGAAGTGCAATGGCCGCTGTGTGCCGAAACTGGAGTACGACTTCGTGAATGCGCCAGACCTGGCTCAGACCGTCGTAGCCACCTGCGTGGCCAAGGGCGTACCCTTCCACTTCAAGGGACTCGCCACGCTGAAGATCAAGGAGACGGACCGCATCGAGGCCCTCAAGCGGGAGATGCGGAAACTGGGCTACGTGCTGGAAGACCGCAACGACAGCGAACTGATCTGGAACGGTGAACGCTGCGAGCCGTCGATGGAGGCGGGCATCGACACCTACGAGGATCACCGTATGGCCCTGGCCTTTGCGCCGATGGCCCTGAAGCACGATGGCATCGTGATCAACAATCCGCAGGTGGTCACCAAGTCGTATCCCCATTACTGGCAGGGGCTGAAGGAAGCGGGATTCGAGATTGAGGAATTGAGAGATTGAGGAATTGAGCGATGACATTTGCGGTGGTTTGCATAGGGATGATTGTGGGACTGGGCGTGATAGCGGCCGTGTTCAACCACTTCGACAAGGGAGAGGACGCGATTGAGGTGGGCCACGACTGCTCTACCTGCACCGCAGCCGACGAAGGCACCTGCAAAATCCACTGTCTGATGGAGGAAAAACGAAAGAAAGACGCCGGATAACACAATAAAACAGCCAAACTGGTGGTTATATAAATAAGGTATGCGCAGGAAAACCTATATATGGCTGACGATCGCCGTTGTCGTGTTGACAATGGCTGGCTGTTCTACGCAGAAAAACACGTCGAAGTCACGCTGGTGGCACGCCTTCAATGCACGCTATAATACCTATTTTAATGGTAACCAGGCCTTCATTGACGGCAATCTGGAGAAGGAGAAGGGTAACAAGGACAACTTCACGGAGCAGATTCCCCTCTACCCCGTAGGCAACAAGGCCAGCCGCGACATAGGCAAGGGCCAGTACGACCGCGCCATCGAGAAAGCCGAAAAGACCATCCGTCGCCACAGCATCAAAGCCAAACCCGAGTGGAAGAGCGGACGGCGCAAGACGGCCAAGGACCGTGAGTGGCTGGGGCGCAGGGAGTACAACCCCTTCATCTGGAAAGCGTGGATGCTGTTGGGCAAGGCGCAGTTCCAGAAAGGTGATTTCGACGAGGCCGCCGCCACCTTCAGTTATATGAGCCACGTCTACCAGACGCAGATTATGGAGAACGGTCTGGCCCGTGCCTGGCTCGCCAAGTGCTACACGGAACTCGATTGGCTCTACGACGCCGAGGACGTGATCCGCAATATGAGCCGCGACTCCATCCACTTCCGCGCCGTGAAGGACTGGGACTACACCTACGCCGACTACTATATCCGCACGAAGGACTATCAGAAAGCCGTGCCCTATCTGCAGAAGGTGATCAAACACGAGAAGCGCCATCAGCAGAAAGCCCGCGAGTGGTACTTGATGGGACAGATACAGAAGGAGTTGGGCAACCGTCGGGAGGCCGAGCGCGCCTTCGGCAAGGTGGTCGGCTGTCATCCGAGTTACGAACTGGAGTTCAATGCCCGCATCGCCCAGACGGAGGTGATGGCCTCAGGCAATGCCAAGGGTATGATCAGCCGTCTGAAGCGTATGGCAGCCAACGACAACAACAAGGAATACCTGGATCAGGTGTACTACGCAATGGGTAACATCTACCTGATGCAGAAGGACACGATGAAGGCAGTGGGGGCCTACGAGAAAGGCAACAAGAAGGCCACCCGCAGCGGTATCGAGAAAGGTGTGCTGCTGCTGACCCTCGGCAACCTCTACTGGCAACTGGAGAAATACAACGACGCCCAGCGCTGCTACGGTGAGGCCATCGGACTGCTCGACAAGGACAGGAAGGACTACGCCGAACTATCGCAACGCTCGAAGGTGCTCGACGAACTGGTGCCCTTCACCGATGCCATCCACCTGCAGGACTCGCTGCTGGAACTCTCCACGATGCCGGAGGCTGACCGTCTGAAAGCCATCGACCGTGTCATCGCCGAACTGAAAAAGAAAGAGAAGGAAGCCCGCGATGCCGAACTGGAGCAAGCCGCCGAGCAGATGCAACAGAAGAACGCCGCCGTGGGCAACCGCAATAAGCCAGCGGCCCCGACTGCCCCTACAGCCGGCGGCAACGGTCAGTGGTACTTCTATAATCCCACGGCCGTCAACCAAGGAAAGACCGCCTTCCAGCGACTGTGGGGCCGGCGCGAGAATGCCGACAACTGGCAGCGCCTCAACCAAACGGTGGTGAACCTCGGTGGGGATGCCCCAGAGAGCGCGGAGGATCAGGAAAAGGCGGAAGGCGCAGAGAATCCGGAAAATCCGGAGATCCCGGAAAATCCGGAAACCCCGGATACCCCCGAGACCGCCCAAGCCGACAGCCTGGCTAACGACCCGCACAACCGAGAGTACTATCTGGCGCAGATCCCCTTCACCGACGAGCAGAAGGAGGCCAGCCATGCCATCATCCAGGAATCGCTGCTTAAAGCCGGTATCATCTTCAAGGACAAACTCGACAACCTGAACCTCTCGGAGAAACACCTGCTGCGACTGACGAAGGACTATCCCAACTACGAGCAGATGGCCGATGCCTGGTATCACCTCTTCCTGCTCTATTCTCGACAGGGGCGGCACACGCTGGCCGACAACTGCCTGAGCCACCTGAAGGCCGAACATCCCGAGAGCGAATGGACCACCCTGCTCAGCGATCCCTACTACGCCTCGAACGCCAAGTTCGGCGTCCATATAGAAGACTCACTCTACGCCTCCACCTACGAGGCCTTCAAGAACGATAAATACGATGCCGTGAAGAGCAATACCCGAATGTCGGAAGAGCGTTTCCCAATGGGAGAGCACCGTGCCAAGTTCATCTTCATCGAGGGTCTGAGCCTGTTAAACGAAGGCGACGGCACGGGCTGTGTAGAACGGCTGAAGGAGGTGGTGGAGAAATACCCGAAGAGCGAGGTGAGCGAACTGGCGGGTATGATTGTGAAGGGCGTACAGGAAGGGCGACGGCTGCATGGCGGCAAGTTCGACATCGGCGATGTCTGGTCACGCCGCGACATCACCCTCGCTGCCGACTCCACCGTGGTCGACACCCTGAGTGCCGACCCGAACCAGCACTTCCTCTTCATCCTGGCCTATGAGCCTGACAGCGTGGACCAGAACCAACTGCTTTTCGAGGTGGCCCGCTATAACTTCACCAACTTTCTGGTGCGCAACTTCGAGATCAGCACCGACCAGGACGAGGGCTTGCAACGGATGATCATCAGCGGATTCCAGAACTACGACGAGGCACTGCAATATGCCCGCCAACTATATGCCGACGAGAATATGGCCGAAAAGGTCGAGAAGTGCCGCAGCCTCATCATCAGCGACGTGAACTTCAGCCTGCTCGGCACGCGCTTCAGTTACGAGGACTACGAACTGTTCTACGAAGATATCTTCGTGCCGATGAAGGTCAGCCAGGAGCAACTGCTCATACGGCCTGAGGACTTGGAGGCCCCGGATATCGAGGACGTAGGAGGTCCCCGCGATACCGATTCCGAAGAAGAGGTGGAGGGAGAAGATGAGGATGAGGACGAAGTGCTGCCCGGCAACAAGAAACAGGAGAAGAAGACGGTTGACTTTGACTTCGGGGACGATTTCTGGTAAGAGTGAAAAGTGAATAGTGAACAGTGAAGAGTGAATAGTATATGACGAACGGATTATTATTGTGGGTAGACGATGAAGTGGAGCAGTTGAGGGCGCACCTGCTGTTCCTCGAGAAGAAAGGCTACGAGGTGGTGACGGTGACAAACGGCACCGACGCCATCGACCAGTGCCAGGAGCGCAACTTCGACCTGGTGTTGCTCGACGAGCAGATGCCCGGCATCAGCGGCCTGGAGACCCTGCAGCGCATCAAGGAGATCCACCCGGCCCTGCCCGTGGTGATGGTCACCAAGAGCGAGGAGGAGAACATTATGGAACAGGCCATCGGACAGAAGATAGCCGACTACCTCATCAAGCCTGTCAACCCCAACCAGATACTCCTGACGCTGAAGAAGAACATCCACCGTCAGGAGATAGAGACCGAGGTGACGCAGAGCCAGTATCAGCAGCAGTTCCAGCAGATAGCAATGCAGATCTTGGACTGCCGCACCTGGCAGGACTGGGCCGACGTGTACAAACGGCTCGTGCACTGGGAACTGGAACTGAGCAGCACTGACAGCAAGATGACGGAGATGCTGCAGATGCAGAAAGAGGAAGCCAACCTCGGCTTTGCCAAGTTCATCAAGAAGAACTACCTCGACTGGATGGACGAGATAGCCAACCTGAAGGCCAACGACGGACACCGACCCACCCTGTCGCCCGAAATCTTTAAGACTAAGGTGTTCCCACAACTCAACGAAGGCGAGAAAGTCTATCTCATCGTGTTCGACAACTTCCGCTACGACCAGTGGCGGATGCTCGCCCCAGAGATTGGCAAGCAGTTCGACGTCGAGGAAGAACTCTACTACAGCATCCTGCCCACCGCTACACAATATGCCCGCAATGCCATCTTCTCGGGCCTGATGCCCAACAAGATTGCCCAGATGTTCCCTGACCTCTGGGTGGACGAGGACGAGGAGGAAGGCAAGAACCTGAACGAGGAGCCGCTCATCCAGACGCAACTGGAGCGCTACCGCCGCAAGAACACGTTCAGTTACCACAAGGTGAACAACTCGGCGGATGCCGACAAACTGATGCAGCAGATGCCGCAGATGGAGAAGAACGACCTGAACGTGGTGGTATTCAACTTCATCGATATGCTGAGCCACGCCCGTACGGAGTCGAGGATGGTGCGCGAACTGGCCAATAACGAGAGTGCCTACCGCTCCATCACGCAATCGTGGTTCCGCCACTCCATCATCAGCGACTTCTTCCGCGAACTGGCCCAGAAGAACTGCAAGATCATCATCACCACCGACCACGGCAGCATCCGCTGTACGCAGCCTGTGAAGATCATCGGCGACCGCAACACGAACACCAACCTGCGCTACAAACTGGGCAAGAACTTAGGCTACGACGACAAGAGCCTCTTCACCATCCGCGAGCCGAAGAAGGCCCTGCTGCCCGCGCCGAACCTGTCGACCACCTATGTGTTCGCCACGGGCGATGCCTTCCTGGCCTACCCCAACAACTACAACTATTACGTGTCCTACTATCGTGACACCTTCCAGCACGGCGGTATCTCGATGGAGGAGATGATCATACCACTTATCACTTTAACAGGAAAGAAAAGATGACTATTAAGATTGAGAACATAGAGAACATACGGGAGGCAGCCCGGGCGTTTACGGAGCAGATCGGCGACTGCACCGTCTTTGCCTTCTACGGCAAGATGGGAGCCGGCAAGACCACCTTCATCAAGGCTGTCTGTGAAGAATTAGGTGTCAGCGACGTCATTACCTCGCCTACCTTCGCCATCGTCAACGAATATCGCTCCGATACGACCGGCGAACTGATCTACCACTTCGACTTCTACCGCATCAAGAAACTGGAAGAAGTCTATGATATGGGCTATGAGGACTATTTCTACAGCGGTGCCCTCTGCTTCATCGAGTGGCCCGAACTGATAGACGAACTGTTGCCCGAGGATGCTGTCAAGGTGAGCATCGAGGAGAACAGCGATGGCAGCAGAACAGTCAGTTTCTAAATATGCCAGGAGGGTGTTTCAATGCGAAACGCCCTCCTGCATTCATACGTTCTGTTCCTGGAAATCCAGGTCAGCCTGCACCATCAGGACCACGTCCTCCGGGTCGAACGACTGGCTGACATCTTCCTCACGCGCCCGCTTACAGACATAGTCGGCCACCAGTTCCATATCGATGTCCACTTCCTCCTCGTTACTCTCCAGAATACCACTGTCGAAGTAATAGTCTACGATGGCATCGATAATCCACAGGATGTCCAGGTCGCTGTAATGGTGCTTCAGGTCGGAAGGCAGAACCTGGCGGATATACTGTAGTTCCCTCTTGTTCTCCTCCTCGTCCAGTCGGATCTCTTCCTCAAAACTTGCCATAACTTAGAGCAGTGCCTGGAACTTCTCATCCAACTTAGCCTCGCTGACGGCACCGACCACCTTGTCGACCACCTCGCCGTTCTTGAAGAAGAGGATGGTGGGGATGTTACGGATACCGAACTCGGCTGCCAGTTCGTCGTTCTCCTCCACGTCGCACTTGCCGACGGTGATCTTGCCGTCGTACTTCTCTGCCAACTTGGCAATGATGGGGGCGATCATACGGCAGGGGCCGCACCAGGTTGCCCAGAAATCAACGACTAATGGCTCACTGCCACCCTTCAGGCTCTCGAAATTCTCACTTGTAATCTGTACTTCCATAATTCTATTCCTATTTAATTAATAAATAATGTATATCTCTTAGACTGCAAATACCGTGCCAATCTCTCAATTTATCTTATAGTCCATCATCTCGTGGCTCTCGATGAAGTCGATCAGCGTATGGTGCACATCGACATCCCTGCCCTGCGAGCGGAGCAACACGTGGTTCTTCCCCTGCGAGTCGCGCAACTGGAAGAAGAGTTTCGTCTTGCCGGGACTCTCGCTGATCAGTTCGCTCAGTTCAGCCACAATCTGGTCGTCGAGCATATCTGCCACGAGCGAGATGGTGATGCGGTCAACGGCCTTCTCCTTTACGGTCTGCAGATACTCCACGTTCTGCACCTTCAGGTCGAAGACATTGCTGTTCTGCCAGCGGGCCTGGGGCTTGGCGGTGACATAGATCGACGCGCCCTCGGCAAACATACCGCTCCAGCGCCCCCAGTCCTCACCGAAGAGTGCCAGTTCGCCGGAGCCTTCGAAGTCCTCGAGGGTGACAATGCCGAAAGGCTTGCCGTTCTTTGAGAAGCGGGAGGTGACACCTGTCACGATGCCGCCCAGTATGACATCTTCCCTGTCACGCAGGCTCTGCACATCTGCCAATTCGACACACTTCGTGTTGCAGAGGTTGTCGAGCACGATGCGGTACTCGTCGAGCGGATGGGCCGAGAGATAGATGCCCACGAGGTCGCGCTCCTTGTTCAGCCGCTCGATGTCGCTCCAGCGCACATCGGTCTTCGGCACGGGCGGCGTGGCGATCTCTACGTCGCCGAAGTCACCAAAGAGCGAGTTCTGCATCTGGTCCTTCTCGGCCTGATAGGTCTGGCCGTAGCGCACCAGCGTGTCGAGGAAAGCCTCGCCCTTGCTGTTCGTGGCGAAATAGTCCTCGCGGCGGATGCCGAAACTGTCGAAGCCACCGCTCAGGGCGAGACTTTCGTAGGCTTTGCGGTTGACGGAGGCGAAACTGACGCGCTGGGCGAAGTCGTAGATCGACTTGAACGGCCCGTTCTTCTCGCGTTCCTCTATAATCGCCTGGGCAGCAGAGTCACCCATACCCTTGATGGCACCCAGTCCGAAACGGATCTCGCCGTGATGGTTCACACCGAACTTCTCGTACGACTCGTTGACATCCGGCCCCAGCGTGGCGATACCCATCTGCTTGCACTCGTCCATCAGTTTCGTGATTTCCGTAATCTGGTCGCGGCGGCGGCTCATAATGGCGGCCATAAACTCAGCCGGATAGTTGGCCTTGAGGTAGGCCGTCTGGAAGGCCACCCACGAATAGCAGGCGGCGTGCGACTTGTTGAAGGCGTAGGAAGCGAACTTCTCCCAGTCGGCCCAGATCTTCTCCAGCACCTTCGGGTCGTGACCATTTTTCTTACCGCCCTCAATGAACTTCGGCTTCATCGCATCGACGATGTCCTTTTTCTTCTTACCCATTGCCTTACGCAGGGCGTCGCTCTCGCCTCGGGTGAAGTCGGCCAACTGGCGGGAGAGCAACATCACCTGCTCCTGGTAGACGGTGATGCCATAGGTATCCTTCAGGTACTTCTCCATACATGGGATGTCGTACTTGATCTCCTCCTTGCCGTTCTTTCGGGCGATGAACGAGGGGATATAGTCCATAGGGCCGGGACGGTAGAGGGCGTTCATAGCGATGAGGTCCTCGAACACCGTCGGGTGCAGTTCGCGCAGGTATTTCTGCATACCTGCCGACTCAAACTGGAAGGTGCCGATGGTGCGGCCCTGCTGGTAGAGTTCGTAGGTCTTGGGGTCGTCAATGGGGATGGTGTCGAGGTCAATCTCGATGCCACGGGTTCGCTTGATGTTGGCCACGGCCTCCTTCAACTCGGAGAGGGTCTTCAGACCAAGGAAGTCCATCTTGATGAGTCCCGTCGACTCGATGACGTGGCCGTCGTACTGCGTGCAGTTGGTCTTCACACCCTTGAAGTCCGGGTCGTCGGCCGTCGATACGGGTACGTGGTCGCTGATGGGGTCGCGGCAGATGATGAAGCCGCAGGCGTGGATGCCCGTGCCGCGCACCGTTCCCTCCAGCATCTTGGCATATTTGATGGTATTGGCCAACTGCGGATCAGTGGATGCCTCGGCATCGCGCAGTTCAGGCACATACTTGATGGCGTTGGACAGATTCATCTTCGCGCCCTCCGGCAGACGGTCGGGAATGGCCTTGCAGAGGGCATTGGAGACGGCCAGCGGCAACTTCTCCACACGGGCCACGTCCTTGATGGAGTTCTTCGTGGCCATCGAGGCGTAGGTGATGATGTGGGCACAGTTCTCGTGGCCGTACTTGTCCATCACCCACTTCAGCACGCGGCCTCGGCCGTCGTCGTCGAAGTCAGTATCAATATCGGGGAGGGAGATACGGTCGGGATTAAGGAAACGCTCGAACAGCAGGTCATACTTTAGCGGGTCGATCTTCGTGATACCTAAACAATAGGCCACCACGCTGCCTGCCGCCGAGCCACGCCCCGGCCCCACCATCACGCCTAGTTCGTCGCGGGCCGAGTTGATGAAGTCCTGCACGATGAGGAAGTAGCCGGGGAAACCCATCGTCTTCATAATGTGCAGTTCGAACTTCACGCGGTCAGCCACGTCCTGAGGTATCGGATCGCCGTAGCGCCGCTGGGCTCCCTCGTAGGCCAGTTTGGCCAGATAGTCGGCCTCGAACTTGATGCGGTAAATCTTGTCGTAGCCGCCCAGTTTCTTGATTTTCTTGGCCCCGTCCTCAGGCGGCAAGGGGTTCTCGCCATTCTCGTCGCTGGTAAACTCATCATAGAGTTGCTGCTCCGTGAACTTCTGTCGCCACTGCTCCTCCGTACCGAACGATTCGGGGATGGGGAAGAAGGGCATAATCGGGTCGTTGTCCAGACTGTACATCTCCACCTTATCCAATATCTCCAGCGTGTTGGCCATCGCCTCGGGCACATCGCTGAAGATGTCGTTCATCTCCTGACGGGTCTTAAACCATTCCTGCTTCGAGTAGAGCATTCGCGTGGGGTCGTCGAGATCCTTACCCGTGGAGAGGCAGAGCAGATGGTCGTGGGCCTCGGCGTTCTCCTTGTCAACGAAGTGGGCATCATTGCTACAGATCAGTTTGATGCCGTACTCACGGGCCAGTTCGATCAGCACCTTGTTGGCCTGCTGCTGCAAGGGATAGGTCTCACGGTTGGCGCGGATGGTGGGATCGGTCACCTCGTGACGCTGCAACTCCAGATAGTAGTCGTCGCCCCACAGCCGCTTGTGCCACTCTATCGACTCGCGGGCCCCGGCGATGTCGCCCTTCAGGATCTTGGCCGGCACTTCACCGGCGATACAGGCTGAACAGACGATCAGGTCCTCGTGATACTTCTCCAGTTCCGTGTGGTCGGTACGCGGACGGTTGTAGAAGCCGTCTACCCACGAGTTGCTGACGAGTTTGATCAGGTTCTTGTAGCCGTTGGCATTCTTGGCCAGCACAATCAGGTGATAGCCGCCCAGGTCGTCCTTCGTCTCCTTCAGACGCATGTCCCCTCGGCGAGCCACGTACATCTCACAGCCGAAGATGGGCTTGAACGGTTCCAGCCCCTCCTTCTTGCGTCCCTTGTTGACGCTGTTGCAGATGTCGTGAAATTCTTTGATGCCAAACATATCGCCGTGATCGGTGATGGCCATGCCCTTCATCCCGTCGGCAAGTGCCTTGTCAACGAGGCGTTTGATACTCGACTGTCCGTCGAGTATCGAGTAGTATGTATGTACGTGCAGATGTACGAAATCTTCCATCGAATTGCCTATTTCTTCTGTTTTTGTGGGTCAAAGTTACTGCTAAAACCCGAGAATACCAAAAGAAAAACGTGAAAAGTTTGTAACTTACGCAAAAAAGATGTACCTTTGCACCCAAATAGAAACAATCGAAACATATCTCATGGGAGAAAGAATCAAAAAACTGAAGAAGATCAGGATCCACCGCGAGGGCACCCACGAACTGCTGCTGAGTGCCGGACTGGTGCTGGCCATCGGCGCCCTGTTGCTGTATCTCTTCGAGACTCACATACCCTTCTGGATCTTCATCGCCATCTTCGGCACCGCTTGGCTGATGATGCTGAACTTCTACCGCTGCCCCATCCGCTACTTCAACGGCGACACGGAGAAACTGGTCGTGGCCCCTGCCGACGGCAAGATCGTGGTGGTGGAGGAAGCCGAGGAGAATGAGTACTTCCACGACAAGCGACTGATGATATCCATCTTCATGAGCCCGCTGAACGTACACGCCAACTGGTTCCCCGTCGACGGAAAGGTGAAGTTCGTACACCACCAGAACGGCAACTACCACAAGGCGTGGCTGCCGAAGGCCAGTGAGGAGAACGAGCATGCCGACATCATGATCACGACCCCCGATGGCGAGGATGTGCTGGTGCGCCAGATAGCCGGTGCGATGGCCCGCCGCATCGTCACCTACGCCAAGCCCAACGAGGAATGCTACATCGACGAGCACCTGGGCTTCATCAAGTTAGGTTCGCGTGTCGACGTATTCCTGCCCCTGACGACAAAGCCCTGCGTCACCATCGGACAGCCGACGACCGGCGACCAGACCGTTATTGCAAAGATGATTTAAATGAGCATCAAGAAGCATATCCCAAACACGATCACCTGCTGCAACCTCATCTCGGGCTGCATCGCCACCTACTGGGCGCTCTGCGGGATCTACGACACCGCCCTGCTGTTTATCATCATCGGCGCCGTGTTCGACTTCTTCGACGGGATGACGGCCCGCCTGCTGCACGTCTCCTCGCCCATCGGCAAGGAACTCGACTCGCTGGCCGACGACATCACCTTCGGCTTCGCCCCCTCAGCCATCCTGTTCGACTTCCTGAAGCAGAACGCCACGCAGTTGCCCTGGCACTACCTGGCCTATCTGGCATTCATTATGGCCGCCTTCTCCGCCCTGCGACTGGCCAAGTTCAACCTCGACGAGCGTCAGGCCCTGGGATTCATCGGACTGCCCACGCCTGCCAACGCCCTCTTCTGGGGTGCCCTCATCGTGGGAAGCGAGGACGTACTGTCGTCTTCACCTTATTATATATATGGGGTAGTAGCCCTGATGTTCGTCAGTTGCTACCTGCTCGTCTCCGAGATTCCGATGTTCGCCCTCAAGTTCAAGACCTGGGGCTGGAAGGGCAACGAAATAAAATACATCTTTATCCTCTCGTGCATTCCCCTGCTCCTGCTACTCGGAGTCAGCGGGCTGGCTGCCATCATCGCATGGTACATCCTACTATCCGTCGTTACACGTCAAACAACCTAAAACACTTTTGATATGCAAGGAATCATCATGGTACTGGTCTTTGGCCTGATCATCGCAGCCATCGTCGTACTGGTCATCGTCAATTTCACCTACAAGGGGCTCCGCCAGATGCGCGAGGCCGCCGAAGAGCGATACGAGCGCAACCAGAAGAAAAAGGAGCAGAAGGAGAAGAACCCCTTCGGCAACGACTACTTCAAGAGCAGCGACTCGGCCTCACAGCACCACAGCCAGCAGCAGTATCAGCAGATGGCGCAGGAACAGGCCCGCCAGCAACAGAAGAAGGAAGAAGAAAGCGCTGCCCGCAGAAGGACTACGAGCAGCGGCGTCACGATTATCGACGACCGGAGCGATGCCGACAAGAAGATCTTCGACCACAGCGACGGCGAATACGTCGAGTTCGAAGAGGTTTAGTTGCGTACCAGCGTGCCGATAGGCTCGCCGTCCATCACCTTCTTCAGATTTCCCACCACATCCATATTGAACACATAGATAGGCAGATTGTTGTCCTGACACATACAGATGGCTGTCAGGTCCATCACCTTCAGGCCGCGTGCCAGCACCTCCTTATAGGTAATCTCGTCGAACTTCATCGCCGTCGGATCCTTCTCGGGGTCAGCCGTATAGACACCGTCGACACGGGTGCCCTTCAGCATCACGTCGGCCTCTATCTCGATGCCGCGCAGGCTGGAGCCGGTATCCGTCGTGAAGTAAGGTGAGCCTGTACCAGCCGAGAAGATACAGACGTAACCAGCCTCCATCGCCTCGATGGCCTTCCACTTCGTATAGAACTCGCCGATAGGCTCCATCCGGATGGCTGTCAGCACCTTGTTCTTCACGCCGACAGCCCCTAATGCACTGCTCAGTGCCAGCGAGTTAATCACCGTGGCGCACATTCCCATCTGGTCGCCCTTCACACGGTCGAAGCCCTTCTGGCTTCCACTCAGACCGCGGAAGATATTGCCGCCGCCGATGACGATGCCGATCTGCACGCCCATCTCGCTCACCTCCTTGATCTGCTTCGCATAATCACTCAGACGCTCCGGGTCGATACCGTAGCCCTGCTTTCCCATCAGGCTCTCGCCTGATAACTTCAATAGAATTCTCTTAAATCTTGCCATATACCTTTATTATTATATGATGAATTGCACTTCCTTAAAGGCAAAGAACCGTTCCTGCCCCTGTTCGTCAACCAAGCAAAGCCTGCCCTCGTCCGTTACGCCCGTCAGCCTCGCAGTAAAACAAGTTGTTTTGGTCTTGTAGAGATAGTCTTTTCCCTTTCTGTAAAGCATCTCTCTGTAGGCAAAACAAATTGTTTTGCTATTGTAGGCCTTATCAAAAGCCTGCAGGAAGGTATCGAGCACGAGTTCCAGACTCGTCTCGTGACCTAAAAGTTGATAGAGCGAGACGGGATTAGGCGCATCACTCGTAAACACCTGCTGATTCACATTCAGTCCGATGCCAATGATACTGTCTTTGATGACACTGCCCTGCAGACGGTTCTCTAGCAGCATGCCACAGATCTTCCGGTCACCGACATAGATGTCATTCGGCCACTTAATCGAGACATCCTGCAAGCCGAAGGTCTTCAGGGTCTCGCATACCGCAACCGACGCAATTTCCGTAATATGGAACTGCCGGTTAGCAGGTATTTCCTCCGGATGAATCAGCACGGAAAACGTTAGGTTCTTCCCCCGCTCCGATTCCCACGAGTTGGTGCCGCAGCCCCTCCCCGCCGTCTGATACGCTGCCACGACGCATATCCTGCCCCCATTGTGACATGTACATTCCCGCAGCCAGCGGTTGGTGGAGTCCGTTTCTTCGATATGTATGACCTTAAAATCCATAATCGAATGCAAAGATACAAAATAATGCATAATTAATAATGCATAATTCATAATTATTTTGTAATTTTGCACTATGACAACAGCAGAACAACAGAAAAAAGACGAACTGTATATGCAGCGGGCACTCGACGAGGCCCGTCTGGCCTATAAGAAGGGAGAGATTCCCATCGGAGCCGTCGTGGTCTGCAAGGACCGCATCATCAGCCGCGCCCACAACCTGACGGAGACGCTCTGCGACGTGACGGCCCACGCCGAGATGCAGGCCATCACCGCCGCCGCCAACACCTTGGGCGGCAAGTACCTGACCGACTGCACGCTCTACGTCACCGTGGAGCCTTGCACGATGTGTGCCGGTGCCATCGGCTTGGCACAGATACCACGCATTGTCTATGGGGCAGCCGACGAGAAGCGGGGCTACCACGAATATGCACCGAGGGCCTTGCATCCGAAGGCCACAATCATTGGGGGAGTCTTGGAAGAGGAGTGCCGACAGTTGATGCAGGATTTCTTCCGTCAGCGGCGATAAACATTATTCGGAGCGTCGGGATTCTGAATCCGCCTTGTCTGACTGATAGCGTGACATCTGCGTGAACTTCAGCGTATCCAAGTCGATACGCTGTCCGCTGCTGGGATTGCTGATGGAGAGGATGAAACTGCCAAAGCGAATGCTGTCACTGTCGTTGGGCATTACGCGCAGCCACTTCAGGCTACCGTGCATTTCTTCCGCACGGCTCCTGGCAGTGGAGTCGCTGTCCCTGGTGTCTACCAGATACTTCGCCAGATAGGCCGTCACGTAGAGTTCCAGGCTGTCGGCCACGTTGGTCCTGAATGTCACGTCCAAGGGGCCGCCGTCTGCCGTCATCACGATTTCCCGCTGATCGAACAGGGCGTACTCAGCACTCTGACGGACATATAACTTCTGCCTGTTGCCTGCAGACTCGATGACGATCTGCGCCATCCGCTCTGAGCCCGTCAGGTTCTTCTCCGTCGTGATCACAAAGAGGGTGTCGGTGCCGCCGGGGCCGCTTTCCTTCACCAGTTTCAGCCAGGACTCGTCGCACGAAGCCGTCCAGGGGCCGCCGGTATGGAAGAGGAACATACCCACCTGCCGCGTCACGGAATACACGTCAACCGAGGTATCCGTCGCCACGCGCACACCGCCCACTTCATCCTGCAGACATCCCACTACCAGGAAGGCCACAGCCACGAGACAGCCGAGTATCGTCTTTCTTACCTTCAACATCAGGCCGCAAAGGTACGAAGTTTTTGTGAAACAGCCAAACTTTTTATGGAATATAAGGAAATTCGTACACCAGATACTGCGCGTTGCGCTCAGTTGGATAGTTGGTGAGCCGTCCGGAGCGCGTCACAAACGACAGGATGCCATTATAGATGTCATGCCCGAATGTGTACTGGCCATCGTAGAGGTTGATATGGTGAATACGGCGGGCATCATACTTCAGCAGCCGATCTACGTCGTTGACCGGCATACCGTCGATCAGTACCAGCGTCGGCAGTACATCCTTGTAGTGATCCTGCTCTATGCTGACGAACAACTTATGCACGCCATTGTATTTCTTCTTGTAGACGAATTTCACATACTCGAGCAGCACCTCCCTGATCGTGAAGAACTGACGGTACTCGTCGAGGTTATAGGTCAGGTCAGGCTGGACGCCAAACAGCGTTTCGTCGTAGTCGGGTACTGTGTCAGGCTGGATGGCCAACTGGTGTCGCTGCATAGCCAGGGAGCGGGCTTCCACCTCGCTGCGCTGGTAATGGAACACGAGATGCGGGAGGCTCTTCGGGAGCAAGGCGGCAAACGGACTGATCATCTCGACAGGCAGGCTCACCCCTGTGGACGTGATCGCCGAAAGCACTAACGACTGACGGCCCTGGACGCCGTAGGTGAAGAAGACAGCCGTGGAGTCATTGACCATCTTGCCCTCGAAATAATGGATCTGCCTCCCCACGATACCTAAGGATGGGCGGATAACCTCGCCCCGGTACGTATGGCCTTCATAGACATTCTTGACACGGGCCTTGATGATATGGCCTTCCGTCTCACGGACGTCGGGAGATTGACCATTGACTATTGACCATTGACCATTGGCCATTGAACTTTGATAACTCAGCGAGTCGGGATGCGTGATGCTGACCCACTCGATGTCGTCGTCCTCACTCTTACGGAGCGGATTCACGACGGCCACAAGTTGTTGAGTCACCTGGGCGTTGTCGCGGGTATAGACCGACAGGACGTAGTACCCACTGTGGAGACTGGGAGGCAGTTCGATGATGCCAGTGCCCTCCCCTGCCCTAAGACCGACCATGACACCAGCCACCATCCCCTGCGTATCACACAGTTCGGCATAGGCTATCAGGGCATCGTCGGCAGTCACGCTGACCATCATCGCCTCACCGGCCAGATACCAGGAGCGGTCAGTCTTCATGTCCGCAGCAGAGGCACTCAAGGCAAGCACCGTCGCTGCTATCAGTGATAATATTCTGCTCTTCATCTTAATAACTTACATTTCCTTGGAGTCTCCAAAAATCTGGTTCTGTCACATACGCCCCTTGGCTCCTGACGTCGAGTTGGTATTTGAAAGCCCACGCAGTCTTCAGCGGTCCTCCTGTCATTCTTTCGTCTTCCCATTCACACAGGTACATGCCAATATCCACCATCCGCATACAATCATCTATAGTGGTATCTTCGAACCAAAGGCGGCCATCCCGCTGTGAAGGCCGGCGGATCACAAAGTCCCATCCGTTGAGGAAGAACCTGTACGCGCTCGTATTCAGTGAGCATCCAATGAATCCGATAACCGACTTGTGCGACGTGAGGCAATGGATATTGGTAGGCAGGGCTGACGGCAGCGGCGTGAACAGGCCGCCCATCTCGGAACTGGCCTGGCGTCGCGCCAGTTCATACTCGTACTCAGCCTTTGAGATGGCACGCTGATGTATCAGTCCGCTATAGCGGTGGAAGATCATCTCACTGCCGCGGCTGATGCCGTAGAGTTTGAGTTTGCGGATGTGCTGCCCGTCGTAATTGTTGCTGGCCCCCACCAGGATGTCCTGGCCTATGGCATCCTTCCACCCACGCTCAGGGAACAGGCTTCCTTCTAAATCCACCTTCGTCTGCAGTTCTGGGTCGAAGTAGATGAAGGTCAGATAGTCTGGACGCACTTCCCAGGTCTGTTCGTAGGTCCACGAATAGTAATTCGTCTGATCCGACACAAAGGGATCGTTCGGCGTGATAAGCACGTCGATATCGCTTTCCGGCGTATTCTGCACGCCGCAGACTTCTGCTATCTTCTCCGTTGGCAACGGCTTCTGGGGATCCGACTCATAGACCTCGCCGTCGGCCTCGATATGCAGATAATAGGCCACGTCAGGATCCAGGCGCTCAATCCAGCAGACGTAGCAGCCCTCTTCCGACCATGTCGTCATATACTCAGATCCGTCATCTCCACGCACGGCGACACTGGCATCCGCCATCATCCAGGGGGTATACTCATTCATCGGCAGTGTTCGCGAGAGATAGAACTTATTCAATTGCCCTGAACAGATCGTGCCCTCAACGACGAGTAGGGCGGCGTCATCGTCAGAGATGTCTGCCTCATACTCTTCGATACAGCCCGAAAGCATGAGCAATAATGCATAATTGATAATGCATAATGCATAATATTTCATCTTCTCCTTCTTCATTCTCAATTGAACCGTATGTTAAGTGAAACGTATGGAATGGCCGTGCCAAACACGGATATCTTATACCCTTTGAGTGCCCCGCCTTCGTTGACATAATAGATATTGTAGGCATTCTTGCGGGCAAGGGCATTATACACACCGACGGAGAACGACGTGTGGAGGAAACTGGTCAGCCTGTGGGTCGGCTCGATATTGAACGCAAGGTCCAGACGCATATAGTCGGGGATGCGGTATTTGTTGCGATCGGTATAGTATGGCATGAACCGCTGCGTGTAGGTGTTGAAGTATTTGCCGGCAGGCAGCGTCGTCGGACGGCCTGTGGCATAGTTGAAGTTGCTGGAGAAACTGTATCTCTCGGTAAACTTCAGGTTGAGCACCGCCTTCACCTCATGGGGCCGGTCGTATTCCGACGGATACCAGTCGCCATTGTTCAGGGGAGCCGCCACCCGCTTGTCGTCCTGACGGAGCAGGGAGCGCGAGAAGGTGTAACTCACCCAGCCATTCAACATTCCCCAAGGCTTCTTCGCCTGGAGTTCCAGACCGTAGGCTCGTCCCTTGGTGGAGATGACGTCGGTCTCAAGGTGGTGGTTCATCAGCAGGACGGCTGAACTGCGATAGTTGAGATAGTCGCCGATATGCTTGTAGTACACCTCTGCCGAGAACTCATAATCCTTGCGGGGCGTCTCGTGATAGATACCGGCTGCCAACTGCCAGCCGTTCTGGGGCTTGATGTTAAGGTCGGAGAGTTTCCAGATGTCAGTAGGCGACATAATGGAAGTGTTTGACACCTTATGGATATACTGGTGCATCGTGTTGAAGCCTACCTTCAGCGACAGGTTTTCCTGGAGGGCATAGCGGGCGGACAGCCGCAACTCCGGGGCGTGATAGGTCTTGATGATGCCCGTTTCGTGCCGGGTCTCCAGCAAGGTGTTCTCTGAAGGCAGTTCACCGGCCTCATAGTAATTCACGTCGCGGGGACCGAGGGCATTGAACATCGAATAGCGCAGGCCGGCAGAGACCGACAGTTTCTCCGTGAGCGAACGTTCGTAGTCGATGTAGGCGGCACTCTCCAGGGCCTTCTCGTGCTGTAACTGGTCGGCCTTGATAAACGACAGATCCCCCACCCGCTCGTACTTGCCGGGCTGCACATTGTAATGCTGCACGGAGAGACCGTAGGAGATGACCTGGTTTTCGGAAAGCCGCTGACGGATATGCAGTTTACCCCATACCTGGTCGATGCCGAAACTCAGACGGGCCGCCATCGTGGGCACGCTCTTGTCCTCATTGAAGTAGTCGTAGTTGTCGAGTCCGGCAGAGAGCGTGGCCGTTATCTTCTCATTCAGCAGGGAGCGCCACTCGGCAGAGACGTTACGGTTCTGATAGCCGTAGTTATCCTGCGAACTGAACGAGAACCTGTCGTTGCTCCAGTAGCCGTAGATCTTGAAGCGGTGCATATCGTTGAGTTTCCAGGTCAGGATGCCTCCGAAGTCATTGAAGTTTGCCCTACCGTTCTTGTAGCCGCTCTTCTCCGGCAGTTGCTTGAGGATCCAGTCACTGTAGGTGGTACGGCCATTCAGCAGCAGCGACACGTGGTCCTTGACGATCGGTATCTCCACGTTCGCCTTGCTGGTGAGTGCGCCGATGCTGGCCGAACCCGTCAGTTTCTTCATATTAGCCTCCTTCGAGGTCACTTTCAGGACACTGCTGATCCTGCCGCCGTATTCCACAGGGATGCTCGACTTGAACAGTTCCACATCCTCTACCGCATCAGAATTGAACGAGGTGAACAGGCCGAACAGGTGCGACGGGTTATACACCGTACCGCCATTGAACAGGATCAGGTTCTGGTCGGTGGCACCGCCTCGCACATTATAGCCACTGGAAGCCTCGCCGACGGAGGTGACTCCCGGCAGCGTAAGCACGATCTTCATAATATCCGACTCACCGAAGGCCGACGGAATGTTCTTCAGCAACTGGGGCTTGAACTTCTCTGAGCCCATCACCAGGTTATGCACTGCCGACTGACGACCACCGACCACAACAATCTCTGCCAGTTCCTGGTCGTCGGCAATACTCGGCTTGGCCTTCTCCACGCCTGGCACTACGTAGACCTTGGTGTTCTTCGATCCTGCCATCGGCAGGGTATCGTTGTCAAGGACTGGGATGCCGGGGATGAGATCTTGAGGTGAGAGGCGGGAATCTTGAGGTAAGAGGTGTGATTCTTGAGGTGAGAGGTGAGAGGTAAGAGGTGAGAGATTACTTTTATCCTGACTCCTTTCTACTGTATCCTGTCTCCTGACTCCTGTCTCCTTAACACTTTCAACCAGTTTCACCAGGCTCCCCTCCCGCTTACTCCGCAAGAAGGACAGATGGTTGCGCTTGGCAAACTGCCGGATCTGCTTCTTCTGCTCAGGGAAGAGTCTGGCTACGTCCTTTGCACGCTTCACGTGGTACATCTGGCCGTCTGGCATCACAAGCGTATAATGCTCTTTGGTGCCGAGCGTCTTCAGATATTTTTTCCTATCATAAGCCCTTTCGCCATCATACACCTTCCACTCCCGATGATAAAGCCGTATGCCATTAGCGTTGCCGTTGCTAAGCAGCGACGCATATTGTGTACTATCCTCTGGGTCGTGTACATATCGGTGACCATCCATCTCAAACCAGTCGATATGTTCCTGTTCTGGCAGACACACAATATTCCCGACGGGAGAAAGCACGGCAACCCGCTGCGCCAGTTCGTCGTAACGCAATTGGACGTTATCATAGACCACGCCGTAATAACTGACGCGGCCTTTAAACAAATTGGGACTGCTTTTATAGTAAGGACAGTCGTGCCACACCAGGTCTTGGTATTGTGGCTCAACCGCCCCTATATACAGGCGAGCATAATCGGAAGCGGCAGTGAAATAGTCTTGCGCGCCGATATTCTGTACGATGGCCATCATACAGACAAATACCACTATTATTTTCTTCATATCTTTCTAGTTCAGGCTGGGCCTGTACTTACAGAATACAAAAGTACACAAAACATTGCATAGAGTCCATAAGTTTTAACGAACTTTAACCAGCAATGCAAGGTATGGGAATAAATGTCGTTACTTAACTACCTTTTTACCTCCTATTATATAGATACCCCGAGGCAGATTATCGGTGGAGATGCCGAGTTTGTAGCCCTGGAGACTATAGGGTGCTGTATCCGTCTGACGGGTCGACACGACAGGATGGATGGCAGTCGGTTCAGCCGGTGCGACGGTCAGGGTATTGTCCTCGGCCTTGGTGAGCCAGTATTCGTGATGGTTGCCGCCGGGATAGCAGACCGCCTGCGGCTGGAGGTCCTGTTCGGCCTTTGAGGCCAGGAACACACGATACTTACCCGCAGGAACCTCAGCAAGGTCAGCGACCGTCACCTTATTGAAATAGGATATGTAATAGCCCAGGCCACCCGGCACTGGTGCGTAATAGTTGGCTTTGTCGGAGGTATCGAAGAAGGTCTTGAAGAAGACCTCATTGCCTGCTTCGTCCTGAAACACCAGACCCACCTTGCCATAGAATGTCAGATGGCTGTTCTGCATCACCACGCCGTTGCCGTCACCGACCACCAGCGTCAGGCCGTTCAGCATGTCCGGGCGCAGGTCATCCTCGTCGGAAAGCACCCAGCACGAACGATACACTTCGTCAGCCGTCGGCGTCGGATCCAGCCTGAGTCCTGTCAGGATGGTCTGGTCGTAGTCGAAATGATAAGATGATGGATTGAGATTGGTGAATTCATAGTAGCCGTCGAACTTGCCGTCCCATCCCCAGTTGACGTGGATCTTTCCGTCAGCGTCGAGTCCGTCGATCACGAAAGCGTGACCGCCCGAGGGACTCTGTGCACCCATCAACAGCGGATGGCCATTGACCAGTTCCTCCCTGAGAATCCGCATCCACGCCGCATCATCCTCACAATAGGAACGGCTGACGCACTGGATGGCCAGGGAGTCGTACTGGAACACCTGAGACAGCGCATTGCCCGCCTCGTAGATGGTGGTGGCACTGCCGTCGCTGGCATAGTTCATGTGGCAGGCCACGCCAGCATCATACATCAGTTGCCCGATGGCGTTCTTCTCGTCTGCCGACAGGAACCAGGCCGAGGCATAGTTGTTCTTCATCAGGTCCCATTGGTACTCACTCTGGATGTTGACATACATCGGCGAGGCATTGGCACCCAGTGTGTAATAGCCCCTGCCATTGCTGACGGCGGGATAACGATAGTAGTTGAGCACCTGCGACAGGGCCGTGGCAGCACAGCCCGTCACACCCTTGCGCCCCGAGAAGAAAGGACAGAGCGTGTTGTAGGGATCGTTCTGACCCCAGGTAGTCTTGAGCAGCGGCTCCACTACCACTGGTGTCTCCTCTTCCGTCAAGTCTGTGACCGCCCCGGCCTTCATAACCGTCTCGACGGCTGACAGCCACCACTGGAAGCCGCAAGGCATGGCCGTCTTGTCGTAGGGTGTCAGCGAGTAGCCCCATACGGGCTTGAAGCAGTCGTCCTTGCTGATGATGGCAAACGACTGCGCATCACCGTAGATGGCAAAGCCTTCCGACTCATCGAGCAACTTCAGTTCCGAGGCTTCGGATCGGGTAGCCGTCGGCGACAAGGCCATTCGGGCCAGCCGCATCATTTCGGGGTTACTACGCTGTCTTGCAGAAAGCGGAATACATAAGAACAAGATGAATACTAAAAGACTTCTATTTACCATATACGTTGATTATTTAAAAAGATAAAAGAGCGCACAATCAGAGGTTGTGCGCTCTAATGATTAACTTAGATGATTATGCGCCCGGCATTCCATCCCACTGGAACGCGAAGGCAAAGCCTGTATAATAGCCATCGCCACTGACAAGGCCGAGCATATTCGCAATGAACACGTTGCCCTGGCAGGTGAGGTTACAATAGTCAGGAACGTAGTCCTCTACCCATACGAAGTCGTACTGGTCAGCAGTACATACGATACCATTGGCATCATACACCAGCGTGATGGTGCCGTCGGCATTCAGCAGGAAGTCGATGCTGGTATCGGTAGTGAAGCCGGCTGAGCCACCGCCATAGACGGCGATGAACGGCTGGACGATGCGATAGAGGTTGGTACCCTCAGCGTGGAGGATGGTCACCTTGCTGGCGGCATCACCTTCATCGCTGTCAGAGAAGGTATAGTCTACGAACGTACAAGTACCGGCAGCCACCCAGTTGTAGTCAGAGTGGATGGAGATAACTGTCTGCAGGTTCTGCGTCTTCGTGATCGTATCGGCAGCAGCCTCTTCTTCAGCACTCAGTTTCAGCGTGTAGGTATAGTCCACACCCTTGGCCAGATTGCTGGCAGTCACGTTGACCACAGCCACGCCCTGACCGTCAGCGAAGGTCACGGAACCGTTGCCGTCGTTAGAGAAGATGCCCTCCTCACTGGCCTCAGCCGTGAAGTTGGCGGTATAGGCACCATTGGTGATTGAACGGATCACACGTACAGGAATGGTCAGTGAACTCTCTGAGGTTGTGATCGTGCTGGGATTCTCTACCTCGAAAGATACATTCTGTGCCATCGGGGTATAGGTGATACCCTCCACGTCGGTTTCGCAGGAAGTCAGCACTCCCATCATAGCGACGGCCAGACCTAAAAATATCTTATTTATCTTCATAATTCTTTTCCTTGATTAAGTGTTAATTACTTGTCACCTGCGGGATTCTGATCACTATCCTCATCCATATTCTCATTACCGTCGAACTCAGCCTTCGGAATAGTGAGCACCCACATATAGTTCTCAGGATCGTCAGAAGGACGGTTGGTCAGCAGGATGTTGGCATTGTCAGGCCAGCCCTGAGCGGTCGTACGGACGAAGCCCTGCTTCAGACGGCGGATATCGAACACACGGCCATACTCACCCCAGAGTTCGATACGACGCTGGTCGATGATAGCCTCGCGCAGAGAACCTGTGCGGTCGCTGGTCAACTTACCCAGTGCAGTACCGGTCTTGGTGCAGTTGTAGGCAGCGTCACGGGTCTGAACCATCGTGTTCAGATACTGCTGAGCCTTGGCGTCGTTGCCAAGCATACACTCAGCCTCGGCAGCAGCCAGGTACATTTCCTCGATACGCATCCACACATAGTCGCCCTCCCAGGTAGAGAGTGAACTGAAGTGGAACTTGTGCTGCTGATAGCCACCGTCACCATTGTTAGGATCTGTCGGATCCCACCAGCAACGACGTGCATCGCCGTCACCCATCAGGTTATAGGTGTCCTTGTTGATCTGCTTGCTGGCACGGTTGTAACCAGCATAGAGAGAAGCGTCTACGTCCATGTGAGCATAGAGTGAAGCATACATACCAGCCTGGTCAGGAATGATCGTGGCACCCCACATCACGTTGCCAGAAGCAACAGTGTTGATGAAGTTAGCCTGGTTGAGGGCATACTTGCTGGCGTCAACGGGCTGGATGCTATACTGGCCGAGGTTGATGGCAGTCTCAGCAGCCTTGGCGGCTGTGGCCCAGTCTTCCATTGTCAGGGCGATACGAGCCTGGATACCCAGGGCTACGGGATAAGTCACGAAACTCTTGTTGTTGGTGTCCAGCGAAGTGTTCTGGCTCTTCTCCAGATAGTCAACACCCTTGGCGATATCGGAAACGATCAGGTCGTAAACCTCCTTCACAGAAGAACGGGGCTGACCCTTTGTGCTGGCCGATGTCGGCTCTGTATAGATAGGTACGCAAGGCTCGCTCTCGTGTCCCTTATAGGTACGGGCGAAGCACTGTGCCAGCATCCAGTAACTGTAGGCACGGATGGAGTAAGCCTGTCCGAGCACGTACATCTTGTCGATGTCGGCGGGATCGAGGTCAGCCTCCATAGCGATCAGATAGTTCACGTTGGCAATGTAGGTATAGTAAGCATACCAGAGGTCGTAACTACGCCAAGCACCAGAGGTGTAGCGGCTCTTCACGTTATAGATGGCATCGAACCAGAACCAGCCCGAACCCTGCTTTGACATAATGCAGTCGTCACCCATCACGTCGCCCATCAGCGCATAGGCTGACAGTCCGAAGCACTGGTGCGTGTTACCCGTCGTAGACCATCCAGAGGTGTACATCGAACGGTAGAGACCGTTCAGCGAAATCATGGCAGCATCGTTGCTCTCTGTCATCGTCGAACCGGAAACAGAGGTGGTAGGCGATGTCTCGAGTTGATCCTTAGAGCAGGAGGTGGTCAGAGCCAGTGCTGCGAAACCGATGAAAATATATTTTAGACTTTTCATATTTGTATCCTTTCTTTAGAAGTTAATATCAAGACCGATTGACAATGTCTTGTTGGGCGCATAGCGGTAGTTGGTACCACCAGTGAGGTTGTACTGGGGATCCATACCCTTCAGGTGAGAGAAGAGGGCCACGTTGTCGAACGATCCATAGAGGCGAACGCTTGAGAGGCTGATCTTCTTGGCCAGTGAGGTCGGAAGCGTGTAGCCCAGCGTGATGTTCTTGATGGCGAAGTAAGAGGCATTCACCAGGAACTGGTCAGTGTTGATACGGTCAGCATTGATTTCTGCACGGGGGATATCAGTGATGTCACCCGGCTGACGCCAGCGGCGCTCAATGTTCTTGTTCCAGTTGTTGTAAGCATACATCGGATCCATCGAAGAGTAGTACAGCGAATCGTAGATCTTACCACCGATAGAATAGGTGGTGAGGATGCTCAGGTCGATGCAACGGAAGAGTTGCAGGTCGGTAGAGATGCTACCGTAGAGGTCCGGGGTACGGTGACCGCAGAACCAGCGGTGAGCAGAGGCAACAGAGTAGTCAGAGGTGATGTATTCACCAGTAGCATTGCCCTCGTCGTCCATCGACTCGTATGCCCAGTAGAGTTGTGCACCTGTTGCAGGATCTACGCCGGCGCTCTTAGCCATATAGAAGGTGTGGAGGTCGAAGCCTTCCTTGATAATCTGAGAGCCGTTCATAATCTGGTTCGACTCCTCAGTCAACTTCAGCACCTTGTTCTTCTGGGCTGTTCCCATCCAGGTCAGACCCCATCTTACGTCCTTCGTATTCAGGATGGTGCCGCCCAACATGAACTCCCAACCTGTGTTGCGCATATTACCGACGTTGGCATCGTAGCCAGTGAAACCGGTTGACAGGGCCATCGGGTAGTTCAGCAGCATGTCGGTGGTCTTCTTGTTGAAGTACTCAATGCTGAAGCGAACGCGGTTGTCGAAGAGCGAACCCTCGAGACCGATGTTCAGCATACCGTTCTTCTCCCAAGAGATGTCCTTGTTCTCAAGTGTCGATACGAAACCACCGATGTTGGTACCGTTGGCATAGTCCAGAGAATAGAGGTTCTGCCAAGCGTAATAAGAATCGAGGCCTTCGTTACCGTTCTCACCGTAAGAGACGCGGAGCGAGAGGTTGTTCACCCACTTCACCTGCTTCATAAACTCCTCGGCAGAGATACGCCAGTTGGCACCAACTGACCAGAATGTACCCCAACGGTGATCCTTGTGGAAACGTGAAGAACCGTCGCGACGGAGAGATGCATCGAAGTAGTACTTGTCATCATAGTTGTAGTTCACACGGCCCAGATATGACTCGATGTCGTGCTCGATAGAATAAGAGTCAGCCTCATAGATGGTTGAAGCAGGACGCAGTTCATCGATACCATCGACGATGTTGGTCTTGCCAGCCACCAGGTAGTTATAGGTGTACTGATAGAACTCGTGAGCAGCCAGGGCACCAACGGTGTGCTTGCCGAACTGGCGGTTCCAGGTAAGTTGCTGGTTGAAGGTGTAACTCTGATAGCGACGGTTGGTCTTCTCAATCAGACCACCGGCATTCTTCTGGTTACCGTGGAACTTGTTCATCACTGACGTGTAGTAGCGTGCAGTATAGTCACCACCGAAGTTAAGGGTGAGTTTCAGTCCCTGTGCCCAGCCGAAACTTGCATCGTCGGAACCGAAGGTGACGTGTGTACGAACACCTGCATTGTCAGTCAGGTAGTAGTCCTTGTCGAGCGTCAGGTCACCCAGCGGGTTGAAGTCGGCTGCCGTAGGACGGCCGTCCTCACCATAGTCAGGCTGGCGGTTGCCGAAACTGTCGAGAATGTCCTGGCCGTTGATATCCTTCAGATAGAGTTGGTAGATAGGAGCCATGAACTGTGAAGTATACCAAGGGTTAGAGGTACCTGTATCAGTGAAGTCGGTATAGTCGGTTGAAGTATGGGCCAGTGATGCGTTCAGACCTGCTTCGAACCAGTTAGTGATCTGGGTATCAACGTTTGCACGGCCAGTGTAGCGCTTAAAGCCGGTGTTGACCAGGATACCGTCCTCACTGGTATAACCCATTGAAAGCATATACTTGGTCTTGTCTGTTCCACCATTCACGCCTAACTGATGTTCGTGACGGAGGGCACCCTTGTTGTAGGTTCCGTCGAGCCAGTCCTCCTCCCATGCAGACTGAGCGTCGGCACGTACCAGACCTGTAGCAGGATCGATCAACTGATCCCAAGTGTAGTTCTTGAACGGGTTGTACATCTCACCGCCGAGGGTCGAACTAAGTTGGTTGCGGGCTGCGGTAGAAGCCTCGTCGAAACTCAGGCCGTTACCGAACTGCTGCTTGTTGCGCAGAGCCTCGTAGGTAACCTGTACATATTCCTTCTGATCCAGCATCTCGTAGCGGGGCAGAGCACGCCAAGACCAACCTACTGCATTGTGCAGGGTCACGGTCGGACGACCTTCCTTACCCTTCTTGGTCGTGATGATCACCACACCGTTGGCAGCACGAGCACCATACAGGGCTGATGCAGAAGCATCCTTCAGCACGGTCATCGACTCGATATCCTGCGGGGCGATTGTGTTCAGGGCACCATCGAAAGGAATACCATCGACCACATAGAGGGGGTCGTTGCTGGCATTGATAGAACCAAAACCACGGATAGAGATAGTGGCACCTGCACCAGGCTGACCACCACCACTCGTCACGGTCACACCAGCCACCTGTCCGTCGAGGGCCTTCGTAACGTTAGACACAGGACGCACAGCCAACTGCTCACCGTCGACTGCCGTAGCAGAACCCGTGAATGAAGACTTCTTGGCCGTACCGTATGCGACGACGATCACCTCGTCCACCAGTTTGGCATCTGCCTTCAGGAATACACGCATACCGTTCTTAGCCTGAACGGTCTTCGACTCATAGCCCAGGTAGGACACCGTGATCTGGTTCTTACCAGCAGGCAAGGTCAGTGAGAAACGACCGCTTACGTCGGTCAACATACCGATCTGTGTTCCGTCCACCTTAACGGCAGCACCGATAATCGGCTGACCGTCTTCCTGTGAGAGCACAGTACCGGAGATCTTTGTCTGTGCCAGCGCGCTTCCTACACACAGGAAGAGGCTGATCATAAACATCGTTAGTCTTTTTTCCATAAAATCTCTCTCTTTTGTTAATTATTAAATTAGTATATACTGTTGTATCATTATATTAATGTACGGGTACATTATTTATTGAGTTGAACGCCTCCGCGCCGGAGGCGAGCCGACAAAATCGGCCTATTCCACTATCAGTTTGCAAATATAACACATAAATTTCCAAAAAACGAATAAAATTATAAAAAAGATACACTTCTCTACGATTTTTTAACAAATTACCCCCGTAGCCTTGATTTATATCAATGTGAAAGTTAAAAAACTGTTTAACTTACACTTTGGCAAGAAAGCCGCGATAAAACGATCACATATCAGGAGCCAGAGTCGCCCGTCCAGATAAACAGAATCCCAGCAGTAGCGTGACTTCTTTGTAATAGGCATCTGATTGGCATGTGAAACTATGGGCTTTCCAGTGAAAGCAAAAACAAAATCGCGCTGCAAGTGCTACCTGGGTACGTAACTCACTGACTATCAACGCCGATGCTTGGTGCAGGATGGCTAAAAATCGCGCTACCATCCTGCACCTATCGCGCTACCTGTGGACTTTTGACGCTGCAAGAATCTGGTTTGAAGATGGCCATTGTTTATCGTGAGAGGTATCATTGCGGCTTGAAAAGATGCCTTCTACGACTGTTAGGAATGCCTTCTTCGCATCGAAGGAATAGCACTTTACAGGGTATAGGAATTACTTAAACGTGGTCAAACCCCTATCTACACAGGGAGTTTAGTCCGTCTCAACAACCTTGCGCCTATACCCAAAACACCTTGCGCCTATACCCAAAATACCTTGCGCCTATACGCAAAATAGAAAGTACCTTCTGATGTTGGTGCAGGATAGGTGCAGGATGGTAGCGCGATTTTTAGCCATCCTGCACCAAGCATCAGCGTTGATAGTCAGTGAGTTACGTACCCAGGTAGCACTTGCAGCGCGATTTTATTTTGTTTTCAATTGGAAATAGTATGTGATTCACATCACCAAATGCGGCATTGCCTTACGAAACAGGTATGCAATAACAGGCGGATTCCAACTTTTTCCTTATATTCTTTTGTTGTTTCCGATAATTATTGTATCTTTGCAGCGTCAATTCTTAAATAACAACAATATGGAAACAACAAAAAGAACAAGAGAAGAAGTAAGAGCCGCTTACAAGGAGGCTTTGCGCAAGAAAAAAGAGTGGATAGAAGAGAGCAACAGACGATTCAGTAAAATCAGATCTGGCGAGTTGAAAATCGAGTATGTCTAAAGTCTCACAACCTTACTTCTATTATGAATACACTCAGATTGGAAAACATAAACCTGCATGCTCCATATAAAGTATGGCAGGATGTTGAGAACAAGTCGCTCTATATGTTTGAGACAGAATATGGCTTAAAATACGACATAAGTTTTATGCCCGACAATTCTTTTATACGTTCTGGCGCTTTTCAGTTTTGCATAAACGTTGAAGAAGGTGGTCGATCACCGAGAGACGAAAAACTCCAGAAGACAATTGTCGCCATAGTAGAGGAGTTCTTTGAATCAAATGGCAATAATGTGATGTTGTACTTATGTGAAACTGGAGACGGGAAGCAAAAATTCCGAAATAGGCTCTTCTTAGGTTGGTTTAACACCTATCACACCGAGACCGATATGTAGTTAGGAGTGCTGAAGGAAAGATGGAGGGAATAGACAATTTTGCTGCTCTCTTTATCAGGTTGACAAATCCCCAAATAGATGACATATTAGAGGAGTTTAACGAGATTACTTCTATTCTTTTCGACCCAAGTGAGAATAATATGGATCTTCAGGAAAGACCAATAGCAATCGGAGAAACTTAACGTTTCTTCGTTTGCTGGTATTCGCACTATTATAGTTGTGCAATTTCTCACAATCAAGCAATACGGTTAGATGCTATCAAGAATCTTACGATTAGCCTCGTCAAGCCGGTGGTCGTTGATTTCCTTGATATAGACAAGCGTTGTCTGTGGATTAGTATGGCCGAGGGCTTTGGAGATAACAGGCAGATCCACGTTCTGACTGAAAGCCATGCTTGCCCAGGTGTGACGGGCTACGTATGAGGTAAGCCGACAATCCAGTCCTGCCTCAGCAGCCAAATGTTTCAAGGCCCGATTATACAGATTGAGTTCAATTTGATACTCCCTGTACGCTTTATCCTGATCTGAAGATTTGATCAATGGAAAGACATACGGACTGTCACCAGTCTGATAGCGCTGGATGATCTCCTGCATACAGGGTTCCAGACTGACCGTCACTTTCTGCCCCGTCTTGTGGCGGAAGTATGTCAGTTGGCCATTTGCTATCTGCGACTTTCGGAGAAAGGCAACGTCAACGAAGGGCATCCCAAGGGCATAGAAACTAAACAAAAACAGATCGCGTACCTGACAGGAAAATGAATCTGGCTTTAGTCGCAGGGCTTTCAGTCGGGCAATATCTGTCTCGGACACTGCTCGTTTGCCAGTCCTGACCCGCCCTGTATAGACACCGTCAAAGACATCAGCGCCTCGCTTTCCAGAAACCTTCTGCAGCAAGGATCGGAGGGAGCGCATATAGCAGGATACCGTGTTGAGGCTTACATTCCTGTCTCGAAGCCAGCGCTCATACTCTTTCATCATTTGTTGGGAGAGTTTACCAATAGGTACGTCCTCTCCCAGATACTGCTTGAAGGAACGGATGGCCGTCATATAGTTGTCGATGGTTGAAAGGCTAAGTGCATTCTTCTGTTGTTTCGCCATCTGTTCGGCTTGACGTAGGAATCCATCTGGCTTGGTGCCTTCCTTTTCCTCGGGCTTCTGTTTAGTCGTCTGATTATCAGCGCACCGTGTTACTTCTTCTTTTGCTGTTCTCTCGTCGTTGTCCTGACAGATATGCACGTACAACTCAATTCTGATTATAAGTTCCATAGTCTCTTTACTTTAAATAATTGATTGTTCTATAAGAATAGACGTAAGAAAGGCCCCATAAGTTTATGGCTTTTTGCACACCTCCGGCGCGGAGGCGTTCAACTCAATAAATAATGTACCCGTACATTAATATAATGATACAACAGTATATACTAATTTAATAATTAACAAAAGAGAGAGATTTTATGGAAAAAAGACTAACGATGTTTATGATCAGCCTCTTCCTGTGTGTAGGAAGCGCGCTGGCACAGACAAAGATCTCCGGTACTGTGCTCTCACAGGAAGACGGCCAGCCGATTATCGGCGCAGCCGTCAAGGTGGACGGAACACAGATCGGTATGTTGACCGACGTAAGCGGTCGTTTCTCACTGACCTTGCCTGCTGGTAAGAACCAGATTACGGTGTCCTACCTCGGCTATGAGTCGAAGACCGTTCAGGCTAAGAACGGTATGCGTGTATTCCTGAAGGCTGATGCCAAACTGGTGGATGAAGTCGTGGTTGTAGCATACGGTACGACCAAGAAGTCTTCATTCACGGGTTCTGCAGAGAACATCAGCAGTGAGAAACTCGAACTTCGTCCTATCTCGAGTGCTACCAAGGGACTTGAGGGTAACGTATCTGGCGTTCAGGTAAGTTCAGCATCGGGTCAGCCTGGTGAAAGCCCGAACATCCGTATCCGTGGTTTCGGCTCAATCAATGCCAGTTCATCACCTCTGTACGTTGTTGACGGTATCCCTTATGATGGCAATATCAGTTCCATCAACCCGTCGGATATCGAGTCAATGACCGTACTGAAGGATGCTTCTGCTGGCGCTCTGTATGGTGCTCGTGGTGCCAACGGTGTGATTATGATCACCACCAAGAAGGGTAAGGAAGGTAAGGCTCAGGTGACCTGGCGTTCTACCGCTGGTTGGTCAAGCCGCGCACTGCCTCGCTACGATTTGGTTAATCAGAAGGACTTCGTTCAGTTGACATACGAGGGACTTCGCAACGAGGCCATTTTCGACAACGGTATGTCTTGGGCCGACGGTGAGGAGTACGCCCGCAGCCAAATGAGCGCTAATCTTGGCGGCGAACTCTACAACCCGTTCAAGAACTACACTTGGGACCAAGTGATTGATCCTGCAACAGGAATGGTACGTGCTGACGCTCAGTCAGCCTGGAATGAGGACTGGCTCGATGCCGTGAAGCGTGACAACGCCTTCCGCCATGAGCATCAACTCAACATCAGCGGCGGTACAGATAAGACCAAGTATCTGATGTCGCTCGGCTACCTGAATGAGGATGGTATCCTGCAGACAACTTCTTTCCAGCGCTACACTGCCCGTGTCAACGTTGACACACAGGTAACCGACTGGTTCTCAGCAAATCTGAGCACCAACCTGGCTCATTCAATCTCCAACTTAAGCGACTACGACGGATCATCAACGTCAAACGTATGGTATTCAGCGCAGTTCGTATCTCCGTTGTTCCCGATGTATGTGAAGGACTTGAACGGCCAGAACGTGCTGGACGACAATGGCAATCCCCAACTTGACTATGGCGACGGTGCTGTTAAGCGTCCCGGATCATATAACGACTACAACCCGCTGGGCGGACTGGTAGACGATAAGGCTTACAACAAGCGTGACGCAGCCGGTCTGCGTACGGGTCTGGTATTCGGTACCGACAATGAAAATGCAGGATGGCTTCAGGGCCTGAAACTCTCGCTGAACTTCGGTATGGACTACAACAATCGCAACCGTATGCGTTATATGAATATGTATCATGGTAACCAGGCTACATCGGGTGGTCTTATACAGAAGTACAACTATCGCATCCAGAGTTACACGTTCAACCAGTTGCTAACCTGGAACCGCCAGTTCGGAAAGCACAACGTTGATTTGCTTGCTGGTCATGAGTGGTATGCCTACAAATTTGAGTACCTGACAGCAGGCCGTACCAACCTGGTTGATGGTATCTACGAACTTGGCCCTGGTGCCAATATGTATGACGCTGATTCATACACAGACAACTATCGCATCAACTCTTTCCTGGGTCGTGCCAACTATAACTATGACGACAAGTACTATCTCTCGGCTTCTCTGCGTGCCGATGCTTCTTCACGCTTCTTCAAGGAGAACTGGACTGGTACGTTCTGGTCTATCGGTGGTAACTGGCGTATCTCTAAGGAGAACTTTATGAAGGACGTGAAGTGGGTAGACAACCTGTCGTTCAAGGTAAGTTATGGTGAGCAGGGTAATGATGACATCCTTACCTCCAGCGGTACTTCAAACTACTATTTGTGGCAGAGTCTCTATGCTCTGGGATGGAACAATGGCAACAACATCGGTGCCGTCGTATCTACATTGGAGACAAAGGATGTGACTTGGGAGAAGAACAAGAACCTCAACATCGGTTTGGAAGGTGCTTTGTTCGACAACCTGATCCGCTTCAGTGTTGAGTACTATAACAAGAAGACTACCGATATGCTCCTGGAGTACCCGATGGCCTTGTCAACCGGTTTCTCTGGCTACAATGCCAACGTCGGCGACATGCGCAACTCCGGTCTTGAGGCTGAAGTGACCGTCACCCCCGTTAAGACAGGCGATTTCCGTTGGGATGTAACCTTGATGGGATCGACCGTCAGCAACAAGGTGCTGCATCTGACTGCTGAGTCTCCTGAAATTATCAGCGGCGTGCGTATCATCAAGGAAGGCTATCCTCTGAACACGTTCTATATGGCCAAGAGTGCTGGTGTGGATCCTGCAACAGGTGCACAACTCTACTGGGCTTACGAGAAGGATGACGAAGGCAATATGAAGCCCGGCTCTGAGTACATCACCTCCGACTACGCAACGGCCAACAACTGCAAGTACTTCCTTGACAGCCGTATTCCCGACCTGTACGGAAGCATCTCTACCAACCTGAGTTACAAGGGTCTCGACTTGTCAGTCCTGACCACTTACTCTCTCGGTGGAAAAGTATATGACAGTTTGTATAGAGGAGCGATGGAGATTCAGTATGCTACTGATACCTGGAGCACCAATGCGCTGCGCCGCTGGCAGAAGCCGGGTGACATCACAGACGTGCCGCGTATCGAGATCGGTGGTACTTACGCTGTCAACGACCGCTATCTGATTGACGCATCCTACTTCGCCATTAAGAACATTACGCTGGGCTATACACTGCCTAAGCAGTGGCTGCGTACTGTCGGTTTGAACAACATCCGCGTCTTCGCTTCAGTTGACAATCTGGCTCTCTGGTCACACCTTGACGGTATGGATCCGCAGTACAACTTCTCAGGAGGTACAGACTACTCTTATGCTCCCAACAAGACATGGACTGTAGGTTTTGAGGTTAAGTTCTAATAAGGTATAATAATTAAGATAAGAAAATATGAAAGCAATATTCAAATATACATTTGTTGGACTGCTGGCTGGCGGTATGCTCTTGACCACATCCTGCTCAGAGGAAAGAATTGAGACAGCCCCCACGCAGTCAATGTCTGGACAGGGGTTGCTGGCCAATGCAAATGCAGCACTCGTCACCCTGAATGGCATCTATCGTGAGATGTATACCGCAGGCTGGTCTACCACTGGAAACACTCACCAGTGCTTTGGTATCACAGCCTACAATCTGGCATCCGACGTGATGGGTGAAGACCATATTATGGGTGCTGCCGGTTCTGGTTGGTTCTGGTACGACTGCCTTTACAACATCAAGGGCTTCTATGATCGTTCCACTTGGCGTAGTTATGATCTCTGGTATGCCTATTACAACTGGATTGCCAACGCCAACTATATCATCGCTGCTGCTGAAACGATGGAGGGATCTACCGCTGATGTCAATTACGTGATTGGTCAGGCCTATGCCATCCGTGCCTACAGTTACTTTATGCTGTCACAGTGGTTCGCCCGCACCCTGAAGGGTCACGAGAACGAGAAGTGTGTGCCCATCTATACAGAGCCGACAACTCCTCAGACCACAGGTCAGCCCCGTTCAAGCAATGCTGAGGTATACAACCAGATTGACAGCGACATCAAGAAGGCTGTTGAACTCCTCAATGGAACAGAGCAGAAGGACCCGAGCCATATCGGCTATGCCGTCGCACTGGGCATCCAGTCTCGTATCGCTCTCGTAGAAAATGACTGGCAGACCGCCAAGACAGCCGCCAAGGCTGCCATTGCCGCAAGTGGTTGCTCAATCATTCCAACGGCTCAGTTCACTGGTATGAACAATGCTTCTGCTGCCAACGTAATGTGGGGTGCTACGATTATCGCCGATCAGGTAGGTATGTATGCAAGTTTCTTCTCTCACATGGACTATGAGGCCAACAAGTATGGCGCATCTGCACCAAAACTCATCAACAAGGAACTCTATGCCAAGATGAACCCGACAGACACCCGTCGTGACTGGTGGATTAGTTCAAGCGCCGGTATGCTGCAGGAGAAGTTTAAGTTCACTGATGTTGCTACATGGTTAGGCGACTACATCTTTATGCGTGTTGAGGAAATGTTCCTGAATGCAGCCGAGGCTGAAACCCGTCTGGGTGAAGAGGCTGCTGCCAAGGAAGACCTGATGGCACTGATGAGTTTGCGTGACCCAGACTACACCTGCGACAAGACTGGCTCTGCACTCGGCAGGACTTCAGCCACAGACCAAGAAACAGGCTCACTGCTGGAGGAAATCCTGATTCAGCGCCGTATCGAACTCTGGGGTGAGGATGGCCGTATGTTCACACTGAAGCGTCTGAAGCAGGGCTTCCGCCGCACAGCAGACCAAGGCTGGCCTGCAGCAGCACTGCTCTCCACACGTCCGACAGATAACCCCGAGAATTATATGTGGGTAGTCACCATCCCTCAGGCCGAGTTCGATGGAAATGTGAACTTGAATGCTGATGAAGACCAGAATCCTACGAAGGATGAATAATAATAACCCTCAAATAGAAAAAGATTATGAGAATAAATAAATCAATATTCGGATTGACGATTGTCATGGCTGCCCTTTTCTGCTCTTGTAACCAGGACAATGAGGGTGCCATCTATAACAATCAGACAAATGCAGGATTGTCATTTACTGCATCTACGCTGGAAACAGTAGCCGTACCGGCTTCAAATCCTGTTTTTGATGTTGAATTGATACGTGGTAACATTTCTGATGCCGCAACAGGTTCAATCTCTGCCAGCCTTTCTGTTGGTGATACTGAGATACCTGGCGTAACAGTATCTAACTATAGTTTCGCTGCCGGTGAGAATTCTACTAAGGTAAGTGTCAACATTTCTCCGCTGGAGGTCGGAGACCAGGGTGTCCTGACGTTGACTATTAACGATGCAGACCTCTCTGTAGGTGGTATAGCCTCTACTTCCCTGAAGTGTTCCAAGGCTTATGAGTGGGTATCTCTCGGTAAGGGCTATTTCGTAGACAATTTCTTTGGAATGGAGAGCGAGCCTGAGATTCTGAAAGCAGACGGTTTCGACCGCTATCGCGTGATGGCTCCATGTGAGGCTTATCGCACAAGCCCTGCAGCCGCAGAAGATGCCTGGGTGGCTACTTGGTCTGCCCCCTATATCGAACTTTGGGTTGAGAACGGCCTGGTATTCTGGGATGAGTGGTTCACTGGTCAGAACTATGATGGTGACAAGGGGTCTCCCATCTATGCCTACCATCCTTCTGCATTCAGCGATCTGAATTCTGAAGAATTCTGGCAGTTCAGCAAGTTCCTGGACAGCAAGACCATCCAGTTGGCTCCTTACTACTATATCAACGGCTTAGGAGGCTGGAACGAGACTCAGGAGGAGGGCGTTGTTATCATTGCCCTGCCATAACACCCCGTTGCATAAAATCAGAATGCTGGACACGAATGTGTGCCCAGCATTCTTTTGGTTAATAATAAAAAACAGTTATAATGAAGAAAATCTTACTATTCTTATTGCTTGCCGTTTTCCCCATCTCTATGAGTGCAATACCTGCAAAACAAGGTCAATGGCGGATGCTGAAATTGAAGGACGGCACGCAGGTGAAAGCCGAACTGATTGGTGACGAATTCGGGCACTTCTGGCAAACTGCCAATGGCGAATGTTTTGTAGCGAGTCGTGAGGAAGGCATCTATGAACGATGTGACAGGCAGAAAATAGTAAGCAAGGCCAGTGAACTTCGTGAGACACGCCTCCTGAATAAAAGATCAGTCAGGACGAGAGCCATTCCCGGCAGTGAGCACGAACCGTATATAGGAAAGAAGAAGGGACTGATTCTGTTGGTCGACTTTCAGAACAAGAAGTTTGAAGACGACCATACCTGGTCGCTTTACAATGATATTGCCAACAAAATAGGCTTTACAAGTGAACTGGGTTTCAAGGGAAGCGTGAAAGACTATTTCCTGAAACAGAGCGACGGGCAATTCGAACTCGACTTTGACGTGATAGGGCCTCTGACCATGCCCCGTACCTATGGTTATTATGGTGCGGATACTGGCGGACAAGGCAACGATACCAATCCGGGGCTGATGATAGCAACTGCCTGTGAGATGGCCGACGAACAGGTTAACTTTGCCGATTACGATTGGGACGGTGACGGTGAAGTAGACCAAGTCTTTGTTATCTTTGCCGGTTTAGGACAGGCTGCTGGCGGTGATGCCAACACGATCTGGCCTCACGAGTGGCAACTGCAATACAACGACTATGGCAAGATGCTGACACTTGACGGTGTGACCATCAACACTTACGCCTGTGGTCCGGAACTGACAGAGCGGGGCACATACCGCAGTAACATCGGTATTGAGGGTATTGGCACTATCTGCCACGAGTTTTCCCACTGTCTCGGATTGCCAGATATGTATGATACTGCCTATGGCGGAGGATACGGTATGCAGTCCTGGGATATTATGGCAAGCGGCAATTATAATGGCAGCAGTTTCTCACCTGCGGCCTTCACGAGTTATGAGCGGATGTATTGTGGTTGGCGTCACCCCATTGTCCTGAATAATGATACTACCGTAACGAATATGAAAGCCATTGATGATGGTGGCGAGACCTTCATCATCTATAATGATGCCCACCCCGAAGAATACTATCTGTTGGAGAACCGACAGAAGCAGGGATGGGACGAGGGAGTAGCCGGTAGCGGTCTGCTCGTGTTACACGTCGACTTTGACGAACTGTCTTGGCAGTATAACTTTGTGAACAACTACACCAGTTATCCTACTTACAATAACCACGAGCGGTGTACCGTTATCGCAGCAGACAACAACCGTGGCTTGTCTGACATTGCTACAGACGTGTTCCCCTACAAGGAGAAAGACAGCCTGACCAACAACTCTCTGCCAAGGGCTGAGTTATACAATCTGAATGCGGACGGCATTCATTATACCAGCAAGCCTGTTACCAAAATCACCCGAAATGACGACGGCACCATCGCCTTCACCTTCCAGAATCTCGTCAAGAACAGATCAATTGACAATTCTGTCACTCCTCTCTGGCAGGACAAGAAAGAGGAAGAGGTTTACGACCTCCAGGGTCGCAAACGATCAACTCATCCCGAGGCGCTGCCCAAGGGTATATATATAATAGGTGGCAGGAAGGTGGTGAAGTAAAAAGAATGGAGAGGCCGAAAAGGTCTCTCCTTATTGTAATTACAGGTTTTCTACTTCTTCGGCGGAAAGTCCAAGGCTCTTGGCGATAATGTCAATTGGAACGCCATTCTCTTTCAGGCTGCGGGCGTTTTTTAATTTTTCCTTTACCATGCCTTTTGCCATTCCTTTTTCCATGCCTTCCTCCAAACCTTCCAGTTTCCCCTCACCTCTGGCTGTAGTGATATTGTCTTTCAGGATGACAAGATTGTCGAGATGGTGGTAGTAAGCATCTATTTCAGCCTTACTCATACGGGACAGTTTCAGGACTTCCCTGGCTTCGGGCAGACCGGGCGCATCGGCATCCTCCGGAATATCTCCAGTGCTGAGCGCGTAGATCCACTGCTCCAGAGGCACCTTCGACCAACGGTTGAAGTCGTTTACCTTCAGGATGAAATACTCGGGATAGAGTTTGCTGACCTCGCTCACCTTGAATTTCTGTTTCTGAAACGGTGAGAGGCTAAGCAGTTCACCGTTATGGATACCGCGGAACTCCGTCTTGCCGTGATAGACGATGTCGGTGCCCTGGCCTATATTAAAATAGACTATGTTGATGCTATAGATCTTTCGGATGTCATCGTAGCCCTTGCCACGCTCGATGTATTCGGTTACCAGTTTCGACGTACCGAACAGCATCCGCTGGAAATAGGCCAACTCGTTCTCATTCTGGACTTCAATCAGATAGAGTTCGCCATTCTCGCTCTCTGCCAAGAGATCCACGCGATTCTGCTTGTCGTTCTTCCTATCCTGGTTGCTCTCACTCTCCAGCAACTTCTTGATGGTGACTTTCTCACCGAGAAGCGTGGTGATAAGCCCTGCCAGGACGGCATAGTTGGCCTTGTTGCGAAGCAACTTCTTCATCGCCCAGTCGAACCTGACAAATTTTTCCTTCTCTTTCATTGCTGTTTCTCCTTTCAATTCTTTTCTGTTTGTTGTATCCATAATACTTTGATTTTTGATTGAACGCTGCAAAGTTACGAAGATTATTCGAAACCACCAAATAATATCCTGACTTTTTGGCAAGCCTAAGACCTAAGCAGCCAGTCGAGCGGGAGCAGAAAGACGAAATGAAAGCGGAAAGGCGTTTGGGATGACACTTTGCAACGAAAAGCGAAGGCAGGGCTTACAAATTGATATAAATCAATGCGGAAGCGCCAAAAGGCATAAAAAACCTTGGGAAATGTGTTTTTTTTATAAATTTATTCGGCTTTTAGAAAATTAAACACTACTTTTGCAGCCTGTTATGACAGGTATGCACACGAACATTATATATAATAATAGACGCAAAAGTTTACAACTAGTTTAATAATTTTAAAGAGAGAATTTATGGAAAAAAGACTAACGATGTTGATGGTCAGCCTCCTCCTGTTCGTGGGAAGTGCGCTGGCACAGACAAAGATTTCCGGTACTGTACTCTCACAGGAAGACGGCCAGCCGATCATCGGCGCAGCCGTCAAGGTGGTTGGTACGCAGACCGGAATGTTGACCGATGTGAACGGCCGGTTCAACGTGACCCTTCCCGCCGGAAAGGATCAGTTGGAAGTCACCTACCTCGGCTATGAGAGCAAGACCGTGCAGGCCAAGAACGGCATGCGCGTGTTCCTGAAGGCCGATGCCAGATCGCTCGACGAGGTGGTGGTGACCGCTATGGGTATCTCACGTGAGAAGAAGGCCCTGGGTTACGCCGTGTCGGAAGTGGACGGCGACGAACTGATTAAGAGCCGTGGCGGTCTGAGCAACCCGGTGAATGCCCTCCAGGGTAAGGTGTCTGGTCTGCAGATCAGTTCTGGTGCCGGCTCTATGGGCGGTTCTTCGAAAGTGCTGATCCGTGGTAACAACTCACTGAGCGGCAGCAACCAGCCGCTGTTCGTGGTCGACGGTGTGCCCATCGAGGGTAAGGACTTCAACTCTACCGACACCCAGCGCGGTGGCGGTGGCTACGACTACGGTAACCTGATCCAGGACATCAACCCTGATGATATCGAGAACATCTCCGTGCTGAAGGGTGCCGCCGCATCGGCCCTCTACGGCAGCCGTGCTTCTAACGGTGTGATCATGATCACCACGAAGAAGGCCAAGAAGCAGCAGGGCATGGGCGTGGAGTTCAGTTCTACGATCGGCATCGAGCGCGTGACGAAACTGCCCAAACTGCAGTCGGAGTACGGCGGCGGTTACGGCTATATGTCGCTCGACGGCTACGATGACTTCGAGGAGGTGGAGATCAACGGCGTCACCTATACCGTGCCCGACTACGGTATGGACGAGAGTTGGGGTCCGAAACTCGACGGTCGCCAGGTGCTCTCCTGGTACGACCTGGCCAAGTGGGAGGCCAACGGCCGCGTGGGCAATCCGACCACATCGGCCTGGAGCGCCCCGAAGCACGACTATGAGGACTTCTTCGAGACGGGTATCTCCTTCACCAACAACGTAGCCATCTCGCAGGTCTACGACAACAGCGCCTTCCGTTTCAGTTACACCAACACGAGCCTCGACGGCTATCTGCCCAACAGTTCGATGTACAAGAACATCTTCAACGTGAACGGCAACATCATGAGCCCTGACAAGAAACTGAACGTGTTCACCAGCGTGAACTACTACAACAGCCGCGCCAAGGGCCGTCAGGACACCGGTTACGGCGACAACAACATCATGGTGAAGTTCACCCAGTGGGGACAGCGCCAACTGGATATGGACGAACTGAAGGATATGTACAAGTATCCCGACGGCACCCAGGCCACCTGGAACCGCAACGCCGTGGACGATCCATCAGCCGCCTACCACAACAACCAGTACTGGAGCCGCTATATGAACTATCAGAACGACTCGCGTAACCGTATCTACGGCAACGTGGGTGCCAGTTACCAGATCCTGCCGCAACTGAAGGCCCAGTACAAGGTGAACCTCGACTTCTTCGTCGACAAGCAGTACGAGCGCAATGCCGTGGGTTCTCAGGAACTGTCGCGCTATATGGAGATCTCACGCCAGCAGTACGAGATCAACCATGAGTTCATGCTGATGTACAACCAGACATTCGGCGACTACTCCGTCAGTGCCAACGTGGGTGCCAACATCATGAAGAACCACTACGAGTATGTCTACGGTGAGACCCAGGGCGGTATCGCCATTCCCGAGTTCTACAACCTGGCCAACTCGATGACCCAGGCTGCTGCCTACAACTACCGCAGGGAGAAGTCGATCAACTCGCTCTTCGGCGACGTGACCCTCGGCTGGAAGAACATGCTCTATCTGGAAGGCACGCTCCGCGGCGACAAGTCATCGACGCTGCCCAAGGACAACAACACCTACGTCTATCCCTCTATCACTGGCAGTTGGGTGTTCTCTGAGATGCTGAAAGCCGACTGGCTGAGTTTCGGTAAGGTGCGCATTGGCTTTGCCAAGGTGGGTAATGACACAGATCCCTACCAACTCTACAACACCTTCTCGCAGTACACGAACATCGACTCCACCACGCCGGGCTACCGTCTGCCGAACACGATGCAGAATCCCGACCTGAAGCCGGAGTCAACCACATCGTGGGAATTCGGTCTGGAGATGAACTTCCTGAACAACCGCTTAGGCTTCGACCTGACCTACTACCAGACGAACACGAAGGACGAGATCCTGCCGCTGTCAGTCTCTGGTACGACGGGCTACCTCTACAAGTACGTAAACTCTGGTGAGATTGAGAACAAGGGTATCGAGTTCGGCCTGCACGCTACACCGGTGAAGACCCACGACTTCGAGTGGAACACCAACCTGACGCTGGCACATAATAAGAATAAGGTGAAGTCGCTGGCCGACGGCGTTGACTACTATCGTATCACCAGTTCGCCCTTCCTCGTGGAGGTGGGTGCCATGGTCGGCGAGGAATACGGCGTCATCATGGGTACGGACTACGTCTACGATGAGAACGGCAACAAGTGCGTCGACGAGGACGGCTACTATATGGCATCAGACGGCAACCAGGTCATCGGCCACATCTTCCCTGACTTCACGGGAGGCTGGACGAACACGTTCCGCTACAAGAACCTCGACCTGAGTTTCCAGTTCGACTTCTCGAAGGGCGGCAAGTACTTCTCCACCACCTACCTGTGGGGTATGTACTGCGGTATGTTCGAGGAGACTGCCGCCAACAACGTCCGTGAGACTGGCGTCGTCAGCGAGGGCGTGGTCTACGGTACTGGTGAGAAGAACACCACGGCCATCCCTGCCCGCGACTACTACGAGAACTTCTATTCCGGCCCTGCAGCCCAGAGCCTGCTGAAGAGCGACTACATCAAGTTGCGCGAGGTGAGCGTCGGCTACACCTTCGACCTCAAGCCGCAGTGGTTCGTCAAGAGCCTGCGCCTCTCTGCCTACGGTCGTAACCTGGGCGTCTGGGGTCCTGACACCAAGCACTTCGACCCTGAAATGATCGTTACCGGCTCAGGCAACATCCAGGGTGTTGAGGGTGGTGCCACCCCGATGGTTTCTACCTATGGTTTCACTGTCAACATGAAATTCTAAAAACGAAGGAGGAAACAAATATGAAGACATTTATCAAATATACATTTATCGGTTCGCTTTGTCTCGCCGCTGCGTCCTGCTCGGACCAGGAGGCGATGAACGTCAACCCGAATGCCGCATCGAACGTCCCCTCGAACATGGTTATGAATGCCGCCGAGAAGTGGACGGTGGACAACGTCTACGACGTATGGTTCAGCGGACGCCAGTGCCTGGTGTATGCCCAGCAGTGGAGCCAGCGCAACTATACCGAGGAAGACCGTTACCAGATTCGTGAGTCTGTGAACAACAGTTACTTCAAATACCTCTATATGGGTCTGAACAACTTCCAGAAGGTGATCAATATGAACACTGACGAGGCCACGAAGGGAGCCTGTTCAGCCTACGGTGCCAATGCCAACCAGATAGCAGCCGCCATGATAATGAAGGTATGGCTGGCCGACCTGATGACCGACACCTGGGGCGGCATCCCCTACTCTGAGGCCCTGAAACTGGAGACCGACAACGTGCTCTATGCCAAGTATGACGACCAGAAGGAACTCTACGCACAGTTGATGAGCGAACTGACGGAGGCCGTCAATATGATCGACGAGTCGGACGTGGCCTTCACCAGCGGCGACGTCATCTTCGACGGCGATGCCTCGAAGTGGAAGAAGTTCGGCAACTCGCTGAAGTGCCGTCTGGCCATCCACATGTCGAAGGTGGACAGCAACTGGAAGACCTACATCCAGCAGGCCCTGGCAAGCGGCGTGATGGAGAGCAACGCCGATGCTGCCAAGTACCAGTACACGGCAACCGGTGCTGAATACTGCAAGTTCTACGAGGGCTACTACGTGGACGGTCGTAACGACTTTGCCATCAACAAGACGCTGGCCGACCTGCTGAAGGGACAGCCTGACACGCTGAACGCCAAGAGCCATCCCTGGGAGGGCGTGCTCGACCCACGTATCCACGTCTATACCGTCGACGACGGCAAGTGGAACGGTATGGCCGTTGCCACACAGACTGGTATCCAGGCTCGTCTGTTCACACAGGACGGCGTGGCCAGTTGGTATCACAACCAGCCGCCCGTGCTCTACAAGACCTATGCCGTGCCCCTGATGACCTATGCCGAACTGAAGTTCATCATCGGCGAGTATAACGGTTTCAGCGTGGAGGACTACAAGGAGGGTGTGCGCGCCAGCCTCGAATACTGGTACGACGTGATGGGTGAATACCTGGATGCCGAGGAGGCAGACGAATACGTGGAGGCTGTCAGCCAGAACGTGAACGCCGAGGCATACGCCATCCAGAAGTACATCGACCTGTTCACCAACGGTACGGAGGCCTGGACAGAGATCCGCCGCACGGGCTATCCAGAGCAGATTGTCCGTCCCGGTGAGATATGCGCCATCTACAACACCAGCGACGGCCAGGTGGCCTATAAGTTCACACCGCTCTCCGAGGTGAAGGGTGACATCATTGCCCGTGTGAAGTATCCGACAGACGAGAGCACGCTGAACAGTGAGAGTTGGAACGCAGCCGTATCGAAACTGCAGGACGGTACGAACAACTACTACTCAAAGATGTTCTGGGACGTTCGCACCTCAACCTACGATCATCCCGCCAACAAGTAATCAAGCGAGTTGAACACCATAAGAAGAATCCTCCTGTAGCGACGGGCTTCAGGAGGATTCTTATATTATATTAATAAGGTGGGATTACTTCACCAGGATCACCAGATACTTACTGGTAGACCAGAACAGGTCGGGATCGGTGATGCGGAGCACATACTGCTTGTTGGCATCGCGCTGCAGCGTGTAGGAACTTGACGGATGGGCCGTCATCATCTTGGCCGACTTGCTGTAGAGTTTGATCTCCTTGTCGATGCGGTAGTCTATCTTCGTGAAGTACTCCTTGTTGAAACTGGCCTGCAGCACGCGACCGTGGTCGAGGATCATCTGCTCCTTCAGTTCCTTCTCCGTACCGAAGACGAACCAGGCGGTGTGCAGTTCCTTGTCCTGTGTGCTGATGGTCTGGGCGCGCTGGGTGGTCTCCTCCGTCAACTGGTTCACGTCGGTAGTCAGGTTAGCCACGGTCTCGTCGAGTTCGGCGATGTGGATGTCCTTCTTGTCGAGTTCCTCGCGGAGCGCCTGCATCTGGGCCTCCTTCTCCTCCAACTGGGCCTGCATCGTCTCAATGAGTTTCTTCAGTTGGTCACCCTTGAACGAACTCTCGCGCAGTTGCTGCTTCAGTTTGTTGATGAGTTCCTTGTTCTGGCGCATCGTCTGCTGGATGAACTGCATGTTCTCCTTGATACGCTTGGCGGAGTTGGTACCCTCACCCTGCTGGGCGAGCGTCACACGGTTCTGGGCATCGGTAATCTCGCGGAAGCCCTCTTCGATGTCGCTGAAGGTGGAGATCATGTCGTTGATCTCATTGTCCTTCTGGGCGATAATCTGGTTCAGTGAATCACGTTGCTGGATGGCCGCGAGGTCCTGCTTGGGCGCCTCGTTCTTACAACTGGCAATCGCCAGTGCACAAACGGCCAGTACTGTTAACTTTTTCATATTTCTTTCATTTTGGGTTTAGTTTCTTTCGTATCGGGACAGCCCGCCAGGATGATGACAATCTCGCCCTTCGGCTCCTTCTCCTTGAAATGGGCAATCACCTCGTCGAGCGAGCCACGCACACTCTCCTCGTGCACCTTGGATATCTCGCGACAGACACTCACCTGGCGGTCGCTGCCGTAGACTTCGACAAACTGCTGCAGCGTCTTCACCAATCGGTAGGGCGACTCGTAGAAGATCATCGTGCGTTGCTCGTCCTTCAGCGACTCCAGTTTCGTCTGTCGTCCCTTCTTCTGGGGCAGGAACCCCTCGAAGGCGAAGCGGTCGCAGGGCAGTCCGCTCGACACCAGGGCGGGCACAAAGGCCGTGGCCCCAGGCAGGCACTGCACCTCCACCCCAGCCCTGACAGCCTCGCGCACCAGGAAGAAGCCCGGGTCGCTGATGCCAGGGGTGCCGGCATCGCTGATAAGGGCCACATTCTCGCCCGCCAGCAGCCGATTGACGATGCCAGCCGACGTGCCGTGCTCGTTGAACTTATGGTGCGACATCAGTGAGTTCTTGATCTCATAATGCTTCAGGAGGATGCCCGACGTGCGGGTATCTTCTGCGAGCACCAAATCCACCTCTTTCAGTATGCGGACGGCTCGGAATGTCATATCCTCCATGTTACCGACTGGGGTCGGAACGATATACAATATGCCCATAAAACGTGGCAAATATAGTCTAAAATCTTATAACATACAAAAAAAAGCCTAAAATCTTTGCAATTTTTAAAACGTATTTGTACTTTTGCAGAAAAATATCGCCGAAATGACAGAAAACGTAACAGGTGAACTACACCGTCCAGGAAGAATCGAAGTGGTATGCGGCTCGATGTTCTCAGGCAAGACCGAGGAACTGATCCGCCGCCTTCGCCGCGCCCAGTTTGCACACCAGAAAGTAGAGATATTCAAGCCCGCCATCGACGTGCGCTATTCGGAGGAAGACGTGGTCAGCCACGACCAGAACCATATCCCCTCTACCCCCATCGACTCGTCGGCCAGCATCCTGCTGCTCTCGTCGGACATCGACGTGGTGGGTATCGACGAGGCGCAGTTCCTCGATATGGGACTCGTCGACGTATGCAACGAACTGGCCTACCGAGGGGTGCGCGTCATCATAGCCGGACTGGATATGGACTACAAGGGCGTACCCTTCGGCCCGATGCCCGCCCTCTGTGCCATCGCCGACGACGTGACGAAGGTACACGCCATCTGCGTGAAGTGCGGCAGCCTGGCCTACGTCAGTCACAGAAAGGTGGCTAACGACAAGCGCGTACTGCTCGGAGAGACCCAGGAATACGAGCCTCTTTGCCGAGATTGCTACCAAAAAGCACTGGAAAACGAATTTTCCTCGGAATAAATTTGGCGGATTCAAAAAAACATTGTACCTTTGCACCCGCTTTCGTGAGAAAGTATGATGGTTTTTCTAAAATATGATTAAAAGGGAGATCCGTTAGCTCAGTCGGTAGAGCACAACACTTTTAATGTTGGGGTCTTGGGTTCGAGCCCCAAACGGATCACCAAAAAGAGAGACTCAATCGAGCCTCTCTTTTTGATTGGGGTTATTCTCCTACGAATTTCTTGATTGTCTTGATACACAGGTCACTGCTGACGGGTTTCGACAGGAAGTCATCGCACCCGGCCTGCAGCGCCAGTTGGCGATCGCTGTCGAAGGCATTGGCCGTCAGTGCCACCACGGGCAGGTCAGGATGCCTCTCCTTGATGGCCTTCGTGGCCTCAAGTCCGTCCATAACAGGCATTTTGATGTCCATCAACACGATGTCAAAACCGCCTTTCTCTACCATTTCCACAGCCTCTCTACCGTTCTTCGCACGTTCGAACTGATAAAAGCGCTTCAGAATGTACGTCATCAGGATAAAGTTGCTGTCATTGTCTTCTGCGACTAAAATTCTCTTCATATTACCTTATATATATTAGTGTTAGCAATCTCAATAAACCGCATTAATCTTAATAATTCACAAAATTACATCTTTATCTTCAAAAAAGCAAAGGTTTCCCCATTTTTTTAACTAATTTTGCATCTGTGAAGACAAATATCAGTAAAATATAAAACCAATAACAATGAAAATCAGAATTTTGACCAGTGCTTTTGCACTTGCTTCAGCCCTCACGATGTCGGCCCAAGGCCACGTGATGGAAGTGAAGACCGCCAAACTCGGCGCACCCGTACAATCGACGATGTACGGCATTTTCTTTGAAGACATCAACTACGCTGCCGACGGCGGCCTCTATGCCGAGATGGTGAAGAACCGCTCGTTCGAGTTCCCCCAGCACCTGATGGGCTGGCGCGCTTACGGCAAGTTCGAGGTTCGCAACGACGGCCCCTTCGAACGTAATCCCCATTACGTGCGCCTCTCCTATTCCGGCCACAGAGATAAGTTCACGGGGCTGGAGAACGAAGGTTTCTTCGGTGTCGCCGTGAAAAAGGACGCCACCTACCGTTTCTCCGTCTGGGCCCGCTGCCCGGAAGGCGGCAAGTCGACCCTCGAAGTACGACTGGTAGACAACGACACGATGGGCGAGCGGCAGGAGTTTGCCAGCACCCACGTCGACATCAGCGGCAAGGACTGGAAGAAATACACGGCTGAGATCAAGGCCCCACGGACGGAAGCCAAGGGAGCACTACGCATCTTCCTGCGCCAGACTGGCAAGGAAGCGATGGCCACGACCGACGTGGAGCACATCAGCCTCTTCCCCACCGACACCTGGAAGGGCCGTGAGAACGGCATGCGCAAGGATCTGGCCCAGGCGCTCTTCGATATGAAGCCCGGCGTGTTCCGCTTCCCCGGTGGCTGCATCGTGGAGGGTACCGACCTGGAGACCCGCTACCAGTGGAAGAACTCGGTAGGCCCCGTTGAGAACCGTCCGCTGAACGAGAACCGCTGGCACTACACCTTCGACTACCGCTTCTTCCCCGACTACTATCAGAGTTACGGTCTCGGATTCTTCGAGTTCTTCCAACTCTGTGAGGACTTCGGTTGCGAGGCGCTGCCCGTCATCTCGTGCGGCCTGAGTTGCCAGTTCCAGAACCCCGACCCCACAAAGCCGGGCGTTCACGTAGCCCTCGACGACCTCGACAGTTATATCCAGGATGCCCTCGACCTCGTGGAGTTTGCCAACGGCCCCGTTGACTCCAAGTGGGGCAAGGTGCGTGCCGACATGGGCCATCCAGAACCCTTCAACCTGAAGTTCCTCGGCGTGGGCAACGAGCAGTGGGACTACGACGAGAAGCACGGCGGCTTCGGCCCCGTCTTCACCCAGCGTCTGAAGAAGTTCTCTGATGCCCTGCGTGCCAAGTATCCCCAACTGAAACTCATCGGCACCACAGGCCCGAACTCAGAGGGATGGGACTTCGACCTGCTGCAGCCGCGAATGAAGGAACTGAAGGTAGACCTCTACGACGAGCACTACTACCGTAATGAGGACTGGTTCCTCAGCCACGGCCTGCGCTACGACTCCTACGACCGCAAAGGCCCGAAGGTGTTTGCCGGCGAATATGCCTGCCACGGCAAGAACCGCCACAAGTGGAACCACTACTACACCTCACTTCTGGAGGCGGCCCACATGACGGGCATCGAGCGCAATGCCGACATCGTCCACATGGCTACCTACGCCCCGCTCTTCGCCCACGTTGAGGGTTGGCAGTGGCGTCCCGATGCCATCTGGTTCGACAACCTGCGTTCGTTCAAGTCAGTCAGTTACTACGTGCAGCAGATGTTCGCGATGAACAAGGGTACCAACGTACTCCCGCTGACGATGGACAAGAAACCCGTAGCAGGGCAGGAAGGCCAGGACGGCCTGTTCGCCTCATCCGTATTCGACAAGCAGACGGGCGAGATCATCGTCAAGGTGGTGAACACATCGAAGACCGCCCAGCCCGTGACCATCAACCTGACTGGCATCAAGGGCGAGCGCACGGCTGAGACCATCACCCTGAGCCACAACGGTATGGACGACGAGAACACGCTCGACCAACCGGAGAAGATCACCCCGAAGAACGGTACGCTCCAGTTGGAGGCGGGCAAGAAGAACACCGTCCTGAACGACGAACTTCCCGCCACCACCTTCCGCATCTATAAGATCAAGAAATAAGAGGTTTAACCAGCCTCTCTCTTACGAGAGAGAACAAAATTTGTAAAAAATACGGCGAGTCTGAGGATTTGCCGTATTTTTTTTGTAATTTTGCAGCGAATTATGAGCGTAACGACAATTATAGACAAGAACAGCAGACAGTTCTCCTTTGAGGTGCTGCCCCCACTGAAGGGAGCAGGCACGGCGAAACTCTTCGCCGACATCGACAAACTGAAGGAGTTCAACCCTGCGTTTATCAATATCACGACCCACCACAGCGAGTTCGTGTACAAGGAACTGCCCAACGGCCAGTTCGAGCGGCAGCGCATCCGCCGCCGTCCCGGGACGATAGCCATTGCCGCCGCCATCCAGCAGCGGTACAACATTCCCGTGCAGCCGCACGTCATCTGCAGCGGTGCCACCATCGAGGACATCGAATACGAACTGCTCGACCTGCAGTTCCTCGGCATCAGCGACCTGTTGCTGCTGCGCGGCGACAAGGCCAAGGAGGACAGCCGCTTCACGCCGACACCTGGTGGCCATACCCATACGACGGAACTCATCCGACAGGTTAACCAGTTTAATGAAGGTTTCTTCGCCGACAGCACACCCATCAAGAATCCTGGGCGGAAGTTCGACTACGGCGTGGCCTGCTATCCGGAGAAGCATGAGGAGGCGCCGAACCTGGAGATGGATATGCAGTATCTGAAAGAGAAGCAGGACCTGGGGGCGCAGTATGCCGTCACTCAACTGTTCTTCGACAACCAGAAATACTTCGACTTCGTGGAGAAGGCCCAGGCGATGGGCATCACGATTCCCATCATCCCAGGCATCAAGCCACTGGCCAAACTGACGCAACTCACGGTGGTGCCAAAGTCTTTCCACTGCGATATACCAGAGCCGCTGGCAAGGGAGATTGTGAAGTGCAAGACGGATGAAGACGCCCGCCAATTGGGCATCGAATGGACGACGGCCCAGTGTCAGGAGTTGTATCAGCACGGTGTGAACAACATCCATTTCTACACGGTTTCAGCCGTGGACAGTGTCGCGGAGATTGCAAAACGACTCCTTTAATAGGGAATTATGCATTGGACTGAGGTCATAGGACAGAAGGAGGCACAGGAACGCCTGTTGCAGATGGTCAATGAGGATCGTCTGCCACACGCCCTGATGCTTTGCGGCCCACAGGGAGCGGGCAAGATGGCACTGGCTATGGCCTTCGGTTGCCATTTGCTGGATGACGGCAGACCGTCGTCGAAGGCGATGCTCGACAAGATGGAGCATCCCGACCTGCACTTCACCTACCCCACCATCAAACTACCGTCGATGAGTGCTGAGCACAAGCCCGTGAGCGACGACTTCGCCCGGGAGTGGCACGAACTGATTATGGAGGGGCCCTATTTCACGATGGACCAGTGGATGCAGGCGATGGGCGGCGAAAACCAGCAGGCCATCATCACAGCCGGCGAGAGCGACGACCTGGTGCGCAAACTCTCGCTGAAGTCGAGCCAGGGCGGCTATAAGGTGAGCCTCATCTGGCTGCCAGAGCGTATGAACATCGAATGCGCCAACAAACTGCTGAAACTCATCGAGGAGCCACCTCAGCAGACGGTGTTCATTATGGTCTGCGAAGAGCCGGACAAACTGCTGGAGACCATCCGCAGCCGTGTGCAGCGCATCGACGTGAAGAAGATCGACAACGCCAGTGTGGAACAGGCGCTGATTGAGCGGCGAGGCATCAGCGAGGATGCCGCCCACCGCATCAGCCGACTGGCCAACGGCGACTGGCTGAAGGCACTCGACGAACTACAGGTAGGCTCGGAGAACGAGCAGTTCCTGGATATGTTCATCTCGCTGATGCGCCTGGCCTACCAGCGGAAGATCAAGGACCTGCGCAAGTGGAGCGAGGTGATGGCCGGCTTCGGCAGAGAGAAGCAGAAGCGCTGGCTGAACTACTTCCTGCGGATGGCCCGTGAGAACTTCATATACAACTTCCAGCAGGAAGACCTGACCTATATGACACAGAAGGAAGAGGACTTCGCCCGCAACTTCGCCCGCTTCGTGAACGAAGGGAACATCCTGGCCATTAATGACCTCGCCAACCGCGCCATACGCGACATCGGGCAGAACGCCAACGCGAAGATCGTGTTCTTCGACTTCGCCCTGCAAATGATAGTACTATTATTACAAAAATAGATATGACAGAGAAAACAAAAGAATATCCCATCCGAGTAGGCTGCAACCGTGGCTTGTGCCACCAGGCCGTAGGCCGACAGGACCGGCAACTGAACACCTACGACTGGCTGGCTGACGTGCCAGGCAACATCGACGACACCGACCTCGTGGAGGTGCAGTTCAAGCATACCCGCAAGGGCTACTACCACAACGTGAACCACCTAGACCTGAAGAAAGGTGACATCGTAGCCGTAGAGGCTAGCCCCGGCCACGACATCGGCGTGGTGACGCTGACAGGCCGACTGGTGAAGTTGCAGATCAAGAAAGCCAACCTGAAGTCGGCTGACGACATCAAGCGCATCTACCGACTGGCCCGTGAGGTGGATATGCAGAAGTTCCGTGAGGCCAAGGCCCGTGAGCACGCCACGATGATCGAGAGCCGTGTGATAGCCAAGGGACTGGGACTGGATATGAAGATCGGCGACGTGGAATATCAGGGCGACGGCAACAAGGCCATCTTCTACTACATCGCCGACGAGCGCGTGGACTTCCGCCAACTGATCAAGGATCTGGCAGCCGCCTTCCACGTCCGCATCGAGATGAAGCAGATCGGTGCCCGTCAGGAGGCAGGACGCATCGGCGGCACAGGCCCCTGTGGCCGTGAGTTGTGCTGCGCCACGTGGATGAAGAACTTCGTCAGCGTGTCGACCAACGCCGCCCGCTTCCAGGACATCTCGCTCAATCCCCAGAAGTTGGCTGGTATGTGCGCCAAACTGAAGTGCTGCCTCAACTACGAGGTGGACGACTACGTGGAGGCCAGCAAGCGACTGCCCGGCAAGGACACTATCCTACAGACGCAGGATGCCGACTACTACCTCTTCAAGAGCGACATTCTGGCGGAGATGGTCACCTACTCCACCGACAAGAACATTGCGGCCAACCTGGAGACCATCACAGGCAAGCGCGCCAAGGAGATCATCGAGATGAACCGCAACGGCGAGAAGCCCCTGTCGCTACAGGAGGACGGCCACGCCAAGCCCGCCAAGCAGCACGTTGACCTGGCCGGAGGCGATATCAGCCGCTTCGACAAGGCCAAGAAAAAGAAGAAAAAGAAGAAGAGCAGCAGCAAGCCAGCCGGCGACGCGGCTCCCAAAAAGGCAGATAAAAAGGACGGCAATGCGAAAGATTAGTCGGGTACTGACTATCGGAATACTCCTTACGGTTGCATACGCACTTGGCGCATGCGACCGTATGCCCGTCTATAGCCACTATGAGCACACATCAGCCGCCGGATGGGAGAAGAACGACACGCTCAACTTCGGCATCAGCCCTGTGAAGGAGGCTGGCGACTACCACGAGGAACTGGGGCTGCGCATCAACGACGACTACCCCTTCCTCGGTCTGTGCCTGATCATCCAGCAGACCGTACTCCCCTCAGGCTACAGGCACAACGACACACTGAACTGCAACCTGTTCGAGAAAAACGGCGTGGTGAAAGGCTCGGGTATCAAGCACTACCAGTATAACTACCACGTCAACACCATCCGTCTGTCAGCGGGCGACTCGCTGAACATACAGGTAAGGCACAATATGAAACGGGAGATCATGCCAGGCATCACTGACATCGGCATCCGGGTAGAAAAGCGATAGCCTATATATATAATTAGGTACGCGCGAGGTTGCGGCTGGCATCAATCCTCAGGAAGATGAACAGCAACAGCGTGAATCCCCACAGCGAGGAGCCGCCATAACTGAAGAACGGCAAGGGAATGCCGATGACAGGCATCAGACCCAGCACCATACCCACATTGATAAACACATGGAACAGGAAGATGCTTAGCACGGAATAGCCGTAGACCCGCCCGAAGCGATAGGGTTGTCGCTCAGCCAGATGGATCAGCCGCAGGATCAAGAACAGGAAGAGCAACAGCACGATTGAGGAACCGAGAAAACCTTCCTCCTCACCGACCGTACAGAAGATGAAGTCCGTATCTTGCTCAGGCACATACTTCAACTTGGTCTGCGTACCATTCAGGAATCCCTTACCCTCAATACCGCCTGAACCGATGGCAATCTGACTCTGATGCACGTTGTAGCCGGCACCCTTCAGGTCTTCCTCCAGTCCCAGCAGCACATTGATACGCACCCGCTGGTGAGGCTCCATCACATTGTTCAGCACGTAGTCGGCCAGATTGAAGAACACCACGCTGCCCAGTGCAAACATGGCTATCCACAGGTAGTTGCGCACACGGGTGGCTATGGCCTGCCACACCAGATAGCCTATCAGCAAGGCTATCATTACCAACTGCACCCAGACCATATCGTACGGGATGACGTAGAGCGAGAAGATCAGGAAGATGACCGTCAGTCCGAAACAGGCCAGCAGGATGGCTATGGCATCACGCTTGTTGTTGCAATAACTGAATACCATCAGACCAGAAAACAACTGAATCAGGAACAGCACCACGAACTTACCCACCGAGGTAGGCGTATAGAACAGCATCGTATCGGCATAGCGGATGCCCACCACGAAATAGATGACCATCGCCACGCCCGTAAAGAGCAGGCTACCCGACATCCCCTCACGATAGAGCATCAGGAAGAAAGCCAGATAGACCAGGGCCGAACCCGTCTCGCGCTGCAGTACGATGCAGATCATCGGCAGGAAGATGAATGCCAACGTGGCACCGAAATCCTTCCACTTATGGATGTCGTAGCCGTAGGTACTCATAAATTTCGCCAACGCCAATGCCGTGGCAAACTTGGCAAACTCGGCTGGCTGAACGCGCAGAGGTCCCAACACCAGCCACGATCGCGAGCCTTTGATGGAGTGCGGATTGAATATCGTGGCGACCAGCAATAGCAACAAGATCCCGAAGATAGCATAGGCAAAGGTATCGTAGAAGCGGTCGTCGAGCAGCAACAGGAACAGGCCCAGCAGGATGGAAGTGCCTATCCAGACAATCTGCATACCAGAACGGCTGTCGAGGCTAAAGATATCGGTCTCGCCGTAGGTATAACTGGCACCGCAGACACTGACCCAGCCGAAAGTCAGCAGGGCCAGGTAGATGAGAATTGTCCACCAGTCGATTGAACGCAGCACACTGGGCTGCTTATCTGTCTTCTGAGCCATACGCGATATGCCTGTTCTGGATGCCCTCCGCCTTCTTCAGCGAAGCCTCGGAGAGTTTACCGTGAATATATTGTTCCATTATCAGTCCGCCGATAGGCACGCCGTAGGTAGCGCCCCATCCGCCGTTTTCCACATAGACGGCCACGGCAATCTGCGGCTTGTCCATCGGTGCAAAGCCCATAAACACGGAGTGGTCGTGACCCTTGTTCTGGGCCGTACCCGTCTTGCCACACGCCATAAAGTCGTAGCGGGACAGTTCGTGACACGTACCGCCCATAGCCGACGAACGCATACCCTGCACCACATAGTCGTAGGCCGTGCGGCTGGCTTTCGTGAAGTGCCGACGGGTGAAGGTCGTGTCGAGCGGTTCGCCCTGTACCTTCCTGACCACGTGAGGCACATAATAGTAGCCCCTGTTGGCAATCGTCGCACCCAGATTTGCAATCTGCAACGGTGTCAGCAACACCTCGCCCTGACCGATGGAGATGGAGATGATGGTCAGGCCGTTCCATGAGCCTCTGTAGTGCTTGTCATAAAACGAGGCATTTGGAATCAGGCCGCGCTTCTCGCCGGGGAGGTCGACGCCGAGCCTGTAGCCGAATCCCATGCTGACCATATAGTCGCGCCAGGTATCCATCGCTTTCTGCACGGAGCCGTATTTCGAAATGTTCGTATTGATCATGTGATAGAGCCCCCAGCAGAAGAAGCCGTTGCACGACGTGCTCAGCGCAGGCACTAACGACAGTGGCGACCCATGACCGTGACAGCCCACGCGGAGTCCCTTGAACACGAAACCGTGGTAGCAGGGGTAAGGTGTCTGCGGCGTGATGATGCCCTCTGTCATAAAGGTAAGGCCCTGCGAGGTCTTGAAAGTAGAGCCCGGGGGATAGAGTCCCATAATACTGCGGTTGAGCAAGGGGCGCCAAGGGTCGCGGTTCAGCAGTTTGTGATTCTTACTGCGCTCACGGCCCACCATCATACGGGCATCGTAGGAAGGCGACGACACCATACAGAGGATTTCACCCGTTGAGGGCTCGATGGCCACGATACTGCCGATCTTACCCTGCATCAGCCGTTCGCCGAGTGCCTGCAGTTCAGAGTCGATACTGAGCGTCAGGTTCTTGCCCGGCTTCGGCTTGCTGTCCAGTGCCCCGTTCTGATAGCGGCCCTGAATGCGGCCGTGGGCATCGCGCAACAGAATCTGGATACCCTTCTCGCCACGGAGTTGCTTCTCGTAACTGCGTTCCACGCCCTGCTTGCCGATATAGTCGCCAGGCTGGTAATAGTCATCGGCCTCGATGTCGGCTGGCGACACTTCCGCCACATCGCCCAGCACGTGGGCTGCCATACCGCTCTGGTAGCGACGCACGCTGCGCTTCTGCACATAGAAGCCGGGGAAGCGGAACATCTTCTCCTGGAAGACGCTGAAGTCCTTGTCGCTGAGTTGACTGAGGAAGAGTTGCTGGGTGAATCGGGAGTAGCCGGGATTGCGGTTACGGTCCTTGATGGTCTCCATCCTGCGGTCGAACTCTTCCTTCGTGATGTTCAGGGCATTGCAGAACTCCATCGTGTCCAGACGATCCTTGGCCTCGTTCATCACCACCATAATATCATAGGAAGGCTGATTGTAGACCATCAACTTGCCGTTGCGGTCGGTGATGACGCCACGCGAAGGGAACTCTACCTTCTTCAAGAAGGCATTCGAGTCGGCACTCTTCTTATAGTCGTCACTGGTAATCTGAAGGGTAAACAGACGGATAATGTAGACGACCACTATCAGAGTGGCCACCCCGGCTATCACGAATTTACGATATTCCAGATTACCGTTGTCCCTCACCTTACACGCACACTTTCAATTGCCAGAATCAAAACCAATGTAAGCAGTGCACTGCTGCCAGCGCACTCCAGCCAGTAGATCCAGTCGAAGAAGTTGAAGGCCTCCAAGGCGAAGAACAGCAGACAGAAAAGGATAAGCAATACGACCGACAACAGGATGAACTTACCCCATCCCAGCGTGCCGACCGACACTTCCATCTCCTCAATGGAGTCGCGGGGAACAAACAGTTCCAGCAAATAGGGCTGCAGCACACTGATAAACGTCAGCGAGCCGGCTGCCAGGCCAGGCGTATTGGAAAATACGTCGACGGCCAGTCCCAGGGCGAAACTCCACAGCAGCACGGCCCACTTGGGGGTGTTGCGGCGGAAGGTGATGACGAAATAGACATAGAGCAACGGAATGGCCATACCAAACAGATGGATGTGGTTCAGGACCAACACCTGAACCAGACACAGCAGGGCAAACCATCCCAGTCGCTTGATTATCTCTATTGACATATTTCTGCTTTTCTAATCCGTATCCTATTATCTTCTCAGTTCCATCGAGTCGCGGACAGCCTCCATCAGACGGGCACGCTCGGCGATGCTCTTGTCGCTGATGACGCAGACATCGCGCAGACAGCCGAAGTCCGTGCTCAGCCTGACCTGCAACTTATACGACAGGCCGTCGCTGGAGTTGAACACCTTCTCAATCTGTCCGACCAGTACGCCTGGCGGGAAGATCGACGAATAGCCGCTCGTCTCGATCCACTCCCCACGCTTGAAATGGGCGTGGCGGGGAATGTCCTCCACGAAGGCTACGGAAGGATCGACGCCGTTCCAGTGCAGATAGCCGAAATAGTTACGGCCACGGATGGCACAACTGATGCGCGACATACTCGTGTTCAGGACTGGTATGACCACCGAATAATGGGCCGATACCAGATAGACCACGCCCACAATGCCGTTGCCACAGGCCACGCCCATATCCACTGCCACGCCGTCGGCACTGCCCTTGTCGATCGTGATCAGGTTCTCCTGCTTGTTCAGGCTGTTCGACACCACCTTGGCCGGAATCAACTTGTACTGGCTGAGGAACTGCAGTTCCTGACGTTCCTTGACCGTCGTGTCCTGGGTCGCCTCCATATAGAGACGCCTCAACTGCCCCACCTGCCTTTCCAGATAGAAGTTGCGGAGCGTCAACTCCTCGTTGGCCCGCGTCAGGGAAAAGAAGGAAGTGATGTCGCTCTCCATCTCGTACATCTTACCCACCGCCACGTTGGCCGATGACAGCCACGCGCTGTTCTGGTAACTGTTGAATCGGAACAGCAACACCACACTGATCACCTCCAGTAGAACGAAGAGAAACCAGTGATGATACTTCCTCAGGAAATCCAGCAGGTTGTGCATTTCCTACCCTTATCGCATCAGGAATGAGAAACGGTCCAAATTCTTCAATGCCACGCCGGCACCCTTTGCCACACTGTGCAGAGGATCCTCAGGCACATGGAACGGGATGTTGATCTTTTCCTCCAGACGACGGTCGAGACCACGTAGCAGGGCACCACCACCCGACAGATAGATACCGTTCTGAACGATATCAGCATACAACTCCGGCGGTGTATTCTCAAGGGCTGAGAGTACGGCACTCTCAATACGGGCCACAGTCTTGTCGATGCAGTGGGCAATCTCCTGATAGCATACGGGCACCTCCATCGGGAGCGCCGTGATGCGGTTCGGGCCGTGTACGAGGAAGTCCTCGGGAGCCTCGTCGCCCAGGTCGGTCAGGGCGGAACCTACGGCGATCTTGATACGCTCGGCCATACGCTCACTGACCTTCACATTGTGCTGACGCGACATATACTCCTGGATGTCGGCATTCAGGTCGTCACCAGCCACCTTGATACTGGTGTTGGCCACGATGCCACCCAGCGAGATGACGGCGATCTCTGTCGTACCGCCGCCGATGTCCACAATCATATTGCCTTCCGGCGCCTCTACGTCGATGCCGATACCAATGGCGGCGGCCATCGGCTCGAAAATCAGATAGACATCACGCCCATCAGCATGCTCAGCAGAGTCGCGGACGGCACGCAGTTCCACCTCAGTAGATCCCGAGGGGACACCGATCACCATTCGCAAAGAGGGTGAGAACAGGCGGCTGCCCGTGTGGACCATCTTAATGAGGCCACGCATCATCTGCTCACAGGCAGAGAAGTCGGCTATCACGCCGTCGCGGAGCGGACGGATCGTGCGGATGTTCTCATGTGTCTTTTCATACATCATCTTGGCCTGGGAGCCCACGGCAATCATCTTGTCGGTACGGCGGTCAAGTGCCACCACCGATGGCTCGTCAACGACTATCTTGTCATCACTGATGATAATCGTGTTGGCCGTTCCCAGGTCCATAGCAATCTCCTGGACAAAACTAAAAAATCCCATAAATACCTATTAATTCTAAATACTAAATTCTTACTTCTCAAACCACGCATTGATGGCGGTGTCATAGTGCGAACTGATGCCGAAGGCACGGGTGGCGAACATACGGCGCTGGGCCTTGGTGGTCTCTGCGCCCTGCTTGTTCAGGATGTCCAGCAGCACGCCATACTCAGCCTTGCTCGGCACGATCACCACATCGTTGAAGTTCTTGGCACCAGCACGGATCAGCGAGATGCCGCCGATATCAATCTTCTCGATGATATCCTCTTCCGAAGCCCCGCTGGCCACGGTCTGCTCAAATGGATAAAGGTCTACGATGACCAGGTCGATCTCAGGAATCTCATACTGCTTCATCTGCTCCTGATCTCCCTCGTTGTCACGACGACCCAGAATACCTCCGAACACTTTCGGATGAAGGGTCTTCACACGGCCACCCAGGATAGAGGGATACGTCGTCACATCCTCCACCTTCTGGCACTCATAGCCCAGTGACTCAATAAACTTCTGCGTACCACCGGTCGACAGGAACTTCACGCCTTCCTCATTCAGTTTCTTGAGCAGTTCGTCCAGTCCGTCCTTGTGGAATACCGATACCAATGCGGTTCTGATTTTCTTTGTTTCTGCCATTTTTCTTTCTATAACGTTATAAAATTCGAATTAGGCTGCAAAGATACAAAAAGAAAACGGATTAATCTCTATTTTCCTGCGGGAAATTTTGATTAATCCGTGTTAAAATAAGATAGGTCAAGTCGCTTAGTCGAGATGGAACACCTCCTGAATGGGCACCGTGACAGGCGAATTGTCAGGATTTACTTCCATAATGTCGACCATCATATCCCACCATTTCTGGGTGATGGGGTCTACGTTCTCCGTGTCCTGTGAGTTGCCCTCACCCGAACACTCCTGATAGCCGAACAGGATATTGGTGTCCTTGTCCCAATAAATACTGTAGTTACTCACTCCGCCGTCCTTGATCATCTTCACCAGTTCAGGCCAGATGGCTGCATGGCGCTTCTCGTACTCTTTCTCACAACCTGGTTTCAGGTACATCTTAAATGCAAATCTCTTCATAATCTCTAAAATTACTATTCACTTTTCACTATTCACTTTTCACTCCTCAATTTCCGTCCGGCTTCGTCAGGTTACTGCCTGCCGACATCTGCCAGACGAACGTATCGGGATTGTCGGGATGTTTCGGGTCGAAGTCCTGCCAGTCGCTCCGCAGGTAGCCGGCCAGCGGCGAGTTGATCTGCTTCAGGCCCATCACCACCATTTTCGCTATCTCCCAGGCGCCGAAAGGATTGAAATGCGTGTTGTCGGCCAACGGCTTGTCCTGCCCGGGGAATGTGTTGGCAGGATAGTGGACGAGCGATTTCTTCGACCCTTCCTCGCCCAACGTCTCGTAGAATGTGGTCGACATCTGTGTAAGGTCGATCACTGGCACCTGCTCCCGACGGGCTACTGTCTTCATTGCCTCGGGGTAGTCGCCGTGGGTATTGTTGATGGTTTTATGGTCCTTGTTGAAGGCGCGACGGGCCGTCGGTGTGCAGAAGATGATATGGCCCCCGGCAGCCTTCACGCGGTCTGCGAAAATCTTCAGGTTGCGTGAGTAGGAGTACCAAGCACCATCGCCGGCCTTCTTCTCCTTCTCGTCGTTGTGGCCGAACTCCACGATTACGTAGTCGCCTTGCTTCAGTTGCGACAGTATCTTGTCCAGACGCAGTTGTGCCAGAAACGAGGTACACGAGAGCCCGCTCTCGGCAAAGTTGGCGATAGCCACCTGCGGCCCGAACCAGCGGGTGACCATCTGTCCCCACGAGGACCACGGTTCATCTTCCTGATCCACCACCGTTGAGTTGCCACAGAGGAAGACCGTCGTGACATCGGTGGCTGGCTCTATCCTGATGCGTTGCACGGCTGGAGCCGGGCCGCAGAAGGAGAGGTTCAGCGAGTCGTCCCAGTTCTTGTAGATCACCTCGCGGGGCTTCAGTTTCACCCGCTGGTCACCCTGAATGACAGGATTGTGCTTATTCACCACAAACGTCACCGTCTCAAACTTGTTCTTCTTCGTCGTGACCAGGTCAGCATAGTGTCGGCGCGACTCGGCCCGCACCACGGTCTGACCTGCTCGCTTCTTGTTGCCCAGCGTCACCGTCACCTTATAGTTGCCGTCGGGCACGGCGAACGAGACCGTAAAGGGCTGGTTACTCACCTTGTTTAATACTGTATCGACCACTTGCGCACTACCAGACGTCAGATGACCGATGATAAAAGATAAACCTATTAGTAAACGTTTCATATTCGTAGAATTGTTTTCGACGGCAAAGTTAATCAATTTATGCGAGAAATCAACTATAATTTTTGATAAACTATCCTTGTTTTTTGACTTTGCCATTCCCAGCGTTTGGAACGTATGCTTATTTTGCGTATATTTGCACTCGAATTGCAAACAACTTATAAACTACAAACTATATGAGACAAAGACTCGCCCTACTGGCACTTTTCACCTTCCACCTCTCCCTATTCACTTCCCTCATCGCCCAACCCCGCTACGACTTCAGCCGCTTGAAGCGCGAGCCGCTCAACCGTGGTGTCGTGGCCATCCGCGACGGCGGTAAGGTCATCGTCAGTTGGCGAACGCTCACTTCCGACAAGATTGGCGAGCCCTTCGACATCTACCGCAACGGCCAGAAACTGAACCCGCAGCCCCTCACCAAGGGCGGCACCTTCTTCATCGACCAGCAGCCGCTCCCCACCGATGCCACCTACGAGATCCGTGGCGGCGGCAAGGACGGCTCTTTCACGCTGAAGGCTAACGCTCCCGAGGGCTACCTGCCCGTCAAGATCCAGAAGCCCGACGAGGGCACGACACCTGACGGACGCACCTTCACCTATTCCGCCAACGACGCCTCCGTGGCTGACGTCGACGGCGACGGACAGTATGAGATCATCCTGAAGTGGGATCCCTCCAACGCCCACGACAATGCCCACGACGGCTTCACAGGCCCCACCCTCTTCGACTGCTATCGCCTCGACGGCACGCTGCTCTGGCGTATCGATATGGGCATCAACATCCGCAGCGGTGCCCACTACGTACCCTTCATCGTCTACGACCTCGACGGTGACGGACGGGCTGAGTTCATCGTCCGCACGGCCGACGGCACCCGCGATGCCAAGGGCCGCATAATCGGCGACAGCCTCGCCGACTACCGCCACCGTGCACCTGAGAACGCCCAGAACCCGACACCCGAGCGGGAGTGGTCGAAGTACAACCGTGGCGGGCGCCCAAAGACGGGCCGCATCCTGACGGGGCCAGAGTTCATCACCGTGTTCAACGGCCTCACGGGCGAGGCGATGGACAGCAAGCCCTATATCCCCGAACGGGGCAACCTGAGCGACTGGGGCGACGACTATGCCAACCGCTCCGACCGTATGCTGGCAGCCGTGGGCTATCTCGACGGCATCCACGCCTCGGCTATCTTCTGCCGAGGCTACTACACCCGTACCGTCATCGCCGCCTGGGACTGGGACGGCCACCAGTTGAAGCAGCACTGGGTGTTCGACACCAACACCCCCGAGTGGAACAGTTACGCCGGACAGGGCAACCACAACCTCCGCGTGGCTGACGTCGACGGCGACGGCTGCGATGAGATCACCTACGGCTCGATGGCCGTGGATCACGACGGACGCGGCCTCTACAACACAGGTATGGGCCACGGCGACGCCATCCACCTGATGGCCTTCGACCCCACGACGGACGAACTGCAGGTGTGGGACTGCCACGAGAACAAGCGCGACGGCTCCGACTTCCGCAATGCCCGCACCGGCGAGATCATCTTCCAGATACCCTCCACCAGCGACGTGGGCCGTGCGATGGCTGCCGACATCGACCCCACCAATCCCGGCCTGGAGATGTGGAGCAGCGACAGTCACGGCATCCGCACCATCCGGGGTGACATCCTCAACGAGGCACAGGATCCCGAAGACCCGCAGCATCAGCAACACCTCCGTATGAAGGGTCGCTGGCTCTCCATCAACTTCGGCATCTGGTGGGACGGCGACCTGCTCCGCGAACTGCTCGACCACGAGACCGTCTCGAAGTACGACTGGCAGCAGCACACCGTCGTCGACCTCATCAGGTTCCCCGACGTCAAGTTCAACAACGGCACGAAGTCCAACCCCTGCCTTGCCGCCGACATCCTCGGCGACTGGCGCGAGGAGGTCATTGCCCGCACGCCCGACAGCAGCGAGTTGCGCATCTTCGTCAGCCCCATTCCCACCGACTACCGTATCAACTGCCTGATGGAGGATATCCCCTACCGCCTCAGCACCGCCGCCCAGAACGTAGGCTACAACCAGCCTTCCGAGCCCGGTTTCTACCTCGGCCCCGACAAGACGGTCACCCCGTTCCTCAAATAATTTACTGCTGCCATAACAATACTCTTTAAATTTTAAAATCCGTCAAGTATAAACGCTGGTTTCTCATTCTCAAAACGGCTCGGACTTATAGGGAGAACCGATCTGACTATAAGGGAGGACGGCTTTGCCTCCGAGTCCGATACGGTTTTCGATTCCTATCGTTGTGATTGAATTAACCCTTTGTTAACGTTTCACTTTATTTATATAGATAATGAGTGTCATTAAGATACACTTTTAAGAATCGAGCAAAGCATCATCGAAATCGTACAAAAACAAACAAAATAACAAACAAACAAAATAACAAAGTAACAAAGTAACAAATAGGTTTGCGACAAATAAGGGGAATAAAAGGGGGTTAAGATATATATTTATAAATATATATCTTAACCCCTCTAATTCCCTTAATGCAAAGAAGTGGCATAAAACCTTTTGTTATTTTGTTTGTTTGTTATTTTGTTAATGACACAATGGGGTCATGAAAGTTAACAGAACCAGAACTTTTCGGCTCAAGAGGAGCACATAAGAATCATTGGATCATTTCGTCTCGCTGTGTCAAAGCCATGCAGTTTTATTAGATACTGCCGATGGAAAAAGAATTTAGACCAATGTGTGCGTTTTTTTAATAATAGCCATCATAGTTTCAAATTTAATTTGTATCTTTGCACCCAGATATGGTAGAAGAGAAGATTTAGTAGAAGATTGATTATGGCAGACGATACGAAAGAGAGATTTATTAATCCGTACACCGACTTCGGCTTCAAGAAGTTGTTCGGCACAGAGATGAACAAGGACTTGCTCATCAGTTTCCTTAATGCCCTGTTCAATGGGGCTGAGAAAGAGATTGAAGACGTGCAGTACCTAAATGGCGAAAATCTGGGTGATGGCTACGGAGACCGTCGTTCCGTGTTTGATGTCTATTGCATGACGAAGGATGGTAGTCGGTTTATCGTTGAAATGCAGAAGGCAGAGCAGACCTACTTCAAGGATCGTAGTGTCTATTATGCCACTACGCCGATTCGACAGCAGGCTCCAAAGGGCAAGTGGGACTACCATCTGGAGGAAGTCTATACCGTTGGCATCCTTAACTTCGAGTTCCCCAACAACGAGTATCCTGCCGATAGTTATCGGCATGAAATCAAGTTTGAGGACGTGGATGACCATCACGTGTTCTACGACAAGTTGACGTTCTTCTATCTTGAGATGCCGAAGTTCAACAAGACAGAGGATGAACTGGAAACGATGTTCGAGAAGTGGATGTTTGTGCTTCGCAATCTCTCCCGCCTGTTGGAACGCCCCAAGGCCTTACAGGACCGTGTGTTCCAGAAACTCTTCGAGCAGGCAGAAATAGCCAAGTATTCTGACGCAGAGCGTCGGCAGTATGAGGCCAGTCAGAAGGAATACTGGGACTACACAAGTACGTTGGAGACTGCGGAAAGAAAGGGTGCTCAGAAAGAAAAGATTGAAACCGTTCAAAGAATGATGGCTAAGGGCTTCTCAATAAAAGATATTTCTGAGATTGCCGGATTGACAATTGATGAAGTCAATAAACTGAGGCAATAGATTCAAACCCGCAGTTCCTTGAATGGCAAAGAGGTTTACTGGCTAAAATGCCTCTCTTCTAAATAAAATAAGCGGGAATTTCCCGCTTATTTTATATCTATTAACTTACAAATAACAAATAACCTCTAACTCTTTAGCAGTTTGTTACTCTATTTCAACTTCGGCTTCAGTTCGTCGGGCGAGTCGTTGGTGAACATATCGACCTTCGGGGCCTGGCGGGTGAAGAAGTCGGTGATGACCTGAGGCTTCAGGGTCAGCGTGGGGCGGAAGTCATCGCTCTGCATATAGGCGAGGATGGCGTGGCGCATCTGACGGGCAACGAGACGATGCTCCAAGTCGGAGGTGATGTCCATCGTGGTCATCAGCAGACGGCCCTTCAACACATTGGCCTCGATCAGCATACCGAGTTTGCGCGAGACGTGCCAGGTGTCGATGGGCTGGATGGGCGGCTGATAGTCAGCAGGCAGTTCCATCAGGTTCATCACCTGGGCGCGGTTCAGCAGTTCCCACCAGTTGAGGTTCGACCACGAGTCGGTGGGGAAGTCATACTTGAAGAGTGGATGTGAGGTGTCGATATAGGCACCCGTGGTGTGGGGCGGGCGCATCTTGAACCACGAGGTGTTCCAGAACACGGGCAGGTAGTGCTGCACCACATCGCTGCCCAGCGTTACCTTGCCAGCCGCCGTCAGCAGCACCGTACCGCCACGCTTTAGGACGGACAGGGCCTGGGCATCAAGGGTCTCGGCGATATAGGGCTTGGCCGCCTCTGGATCGGGGAGGGAATCGGGATAGACCCAGAAGTCCCAGTGGTTCTTCACTTTGGCGGTGAAGGCGATGGTGAGCGTCAACTTCGTGGGACGGGTGATGGAGTCGAGGGGATAGCGAACGGTGCCGAGGTCATTGTTCTTGCCAATCCGCAACAGGCCTTTCGACAGGATGCCTCCGGCAATCACCGTGGTGTCAGCACTGATGTAATAGGCGGTATGGACATCGGCGATATTACCATATAGGGCATTATAGCCCTCAATGGGCACCACGAGCGTGTCGCGATTGCTATAGACAAACTTCGGGAACTTGGCCAGCGACACGAGGGGGTAGCAGAACTCCCGCCAGTCGGTGGCCGTGGTATAGCCCTTCTCCAGCCAATGTACATTGAGCACGCCTTCAAGGGCCGTACCCTGTCCGCTGTAGTCGTTGAGTCCTAAGAGTTGGAAACCGGCATAGTCCTTGGTGCGCAGGTTGCGCTCTATCTCGTACTTGTATGCGAGGGTCTGCAACTTGCCGCTGGCCATCAGGAACTTCTCTGCCTGCGAGGCCATGCCGTTGTCGCGCAGCAGGTCGCGGAATATCTCGAAGTTGCGGGCCTTATAGGCACCAGTGTACTGGGAGATCTCCTTGAAGTCGGGGAAGGCACACCACTGGCCCTGCTCATGGGCAATGATGGGCGACTTGTTGTCGGCACTGTCCTTGTAGTTCCTGGGGCGCAGGATCTGGTCATAGTAGTCATCGTCGGAATGGGGCGCGTGCTTGTCCCAGTCGAGGCCGCGGGCACCACCCTTCACGTGATATTCCGAGCCGTCGTCCCAGGCCCAGCCGCCGCCGACGGAGGCACCGCAGTATATCTTCGTGGGGTCGTACTCCTTCATCGCTTTCACCCAGTCGTTGCAGTAACTGACCCAGTCGCCAGCCGGTTCGTTGCCCGCCGCCATCATCACGAACGAGGGATGGTGGCCGTAGGTGTCGACGATGCGCTTCGACTCCTCGAGCAGGTACTCGTCGATCTTCTGTCCGCGGCGCAACTTCACCCCGTGATTGGGCCACGACGGACCTTCGGGCTGCAGGTAGATGCCGATCCTGTCGGCTGCCACGAAAGCGGCCTCAGGCGGACAGTAACTGTGGAAGCGCACGTGGTTCAGTCCGTACTCCTTGCACTTGCGGAAGATACGCGTCCACGACTCCACGTCGGTCGGGGGATAGCCCGTCTCGGGGAAGCAGCAGTTCTCCACCGTGCCGCGCAGCCAGATGGGCACGCCGTTGATGTAGAATTGACGGCCTTCCACACTTATCTGGCGCAGGCCGAAGGTGGTCTCGTAATAGTCATCGCCCAGGGTGATGCCGAGGCGATAGACCACGGGGTTGAACTCGCTCCAGAAGCCAGTCTTGTTGATATGCAGGGTATGGGTGGCCATCCGCGAATTAACATAGGTGTAGCCCACGTAGGTCAGCGAGTCGGGTGCGCCCTCGGGCAGTACTGCGACAGTCATCCGGTAGTTGCTGCCGCTATTCAGCGAGCCGTCGACCTCCACCTCGACCTTGAGGGTACCGAGAGGCTGTTGGGGTATGACCTTCACCCGCTTGATATAGAGTTTCTTGGGCTGTGCCCTCAATTCGAGTTTCCCGACGATGCCGTTCCAGTTGCCCTGCGTCTGGTCGCTCACGCTGTGGGAGTCCTGGCCGACGCAGACATTCTCGATATTGTTGTCGACGCAGACCGCGATCGTATTGCGCTGCCCTGGGATGAGATAGCGGGTGACGTCGCACTGATGGGGCGTGGAGAGCGACATCTGGTGGATGATCTTCACGCCATTGACGAACACGGTGGTCTCGATATGGGGCCGCTCCAGGAAGAGCGTCACGTGCATATTCTTCCAGGAATCCGGCACGTAGACCGTGCGGCGATACCACGCCTGGCCCACATAGTGCTTCTCAGGGGTGAGGAAGAACGGGAACTTGATGTTGCCCTCCTGACGATACTTCTCCATATAGGGGTTGAAGTAGTAACTGGAATCGTAGAGCGAGCCGGTCCAGCGGGTGTTGATGTTCACATTGTCGCCCTTGCCATTGGTGAGCAGCGATCCGGGCAGCATCACGTAGTCGTCGTAGTGCGTGGAGTCGCCGAGGGAGAGATCCCACGTGCCTGCAAGGTTGACGGTCTCCTGGGCGGAGGCAGTGAATAGTGAATAGTGAATAGTGAATAGTAACAGGAAGATTTTTCTCATCATAGTCCTTCGTATGTTATGGTTATGTTGTTCACCTGTTCACCCGGCATGGTATCGGCCTCGCGGGGGAAGTAGACGGGTTCATTCTGTTGCAGGGGCAGGATACGCAACTCCAGTTCCGTGCAGCCCTCGGGCAGTCGCCAGAGACCGTAGAGGAAGGGACGGCCATTGTAGAAGTTGTCGGCCACCAGTTTGCCGTCGGCATAGAGACGGGCGCAGTCGCCGCGATAGTCAATCCGGAGGAGACGGCGATATTTGCTGACAGCCTCCAAAGGCACCTTGATCCGATAGACAGCAGCCTGTTCGAAGTCTTCGTCGGTGGGTTCCTCGGCCACTTTGTTCACGCCGATGGTAATGGTACGCAGTGCACCGGCCTCACGGATCTTCTCACAGGTGGCACCGAGGCCGATGTCCTCATGCGGTGTCTCATCCAAGAAAAGACGGCTGGCTTCCTCGCTCGTCAGCAGATAGATGTTCTTGCAGACGGGCTGTGCCATGCCCCTTGGCTTCGCACTCTTGATGGCCCGGCCGTTCTGGAGGACAATGGTGGTGGGGATGCCCTTGATCTGTTCCAGATAGATCTTGCCGTCGCGCTTGGCGATGAGTTGTGCCGTGGCATAACGGATGCCATCGATATTCACGGGGAAGATACACATCGTACCGGCAGGGATCATCATCTTAGGCAACTTCACGCCGCAAGCCTCCAACTGCACGTCCTTCTTCGTCGTAAGATGCTGCAGACGCTCGTAATTGTTGATGAAGATGAAGCCACTCTCTCCCCGCGACCTCACGCTCCACCTCAGGAACGAGTCATCGCCCTTCTTGACCTCCTGCGGACAGGGGAACGAAGCCTCCATCGGTGCCAGCACCTCGCCCCAGTCCTGCATAAACAGGTGGAGTTTGCGCAGAGTGTAATAATGCGGGTAGCGCTGACCGAACTCGCCGAGCGGTGCCTGGAAGTCATAGTTCTTCACGGGCATATCATTATAGTTGGTGGCCACCGTGCGCTGCATCTCGTTGAGCCAGGTCTGGCCCTCGGGGTTGGTGCCGCCGTGATACATATAGTAGCCCAACAGGTTAGAGCCACTGCCGAGTTTGACGAGGGCCATCGAATAGGCATCCTCGGGATAGAGGTAGGGCCGACGGTGGTAGGCGGTCATCATACCGCCACCCAATTCACAGGTGAAGTAGGGATACAGATTCTCCTGCCTACTGTCTCCTGACTCCTTGGAATAGTCAATCTGCTCCGTGGCGATGGCCGTGGAGGAGCGGAAAGCCTTGAAGTTGAAGGCTTTGTAGTAGTTGCCCGCCGTCTCTTCGAGGGAGCGCTCCCAGAAGCCGTCAGCATAGTCGCCGTAGAGGGGCAGCATCTCGCCGTAGGGCACGGGCGTCGCCAGTTCAGGCCAGCCCGTACGGGTATAGAAGGGCAGGTCGAAGCCGATGCTGGTGGCTATCCGCTTGAGGGCCATCAGATAGGAACCGCGGCCGCGATACTCATTATCAAACTGACAGGCCATCAGCGGGCCGCCATCCTTCCACTGCAGGCCCTGAACCTGGGTGAATATCTGACGGTAGAGACGCTCTACGAGGCCGAGAAATACGGGATCCTCTGAGCGCGTCTTACAGCCCTTGGTAAAGACCCAGTCGGGGATGCCGCCATTGCGCACCTCGCCGTGACAGAACGGACCGACACGCAATACCACGGGCAGCCCCTCAGCCCGACACACCTCGATGAAGCGCCGCAGGTCGCGCTGGCCGCTCCAATTGAAGATGCCCTCCTGTTCTTCCACGTGGTTCCAGAACACGTAGGTGGCGATGACGGTCACGCCGCCCTCCTTCATCTTATGCACCTCGGCAGCCCACTCGTCGGCTGGGATACGCGAATAGTGCACCTCGCCCATCACGGGGCAGACGCGGTGGCCATCGATAATCAGGCTGTACTTGTCCCACTTCACTTCGGGTGATGCGGCCCACGCCACTGTGGCGACCACGGCCAGCAAGGCTGTCAGGATAATGTTCTTTCTCATAGCGATATTTTAGTGCTTGACAAACTTATTCACGTCATCGGCTATCTGGCGCATACCCTTCACGGAGGGGTGACCCGACATCTTATCGACCTCGCTGAGCACGATGACGGGGATGCCGTAGTGCTCGCAGATGGTCTTCACCGACGTATTGATGCTCTCCTTCAGTTCGGTGTTGAGGATGAAATAGATTTCGGTGTTGATATAGCGGTTCTTCATCCACTTCAGCATGTGGGCCAGGGCCGGACGGAACTGATAGAGGTCGGCCTTGGTGATGCCCTCATATTTATATTCCCCGATGGGACTGCCTGCCCAGGAGTCGTTGGTGGCACCGAAGATGAAGATAATGTCGGGGCAGCCGAGATTATCCATACGGGTGTTGAACGAACGGGCGCTGTAGTCGTTGCCGTCGTAGCCACTGTAACTGATGGTCGCCCCGGAGTAGGAGTTGTTCAGGCAGAGTTTCCAGCCGTTCTCCTTGATGACCTGATGCCACCAGGTCTGGGTGACATCCGTCACGTCGGTCTTCTTCTCACCGTTCTTGGCATAGTACCAGAGTTCGTTGGTGCTGGGCGTCATATAGTCCTCGTAAGTGGAATACGAGTCACCCAGTATCGACACCGACTTGGTCTGGGCAGAGGCAGTGAATAGTGAAAAGTGAATAGTGAAAAGTAAAATCAATGACTTCTTCATAATGTTATCTGTTTTTGATTAATTTCCATTGGTCAACGACGATATGCTCGTCGAGGGCACGGATAGTCAGCGTATGACTGCCTGCGGAGAGGCTGACGGGCAGGTCGCGCAGGGCCTGACCGCGCAACACGTTCTGCTTCCACTGCTCTGAGCGGAAAGGTTCCTTCAGTGAATAGACCGTCGGCTCAGCCCCATCGATGCTGACGCTGTAGCGGATATCACCGCTGTCGACGGCGTGCGTCGGAATCAGGGCGGTCTGCAATTGGTAGTCGCCCGCCTTGTCGACGGTGAAGCGATAGGTCAGTTGCCCGTTCTTCGGCAGGGCCACGGCATTCATCGAGTAGCCTAACATCTGCACCGTCCTGACTCCCTCGGATGCCGACTCGTACTGACAGGCGGCGGAGATCAAGGGGACAGGTCTTTGATCTCCCTGCCCTGTGAGATTTCCGTGTACATCCTCAAAGACCGGCAGCCTGCGGGGAGCCGCATCCATCAGGCCACGCCACTTGCCGCCGTTCAGTTCATTATACTGCTTCGTGAGTGACTGGATTTCCTCGTAAGCCCGATGACTCTCCGCAGCATCGGAGAATATCTTGCGGTTCATCGCCGCCGCGGCATAGACGGGATATTGGATGGCCGCAAACCATGCATCCATCAGTTCGGGACGCACCAGAGGCCGACACTCTATCACCGTCGCCTTGATACGCTCGAAGGCCGCCATACGGGCAGACGCCTCGGCAGCCATCAGGGGCACTTCGCCCACCGTCGACAGGCCGCGATGGTATTTCTTCTTGTCGAGTTCCACCTGGGTATAGCCCGTGAACTCCGGACGACGCTCACCGCAGAGACGATAGAACTCGCACATCGCGGGATAGAGGCGCTTACCTGCCTCCTCGCCGAACTGACGGCAGAGCCAAGCCTGGTAATGCTGCCCCAGCGTCTCGCCCTGGATGCTGTTGATGTCCCACGCCATATCGAGAAAGAGTTCGAGGTCGTAGCCCGCCACCTTCACGTCGTGGACGTTAGCAATCCAGAGTTTGCGCACGTTTCGGTCATAGGCCTCACGCATCTCGTTGTAGATCAGTCCCGGCTGGGTGGTCGTCAGCCACAGATAGTCGTGCGGGCGACCCCAGTAACTCAGGTGGTAGTAGACGGCTCCCCCACCCTGTCGCTGTTGCTCAGCGGCACTGGAGTAGCGGGTCATATAGCCGTAGTTGTCATCGCACCACATCAGCGTTACGTAGTCGGGCACCTTCAGCCCCATCTCGTAGAGTTCGAGCACTTCCTTATAAGGCACGAACATCTGCATCTGCCGCGAGGGGGCACCCACATATTTGCGGAGCAGTTGCTGCTGGTCGTCGATTACCTGCTGCAGGCCCTCAAACTTTTCCTGCTGCGTCTTGTAGCCCTCCATCGAACTGTCGTGGATGCCACGCATACCAATAGTGAAGATGTTGTTGGTCGAACCCTTCACCTGCTTCAGCCGTTCTATCCAGTACTGCTGCACGGCCTCGCGGTTGGTCTTGTAGTTGAACCGACCACGCTCCTCCACATTCCACTCGCCGACATTGTTGCGCATCAGCGGTTCACAGTGGGAGGTGCCGATCACGATACCGCACGAGTCGGCCACGGCCTTGGTCCCCGGCACATTGAAGAAGGCGGTCGTCCCTTCGTGCATAGCCGGCCAGATTGTGTTGGCCCGCAGACGCAGCAGCAGTTCGAATATCTTCCGGTAGGTCTTGGGACCGATCTGTCCGTCAGGCCCCGGCTCGAAGTTCTTATGGCTCCAGGGGCGTGTGCTCCAGTCCTCATCGTTGATGAAGATGCCGCGATAGGCCACGCTGGGTGTCTGCTCGGTGCGGAAATCGCTGTCAATCGTCAGCCGCTGTTTCTTCTCCGGCACGAGGTCGCCCCACCAGATCCACGGCGAGACACCCGCCATGCGGGAGAGTTCGAGGATGCCGTAGGCCGTACCCCGGCCGTTGTTGCCCTCCACGACGATCTGCCCACCTTTTATATAAATACGGAAGCCGTCGTCAAAGCCCTTGCCCTGCACAATGCGGACCACAGGCTTCGCCGAGGCCATCGGCTCCAGGCCCGTCACCTGTCGGATATCGTCCTTCCACATCTCCAGTGCCGTCAGCACCACGGGGTCTACCCCCTTCTGGACGGAATAGGTCACGGGCGACTGTCCGTCGAACCACACCACATCGGCGGCTACGACCAACTGCGGCAGCCACATTCCAAGGCAAAGAGCCCATATAGAAACAAGTCTTCTCATCAGTTACAAAACGTAAGGGTTTACATTTTATTGCTCCAAGTCGGCATTAACCACATCCTCAAGCAGGATATCAGGGCGCTCGTCAGGCCGCATCAGTTCGAACTTCACATTCCGCAGTCGCAAGCCGTCGACGTGGCGGGCAAAAAGTCCGTAGGCCGGCGTAGGTCCGGCCCAGCGCGGCTCGGGATAGTTCGTGCCCTGTTCACGGTAGGGCTTGTCCACCTTCTGTCCCCCGCCCCGGTACTGGATGCGGATATTACTCAGCGACACATTCTTGATAGGCGTGCCGGCCATTCCCGTCACGATGATGCCGGCCAGCGAGTCGCAGTCGTCGGCTATCACATTATTTATATATATGTCACGGGCCGACGACACGTCCGTACGCTCCTTCGGGCCACGGTTCCTACAGCCCGTCGTGATATAGATGGGATAATGGTGGACGTGGCTCAGCGAGATATTGTCGACCACGATATTCTCCATCCGTCCCTGGTCCACCTCCTCGAAGGCCAGGCCGCTGCTCCACATACACGAGCAGTTGGAGATGGTGATGTTCCTATAGCCACCGTTCGACTCCGTGCCGAGTTTGATGCGCCCGCACACCCAGTTAACCTTCTCCGGCACATAGGTCCCATCGAGGAAGGTGCCGAGTTTATAACCCGTCACGACGCAGTTCGTAATCAGGATATGTTCGCAAAGCACGGGCCGTTTCAGTGCATACGAACTCTTCAGCACGATGGCGTCATCGTTGGGGGTATTCACCTTCGTATTGCTGACGGTTAGATACTTACAGCAGTCTATGTCTATGCCGTCGCGGTTGGTGTCGATGGTCACATTGTCGATGGTGCCGATCTCACAGCCTGTAACGATGATGGCGAAGTGGCCGCCTCGGAAGATGGTGATGTCGCGGATGGTCACGTTGCGGCACTGCTTCAACGCGATAGCCTTGTCGCCCGTACCGATGGAACCACCTTGCACGTTGCCCGCCTTCTCCGTGTCGCGCTTCGTCAGGCCTTCGCCGTCGATCATGCCGCGCCCCGTGATTGAGACGTTCTGCTGGCCCTCGGCCCAGATGAGCGAGTTATGGAAGTAGGTATGCCCGCCGTCCTGATACTCAGGGGCTCCAAACACCTCACTCTCGTCGTAGGCTTTCAATTCAGCGGGTGCAGCCACGATCTTCGCACCAGCCATGAGATGCAGGTCTACATTGCTCTTCAGCCGGATGCTGCCGCAGAGATAGGTACCGGCCGTCAGCACAACCTGTCCGCCACCAGCCGCCGCAGCAACCTCGATGGCCTTGTTGATGGCCGTGTGGTCGAGTGTCTTGCCGTCGCCCTTGGCCCCATAGTCTTTCACCTTGTAGACATCCGCCGCACAGGTGCAAACGCAGATGATAGTCACTAACAGTAAGAGTTGTCGTTTCATAAGCAATTTGTTTTTGCTTGCAAATTTACGACTTTTCTCTGAAATAAGCCCTACCCCACTGCCTTTTTTTTCGTTTTGACGCATTTTCCATCGGAAAATGACAGTTTTACCAATGATCTATCCTGCTGGGCACCGTCCTCCTGTTAGTACTGACCTTATTCTGACTTCCTTACAAACCTTTTTATGCGTTCATCCACAATCCGCAAGTATTTCCGTTTCATCTTGTCATTCAGGAAACTATTTCCTATTAATTTTGTGGCCTGTTCCGGAATAGCCATATACTTATCCAACACTCGCTTTACACGAGCATCAGTAAGCCCTATCTTAGCGCCGAATCGCTCAAAGTCCAGTCTGCAGGGATGTCCCGTCCTGTCCATTATATCGCTAATCTCTATATCAGGCGACAGTCCTCCGTCCAGTCCGAAGTCATCACCAATCACATGCAGGCTTGTGTTTATCAAGTCATAAGCAGGAGCAAGCCGATAATCTCCGCCTTGTCTGATGACAGAGAAATTCTTCAGGTGGTCGTCGCCGTTCGCATAGATATAGTTGAACACGACCAATTCGAAGAAGCGTTCCATATCCACCATCCATACAGGGATATACTTCCTGATGCATTTCGCAATATCCTCGTAGCACCCACTATATTTAAAATACGTACCGTCGGTCTGCTCATTGCGACCCACCAGCGAAGCAAAATCCTCCATCTCTGCTTTTGCTCCGTCAGGCAGGATATCAAACCTCTTTGTGATATACACAGTTTGGCCGTCCTTCGTAAAGCACAACCCGTTTTCAGCCGTTACGATTCCATACACCTGGCGCGCTATCTGCATCGTCACGTGCTCATTGGCAGGAATCTGCTTTCTCGTAGCAATCGTTTCATCCCAAGGAGCAGGCTTGATGATATACGTTGAGCGCTCACTGCTTTCAGCGATGCGAATCATATTCTGATCTATGATGGCAGAGAATTTCTCCTGCACACCTGATACAGATATACGCTGCATAGCCCTCACAATCGCATCCGACTGCTTTAGTTCGTTAATATTGAAGTCCAGAAACGGAGATACACGTTTTCCATCAAACAGTCGTTTCACTGCCTGTGGACTGTAGGTGTCATATCCTTCAGCCAGTGTCGATGGGCAATATCTTATTTCAACCATTCTCTACCATCTTAAAATTCACAGATCCAATCATATCTGTCCCCACGGTAGCCATCAGCATACCGAAGAAATCATGGTCATCAATACGTTTCTCCCTGCAGACCACCTTCCTGTTGGCTCCTTCTGGGAGCAAGTTTGTAAAAAACGGGAACAAGTTCTCCGCTTCATACGCCCTTGTCCTCTTGGGCAACGATAGCGATACTGGGGGGAAGTCCGAAGCGACATACTCCTCACTATAGACAAATGTATAACCCTTACCTGGGTTCTGCTCCGTCAGCAACCCGGCCCTTACATCATTTACATACACTGCCAACTGTCTCATAAGCAATATCATTCAATTGATCTTATACGGAACTGCATTTCCAGTCCCAACACCTCCAAGATCCTCGTCACGGTATTCATTGATGGGTTTCCTGCACCACGTTCAATATCCTTCACCGTGGCCAGACTGATGCCTGCCATCTCTGCCAAGTCCAATTGGGATATTCCCAAGACACCTCGGCGCTCCTTAACCACCTCCCTTAGATTCATAAAAGTATATTATAATCAACTTTTGGCTGCAAAGATACACATTTTCTTTCATTTTACCAAGAAAAGTCTAATAAAATATACTTTTAAAAGCATGGGGCGCATCGCTGCGACCCATGCTTGTCCCGGGTTACTAACTTTTAATACTACTCGTTTTAAGCTTATTTATTTCTTCTGGAGCCTTTTGGCTGCAAGCATCAACAGGTCGTGAATATATTGGCTGCGGCTTTGCAACTGTGTGGCCACGTCTTTCAGACGGGCAGCACAAATGTCTTTCTCGTCCTTATCCAAGTCAACGGTGTCCTCGCACATGTCGAGGAGAATTCCTGCTGCAACCACCAAATCCTCAGTCGATTCCTTGTCGACGCGGTCTATCATCTTCTGTGTCAGCATGCCAAAGAGACGCATCCAGTCAGAACGATTAAGGTTCGCCGGGTTGGTCATTTCCTGACGCATCCAGCCTTGAGGATTAGTGGAAAAGTCTACATGATTACCAGGAAAATGAATCTTCATAATACTGTCAGCACGGTTCAGATACTGCTGAACATCAATCATGTCAGTTCCTGCGGTTCCCCATTTCTTGTCTTTGCCCAGCTGGTCTATGAGAGATCTACCCCATTCTGCCGTGGCAGAGTAACTTTGCATGGCTGGCTTCTCGCCATAGGAGACCAGGAGCACCCCTTTGCGGATGTCCTTGTCGTCAGTGTCCCACCATTCAGCGGTATAGACCAGGCGGTAGCCCTTGCGTTGCGGGTCGTCGAAAGTGGCTGCAGCATAGCTGGAACCAGCTTTTTGGCCCACACGGAAATCACCGCCCCGCTTCAGCTTCACTATACATTGCTGACGATAGCTGTCTTCCAGCGGACCGAAACAGGTATATACACTTGTCTTGAAGTCTTCATCTGCAAGAAAAGCTTCTTTCAACTCATCAAAGACTTTGAAGTTTGCCCGCCCGACGGTGATGTTGTGGATGACGGTTTTCTCTTCTACGTCGCCCGCTCCTTCACGGTGCTCATTCCTGATGGTGGAATGGGATACGCCTTTGGTATTTAGAACTTTTTCGAAAGCCTTGCTGATGGCTCCTTCGTAGTTCTGACCGTGCATCGTCTGGGGCAATGCCAACAGAACGATGGCTAATAGTTTCATTGTCGTTTTCATTGTCTATCAATATTTATGGGTTCATAATTCTATTATCGAGGGCTGACTGTCGTCTACAACCATATAGTCTCCGCTTTCGCTAACCACCAGTTGCAGGGCATGT
>FLNX01003807.1_pt1 | contig 78328 bp, 57 predicted proteins | sample 1140341 | NCBI WGS metagenome assembly FLNX01 (sample SAMEA3878208, study PRJEB12797) | bioreactor metagenome | biome: Moose rumen | place: Sweden | collected 2011-10
CCGCCAAAGCCGCCACCGCCGCCGAAACCGCCGCCAGGGCCTCCCATGCCACCGCCGGGACCTCCCATGCCGCCACCAGGGCCACCCATTCCACCGTTCATGCCGCCCTGCATCTGCTGCTGGCGCTCCTGACGCTCACGGTCTTCCTTCTTGCGGTCTTTGTTGTAGACCTTGTACTGGTCTTTGGTGAAAATTTCCTTGATGGCCTTGTCATAGGCCTTCTGGGCTTTCTGACGGGCCTCTTCGGCCTCTTGCATCTGGGCCATGTTTTCCTGCATCTGAGCAAAGAATTCCTGGCGTTCCGCATCGCTCATGGAACGGGGGTCCTTGCGCTCTCCGGCATTGCCCATCTCCGGCATCTTTACCTGCAGCCTGGAGGCATACTCCAGGTTAAGGGCAAAGACCAGAGGTTCCTGCTCGGGCGTAACGGCATATTTTTCAACCATTTCCGCCGTACGGGTGGCAGCAAAGAGGCTGTCTGGCATATATTCCGGTGTAGCCGGACGTTCTGGGCGCTGGGGACGCTCCTGGTCCTGCGCAAACAAGGGTGCGGCGCACAGCATCAGGGCTGCCGCCGCGGTGAACACTAATTTTTTCATATCTGCATGATGGGTTCTGAAGAAATCACGGATGTTTAGACACCCAGGCGGCCGAAAGGTTTAATAGGCTGCCAGGAAACGATCCCGTTCCGCACTCCAGGAGGGCTCCAGCCACATGGCATGGCCACAGGTGGGAACGCAGTAAAACTGCTTTTCGGCCGTTTTCAAATTGTTGTAAATGGAGAAGTTGGTATGGGGCGGGCACACGGGGTCCTGCAGGCCGAAGGCCATGTACACCGGGCAGCTGATGCGCGAAGCGAAATTCTTTACGTCGAAGTAAGACAGCATGGTAAAGAGCTCCTCCCGGTCCAGGCCTTCTGCATCGGCCGAATCCAAAACCTCGTGCACGGGCCACCAGACAATGCGGGCATAGTCCCTGTAGTCGCCCAGGAAGGGCACCGCCGGCGCAATGGCCTTGATGCGGCTGTCCAAAGCGGCCGACACAAAGGTGAAAGCGCCCCCCTGGCTCTCTCCGTAGGCCACCAGGCGCTCCGGATTGGCCTTTTCCATCGAGGCGGCAAAGTCCACAGCCCGCTTTACGTCGGCAAAAGCGCCTCTGTAATAGAAGTTTTCCTTGGCCTCCAGGCCCCTGTCTATCCAGCGGTCCTGCCCATTCTTGAAGATGCCCTGGTCCCGCACGCTTACCAGAAAATCTATCCGGTCCGGGGAGGCCGACGGGTCAAAATAGAAAGGTTCGGCCCCATAGCCCATGTACTGGATGTGGACGGGATACTTTCCTTCGGCCACAGGGATGGAGACAATGCCTCCGGCAACGGCCCCGCCCAAAGAGGCGTACCGCACCTCGTAACAACTGCGGACCTCGTTGGAATACTCCGGAATCAGGGTATATTCCGGCTCCAGGGGTACTTGGGCCAGCTCTGAAAGGACGCTCTCCCAGAAGGCGTCGAAATCCGGCTGGGCATCGGCGGGGGAGAGGACGGCATCTGGCCTGACGCCAATGTTGAAGCGGACGGAATCCCGGAGACGGACCTGATAGAAGCCGGGTTCCAATTTGCCCAAATCCACCTGGATGGTGCTGTCTGGGGCAATGGTAATATCCTGCTCCAGAACAATTTCCGGAGCCTCCGCCATTAAGGAAAGGTCTTTTACCAAGGCCAAAACGGCCGGGCCGGGAGTTGCCTGCACTTGGGTTTGCAAGGTGTAGGGGCTCTGGCCCAGGAACAACCAGCCCAGGTCCGGTTCGCTGCGGCCTGTGGCAGTTTCTATGGGTTCAGAACAGGCGGCCAGCATAAAAAGGCCGGAAAAAAGCAGAATTATCTTTCTCATTTTCAGTTAATTTTTTCAAAGATAAGAAAGATTCGGAACAATTGATACATTTCTATTTGGTCAGTTTTGAAAATAATTTGGTGTTTTCTAAAGATTTCTTTACTTTTGTGACATAAAAAGCGAAAAAGTATTCACAATAGTGTACAAAACAATTTAAAACTAACTTCATCATGAAAAAAATCGTTGCTATTCTTGCAGCAGCCGTTATCGGCATGAGCCTCCTCGCCCCCAAGGCCAACGCCATTGAGGACCAGTGGAGCAAAGGTACAATGGTCGCAGGCGCCATGGTAGGTTTCTATCCTGGTATCGGCGGCTCCATCACCGGAGACTATGTGCTGATTGACAGTTGGTGGAAGGGCCACTTCACCGTTGGTGCACAGATCAACTTCCGCACTTGGTCCTATACCTCTTATCTCACCTATAACGACCTCGCTGTAGCTCCCCGCGCCACCTATGGCCTCAACATCACCGACAAATTCGAGGTTCACGCAGGTGTCATGGCCGGTCTGGGCGTCCACTTCTACAACTGGAAAGAAGCCATTTACAATGATGGTACCACCCGCTACCTGGGTCTCTGCTACGGTGGTCTCGCCGGCATCCGTTTCTTCTTCTCCGAAAACTTCGGCCTGCAGGCAGAACTCAACTATTCCGGTTACGGCCCCTATGCCAACGTCGGTATCGCTTACAAATTCTAATTGAACAAAGCACAGAAAAAACGGGAGGCTGCCCACAAGGGCGGCCTCCTTTCGTTTTTATGTCTGTGGAACGTTACAGCTGGCTGTCGCTCAGGGAGAAGGTGTTGCCCTGGCTTACGTCGCCGGTGGTCATGCCCTTCTTGAGCCAGCGCATGCGCTGGGCGGCGGTTCCGTGGGTAAAGGATTCCTCCACTGCATAGCCCTGGGCTTTCTTCTGCAGGTAATCGTCCCCGATCACCTGGGCGCACTTGATGGCTTCCAACAGGTCGTCGTCGTCCAGCACCTCGTCTATGTAATGGGACCAGACTCCAGCGTAGAAATCTGCCTGGAGCTCGATGCGTACGCTCATCCGGTTGCTGTCCGTGGTGTTCATCCGGGCCATCTGGCTGTGGGCCTGGCTCAGGGTACCCAGCAGGTTCTGCACATGGTGGCCCACCTCATGGGCAATCACATAGGCGTAGGCAAAGTCTCCGTCGGCCCCCAGTTGCTGCTTCATGGAAGAGAAGAAACTCAGGTCTATGTACAGTTTTTCGTCGCCCGAGCAGTAGAACGGGCCCATGGCAGACTGGCCGGTACCGCAAGCCGTTGCGGTGGCGCCGGAATAAAGGACCAGGGTAGGATTCCTGTAGTCGCCCAACCCCTTCTGCTTGAAATAGGCACTCCAGACATCTTCCGTAAGGGCCAGGACCTGCTTGGAGAAGGTGGCCAGCTCTTCGTTCTCCGCGGTGGGTTCGTAATTGTTTTGGGTTGTGATGCCGCCGAGCCCGCCGGCGTTCTGGACGTTCTGGACCACGTCGCCCAGATTGCCGCCCATCATCAGAGTGATAATAGCCACCAGGGCAATGCCGCCGATGCCCAGCCCTGCCACCTTACCCACGGAACTTGTTCCGCGGCGGTCTTCCACATTGGTGCTTTCGCGTCTTCCGTCAAGTTTCATATCTGTATCAGTTTTAGTAAGTGCTGCAAATATAATATTATTTCAGGATTTTCTGTATCCTTTCCAGCTTGCCGTCCACCGGTGCAGGCTTCACTCCCAGCAGTTTGCACAACATGGGATAAAGGTCTATGTTCCGGAAGGCCGACTGCTCCCCTTCCGTGAAGGGGGCCTCGTAGCCTTTCTTGAAGTCCGGTCCCACGGCGCGGAAAGCCACCATCATGTCGGTTTCCTTTGGATTGAAACCGTGGGTTCCATGGTTGCGGGAAGGGGCGAAGTTGAACTGCCAGCCCAGGTCCGGTGCAACGATTATGTCGCCCAGGCGGTTGGAAGTGCCGTAGCAAAGTTCTTCCGGTACCTCTCCGTGACGCCAGACACTCATGTGTTCCAGCCCTTTCAAGCGGTTGTACAGGCTGTCGGCATAGCCTTCCTTGGCCCAGATGCTGGTGGGAAGGGAACCCGACATACGCTCTACCCACTCCTCGGGCACCACGTCGTACCAGGCCACGAAACGCTCCGGGGAAATTTCCGTCATGCCATGATCGCCCGCGAGGATGAAGTTGATCTGCTTGCCGTGCGGCAGGGCTTTCAGCCTGAGGTACAGGCGGTGCATGAGGCTGTCCATCTGTTCGGCCATGTCCTTGCACTCCGCAGAGAAGGGACCATGCACATGTCCCTGATGGTCCGGCTCGTCAAAATAGCCCATCACCAGGCGCGGACGCTCCCCTTTGGGAAGGCTCATCAGGCGCACTATCTCGTCACAGCGCTCGTCAAACCCCCAATGCGGATCGTCATCCCAGCGGCGGTAGTAGGTGGGGAACATGCCGTTGATGGCGATATCTGATCCTACCCAGTAGATGACTCCGCACTTGACGCCCTGCTTCTGGGCTGTCTGCCAAATGGGTTCGCCCAGGTAGTAACGGGGGTCGTAACGGCTCTCCGGATCCCCCAACGAATACCCGTGCTGGGTGTCCGGGTTCCAGAAACTATTGTTTACAAGGCCGTTATGGTCTGGCACCAGGCCCGTTGCCATGGTATAGTGGTTGGGGAAGGTGGAAGAAGGGAAAGAAGGTTCCATCCGGGCCTTCACCCCAACGGTGGCCAGGGAATCAAAGAACGGCATGTCGTAATAGTCGGCATAGTCCCAGCGGCTGCCGTCCAGCGAAATGATAACGGTGTAGTGTTCTTTCCGGCAGGAAATTGCCAGACATCCTGCGGCCAGCAGGACCAGGAAAAGACGAAGGAGTTTTTGCATGGCTTTGTATTTAAGTTTACAAAGTTAGCAAAAACTCCTTATCTTTTTAGCCCGGAAGCTTCAGATTGCAGGGGAAAACGACCCTATCAAGCCATCCAGCATTTTGTACAGCTGCAAGGCGTTTTCCGGGGTAATGCTCCGGCAGGTCATGGCCCCGGCAATCTCATAGGGGACATTGGAGGCTTGTTCTTCGGCCTTTCGTCCCTTGTCCGTTAGCCGGACTATCACCTGACGGGCATCGGCGCCCCCCTTGGTGCGTTCTATGAAACCTTCCGCCTCCATGCGCTTGAGCAGCGGGGTGACGGTGTTGGTCTCCAAGTACAACCGCTTGGCAATGTCGTTCACCGGCTGGGCGTCTTTTTCCCATAACACCATCATCACCAGGTACTGGGGGTAGGTAAGCCCGATCCCGCTCAGGAGCGGGTGATAGGCCTGCGTAACCAGCCGGGAAGCGGTGTACAGCCGGAAACAAAGCTGATTGTCCAATTTGAGTTGTTCTTGCATTACAGAAGGGCAGCAATCTTGGGGTCGATGGATGCCGGAGTGGCAGTAGGGGCGAAACGCTCAATCTTGGTGCCGTCGCGGGAGATGAGGAACTTGGTGAAGTTCCACTTGATGGCATTGCCGAAGGTTCCCTTTGCGGCATCCCGGAGGTATTTGTAAATGGGGTGGGCATTGTCTCCGTTCACCTCGATCTTGGCCATCAGGGGGAAGGTGACGCCATGGTTCAGGCGGCAGAATTCGGCAATTTCCTCGTTGCTGCCGGGTTCCTGGTGGGCAAACTGGTCGCAAGGGAATCCTATCACCACCAGACCTTTGTCTTTGTATTTCTGGTACAGGGCCTCCAGGCCGTCGTACTGCGGGGTAAAACCACACTTGGAAGCGGTGTTCACAATCAGGAGCACCTTGCCTTCATAGTCTTTGAAGTCCACTTCCACACCCTTGTTGTTCAGGGCTTTGAAATCGTAAATCTTTGCCATGTTCCGTTCGTTTTGGGCGGTGACGGTCCCGATGCCCAGAAGCCCCAGGGCCACCGCCATGATTAATCTTTTCATTATTTAAAGTTGTTGGACAAGCCAGTTCTGCAGGCCGATGCACTCGATGAGCTCCACCTGGCCGCGCATCCAGAACATATCTTCTTCTTCGTCCTGGAAATAGCCCTTCATAAGGTCGTAGGTGGTCATGTCGGCCGACAGGGCAAGAGTAACCTCGCCCAGGCGCGGCACTTCGCGCTCGGACACTTCCAGATCGGCCTTGAGGAAAGCCACAGGGTCTTTATAGATGGCCTGGGCAGGGGAAGCCTCCACTTTGGCCTCGCCGCCGAGGTCGATGATGCGGTCGATGAATTTGTCTACCCAATCCATCTCTTCGGTGGAATGGCTGGCATACTTTTCGGCCAGTTTGTTCAGGCCCATGGATTTGAAAACCTTGCTCTGCACTTTGTGCTGCATACTTTGAGCGGCCAGCCCGGTGGCGTAGGCCTGAAGAATCTGAATGGAATTCTGTGTGTTCATAATTTACAGTATTTGTTTATTTATGTCGTTCACGACACAAAGGTAAGCATTTATTTTTATATCGCAAGCGATATTTTGCTTTTTTTGCAATTTTTTTGTCACAGGCGGGAAACCACCCCGGAAAGTTGTTCTCCCAGGCCGATGGTATAGCCTTTGGAGCGGAAAAAGACCCGGTTGAAGGTGTCGGCCAGCACCACGACGGGCAGGCTGCCCGGAGCGGAGAAGACGCCTTCCGTGTCGGTGCCCAGGCTGATGGTGGACGGAAGCCGGCCGTATCGGCCCTCGGCCATTTCTTTTTGAAGCCGTTCCAGCGAGGCTGTATCCCGGCAGAGCAGCACGATGGGCCTCCCCCAGGCTTCCAGCGGGCCGCTCGCCGCCGCCAGATCCCTGAGTACGTGGTTGGTCGGCTCCTTTCCAGGCTCCAGGAGGGCGACGATGTAAAAGCCTCGGCCGGTCTGCGAGAGCAGGCTCACCGGAGCGGCGGCGTCGGCCGGAAGGAACCGGGACTCGCTATCGAAGCTTCCTATTACGGGAACGCTCTCCCCGGGCTCTTCAATAACCAGATCCTGCACGGTGGTCCGGCCTTCGGGGAGGCTGAACAGGGTCATGGACACGGGTACGGAGCCGTCGGAGAGCCGGTTGCCGGAAACCAGAAGGTAGGTGCCGGCATCCAGGGCAAAACCGTCCTTGAACACATGGGCCCAGTCCACCCCGCCACCCATGTCCACTTCGCCCTCGTCAAAGGAAAGCAGCTGAGGGCGGCCGTCCACCAGGCGGGAAAGGGTGAAATGGCTGTAATACTTGGGGTTGTCTACGCTTCTGGCGGGTTTGTAGCTCAACTTGAGGAGCCCTTTTGGGGAAACGGCCGAGGGGGCGGCATCATCGAAGGACACGTCCAGCCAATCTTCTCCCTGCCGATACTGCACCTTGCCCGTAACGGGATCCTTCCGGGCTTCGAAGCCCATGGCACGGGCGGCGGAAACGAAGAAAATGTCCCGGGAACGGGGGCTGGTCGCCCGGCTTCCATACACGCCCGCCGGCGACATGGGAATGTTCCAGGCTTTGGGGTTGTCGGGGGCGGAAATGTTTTCCCGAACCCACCCGACCAGCTCCTGCGGGCTGTGGACGGGCAGGGGGTTCTCCCGGAAAAAGGCGTAGAAGGGCGTCAAGAACTCATTCTCTACACGGGCGCCCAGGTAGTTCCCGGCCGAAAGATAATCCTGGAGAATCTCCGGCGTAATATCCTGCAAATCCTTGCTGCTCAGGGAGGAAAGGATGGTTTCGGCCTTTTGGGCGTCCACTGCGGAGGAGAGGAAATCCCGGATGGTCCGCCAGTTGCCGCGGGAGACGGACAGCCGGCCGGCATCCTTGGGGAAAGTGGCCTCGTACGCATGCCGGAGGGAATCTTCCCGGGCGAAGCGCTCGTTGTTGGCAGCCCTCAGTCCGGGTGCGACTTCCGGAATATTGGCCGTCTCGGCGGGAGGGACTATGGTGAGGGATTCCCGGAAAAGCTCCCTGCTGCGGGACAGGACGACCGTCACCTCCGTATCCTTGCCGAAAGATACTTTGGAATAGCCGAAAGCGCCGTCCAGCGAAGCCCATACCAGCATGTCGCCCAGGCCGGCGCTCAGGAAGGTGCGGCCTTCCCTGTCGGCATATTTGGTAACGGCGGGATAGAATTCGGCATAGTTGTAGATGCAGAAATCTACACGGGCGCCGGCGGCAGGCTGGCAGGCTTTTCCCTCCGGCGCATCCTCTCCCCAGAGAATCCGGAAGGAGGCTTCTCCTGTCTTGGCGTAATGGTCTATGAGGTTCACTTCCGTGTAGTTGGGGCTTTCCAGCACCACTTCTTCCGGTCCGTCATACTTGCCGAAGACTTTGGTGTGCATGAGCATGGCCCGGGAGGCTGGAGCGTTGAACCAGCCCAAATCCAGCACCGGTTCGGGCTCGCAGGCGCCCAAGAAATGCCATTTCCCGCCTGCCCAGGCTTCCACCCAGGCATGGTTGTCGTCGGTGTGCGCCCAGCGTGGGGTGTACACCTGCCGGGCGGGAATGCCCACGCTGCGAAGGGCCGTGACCGTGAAGGTAGATTCCTCCCCGCATCGGCCCAGGGTGTTCTTGAGCAGGTTCAGCGGGGACATTGTACGGGCGTCGGAGGGCTGGTAGGTCACCTTCTCGTGGCACCAGTGGTTCACTTCCAGGATGGCATCTTCCATGGTTTTCCCCTGCACGCGGGGTTTCAGTTCCCCGTAAAAGAGGATGCGGGCGCTATCCAGGCTCTCGTTGTTCACCCGCAGCGGCAGCACGAAGTGGCGGAACTCGCGCTCCGGAACGCCCCAGTCCAGCTCTTCCCGGGCCCGGAAGGCTGCCCGCACGTTCTGCAGGTAGAACTCTGCGGAATAGTCGGTTACATCGGCCGCAGGCATGTAGGCGTAGAGGAATTCCAGGGCCTCCCTTTCCCGGGCCGACACCCCTTCGGGAAGGGTCATGTACGGCTTCAGGGCTCCGCCATTCGCCTCCTGCCGCTCCCGGAAGTCGTTTTGGACGGTGGCGCGGAAACTGCCGTCCGCGATGAAGTGGCGGCCACTACAGGCCGACAAAAGGGCCGCAGCCGCCAGAAGGCCTATCTGCAGGGTCTTCCTCATGAAAAACTAATCTTCGAGCAGGACGGGCGGAGGAAGCAAAGGTACGGGACGGGGAGGTACGCTGTTCACAAGACCGTCCGGAAGCTTGACGGGAGATCCGCCGTCCCGCAAGGGGTCGGTGGGCTCATCGTTGCTCACGAAGTCGCTGAAACTGAGCGAAACCGGCGTGTACGCACTTCCTACCGTATGATTGGCCAAGGTAAGGATTCGCTGGACAATCAGGTAACGCTGCCAGGTGGAGAAGTAGAAACGGTTGTCTATCATGCAGCTGACTTTTTCGCTGCGCCAACGGTTGAACCGGGAGACTCCTCCGCCCTGATAAACGCCAATCCTCCCATATTTGGTGGCGTCGAGGCTGATGAGGTATGCATTATTGGAAGCTTCCAGCAGCATGTCCCAAGGCGTAGGGCTGCTCTTGGCAGAAAGATTCAGTCCAAAGGGAACAGACCAGGAATGTGAGTATATTGACTCTACAGCCGGATAATAGGAACTGTACCAATATTCATCCGACAAGCGGCCAAAACTGTGACCTCCGAATTCATGGACCAGCGTATTGCGCCATGTCCCCGTACTATGTCCAAGATCATTTTTCTCCTCGGTGGTTAACGTATGGATATTGACTCCTTCTACTTCGCCGGGGGCGGCGTCTACGCTAAAGGCCTCGACATTGGCATAACTCCACGAAAGCGTCCCGCTTGTAGTGGGAACCATACAGTAAGTTTTTCCATTGTCGTAATAATGGCTGATTCCACCATAACGGCTGTCGTTGATAATAAGCAGCACCGCGACCTCGGTTATATCGTGCGTCCCGTCCAGTATATCCGGACAATTGTCTTCCACGAAAGCAAATACACGGTCGGCGTCGGCACCCATGCTGGAGTAACTTTCGCTTGCCCATGCCGAACGGAAATAACAATCCCTGTTCTGCTCTTCGGTGGTTCCGTCCGTAATTCGGGCTCCGGACTCATTGGAGGCCACCTTCAAAATCCACACATTAAAATAATTCTTGAAGGTCTTGTAGGGCTCTGTAGCGAACATTGCATCGATACCGGATTTCGCATCCGCTTCAAAGTCGTCCAGCTGGGCGCTTGTGTACCCGTCCGGAATTACCACAATACTGACCGGCTTCAGGGGAGAGGATACTGTTGCCGCTATGTAAGGAGTGGGTGTGGGATCCGCTGCGGGGAAAGCGTCACCAAGGTCGATGGTTCCAAAGTCCGTAATCTTTGCACGGTTTAACGTCAGTTCCTTGGAAGAGACCTTCTTGATGGATTTGGTTCCGTCGTCGTTATAGAAGGTCATGGTAAAACCATCCTGCAAGCAGGGAGCAACAGCAATATAGTAGTCTACGCCGGTGGTGAAATCTCCGTTCAGGTTCACCGCCCGGTCAGAGAAGTATCCGGACACGAAGGAGGGTGAATCTGCGTTTCCAAGTGACAGTATCCCCGTACCGGCCATGCCGTAAATCCCGCGGAACGTCACCTTTTTGACCTGGCTCACCACGTCTCCCGACAGCCGGAACTTGATCAGTGCCGACAGATTCTTGAAATGCAGGTCTTCGTCCTGGGTGTCCGACAGGGCGTAGGCCAGCTGGGCGCCGGGATCCACATCGCCGGCGGTGGCCACCTGGTCCGTGGGAATGGTGGCCACCATGTGGAGAACAGAGCCTAATGTTACCGTGCCACCAAAGGCAGAAGAAGGAGCAAGGCTGTGCAGTTTATTGCTGGTTAATGCTATGGTGCTCCCTGTCGTAAAATCTACCTTGGCACCAGCCGTGGACGTGGAATAATTTGCGTATTGATAAGAACCTACATCGTAACCAATCATGACGAAACTGTCCCCGGCATCCCACACCACACCGGCATGGGTGCCCGCTCCGTTCATGTCCAGGGAAGCCTTGGTATCATCGCCGAAGCCGGCCAAGACCGAATGGCTGCCCGGCAGGGCGGGCACTTCCGTGAGAGGAACGGGCGTCCAAGGGTCTACGGACTGAATTTCAGTTGTTTCCGTAGCAACATCCGCAACAGGAACTTCCTTTGCGCAAGAAAAGAACAACAGCGGAAGAACCGCCACCATCAAAGTATAGGAACAACTTTTTTTCATAGCGCATTCAAATTAGAAGGTTAAAGGAGAATCCAGGATTGGGGCAAAACCGGGGTCGAACGGATTGACATCGTACCCCTCGTTGCTGGCAGCGAGAATGCTGCACCCCGTGGCAAGGGCGAAAGCCTTCACTTCGGGCGTCAAATACGGCTCTTTCATTGTGGCAATGTTTTAGTATCTTCACAAAGATAAGCATCCTATTTTAAAAAGCAAACCATCCGTGCGCCAAAATGCCTCCTTTTCCTCCCATTTTGGTGGACAAGCATGGCAAGTTCTACGGATACTTTACTGCCAACAAGTATGCTTCGAAAAGAACCAATAATGAAATTGCCGATATCGCCTGCAAGAACTATGAGCCCATACGGGACAATGTCGGAGAATGGTTCGATAGGATGATCCGTTAGAGGTTCAGGCGCAACAGCCAATCGGCCCGTCGAATGGAAGTACATGACACACAATTGATTATGAAAAATCGTCTGGTCAATTTGCACCAGACGATTTTTCATAAAACGCTATCAATCAGCTATTTCCATTCGACGGGGCCAACCCCGCCAGCCTTTCTGGAAGGGGATGGGAAAGCGCTAGTCTTCTTCCTGTTCCTGTGCGGCGTACTCGGCCAGCAGCTTGGTCTGGACTTCGGCCGGCACCTGCACATACTCTGCAAACTTCATCTGGAAGGTGGCAGAACCACCGGTGAGGGAGCTGAGGATGGTGGAGTAGCGGTAGAGTTCGGCCAGCGGCACGCGGGCGTGCAGCACGGTGAAGCCCTTGTCCATGTCCTGGTTCATGATCATGCCGCGGCGGGTGTTGAGGTCACTCATGCAAGGACCCACATACTCGTTGGGCGTGATGATGTCTACATTGTAGATGGGTTCCAGGATCTTGGGACCTGCCTGGCGGAAGGCCTCCTTGAAGGCGTTGCGGCCGGCGATGATGAAGGCGATTTCCTTGGAATCCACCGGGTGCATCTTGCCGTCGTACACATACACGCGGATGTCGCGGGCATAGGAACCCGTGAGCGGGCCCTCCTCCATTTTGCTCTTGATACCTTTGAGGATGGCCGGCATGAAGGAAAGGTCGATGGAACCACCCACAACGCAGTTGTAGAATTCCAGCTTCCCACCCCATTCGAGGTCTGTGATTTCCTGACTCTTGAAGTTGAAGACCACGTCTTTTCCGTCAATCTTGAAGTTCTTGGGGGCTTCCTGACCCTCTACGTAAGGGCATACCAGCAGGTGAACCTCACCGAACTGGCCGGCGCCGCCGGACTGCTTCTTGTGGCGGTACTGGGCCGTTGCAATCTTGGTGATGGTTTCGCGGTAAGGCACCTTGGGAGCGTAAATCTCGATGTTCTGCTTGAACTCGTTGGTCACTCTCCACTTCACGTAGTTGATGTGCTGCTCTCCCATACCGGAAAGGATGGTCTGGCGCAGTTCCTTGGAATATTCCACGTTGATGGTGGGATCCTGGGCGGCCACTTTGTTAAGGGCGTCGCCCACCTTGGCCTCGTCGTTCTTGTCCACGGCCTTTACGGCGCAGCGGTACTTGGCATCCGGGAACACCATGTGCTTGTAGGCCTCCATGCCGCTCTGGGCCAGGGTGACGTCCGTCTTGCCGGCCTTGAGCTTCATGACGCAGCCGATATCGCCGGCGCTGATGGAGGCGACTTCCTCCTTCTTGGATCCCGCAACGGCGTAAATGGCGCTGAGGCGCTCTCCGTTGCCGGTTTCCGGGTTCACAAGGTCGGCCCCCTTGTTCAGGGTTCCGCTCATTACCTTGAAGTAGGAAACCTCGCCCAGGTGCTGTTCCACGGAGGTCTTGAAGATGAACAGGGCGGTAGGGCCGGCAGGGTTGCACGGGACGGTGCCACCGTCGAGGGTGGGCTCTTCCTTGCCTTCCGGTGAAGGAATTACGTTCACGATGAACTCCATGAGGCGGCGGACACCCACGTTCTCCTTGGCGGCGGTGCAGAATACCGGAATGGTTTCTCCCTTGAGGAGGCCGGCACGCAGACCTTCGCGGATTTCGTCGGTGCTGAGCTCCATGGTCTCGAAGAACTTCTCCATGAGTTCGTCGGAACCTTCGGCGGCCTTCTCCATGAGCTCTGCGCGGAGCTCCTCGGCCTCGTCGGCATAGGCGGCGGGGATTTCCAGCTCTTCGTTCTTCTTATTGTAGAACTTCATGGTAATCACATCCACGAAGCCTTCCAGGCCCAGGCCGGGGTTCACCGGGAACTGGCACAGGATGGCCTTCTTGCCGAACTCTTCGGAAATGGCGCTGCGGACGCCGTCCCAGTTAGCCTTGTCGTGGTCCATCTGGTTCACGGCGATGACCATGGGAATGCCGTACTGGTCGGCATAACGGCCGAAGAGGGTGGTTCCCACCTCGATGCCGGCGGTTCCGTTCATCACCATGATTGCGGCCTCCACCACCTTGAAGGCGGAAAGGGCGCCGCCGGAGAAATCGTCGGAACCCGGGGCGTCGATGAAGTTGATCTTGCAGCCGCCGAACTCTGCGTACAGCGGAGTGGCGTTGATGGACTTCTGGTTGGTCTGTTCGAACTCGGTGTTGTCCGACACGGTGTTTTTCTCTTCTACGGAGCCGCGGCGGTCGATCACCTTTCCTTCGTAAAGCATGGCCTCGGAGAGGGTGGTCTTGCCACTGCGGGGTGCGCCGATCAGGACAACGTTGCGGATGTTTTTAGTAGTGTAAGCTTTCATTGGGTATTATAATTGTTTTTGCGTTTTTCAAGGCAGTCTGCAAATATAACGATTTTTCGCTCAAAAACAATAAATTCTCCGGCAGAAAAGACGGACGAAGCAACTTGCCGGCGGAGCCCGGGCTAATTGGCATCTTTTTGCTAACTTTGCGCCATGATTAAAGAAATGTCCTTTTGGAAGTGGCTGGGGCTCATGCTGGCCTCCCTCGTTCTGGCTACCCTCCTGTACGGCGTGGCCGGAATCGTGGATGTGGCCCCGCACGGCTGGTGGTACTGCCTCGCGTGCCTTGCAATTTCCGCCGCCATGGTGGCCCTTTACGCCGTCTTCGTAAAAGCTTTCGAATCCCGTCCCGCCCAGGATGTGCCGCTGGGGAAGCTGGCCGGCCACACCGGGCTGGGCCTTGGACTCGGCTTTGGGTATTTCTGCGTGGTTACCGGCATCATGGCCCTATTCGGGGCCTATAAGGTGCTGGGCGCAGGCGGAGACCCCCTGGAGCTGCTGTGTTCCTTCTGCTTTTTTGCCATCGTGGCGGTGGGCGAAGAAATCCTGTTCCGCGGGGTGCTTTTCCGCTGGATCGATGAGAAGTGGGGGTTTCCGGCGGCACTGGCCGTATCGGCCCTTGTTTTCGGGATTATCCATATCACCAACCCCGGCGGGACGCTCTGGAGCAGCATAGCCATTGCCATCGAGGCGGGGCTTCTGCTGGGCGCGGCCTACAAATGGGCCGGGACGCTGTGGCTCCCCATCGGCATCCATTGGGCCTGGAACTTCTCCCAGGGCAATATTTTTGGCTTTGCGGTATCCGGCCAGGATGCCGGGAACAGCCTTCTGAGGGCACAGATTGAGGGGGCCGACTGGCTCACCGGCGGCGCTTTCGGGGCCGAAGCCTCCGTGGTTGCCGTGGTGGTGGGGCTGGCCGTATCGGCCTGGTTCATTTACCGGATTTACCGAAAGGCATGAAACCCTCGCTGAAGCCATACTGTGAGCCGGGCCGATTGGAGGCGGGCTGCGACGAGGCGGGCCGGGGACCGCTGGCGGGGCCGGTGTACTGCGCCGCCGTCATCCTGCCGCCGGACTTCCACCATCCGCTCCTGAACGACTCCAAGCAGATGAGCGAAAAGCAGCGGGACCTTCTTCGGCCCATCATCGAAAAGGAAGCCATAGCCTGGGCCGTGGAGGCCGTCCAGGCCGACGAAATAGACCGGCTGAACATCCTCTGGGCCTCGGTCTCGGGCATGCAGCGGGCCGTGCTCCGGCTGGAACCCGCCCCGGAATTCCTGCTGGTGGACGGGAACAAGTTCCGTCCCTTCGGCCCATACGGATTCAAGGACTACCGCACCGTGGTGCACGGAGATGCCACATTTGCCTCAATAGCAGCCGCTTCCGTGCTGGCCAAGACCCACAGGGACGCCTTTATGCGCACCCTTGCCACGGAGTATCCGGAATACGGCTGGGAGCACAACATGGGATACCCCACGGCCGACCATATAGAAGCCATCCGCCGCTGCGGCTACACGCCCTGGCACAGGAAGTCCTTCCATGTAAAAGAACTGGAACCCGGATTATTTTAGTAACTTTGCCGCCAAACCATCAAGTGTCATGCGTAAAGTATTGCTTGCCTTCCTGCTGATAGGGACCTGCCTGGGAGCAGGCGCCCAGAAAAAAGCCCACTGGAATGCAGACCCGGTGAACCACCTGGACTTCTACTACAATTACAGCCTGGGCACGCCGGAAGGGCTTTCCCCCAGCGGCTGGGGCTTTTCCCTCCCGATCTCCCAGATCCAGTATCTGTCGGCCGACGAGCGGGCCATGCTTACCATCGACCTGGTGACCCTGTCCGTGGATTTTCTTTACCCGCAGAAAGGCCATCTGTTCGAAGAGAACGGCGACATCATTCCTGCGCCGGCGTCTTACAGCAAAGCCAACTCCCGGATCTACGCCCTGGGCATGACGGTTCCCATCGGATACACCCATAAGTTCGTAAACGGCTGGGGTGTAGGCATTTCCATTGCTCCTGGCATCGACGGCGCTAGCTATCAGAATTCGTACGTGGAGGGCGATACCCGGCACGACCACAACTTCCACAAGAACTGCGGGAACATCGGCTTCCGGCTGGATGCCACGGCCTCCGTCTGGTACCACGGCCTGGGACTCAATTTCCGTTACAAGCCCTTCTCCTACGTGAACCAGGGCGCAAAAAAAGCCGGCGGTATGCTCTCCGCCGGCATCATGCTCCGCTATTAGCTTATTTCGCGAATGTGAGTTCGTTGATGAGGTTGGTGGCTCCGCCGTACTTCTCTACCATCCACAGCACGTAACGGATATCCACGCAGATGCAGCGCTGGAGGTCCGGCTCGAACATTACGTCCGAGCTCATGCTCTCCCAGTTGCCGTCGAAGGCCAGGCCTATCAGGTTACCCTTGGCGTCCAGCACCGGAGAACCTGAGTTGCCGCCGGTTATGTCGTTGTTGGTGAGGAAGCAGGTGTGGAGGGTGCCGTCGGTATCGGCCCAGCGGCCATAGTCCCCGGCATAGTAGAGTTCTTTCACCTTGGCGGGGACGATGAATTCCGGATTGGTGGGGTCTTCCTTCTCGATTACGCCCTTGAGGGTGGTGTAGTGCAGGTATTTGAGGCCGTCCTTAGGGCTGTACGGCAGCACCTTCCCGTAGGTGAGGCGCATGGTGAAGTTGGCATCCGGGTACATGGGTTGGCCTTTCTGCCATTCCATGAGGGCGGCGGTGAAGTGTTTGCGGGCGCTGTTGTAGCGGCTTTCCTCCTCCAGCGAACCGTAGAGGGCCGTATAGTGCTTCATGGCCACCTCCACCATGGTGGAGTACAGGTTCAAGGCCGGATCGGCCAGCAGCTCCGCGTCCGGGGCGGCCGACAGCTTCTCATAGGAAGTGAAAGCGCTGGCATTGTACAGGCTGTCCACGAAGGCAGGAATGTCCAGTGTGGCGAATTCGGCGTTGGGGTAGTCTTCTTCCCGGGCCCTTTCCCGGTAGAATTCCAGCAGGGCCACGGCCTCCTTGCGGTCCAGGGCTTCTACATAGTCGCGGTAGCGGCGCTGCAGGCCCTGCTTGGCCTGTTCCAGGGCGGCGGTGCTGTCCATGCCCTGCTGCAGGCCCCGGGAATAGCCGTTCATCAGGCCGGCGGCCATGCCCAGCAGCTCTATGCCGTTAAGCGTTTCTCCCATGAGGGTTACCGACTGGCTGCTGGCGGCGTTCTTCTTCACGTAGGCGTCTATGTCGGCCACCGGGTCCCCGTAAAGGGCCTTGCGCTCCGGCGAAGCCTCAATCCAGGCCTTCAGAGCGGCCTCCTTGGCCTCTTCCCGGCCGATGATGTCCAAGTTCCCGAAGGCCAGTTCCTCGCCCTGCCATTTCTTCCAGCCGTTGGCGGAGCCGGCGTACTTGTTGGCGTATTTGAGCTGCACGGAAGGGTCGGCGCACATGGCCTCCCACATGAGATCCTGACGCACGGTGCGGGTGTCGATGGAAATCCGGTGCGTGGCAATCATCTGGTTCAGCTGGGTGGCCGTCTGGTAGCGCTGGGTGCTGCCGGGGTAGCCCATGATCATGGCGTAGTCGTTCTCCTTGACGCCGCCGGTGGCGATTTTCAGGCTCCGGACGGGCTTGTAGGGCACATTGTCCGGGCTGTAGGCGGCCGGCTGGTTGTCCTTGTCGGCATAGATGCGGAACATAGAGAAGTCGCAGGTCTGGCGCGGCCACATCCAGTTGTCCGTCTCTCCGCCGAACTTGCCCATGGAGGCCGGAGGAGCTGCCACGAAGCGGACGTCTCGGTAGGTCTTGTAAACGATGAGGTAGAAGACGTTCTCGTTGTAGAAGCTCTCCACCTCGGCGCGGCAGTGGGGGTTGGCGGCTTCGGCATCCGCTTCCAGCTGCTTGGCGGCGGCACCTTGATCTTCGGCCTTTTCCATTATGGACGTCACGTCTTCCATGGACACCAGGAAGGTGACGGAGAGGCCCGGAGCGGGAATTTCCTCGGCGGTATTCTTGGCCCAGTAGCCGTCCATGAGGTAGTTGTGCTCGTCGGTGGATAGGCCCTGGATGCTGCTGTAACCGCAGTGGTGGTTGGTGACAACCAGGCCCTGGGCGCTGATGAGCTCTCCGGTGCAGCCGCCGCCGAACTGGACGATGGCGTCCTTGAGGGAAGACTTGTTGACGGAATAGATTTCCTCCGGAGTAAGCTTGCAGCCGGCCTGCTTGAGGTCCTTCTTGTTCATCTGGTTCAGGAGGGGCAGCAGCCACATTCCTTCGTCTGCAGCAGCGGTAAGGCAAACAGCCAGGGCTGCCAGAAAGGTAAGAATTCGTTTCATGTAAAAATAGTCCTGTTACTCCCGCAAAAATAGTCATTTTCCGGGATTTTGAGTAATTTTGTTGAGAATAGAGAAAAAGCTATGAGAGAACAGGATGTTATGCAGTGGCTGGGAGAAGTTCAGCACCCCGGCCAGGAAGACAAAGACATTGTGTCGCTGGGAATGGTTTCCAAGGTGGAACTGGCCGAAGGCAAAGTTGTTGTGACTTTGGCCTTTCCCAAGCGGCCGGACCCCTTGAAGAACTATCTGGTAGGCGCTGCCCGGGCGGCCCTATACCGGAACGCTCCCGGCGGAACGGAAGTGGAGGTAAAGACCATCGTGAAGGAACCTGCCAGGAAAACCACCAACCAACTGAACCTGGACCAGCTCCGGGAGGTGGGCCATATCATCGGCATAGCCTCCGGAAAGGGCGGCGTGGGAAAAAGCACCGTGGCGGTGAACCTGGCCATCGCCCTGGCCCGGCTGGGTTATAAGGTAGGTTTGGCCGATGCCGATGTGTACGGTCCTTCGGTCCCCATTATGACGGGAACAGAAGGCTTCGGCCCGGAAATGGTTGGGGAGGAAGGACAAGAACTGTTTGTCCCGCTGGAGAAATACAACGTGAAATGGATGTCCATCGGCTACTTCGCCCAGGCGGGTCAGGCCCTCATCTGGCGCGGCCCCATGGCCTGTAGCGCCTTAAAGCAGCTAATTCTGCAAACCCAGTGGGGACCGCTGGACTTCCTGCTCATAGACATGCCTCCGGGAACCGGCGACATCCATATTTCCCTGGTGAACGAAATTCCGCTCTCCGGCACCATAATAGTAACCACGCCGCAGGAAGTGGCCCTCTCCGATGTCCGCAAGGGGGTGGACATGTTCCAGAACCCTTCCGTCAACCGCAAAATCTACGGCCTGGTAGAGAACATGGCCTGGTTTACGCCCGCAGAGCACCCCTCGGAGAAATACTATCTCTTCGGCCAGGACGGCGGGGCCAAAATGGCGGCCGAACTGGGAATTCCCCTGCTGGGACAGATTCCGCTGGTGCAGAGCATCCGCGAAGGCGGCGATGCAGGACAACCCGCCGCCCTGGGCACCCGCCCGGACGCCCTGGCCTTCCTGGACCTGGCTTCCAAGCTGGCCGGAGCCGTATAATCAATTCTTTAGCTTCCACCTGCTTGGGCCGAAGAGGCCTGCGCAGGCGCCCAGGGTGAGGAGGATGAGCAGGATGGAGGAGGCGCGGGAGACGGCGGCGCCGATGCGGTAGCTTTCCGGCATAAAGTGCATCTCAACTTCGTGCTCCCCGGCGGGCAGCAGGGCGGCGCGGAGGGTCCAGTCGGCCCGGATGAGCTCCAGGGGCTGTCCGTCCACGGTGGCGTGCCAGCCGTCCGGATAGTAGATTTCACTGAATACGGCCAGCCGGTCCGTGGCGGCCTTGTAGCTGTAATGCAGCTCGTTGGGAGCATAGGAGACCAGGCCGATGGTGTCCTGACCGGCAGGAGATTCTTCGCTGGCGCTCAGAATGACAGGAAGGGTATCCTGAAGGGAGGCGGCGAAGTCCGGGCCGATCACGGCCTGCCGGCGGAGGTCGGCGCTGCCGAGAAGCGTGATTTCTTCGTCGGCCGAAGAGGCCTTGACCACCGAATCCACGAACCAGGCAGCTCCGTAGGCGCCGTCGTTCACCAGCGGCGGATAGTCTTCGGCCAAAATCACGTACCGGGTGTTCAGCGCATTGAGGACCGGCGTGGAAAGCGCCATGTAATCAGATACTTCCTCCAGTTCTTCGGCCGTCTGGAGTTGCCGGTATACGCCATTTATCTCGTTGGAGAGATAGTGCTCGATCAGATCCTGATAACGCTGCAGCTTGGCCGGGGAATAGCCCCCCACGTTCTTGTGGTGGTACGAGGGCACCGAAGAGTTGAAAACGTTCACCGTGAGGTCCAGCACCCGGTACTGCGGGTCTTTGTCGGCCTTGATGACCTGGTCGACGGGACGCTCCGCGAAGGGGGCGTTGAAGTCCTTGGGCGTAATGAAATGACTGGAGTTGAGGTAGCGCTTGCCGGCGGAAAAGAGGTCCAGCACCACCAGCAGGCAAATGGCCACGGCCGCCACCCATTTGCGCCCGTAGCCGGCGAAAGCCTTGGCATGATCGGTCTGCCCTTTGGGAAGATAGGCCCAGAAAAGGAGCAGGGCCGAACCCAGGATTAGGAAGAGTGAGCGGAGGGCGTCGGCTTTAAAAAGCATAACCCGGTCTTTTTCAAGCGCTTCCACCAGAATATCCTGCATCCCGGCGTCTGAAGGGGCAGAGAAACTGCCGAAGAGCGATGGCGCCAGGGAGCAAAGCAGGCAGAAGCCTCCTGTAACCGCCAGGGCTATGATACCGCCTTTCATGAAGCGCTTCCTGTCGTATTCCTCCTTCACAATCCGGTCCAGCGTGACAAAGCCCAGCACCGGCAGGCACACTTGCAGGACAACCAGCGCCATGGACACTGTGCGGAACTTGTTATACAGCGGCAAAACATTGAAGCAGAACTTGGTAAAGGCCATAAAATGGCTCCCTACCGCCATGAAAACCGCCAGGAGGGTTGCCGCCAGCAGCCACCATTTTTCCCGTCCTTTATACAGGCATAGGCCCAGCACGAAGAGGAAGATGGTGATGGCCCCCATGTACATGGGACCCGCCGTGAAGGGCTGGGGTCCCCAATACATCGGCAGGGACTTGGCCACTTCCCGCACATTCTTCTGCCCGGCCTGCCTGAGCAGCTTCACCGTGGCCGATTTGTCCGGATTTACGGCCTGGGCCGACGCCCCTCCGTTGAAATTGGGGATCATCAGGTTGGGCAGCTCTTCCCAGCCGTAGCTCCAGGCGGTTGCGTAGTCCAGGTCCAGACCCTTGGCGTTGGCGCCGTCGCCGGAAAGCTCGGAGCCGCCCCGCATGGTGTAGGGCGTGTATTTCGCGAGCGGCAGGAGCTTGTTCACATTGGTGGCGATGCCCGCGCCGCCCAGCACCAGCAGCAGGAGCGAGGCCGTGAGAAACGGCTTCCAGGCTTTGTTGCGGATGGCGTGGATGCCTTCCACCAGGGCGTAAAGCAGGACCAGGATGGCCAGGTAGTAAGTGACCTGCTGGTGGTTGGCCTTGATTTGCAGGCTAAGCGCCAGGCCGAAGAGGCAGGCACCGAGGAGGGTCTGCGGCAGGGTCTTCGGCTTCGGACCGGTTGCGCTCCGGTAAGTGAAAACCACGGCGGCCAACACCCAGGGCATGAAGGCGATGGCCTGCATCTTGGTGTTGTGTCCCACCTGGATAATCTGGAAGTTGTAGCTGCAGAAGGCTATGGCAACGGCTCCCCCGATGGCAACGGGCCAGCTTACGCCGAAGGCCAGCATGAGCAGGAAGGCGCCCAGCAGCGCAATGAACAGGTAGGTGGCCGGTCGCTTTCCGGTGAGCAGAAAGTTGTAGAGGGGCTGCGTCCAGTCCCCGCCGTTCTGGGTGGAGATGGCGGTTGTGGGCATCCCCCCGAACATGGAATCCGTCCAGTAAGTGGGGTTGTCCGGATGGGCCTTGTTCCACTCGTTCATCTCATGCGACATGCCTATGTAGCCGGAAATGTCGCTCTGGTTCACAATTTTGCCGTCCAGCACCTGCGGAACAAACCCGTAACTGAGGGCCAGGAAAAAGACCACAACCCCCAGGCCGATGCCTATTTTCTTCCAATTCATATTGCTTTGTTACTCTGTTGTTCTGTTACTTGTTACTCTGTTGCCCCTCCGCTTTCCGTTCCAACGTCGCAGGTCGGTGTTTTTTCCTTGACCTGCAACGCAAAACACCGTTCTGTGCTTTCCAACGTCGCAGGTCGGCCGATTTTTGCAGACCTGCGACACTTTCCCTACTAACCTGCGACGTTTTCCCTGCTGACCTGCGACAGCAGCTGCGCCAGGCGGTGGGTGAGGTGCTCGCGGGTGTAGGCCGCAATGACGCCCCGGGTGGCGGGAACGCCGCCCGCGAGGTGCTGCTGCCAGGCCGTTTCCAGGAAGGAGAGCACGGCCGCTGCGTTGTTCCAATCGGCCGTAATGCCGGCGTCGGTTTCTGTAAGCACCTCGGCCATGGCGCCATCCTCCTGGCCGATGCCCAGCACAGGGCGGCGGGCGGCCAGATACTCGAAGAGCTTGCCGGGCAGGATGGGACGATACTCCGGGTCTTCCCGGAGCGGCAGCAGGAGCACGGAGGCGCTTCGCTGTTCCCGGACTGCGTCGGCATGCTTGCAGGAACCCAGAGACACAACATGATCGGCCAGGCCAGAGGCCGAAATGGCCGCCAGCACTTCCCGGTCCACTTTCCCCACCAGCCGCAGGCGCAGCGCCGCACGGAAAGCCGGATTGGCGGCTGCCATTTCCCCAAGCACCTTCCACAGGACCAGCGGGTTGCCGTCGGCCGCAAACAGGCCGGTGTGGACCAGGTTGAAAAAACCGTCGGCGGCAGGGACGGGCCCCGAAAAGTCTTCCTGGTCGTAACCGTTGGTGATATTGGCCACAGGCGTCTTGGTCATGGCCTGGAAATCCCGCTGCATGTACGGCGTGCAGGCCAGCACCGTGGAGCACTGGTCCAGGACATCCTGTTCCATGGCGCGAAGCCGCTTCCAAGTACGCCCTGTCATGGGCAGGTGCTTCAGGTAGTACATCTTGCTCCAGGGGTCCCGGAAATCCGGAATCCACGGAATGCCCAAATCCCGGTGAATCCGCTGGCCGATTAGGTGCACGGAGTGGGGCGGACCGGTTGTAACAATCACATCCACAGGATGTTCCGCCAAATACTTTTTAAGCCTTTTCACGGAAGGACGCACCCAGCCCACCCGGGGGTCCGGCACAAAGAGGTTGGCCCGGATCCAGAGGGAAAGCCGCTGTTTGAAGGTTTTGGGACCGGAGGAAATTTCCGTCACCTGAGTGCTCTTGGCGCCCGTGAGTTTCCGGTAGGCCGCATACGGCTCCCGGATAGGGCCGCGAAGGACCTCCACCCCGGAAGGGACTTCGGCCTCAAGAGAGGGGTCCAGCGAAGGATAATCGGCATGCTCAGGGGCAAAAACAACGGGCTCCCAGCCTTCTGAGGGCAGGTATTTCACGAATTTCACCCAACGCTGCACCCCCGACCCTCCGGACGGCGGCCAATAGTAGGCTATGACAAGCACCCTTTTCATAAACGTATCTGCAAAGATAACCAATGTTGCCCACTTGAGCAACCCCATGTTTTTTGGGTCGGCTGCGTGCGTCCAGTTCGCCGTCTGCGCCCGGGCCGACGGACACCGGATGGGCCGTGGCGCGGCGGGAGTACGGGCCGATTTCCCCGCCCGGAGCGGGAACGCCGCCGATGTGCGGACGGGATTTCGGGCGGTTTCCCGGTGGAACAAACGGTTATTTTATTATCTTTGCAGTACAGATCAAGAACATCCCATGGCAAAGCTGGCAGAAGATACCCCTATGCTGCGGCACTACTTCGAGGTAAAGGCACAACACCCCGAAGCCCTGCTCTTGTATCGTGTGGGAGACTTCTACGAATGTTACTCAGACGACGCCGTTACAGCCTCCCGGGTGCTGGGCCTGGTCCAGACCAAGAAGTCCAACGGGGAAAAGGGACCGGTGGCCATGGCGGGCTTCCCGCACCATGCCCTGGAGAATTACCTCACCAAACTGGTCCGATCGGGCTTCAAGGTGGCCGTGTGCGACCAGCTGGAAGACCCTAAGTTTGCCAAAAAACTGGTGAAACGGGGTGTAACAGAGATTGTTACTCCCGGCATCTCCTTCGGGGAGGGAATGCTGGAGCAGAAAGAGAACAACTTCCTGTGCGGGCTCACCGTAGAGAAAGACCGCTGCGGCGCCGCCTTCCTGGACGTTTCCACCGGGCAGTTCCAGGTGGCGCAGGGAACCCTGGAGTATATCGGCACGCTGCTGGGCTCCATGAAACCCAAGGAACTGGTGGTGCAACGGGGATATGAAAAAGGCCTCCGGGAGCGTTTCGGGGACATTTACACCACTTCCATCGACGAGTGGGCCTTCGTGTACGATGCCGCCGTGGAGCGGCTCAAGCGCCAGCTGGGGGTAGAGAGCCTCAAGGGCTTCGCCATAGACCCGTATCCGCTGGGCATCTGCAGCGCCGGCGCTTTGCTGGTATACCTGGAACAAACGCAGCATACGGGTCTTAAGAACATTTGCACCATCGGCCGGATAGACGAAGCCAAGTTCGTATGGATGGACAAGTTCACCCTCCGCAACCTGGAGGTGTTCCAGAGCGCTTCCGGGGCCGATGGAGTGTCGCTGGTCCAAACTCTGGACAAATGTTCCTCGCCCATGGGGGCACGCCTGCTCCGCAATTGGCTGGCCATGCCCGTGATGGATCTCAAGGAACTCAATGCCCGCTACGATGTGGTCCAGTACTTCACGGAGCAGCCGGAACTGCTGGAGCAGACGCAGCTGGATCTGGGCAAAATCGGGGACTTGGAACGCATCCTGGGACGCATCGCCAGCGGAAAAGCCTTCCCCCGGGAGGTGATGCAGCTTTCCCGCGGCCTGGCGCTGTCCGCCCCCATCAAGGAGCGCCTGCAGGGGAGCGAGGCCCTGGTGAAACTGCTAAGGAACCTTAAAAGCTGCGAAAAACTGCTCAAGGAAATCCTGCGCGTGATGGATCCGGAACCCGCGGTCCAGATAGGGAAAGGACCGGTTGTGGGAACCGGGGTAGATGCGGAACTGGACGAACTCAGGAGCCTGAGCGCAGGCGGCAGGGATTACCTCCTGCAAATGCAGCAGCGGGAAGCCGAACGTACCGGAATCGCCTCACTGAAAATTGCTTACAACAATGTTTTCGGCTACTATATAGAGGTTCGGAACACTTACAAAGACCAGGTTCCGCCGGAGTGGATCCGCAAGCAGACGCTGGTGAATGCCGAACGCTACATCACCGAGGAACTCAAGCAGTACGAAGAAAAGATTCTCACGGCCGAAGACCGCATCTACGCCATTGAATCCCGCATTTTCGGGGAGCTCATCGGCCGAATCCAGCAGCAGATTCCGGACATCCAGAACAACAGCCGCATCCTGGCCAAGCTGGACGTGCTGGCCGGGTTCGCCCAGCAGGCAGTGGAACGCAGCTACTGTCGGCCGGAAATGAACGAGGGCAAGGCGCTGGACATCCGGGCCGGCCGGCATCCGGTGATAGAGACGCTCATGCCCGCCGGAGAGGAATACGTGCCCAACGACGTTTATCTGGACACAGAAAAGCAGCAGATCATCATCCTCACCGGGCCCAACATGGCCGGTAAAAGCGCCCTGCTCCGGCAGACGGCCCTCATCGTGCTCATGGCGCAGGCCGGCTCCTTCGTGCCTGCCGCCGAAGCCCATATCGGCTGGTTCGACAAACTCTTCACCCGCGTGGGTGCCACGGACAACATCTCCCGGGGCGAATCCACCTTCATGGTGGAGATGCTGGAAACAGCCATGATCCTGAACAACTTAAGCAGCCGTTCGCTGGTCCTGCTGGATGAGATCGGCCGGGGAACCTCCACCTTCGACGGCATGTCCATCGCCCGGGGCATCGTGGAGTACATCCACGAATACGGCAAGGGCGCCAAGACGCTCTTTGCCACGCATTATCACGAACTGAACGACCTGGAAGGCCTGTTTCCGCGGGTGAAGAACTACCATGTGGCCGTGAAGGAAGTGGGCCGGGAGGTGATTTTCCTCCGCAAGCTGAGGGAAGGCGGAACGGCGCACAGCTTCGGCATCCATGTGGCCCGGATGGCAGGAATGCCCACCCAGGTGCTGGAGAGTGCCGAACGCACGCTGAAAGCGCTGGAGAACAGCGAAAAGCTGGAGGCTGTAGGCGCCCTCACACCCGTGAAACCACACAATACGCGCGAGGGTCGCGTAGAACGGGACGGCTCCATCCAGCTTTCCATGTTCCAGCTGGACGACCCGCTGCTGGAGAGCCTCCGGGACCGCCTGCGGGGGGCTGACCTCAACAACATGACCCCCCTGCAGGCCTTCGACCTACTGCGCGCCATGAAGGAGGAGCTGGGAATCTGATAAAGCAGCAGGACTTGGCAATGTCGTCCAGGGATTTGGCCAGGATGGTGGCGGATCCGGTCGCGGAACTTGCCATACGCCACCAGGGCGTCCTCGCCGTTGAACAGATAGTTGCCGGTGTCAAAGACGTGTCCGGTGGCCGGGAACAGGCAAAAGAGGATGGCCATCGATTGGTTTGTAAACAACTGATTGACAACTACTTGTAAACCCAACCGTGGCAAACCCTGGCCTTTCGGTGAACCATTTCCATCGACCACCTCGCATGTCACTCATTATCAAACAGTTACAAAACAACCCGTGGCAAACCCCTTTCCAGGATGTATCAAGAAGCTCTGACGGGACTGTGGTTGGCAGCACTTATCTGGACACGGTGGAGCTTAAATATCTGGATATCAGGCAAATCGTATTTTTCCTGTGTATCACCCAGTACACAGGAGAATTGTTGTTTGCGCTGATTATCAAGCGGTTACCATCCACACCCCATAGCAAGAGCCAGCATGGACCAACAAGAGCCGGCAAGGGCCAACAAGAGTCGGCTAGGGCCAACAAGAGTCGGCTAGGGCCTTCCCGCGCCTGGGGTTTACAGGAAGAGATTGGTCAGGAACACGGCCACGATGCCCACGGGGGCCACGTAGCGGATGAGATAGTAAAAGACCTTGTATATCATCCGGTTGCAGGTTCCGCCGTTGGTAAGTTCGTCGCGGACATCGGCCTTTTTCATTTTCCAGCCCACAAAGAGCGTGAAGACAAGGCCGCCGATGGGCATGAGCCAGTCGGAGCACAGGTGGTCTACAAAATCGAAGAAGGTAAGGCCCAGGATGTGGAAGTCTTTCATCGGCCCGAAGGAGAGGCTGCAGAGGATGCCCACCAGCCAGGTGAAGAAAGCCAGCAGCAGGGTGGCGGGGGCACGCTTCATGCCCTTTTCCTCCGTGAGGAACGCCACGCCCACTTCCAGCATGGAGATGGCCGATGTAAGGGCGGCCGCCAGGATGGCCACGAAGAAGACGATGGAAACCACCGAACTCACCACCGGCGCCTGGGAGGCCATCTGGTTGAAGATGAAAGGCAGAGTTTCGAACACCAGCCCGGGACCGGCGCCCGGTTCGATGCCGGCGGCAAACACGGCGGGAATGACCGCAAAGCCCGCCATCACCGCAAACAGCAGGTCGAAACCGGCCGTTCCCAGGCCGGATACAATGAGGTTCTCGTCTTTTTTGACGTAAGAGGCGTAGGTGAGGATGGTGCCCACCCCCAGCGAGAGCGAGAAGAAGGCCTGGCCCAGGGCGGCCGCGGCCGCATCGGCATTCAGCTTGGAAAAGTCCGGCTTGATAAGATAAGTCACACCCTTGAACGAGCCCGGGAGCGTGAGGGAATAGACAATGAGCGCCACAATGAGCACCAGCAGCACCGGCATGGCGATGTTGGAGAATTTCTCTATGCCTTTCCTAACCCCGAAGAGCACGATGACCGCCACCAGGGAAAGGAAAATGGTGTGGGAGATGACAGGCTGCCAGGCCGACGAAATGAAGTTCCCGAAATAGCTGGAAACGGCCTCCGGCGAGCCTGTGGTGAAGTCGAAAGACAGGGACTTGAACAGGTACTGGACCGACCAGCCGCCCACCACCGAGTAGTAGCTGAGAATCAGGAGGGGCGAGATGATGGTGAGGATGCCCGCCCAGTGCCATTTGGTGCCGGGAGCCAGCTTCCTGAGCGCTCCGTAGGCATTGGAGTGGCTTCTTCGGCCGATGACCGATTCGGCAAAGAAGATGGGAAGGGCCACCAGCAGCGAAGCGGCGATATACAGCAGGATGAAGGCCGCGCCGCCGTACTCCCCCAGGATGTACGGAAAGCGCCAGATGTTGCCAAGGCCGATGGCCGATCCCGCCATGGCCATAATCACTGCAGCACGGCTGCCGAAATTCTCCCGCTGCTGTTTCATAGGCTATAGGGCTAAAGAAATAATCATGGCAATGATGCCCAGCGGCGCCACATAGCGGAGCAGGAAGTAGATGAGCGGGAAGAGCTTCACGTTGGCCTTTTTGGTACCCTGGTTGGTAAGCTCGGCAAAGACTTCTTTGCGGGGAAGCACCCAACCGGCCAGGATCACAACCAGCATGCCGCCCGCCACCAGGAGTACGTTGGAGGCGAAGCTGTCGGCAAAATCGAAGAGGTTTCCGCCGAAAAGCCTTACTCCGGAAAGCGGGCCGAAGGAAAGGGCCGCCAGGCATCCCAGGGCGCCGCAGAGGAGAAACAGCCATACGCAGGCCTTCCGGCGGCTGATGCCCTTGGTTTCCGTGAGGAAGGCCACACCCACTTCGACGAGGGAGACGGAAGAAGTGAGGGCGGCGAACAGGATGGTGAGGAAGAACAGGATGGCGGCGATGGAACTGACTACCGGCATGGTCTGCCCCATCTCCGAAAAGATGAACGGCAGGGTGTCGAAAATGAGCCCCGGACCGCTTCCCGGCTCGATTCCGGCGGCAAATACGGCCGGCATGATGGCGAAACCGGCCAGGTAGGCGAAGAGCAGGTCGCACACCGAAGTGCCGAAACCCGTGACCACCAGGTTCTCGTCCTTGCTTACATAGGAGGAATAGGTGAGAATGATGCCCATTCCCAGCGAAAGGGAGTAGAAAGACTGCCCCAGGGCGTCCAGGAAAGTGTGCCCGGTGACCTTGGAGAAATCCGGCTTGAGCAGGTACTCCACTCCTGTGGAAGCGCCTGGCAGTGAGAGTGAATAGACGGTGATGAGCACCACCAGCAAAAACAGTACGGGAATGCAGATTTTGCTGAATTTCTCTATGCCGGCCTTTACGCCGAAAGCTACGATGAATACGGTTGCGGCCAGGAAAACCAGATGGAACACCACCGGCAGCCAGGCATGGCTGGTGAACTGGGCGAAGGATCCGGTGAGGGCCTCCGGCGGGGTGTTCACAAAGCGGAAAGAACAGGCCTGGAACAGATAATCCAGCGACCAGCCGCCCACCACCGAGTAATAGGAGGCTATCCAGAGCGGGGTTATCACGGTTAGCATGCCCAGCCACCGGCCCGCCCGTCCGGGAACCAGGGAAGAGATGGCCACCCGGCTGTTGGCCCCGCAGCGCCTTCCCAGCACGGATTCGGCCAGGAAAATGGGCAGGGAAAGGAGCAGGGTGAAGACAATATAGATGAGCACGAAGGCCGCGCCGCCGTTCTGTCCCGTAAGGTAAGGAAAGCGCCAGATGTTACCAAGGCCGATGGCAGAACCCGCCATGGCCATGATTACCGCCGCCCTGCTGCCGAAGTTTTCTCTTTTTTTCATCAAGCCCGTTTTCACAAAGTTAGTAATTTCTTGGAATTAATCCCTATCTTTGCCCTGTTATGAAACGGGTATTGCTTTTCATGCTGCTGGCCGCAGTCCTTGTTCCGGCCTCCTGCGGAAGGGGGTCCAAGACGCCCCCCGCCCCCGCCGGACGCGGTTTTCCTTCCGTAGAAATCCCTGCCATGATTACAGACGGAGAGGAAAGGCTGGAGTATATGACCCGGCATCTCTGGGACCGGTACCTGGACACGTCGGCCCTGTACCTGAGCGACTCCCTCCACTTCAACGGCGTTACGGCCGACGACCTGGAGCAGCAGATGGGCCTTTACACTACCTTGCTGTGGAATATCCCCATTCAAAGCGGAAAGAATTCTGTTGCAGCGTTTTATGAAAAGGCCGAAAGCTTCGGGCTCCGCTATCCGGAATCCCGGGTGTTCCCCAAATTGTCGGAACTCCTAAACAAATACCTCTACGATCCCAATTCGCCCGTCCGGAACGAAGACCTGTACGGCGTGTACGTGGTGCGCCTGGCCGAATCGCCCCTGGTTGGGGACGACTACAAGCCCAAATACCGCTACGATGCAAACCTGTGCGCCCGGAATCCCATCGGCTCGGTGGCCACGGATTTCCCGTTCACGGATACCCGGGGCCGGGAGAGAACCCTTCACAGCATCCGGGCAGACTATGTTTTGCTTGTGTTCGGGAACCCGGACTGTTCGGCCTGCCGGGAACTGACGGAGGAAATGGGGCAAATTCCGGAAATCAACGAAGCCATAACCGGCGGCCGCCTGAAGGTGGTGGACATTTTCACGGACCCGCAAATAGACGAATGGAAGGCCAAAAAGGACTCCTTCCCCGCCAACTGGATCTGCGGGTACGACCATCTGCTGTCCATCACCAACGACCGCCTGTACAATGTGCGCGGCATACCTTCGCTGTACCTGCTGGATGCCGACAAAAAAATTCTCCTGAAGGATGCCCCCCAGGAGAAAGTCTTGGATTTCCTGCTTGCCCTTTAGTCGAAGACCCAGATAATGGCCTCTTCGTACACCTCGCCGGGCCTCAGGACCGTTGACGGGAAGTCCGGGCGGTTGGGGGAGTCCGGGCACTTCTGACATTCGATGGCCACGCCGTCATAGTCGGCATAAACGTGGCCGTTCTTGCCCTGGGGGCAGCCTTTGAGCCAGTTTCCGGTGTACACCTGCACGGCAGGCTGGGTGGTGAGCACCTCCAAGTGGCGGCCGGATTTGTCGCCCCAGAGGTCGGCCGCCGTGGTCAGCTGGCCGGGCATGGCGCCGTCTATCAGGTAGCAGTTGTCGTAGCCTTTTCCGTACTTGAGCGCGGGGAAATCGGCCTGGATGTCCTGGCCGATGGGCTTGGCCTCCACGAAGTCCATGGGGGTTCCGGCTACGTCGGCCGGCTCCCCTTCCGGAATGAGGGTGGGGTCGGTGGGCAGCCACTGGGAGGCGTTGAGTTCTAGTTTGTGGTTGAGCACGGTGCCGGAGCCTTCCCCGTTGAGGTTCACATAGACGTGGTTGGTCAGGTTCACCACGGTGGGGGCGTCGGTTTCGGCCGTGAGGATGAGCTTGAGGGAATTGTCTTCTCCCCAGGTGTAGTGGGCCACCGCCTTCAGGTTGCCGGGATAGCCGGCCTCCCCATCCTCGGAGAAGTACATGAATTCCACGGAGTTGCCTTCTATCCTGCTGTCCCAGACCTGGTTCTGGAAACCTTTAGGGCCGCCGTGCAGGTGATTGGGGCCGTTGTTGACGGGAAGGGTGTACTCCTTGCCGTCCAGGGTGAATTTCCCCTTGGCGATGCGGTTGGCGAAGCGGCCCGGCACCTTGCCGGAGCAGGGGCCGTCGGCAAAATAATCCAGCGGATTATCATAGCCCAGCACTACGTCGTCCAGCTTGCCCTGCTTGTCCGGGACAAGGATGGAAACGATGGAAGCGCCTACGCTGCAAAGTTTTACGGAAGCTCCTGATGCGTTTGTGAGGGTGTAGAGGAAAATCTCTTTTCCGTCTGCTGTCTTACCCCAATGTTCTTTCTTGATATCCATATGCTTGCGTTCATAAATGACAAATTCGAAGGTGTAGCCGGTTTCTGGGTCCGTCTTGGTCTCGGATGTGCTCACCCGCTCCCAAACGGCCGGGTCTATGGCCGGGAAGAAGGCGTCGGCATCCTTCACCGTGGTGTGCACGTGGGTAATGTATAGGCGGTCCATATCCGGAAGGGCCGCACGGTACACGGAGGCGCCACCCATGATGAAGCATTTGTCGGCTCCGGTCTTCTCCGCTTCGGCGTATGCCTCTTCAAAGGAATAGGCGCAGGTCACTTCCGGTATGGGGTCTCCGCCCAGGTTCAGGACAATGTTCTTGCGCCCGGGAAGGGGACGGCCGATGGAGAAATAAGTGGCCCTTCCCATGATGACGGGATAGCCTTTGGTGGTGGCTTTGAAATACTTCAGATCCTCGGCAATGTGCCAGGGAAGGGCGTTTTTGACGCCGATTTCGTTTTTGTCGCTGATGGCGACGATGAGGCATTTTTTCATAATCTTATACCGCAACGGGGGCTTTTATGGCGGGCCAGGGGTCGTATCCCTCCAGGGTGAAATCTTCGTACTTGAAGTCGAATACCGACTTTACTTCCGGGTTCAGCCGCATGGTGGGAAGCGGACGGGGCTCGCGGCTGAGCTGCAGGGCCACCTGGTCGAAGTGGTTCTTGTAAATATGGGTGTCTCCGGTGGTGTGCACGAACTCTCCGGGCTCCAGGCCGCACACCTGGGCAATCATCAGGGTGAGGAGGGCGTAGGAGGCAATATTGAAGGGAACGCCCAGGAAAACATCGGCGCTCCGCTGGTACAGCTGGCAGGAGAGTTTGCCTCCGGCCACGTAAAATTGGAACAGGCAGTGGCAGGGCGGCAGGGCCATTTTTTCCACATCGGCCGGGTTCCAGGCCGTTACAAGCAGCCTCCTGGAGTCCGGATTGCGTTTGATTGTGTCGATGACCATCGAAATTTGGTCGATTACCCCTCCTTCGGGTGTGGGCCAGCTGCGCCACTGATGACCATACACCGGACCCAGGTTGCCGTCCTCGTCGGCCCATTCATCCCAGATGGAAACGCCGTGGTCCTGCAGGTATTTGATGTTGGTGTCGCCGGCCAGGAACCAAAGAAGCTCGTAGATAATGGATTTGAGGTGCACTTTCTTGGTGGTGAGCAGGGGGAAGCCCTCCTGCAGGTTGAAGCGCATCTGATAGCCGAACACGCTCTGCGTGCCGGTTCCGGTGCGGTCTTCCTTCATTACGCCATGGCTGCGGATGTGCCTGAGCAGGTCTAGATACTGTTGCATAGGACAAATTTAAGGATTTATTTCTAGAAATCATTATCTTTGTGCCACTGTCCTTTGTGGTTTTGAGCATGAGTCCGCAGTCCCTGAAAAGAATTGTCCTGAGTGCCCTGAGTTTGCTGTTGCTTTCCGCAACCGCGAACGCCCAGTTTTACGGGAGCGGGACAGACCCGGGGCATCTGCGGTGGCGCTCTATAGAAACACCTAATTATCAGGTTATTTATCCCGTCGGGGCAGATTCTCTCGCCCGCAACTACGCCCGTCTTTTGGAGCGCTATAGGGTCCCCACAGGATACAGTATCGGCCTTACGCCCGGCAGTCTGCAGTGGAACAAGCTGCCGGTGGTGCTGCATACTTACAACGGTTACGCCAACGGCTCGGTTTCCTGGGCGCCTTCCCGGATGAGCCTCTATACGGTAATGGAGCCCAACAAAGGGGACCCCGCGCCCTGGGAACTGCAACTGGTCCTGCACGAGCCCCGGCACCAGGCTCAGCTGCAGCTGGGATACAAAGGCTTCCTGAAGCCGCTGGGGTACCTTTTCGGAGAGGCGGCAAGTCCGCTGGCCTTCCTCCTTTATCTGGACCTGGCGCTGGCCGAAGGGGACGCCGTGGCGACGGAAACGGGCTTCGGCTACGGAACGCGCGCCCGGACGGCCGATTTCCTGAACTATTACCGGGTGGCTTTGGACCAGGGAGACTACCGCAGCTGGGACCGCTGGCGCTATGGCTCCTTCAAGCACTATACGCCGGACTATTACACCCTGGGATACCTTACCATCGGGGGCGTGCGCTATTTCTACGACTATCCCCTCTTTACGGCCGATTTCCTGCAAAGGTCCCTGAAGCATCCCTTCAGTTTTACCCAGCGGAACATGATGAAAACGGCCGCCGAACGCTCCGGGAAGCCGTTCAAAGAGACCTTCGGGGATATTCTGGAAGGACTGAACCGGCAGTGGCGGGAAGAAGATGAACAAAGGAAACCTTTTATCCCGCAGGAGCAAATCACATCTTCCGTACAAGGTTTTCCGGCTTCCTACTCCAACACCATCATCCTGGACGGCGTCATTTACATGCTTCGGGACAGCAAGGTGCGCGGCCGGGAGCTGGTCTGCTTCAAGGACGGGAAGGAAAAGCGTGTCGCGCCCATGAGCGCGTCGGTGGAATCCCTTTGGAACGACGATGCCTTCGGCCGCCTGTACTGGAGCGAAATGGTGGGAGACGCCCGCTGGGAGCTGTCGCACCGGTCCATCATCCGCTACTACGACACCCGGACCGGAAAAATAGGGGACCTCACCCGTAAAGGGCGGCGCTTCAACCCCCAGCCATCGGCAGACGGCACGCAGATTCTCACTACGGAATATCCCTATTCCGGCGGAAACCGGATCCAGGTGCTCAGCGGCCTGGACGGCAGTGTTGTCAGGAACATTCCCGTTCCGGACGGCCTGCAGGTCACGGAAACTGCATGGTGGAAAGAAGACATTTATGCCATCGGCATTTCCGAAACGGGGGCCGGGATTTACAAAATAAGCCCCGAAGGGCGCTGGGAAACGGTATTTGCGCCCAATATCCAGAAGGTAGGAACCCTGCGCTTCGACGCAGGATACTTGGAATGGGTGTCGGACCGCAGCGGGGTAAACGAATATTACCGCTATTATCCGGAAGAAAATCGGCTGGTACAGATGACTTCTTCCCGCTACGGCCTCATGGATGTTTATGAGTGGGACGGGTTCCTTTACTACGTTTCGCAGACCTTGGACGGGGCCATGCTCTTCCGTACTGCAATGAAAGATCTGGCGCCCCGGGAGGTCTCCTATGCCGACGTTCACACCTATCCCATGGAGGAGGCCTTGGCCGCCCAGGAAAAGGCGCTGGGGGCCGTTCCGGACAACGCCGACATTCCGCTTTCGGAGCCCAAGCGCTATTACAAGCTTCCCCATCTGCTGCGCTTCCACACCTGGCTGCCTTTCTTTGCCAATTACGACGATATCGAATCCCAGAGCCTGGACCTCTCTTACAAGACGGCGTCCCTGGGCGCCACGGGCTTCTTCCAGAATACACTGGGGACCCTGGAGGGCTATGTGGGTTACAGCGCCCATCCGGATACCGAGAAAGCAGGACAACCCTGGATGCACTCCCTGCATGGAAAAGTCACCTACAAAGGGATGTATCCCGTCTTTGAGGCCAGTTTTGACCTGGGTGGCTCCTGGGCTCGGCAATATGCCTTGTCCCAATACAAGGACCCGGGGGGAAATACCACAGTCACAGCAGGTTCTTTTTCGGCCGACCGTCCTTTGTATTCGGTCCAGTTAAGCACTTACCTTCCCCTCCGCTTCAACAAATCCGGTTTCCTGGCGGGTCTTGTACCCAAGATTGACTATTCTCTCTCCAACAGCGGCTTTGCCACCAACACGCAGTATTGGAGCGTGAAGGGACCTGTGTTCGCGGGCCTTCCTGCCTATTATTCCTTTACCGGATTCGGCGAAGGGAAAAACTACCCCATGCAGCGCCTGAACGGCTCCGTGCGCGGGTATTGGATGCTGCCGGTGGCCGGGAGCGGAACCTACCCCCGGCTAGGCGTAGGAATGGAAGTGGGCGGAAGCCTTCGGCCTTCCCTTACAAATATCTTTACACCAAGCGTTTACGTTTATGGCTATGGCTATCTGCCGGGGCTCTGGCTGCCCCAGGGCCTGCGCCTGACGGGCCTTTACCAGCGGCTGTTGAAAAGCGGGAACAAGCAGTTCAGCGAGGTGCTTACCAGCATCCTGCCCAGAGGTTTTGAGAACACTTCGCTCTCCACCTTTGCGCAAAATGGCACCGAATTCTGGAAAGTTACGGCCGATTATGCCATACCTATTTACGTGGGAGACCTGGCCCTCGGGCGCTTCGCCTACATAAACAACTTCCTGCTGACCCCGCATTTCGACTTTTCGGGATTGCCGAAAGGGAATCTCTGGAGCGCCGGGGCCGACTTGACCGCCGAACTGGCCCACCTCCTTTTCATCAACTTCGACCTGTCGGTGGGGGTAAGCTTCTCTTATTTAGGCGGTTCGCTGATTGGCCAGACCGCCGAGACCAAGCCCTGGCACCTAGGAATGATTTTCAGCCTGGACCTCTAGCGGAAGAAGCCGTCCAGCCAGGCGGCGTCTACTAGGGCAAAGCCTTGCGGAGGGCGGACGGAAGGGTTTCGGCCCAAAATGCCCCTTGCGTCTTCATAGACGTTGAAGCCGATGTTCACAAGCTGCATCTGGCCGTTCAGGGGAAAAGCCATAACTATATCATTGTCCGGTCCTTCCATTCTAAGAAAGCGGAGTTTGGCTTCCAGCATTTCCGGGTTTTTGGCCGAGAGTTCCCGCCGGGTGACCCATTTGCACATTTCCATGACGGTGTCTTCCAGGCCCGCGTCGTGCAGGTTCACCTTCTCCACCAGGTCCCCCACCTCCAGTACGCGGCGGAGCGTATAGCCTTCCAGCTCCTTCACGGCTTCCTCCACTTCCTTGGGAGCCTGCTGGCCCTCCGGCAGCAGCCACACCATCAGCCGGGCCTCCGGATCGTGGTATAACGTCTGGTATTTCAGGAGGTTCCGCGTTCCGCAATAGGGGCACTCCCATACAAAGAGGGAACCGTCCTTGACCCGGACCTTCAACTCCGGATCAAGGGCGGTATTGATGCGCTGCACCGGTTCCACCTGCGTGGACTGGTGGCAGTGGCTACAACTTGCGGGCACCATCGCTGATGACCACGTTGTAAATCTTGGGCTCGTGGCCGAACTTCTCGTTGAACTGTTTCACGGCCGTATCGATGAAAGCTTCGTAGAGTTCATCCTTCACCAGGTTGATGGTGCAACCGCCAAAACCGCCGCCCATCACACGGGAACCCGTAACCTCGCACTTGCGGGCCAGCTTGTTCAGGAAATCCAGCTCTTCACAGGAAACCTCGTACAGGCGGCTGAGGCCGAAGTGGGTCTGGTACATCATTTCTCCCACGGTCTCGTAGTCGTCACGCTCCAGGGCGTCGCATACGTCCAGCACGCGCTGCACCTCTCCTATCACGTATTCGGCCCGGATGAAGTCTTCTTCGGTAATCTCTCCGCGCACTTCGTCCAGCCACACCCGCTTGGCGTCCGAGAGGAATTCCACCTCCGGATGCTTTTCGCGGATGGCGGCGGCGGCCCTTTCGCAGGATTCGCGGCGTTTGTTGTAGGCGCTGTCGGCCAGCAGATGCTTTACGCAGGTGTCTATGAGCACCAGGCGGTAACCCTTGGGGTGGAAGGGGAAGTACTTGTATTCGCCGGTTTTGCAGTTCAGGCGGATGAGGGAGCCTTCCTTTCCGAAGAGGGAGGCGAACTGGTCCATGATGCCGCACTTTACGCCGCAGTAATTGTGCTCTGTGCTCTGGCCGATCCGGGCCAGCGTGAACCTGTCGAAGCTGCCTCCGTTGAAAATTTCGTTGAGGGCATAGGCGAAGGTGCTCTCCAGCGCGGCGGAGGAACTGAGGCCGGCGCCCAGCGGAACGTCTCCGGCAAAGACCGCATTAAAGCCGCCTACCTTGCCTTCCCGCTTCACAATTTCCCGGCAGACACCGAAGATGTACCTGGCCCACTGCTGTACGGGAGCGTCCTTTTCTTCCAGGCCGAATTCGGCATATTCGTCACAGTCGATGGAAAAGACTTTCACTTTGTTGCCTCCGTTGGGCTTGATGGCCGCCATAATGCCGAAATTGATGGCGCCCGGGAAGACGTATCCGCCGTTATAGTCTGTGTGCTCGCCAATCAGGTTGATGCGGCCGGACGACATGAAAAGGTCTCCTTCTTCCTTGAAAAGGGCCTTGAATTTCTCTTGGATCTTGGTTTTCATATTTAGTGTTGTTTGTTGCCAGATTTACAAATATACGGAATTTTTTTCATTGCCTGAGACCCCAGACGGACGGATCGTACGACGCTTCCACAAAATCTTCCACGTCGTCCGGAAGGGCGGGATAGAAGTCCAGGCCGGTGAGCAGTTCCAGATCGTCCACCGAGAGGGCGCATTTTTCCAGATAATAGCGGTTTGCGTCGTTCTGCATGATGAAGGCCACGCTCTGGTAGCGGGAGCCGTCGTGCACCAGCGCCACTTTGAAGAAAGCGTCCGGGACCACCACTTTGTCCGGGCCGATGGTGCCATACTTGTTATCCCCCACAATGGGGCCGGAAACCACCCATACCCTGCCGTATTCGTTGGCCCATCGGCGAATCTGCTTCTCCAGATACTGCCAGTCCTTGTTGTTCAGTTCCTCCCGCTGGGGGCAGATGTTCAGGAAATAAAAGGTTTCGGCCATGGCTTCGTCGCTCCAGAAGAAGTCTCCGGCCGGCGCCATGTGCCCCCTGGTCCAGCCGCTGCGGAAATAGTCTTCCCGCCGCGCCTGCTTTCCTTTGAAGTTGAAGTCCATGGAGAACTCCTTTCCCTCCCTTTTGGCGTCCCCCCGGGTTTCTTCGGCCGTGAGCTCATAGGCTACCCAGTTGGGAATAAGGGTTTCTGTGTTGTAAGAGGTTACGTACCCCTGATATTCCACAATGTTATCCTGTGGCATAGCGCCCGGAATCTCCAATCCCTCAAGCGCTTCCACCATCGTATTGCAGGCGCAGAGGGCAGCCGTCGCCGCCGCCAGCCCTGCCCACCATTGCTTTCTCATGCTTTTGTCCTGTTTACTGTTTTGCCGTTGACCATCGGCTTGCTTCCATTTACACCTCTGGAGACGCCCCGGAACTTCCGGCTCTCCTGTATCCTGGCCTGACTCTATCCTGGCCTAACTAACAAATGTACGCAAATTCAGGCGTTTTTGCAATTAGTTGGTTATGGGTGGTCCATTTGTCCGTTTCGTGCACCAAACGTCGCAGGTCCGGCGGTAAAGTGTCGCAGGTCGGCCGTTATTTACAAACCTGCGACACTGTCTCCGGGGGACACCGGCTGGGGAAGTTCCAGCCAGATGGGGCAGTGGTCGGAGACGCCGCCGAGGTAGCGGGGGCCGGAGTAGGTGCGGAGGGGTTTGGTGCCGCCGTAGGTGGCGTCGGGGGTCTGCAGGAAGGGGATGTAGAGGATTTCCATGCGGGCGGGGAGGGTTTCCGGCGTAACGAAGAAAAGGTCGATTAGGTCCCACTTGCCATTGTACTTGATGCTCCCGCGGCCTTTGCTGTGAAGCGGGGTTCCCAGGGAGACAAAACGGGGTTCCAACAGCTTGTAGACGGGATTGGCCGGGGTGTCGTTGAAGTCCCCCATGGCCACAATCCTGCTGTCTCCCAAGGCATGCACGGAATCGGCCAAGGCCCTGAGCCGTTCCACTGCAAGGCGCCGTCTGGGCTCCGACACGGCCGCGCCGCCATATTTGGACGGATGATGGTTCACCAGCACGGAAAAAGGCCCGCCCGGTCCCGAAAAACGGCACAGAAGGATGTCCCGGGTAGAGAGGACTGTATCGGCCTGATACAAATGGCAGGGCAGGGCCTCCAGAAGGGTGAGGCGGGAACGGCGGTACAGGAGCGCCACGTCTATCCCCCGGGAGTCCGGCGAATCGAAGTGCACCAGCTGGTAATCCAGCTTCCGGAGCGCCGTTTCCTGCAGAAGCAGCTTCAGCACGCGCGCATTCTCAATCTCCGCCAGGCCGATGACATCCGGCAGCCCCCCTTCGGCCGATCCGGCCCAGAGGATGCCTTTCGCCACAGCGTTGCACTTGGCATTGAAGCGTTTCCGCGTCCAGTGCCGGTCTCCGTGGGAGGAGAATTCGGCATCGGATACGCTGGTGGAGTCGTTCCTGTAGTCGAAGAAGTTCTCCAGGTTCCAGAACATGACCCGTAGCGTATCCTGCCGGGCGGGACTGAACAGCGCCAGCAGGCAGCAGATTAAAAGCGTTCCCATACCTCCAAAAATAAGGCATAGGAACCAATTTCACATCTTGAAACAGAAAAATCCGGCGCTCTGTTTCAACCGATTTTACACGTTAAACAGAAAATGCATGATGTCTCCGTCCTGGACAACGTAATCCTTGCCTTCGATGCCCATCTTTCCGGCGGCACGCACTGCCGCTTCGGTCTTGTAGCGGACGAAGTCTTCGTACTTGATTACCTCGGCCCGGATAAAGCCCCGCTCGAAGTCTGTATGGATGACGCCCGCCGCACGGGGGGCCTTGTCTCCCGCCACGATGGTCCAGGCGCGACACTCGTCGGCACCGGCCGTGAAGAAGGTCCTGAGACCCAGGAGGCGGTAGGCACCCTGGATCAGGCGCACCACGCCGGACTCTTCCAGCCCCATTTCTTCCAGGAACATCTGGCGGTCTTCATACTCCTCTATTTCAGCTATTTCCGCTTCGGTCTTGGCGGCAATCACAAGAATTTCGGCCTGCTCGCCTGCCACGGCTTTGCGCACGGCCTCCACATAAGCGTTTCCGCTGGCTGCAGAAGCCTCGTCCACGTTGCAAACGTACATGACGGGCTTGTTGGTGAGCAGGAACAGGTCGTGGGCCATCTGCGCTTCTTCGGCGTTCTCGGGCACCACTTCGCGGCAGGATTTCCCTTGCAGGAGCACCTCGCGGTAACGAAGCAGCAGCGCCAGCAGTTTCTTGGCCTCCTTGTCGCCGCCGGTGGTGGCCATCTTCTCCACTTTCTTGATCCGGTTCTCCACCGTTTCCAGATCCTTGATCTGCAGTTCGGTATCCACCACTTCCTTGTCCCGGACCGGGTCTACGGAGCCGTCTACGTGCACGATGTTCCCGTCGTCGAAACAGCGGAGGACATGCAGGATGGCATCGGTTTCACGAATGTTGGCAAGGAACTGATTTCCAAGCCCTTCCCCCTTGGATGCGCCTTTAACCAAACCAGCGATGTCCACGATTTCCACCGTGGCGGGAATGGTGCGCTTGGGCTGGCAGATCTCCGACAGCACCTCCAGGCGCTTGTCGGGCACGTTGGTAGAACCCACGTTGGGGTCGATGGTACAGAACGGGAAATTGGCGCTCTGGGCCTTCCCGGAGCTGATGCAATTAAAAAGAGTAGACTTGCCCACGTTGGGCAAGCCTACTATTCCACATTTAAGCGACATAACTATCTACTAATAGAAACGGGCACGGTTGTCCTTCACGGTCTTGTCCATCATCACGGGCAGGAGGATCTGAAGGTCGTAGTTATTGATGTTGTCCTTGGCCTGCTTTGCGTCGTCCTCCGTGTAGAAGGAACCGGTCTCGCGGCTGTTCACCCGGAACACATATGTACCCACGGTACCGGCCACGGGGCCGCAGAGGGTGTTGATTGGAGCTGCGGCCACGGCACCTACAAAGGCAGGTTCCGTAGTAGCGGCCGTATTGGTGGAGAAGGTTACGTCGGTGAGGCTGTTCACCTGCTGGCCAAGCATTTCGGCCACTTCCTCCAGCGTAGAGGCACCCTGGATCTTCTGGGCCACATCTTCTTTGCGGGCCTGGGAATAACGCTCGTAATAGAGGTTGGTGCGGATGTTCTCCGCCACTTCCTCCACCTTGGCATAGCCTTCCTTATGCGCATCCTTCACGGCCACAACGAAGAAATAGTTGTTGTCTACGGTGATGATGTTGGAAGCCTTTCCGGGCTTGTTGTCAAAGGCCCAGCGGGTTACTTCCTTGGCATGGCCGATGGAACCGTAGGTACTCGTACCCTCGTTGATGGTGAGGCTGCGGGAATAGATGCCGGTGGAGTCGCAGGCGGCCTTGTAGTTGCTATACTTGCCGGCGGCACGGGAAGCCAGGACATTGGCCTGGTTGTAGATGTTTGCGTAGGTTTCCTTGCTGGGCAGGGTGGCCTTCTCGAAGATGGCCACCTGCTTCTTCACCATGGGGGCCGAAGTCTTTACAACCTCCACCACATGGGTGCCGTATTGGGTGTTGAGCACGAAAGGCTTGCCCTTGGCGGCGGTGAAAACGGGCTCGAAGCCGGGGATCAGGATATTCTGGGTCATCCAGCCCAGGTTGCCCATCTCTCCGTCGGCCGCATTGTTCTGGTCGACGGAATAAAGGGTGGCGAGGGTGGAGAAGTTGTTCCCCTTGAGCACGCCCACGAGGCTGTCGGCCAGGTGGCGGGCATCCGTACCCTGAAGGAGGATATGACGGACGTACACGGAGTCCGGAATGTTGGCCTGGCCTACGATCCGGGCGGCGTAGAAGGTGCTGCCGGAACTCACGACGGGCGAAACGCCGGAGGCATTCTCCGATACGAAAGCGTCGATATCGGCATTGACGGAACGGAGGTCTCCACTCTTGTACCAATACTCGCTCCACTGATGGTCCGAGTTGCGCTGCAGGAAGGCGCGGAGGTTGTCCGTGTTGGCAAATTCCTCGTACTGGGCGGTGAATTCCTGGCTCTGGGCGGCAATATCGGCCGATGACGGAACCACCTCATAAACAGCGTATTCTATATCGCGGGAAGCCTCCTGCTTGAAGTTGTCCTTGTGCTTGTCGTAGAACTTTTTGATTTCCGAAGAAGTGATGGTGATGTTGGTGTCCAGCGGGTAATAGACATTGGGAACCACCACGAAATCTACATTGGCCATGGTGTTGTTCTCCTCGATGGCTTTCTGGAGCTGGAGGGAATTCTCGAAGGAAGACGCCGTGAACAGGGTGCTGTACTTGGCGGTATAGCGGTTCATGCGGACCAGGTTCTGGAGATAGTTGCGTACCTGGAGCACCTGCGGGTTCTGGTCGCTGGCTGCGGCCTCCATGAAATCACGCACGAGGGACGGGGAAACATTGCCGTTCTCGTCACGGAAAAGACCGCTGGAGGCAATTACGGGAGAAGGGTTCTCACCTACGAAGAGGTCTATCTGCTCCTGCTGGCCCACGTTGATGCCGGCTTTCTGGATGGTGGGGACTACCAGGTAATCCTGTATCAGGTTCTGCCACGCCAGGTCCCGCATCTGGCTCTGGGCGTCCTCGCTGGTGGTGGAAGCGCCGGTGAGCAAGGAGTTTACGTCGGAATACTGTTTAACCAATTGGTCGAAATCCGTATAGGAAACGGATTTGCCGTTGATTTTGCCGACATCGTACTTGGAAGAGGTGGACTGGATAGCCTGGATGATGTCGGACGGGTTTACAAGGAAGAGTAAAAGACCGATGGCAATGATGATGGATGCACCAATGCCAAACTTTGTTCTGATGGTCTCAAGAGCTGCCATTTTTTATCTATTTTTTAATTTTACTCGATAAGGGCTGCAAAATTACAAAATTTCTTACAATTAACCACTATTTTTTTAGCATCGGCCCTATAAAATTGACAGAATCAATGACTACGACGGTGGAATCCTGCTCCACAACGAACTCGTTGTCGAAGGGAGAATAGAGGATTGCGTTGCGGGCCATCTCGTCGGAACGCATCCCGTACCCCTGCATGGTGCCGCTGGGCGAGGTCATTTTTATGTAGCAGTCGGTCCAGATTTCCTGGGCTTTCCGGTCCCAGTACAACGTGTCCGTCTGCATGGTTTCCTGCTTCACTATGTTGCAGATGACCACGTGGCCAAAGGCCGACCATAACTCCTCTTCCGAATTTTTCCCTTTTTTGTCGTGCCGGGCCTGGTCGGAGGTGATGGTGGTTTCCAGCGTGCCGTCCTCCCCGTAACCGAAGACTTTGATCCCCTTCGGGAAGAGGTCGAACGAAAGGGTGTCCTGGTCGTAAACCTCCATCCTGGGTGCTTCTACACGCATTTTCAGGAGGCCGTTTTCCGTCTGGACGAAGAACATGTCGTCCACGGTCTGGAGCGGGATGATGCTCAGGTCCAGTTTTTCCGCCTCCGACAGCCCTCCGCTGCAGGAATAAACGACGAAAGCAACCGCCGCAGCGGTTGCTAACGTCTTTCCTATGAAATTTCCTTTCACTACCTGCTGTTCACGCGCACCGTAGTGGAGGCGGACATGCCGCCGCAGGAAACGGTGTAACCCTGACCGGCGCTGAGGTCGTACATGAATATCTCGCTGGCGTCCGGATAGTAACGGCTCACGTTGGAGATGGAAGCGGCGGCTTCGTCGGCAACGGTAGGATCTGCGTTGCGGGCCTTCTGGTAGCAGTCGGTTGCGGCCCAGTAGCGGGCGTACTTGTTCACTTCACCGTCGCAACTTACTGAAGCCCAGAGGTTTCCAAGAATGATATAAGACTTGCCGGCATAGCCGTAATCCATGTCGATAGCCTTGCGGGCAGCCTCGTAAGCCTTGGAACGCATGCCGTTCTTGTAGGCGAACAGGGCCAGTTCGTAGTAATACTGGGCGTCCGTTGCTGCATCGGAATCCTCGGAAGCGATGGCCTCCTCCAGATACTTGCCTGCATCGGCCACATTGCCGCGGGCGGAGTTGAGACGGAACAGGGCGTAGGCGCTGCGGTAGGAAGGATCCAGCTTGTACATGGAGGTTACAGCCTTCAGGTACAGGTCGTTGGAGGCGCAGTCGTCGGCGGTGTTCATGAGCTTCACGATATTGGAAACCAGGGTAAGGTTGTTCGGGTCTGCCTCGTAACGCGGGCCGAAGATGGCTATCAGGTTCTCGCAGGAAGCCACTTTGCTGTCGGCGAATAGCGACTCTACGGTGGCCTTGGTCTTTACGTTCTCTTCCTCGTCGGCCTCGCTCTTGGCGGGGGCGTTGTCTATGTACTCGGAGATGGTGTCGTACAGGTTGATGACCTCGTCGGCACTGATCTGGTTCTCACGATACAGGGCGATGGCCGCCTGGAGCACATTCACCATGATGCCGCCCTTGGTCTCCGATCCCAGTTCGTTCATAATCTCGGAGAGGTTCTTGTACAGGTATGCTGCATCGTTGCTCCGATAGTTGATCATGTACTGGCCCTTGTTGTTGAGGATGCTGTTGCGGCTCTTGGGGTAAGCAGCCATACGCTGGTCCTGAAGCGTGAGGATGGTATCTACAATGGCTGACTTCTGCGCTGCGTCCTTGGTGGCGGTGTACAGGCGGGTCATGAGGGTGGTGCCGTGTACGAACATGTTCTGGGACGCCTGAGGAGGGCAGAGCGCATAGGCCCTTCTCCAGTTGGGAAGCGCCGAATCATAATTCTTCTGCTTGTAGTACTCCTGATAGTAGGAAAGGTACTTGATGCACTCGGCACTGTCGGCGCCGTACTTGCCCTGTGCGGATGCCACCTGGCTCATTCCGAGGAGAACGGCGGATGCGGCAAAGAAGGTAAGGATTAATTTTTTCATATCGGTAAAAATTGTTTTGTTTTCAAGTTCGAACCTTACATTAACAACTATCGTGCTAAATTAATCGTACAGCGGTTTCTGGAACCAGATGTCGTAGAGGTTGAAGCCCAGGTTGAAGCCTATGTAACGCTCTTTCAGCTGCCCGGGAGCCAAGCCGCGCTGGCCGAAGTCCAGGCCGATGGAGATTCCGTTGTAATAACGGAACACCGGCAGCGTCATTCCCAGGGTAACACCCGCTGCGTCAACATGATTGCCGTCTACGGTGTAATAGGACTGGTCGTAATAGGCACCTATCCTGTAGGTGCATCTTTTCAGGAAATACCGGATGTCGTTTCTGTTCGGCGTCCACTCCAGCCCCAGCCGGGCCGACTGGGCCAAGGAAGAGGCGAACACCTTTTCCCCTTTATTGGAAAAGCCCGGGGAGTTGTCGAAGTTGGAGTTTCTCCAGTCTGTCCGGATATAGTCGGCCTCTACCAGGAAGGTGTCCGATTTCCTGTAGGAAAGGCCTATGCCCAGTTCGTCCCCGAAGCGGACGCCTTCATCGGCCAGCGAAACCTCTTTCCTGTCCCTATAATAGGCTCCTTCCTCCAGATAATGGAGATAACGCCCGCCCACGCCGGTGGAAAGCCTGTAAGTAGCCCCAAGGGTGAGGAACGAGGTTGTGGTAAGGGGTTGTTCGTACTGGAGGCCCAGCTTGACGCCCAGGTTCTTCACCTGCAGGGAGTCTCCGGCTTGGTAGACCCGGTAAGTGTCGTCCGAATAGCTCTGGGTGGCCGATTTGTCTATGTTTCCGAAGATATAGCTGGCCTGCGCGCCAAGGGAAAGGCGGTTCCAGAGGGTGACGGCCGCCCCGGCAAATACTTGATAAACACCGCCGCTGCCGGAAGAAACGAAGGTGTTTTTTCCGGTGAAAATATCTGTATAGGAAGACTGTATGGTATATCCCACGTCGCTGAAAGGAGTGACGCCCACCATCATGGCCGTGTGGTTCCACATGGGAAAGGAAATTACGAAATCCTCTATGTTGAAGGTGGTGTTGAAGTTGTTCTTTCCGTCACTGGAAAACCAGGAAAGTTTGGGAGTGAGACCGAAGTCCGACATGAACGACAGGGTGTCCCGGGCCGTAACGGACGCGGGGTTGTTGATATTGATGAAACGGTGGTTGCGGGCGGCGATTCCTACGCCTCCCATTCCACGGTTCCAGGATGTCCCGCCCTGGTGAAGATTCCCGATTCCAAAAACGGAATAAGGAGAATATCCGCTGTAGGTTCCGTCTGTCTGGGCCGATGCCGCAAGGGAAACCAGCAGGGGTATCAGGAGGGCAAATAACCTATTGTTCCATCTTCTGAGCATATTCGTCCGCAATTAGCGCCAACCCCATCAACACGAGGTTACAAATTACAAATATGGAACTTTTCATCCGTTTTGCAAAATAATTCGCGTCTCCGCCAGTGAAGACCGCTATATTTTCGGGATGGAGTCCCAGGTACCCTTCAATTTCAAATATAATGCCCGAAACCACTCCGCTTTCCAGGGATGCGATTTCAGAAAAGCCCAGCATTTCCGGGTTTTCCGGGGTGTCTACAAGGGGTAGCGCTCTGGAATAGCGGCTTAGCGCCTTGAAACGGGTCCTGCACCCCAATGAGATGTTACCTCCCTGATACAGACCTTCTTCCGATATAAAATCGACGGAAAGGGTGGTTCCGAAATCCACCAGGGTACAAGCTTTTCCCCTGAACAGGTAGCGGGCCGCCAGGATGGAAGCCGCCCTGTCGTAGGAAAGATAGGACGGAAGCCCCCGGCTCAGAAGGAATTTGTTGTTGTTCTTGTCCAATATGACCAATTTGCCGCACTCCTGCGCCAGGCTGGCAACATCGGCCTCCGGAAGGGGAAATACAGACGACACAACCAGCACGGCGGGCTTTTCGCGGGAGGTGAGCGAAAGGATGAAGTCTTTCACTTTCTCTCCCTGGTAGCGGAAGGTTTTTCCCAGCGTCATCCTGTCGCACCAGGCTGCCTTGAGGGCGGTATTACCTATTTCTACTACTAAATTGGACATAGCCTGCAAATTTAACCATTATTGCAGTTTTTTCAAAATGCGTAAGGCTGTCTCCAGGCTTGTAATTCCGCGAGATACGGTCCTGAGCTTGCCTCCGTCCTGGTTGAACTTGAACAAGGCCGGATTCTCGTTCACTTTCTTTATTACCTTTTCGAACTGCGCCGAGCGGTAATAGGAAGACATGGGATTGGAAACGAAAAACATGATTTGCATCCCGTTTTTGACAATGATTTTCTCGAATCCTGAAATCATGCCCAAATTCCTGATTTTTACCACATATAGGAGGTTTTCCACTTCTTGGGGGAGTTTGCCGAAACGGTCGGCAATCTGCCGGGCAAGCCTATCGATTTCCCTGTCGTCCTTCATGGCGTCCAGCTGCTTGTAAATGCGGATTTTTTCGGCCGTTATATCTATGTATTCGTCCGGGATGAAAGCCGGCTGGTCGGTTTCTATGGTACATTCCTCCACAAAGTTCTCCTGCACATGGCGGGTGTCCATTCCAGTTTCTACTCCCAGTTCTTCCATGGCTTCGGCAATGATTTTCTGATAGGTTTCGTAGCCCATGTCGGTGATGAAACCGCTTTGTTCGGCCCCCAGGAGGTTTCCCGCCCCACGGATGTCCAGATCCTGCATGGCTATGTTGAAACCGCTGCCCAGGTCGGAGAACTCTTCGATGGCCCGGAGCCTTCTTCTTGCTTCGTCCGTAATGCCGGCCAGCGGAGGTACGATGAGGTAGCAGAAGGCTTTCTTGTTGGATCTTCCTACCCGGCCGCGGAGCTGGTGCAGGTCGCTGATCCCTATGTTCTGCGCCTGGTTGATGAGGATGGTGTTGGCATTGGGGATGTCTAGGCCGTTTTCTATGATGGTGGTGCAAAGGAGCAGGTCGTAGTCTCCCCGCATGAAAGCCAGCATCTTGTCTTCCAGGGTTTTGGATTCCATCTGGCCGTGGGCTACGCAGATTTTCATGTCGGGGACCAGCCGATGCAGGATGTCTTCGATGGAGGGAAGTTCCTCCACCTTGTTGTGCAGGAAGAAGATTTGCCCGCCCCGGTTGAGTTCGTAGCTGATGATGCTCTTGATTTCCTCTTCGTTGAACAGGATAATTTCCGTTTGGATGGGAATCCGGTTGGGCGGAGGGGTGTTGATGATGGAAAGGTCTCTGGCCCCCAGGAGGGAAAACTGGAGGGTTCGGGGAATGGGGGTAGCTGTAAGGGTGAGGGTATCCACCGCCGTCTTCAACTGGCGGAGCTTTTCTTTGGCGCTTACCCCGAATTTCTGCTCCTCGTCTATCACCAGCAGGCCCAAATCCTTGAATTCAAAGCCGTTTCCAAGAATTTTGTGGGTTCCGATGAGAATGTCTATGGAGCCTTCTTTCAGCCGTTTCTTTATATCTGTTATTTGTTTGGCCGACCTAAGCCTGCTCACATATTCCACCGTACAAGGGAAGTTCTGAAGGCGGGCCTTGAAGGTTTCGTAATGCTGCAGGCAGAGAATGGTGGTAGGAACCAGTACAGCCACCTGTTTTGAATCGGAAACGGCCTTGAAGGCGGCCCGGATGGCCACTTCCGTCTTTCCGAAACCTACGTCTCCACAGATGAGCCGGTCCATGGGGCAGTTGCCCTCCATGTCCATCTTCACGTCCTTGGTGGCTTTTTCCTGGTCCGGCGTATCTTCATACATGAAGGACGATTCCAATTCCTCCTGAAGGTAACTGTCCGGAGAAAAGGCGAATCCCTGGGACGATTTTCTCTTGGCATAGAGCTGGATCAAATCCTTGGCTATGTCCTTCATCTTGGACTTAGCCGCCGTCTTCATGGCCGTCCAGGTCTTGGAACCCAATTTGTTGATTCGGGGGGCTTCACCTTCCTTGGAACGGAAGCGGGAGATTTTATGGAGCGAATGGACGGAAACGAATACTACATCTCCTCCATTGTACATCAGTTTCACTACCTCGTGCACCCGCCCCCGGTCGTCCTTTATCTTCACCAGCCCTCCGAAAATTCCCACTCCATGGTCTATGTGCACTATGTAATCGCCTATATTGAAAGCACTCAGTTCATTGAGGGTAAGTTGTTCCGACTTCTCCACCGTCCTCCTCATCCGTACGCGGTGGAAGCGGTCGAAGATTTCGTGGTCTGTATAGCAGCAGATTTTGTTTTCCCTATCTATGAAGCCGGAATGGATGTTCTTCCCTTTCACAAATTCGGGAATAAGGGCGTGCTCATCCTGCAGCATGATGGACCTGAGACGCTCCAGCTGGCTCTCTTTTTCCCCGAAAATATAAACGCTGTAGCTGTCTTCCATCTTTTCACGGATGTCGGATATCAGCAGTTCGAAGTTCTTGTTGAAGACGGGTTGGGGAGCTATGTTGAATTTTATCGGATCCACTCCTTCCGCATTCAAGGGAATATCAAGATAAACATGCTTGTATTCAAGTAGTTCCTTTAAAAAAGGATGTTGGCTGTACATGTCTGAAGAATCCAGCCATACCAGCGTTTTTTCCGGAATGAGGCTCGTGATGGAAACGCCCTCCTCCGCTGTCCGGGAAACGATATCCGGGAAAATATCGGCCGACTCTACCTGGCTTACGGAAAGCTGGGTGTTACAGTCGAACAAATGGATTTTTTCCACCTCGTTTCCGAAATAAGAAAGGCGGTAGGGTTTTTCCATCGAATAGGAGAAAATGTCGATGACGGCCCCGCGGACGGCGTACTGCCCTGGAATGGAAACAAAATCTACCCGCTCGAAGTTTTCTTCGGCAAGCCTGCCCATCAGTTCATCGTAAGGCAGCCTGTCGCCCGGCTTTACGGTCAGAAGGGCTTCCTGCAAAACCTTAGGGGAAGGAATTTGCTCGTCCAACGCTTCCGGATAACTTACAATTATAAGGGGTTCGTTCTCTTCCTTATTAAGCATCTTTCCTATGGCGGCAGTGCGCTGGACGCCCAGGGAAGATTTGTAACTGCTTCTTTCTACGCTTTTTCCGGATTCTGGAAGAAAGAAAACCGTATCTCCTTCCAGCAGGTTATAAAGGTCGGCCGTACAGTATTCGGCCGATTCCCGGGTGGGCAGGACTACGAAGTGGATATCCTTGCTAACAATTTGCGAAAGCACAAACCAACGTGCCGACAAGAAAAGACCGCTGCAGAACACTTCCTGAGAAGAATTGATTTTCTTCCGCAATGCTTCCGTCGATTTTTCACTTATTGACATAAACCCTGTTTTTCCCGTTGAAAACCTGTTGATAACCCTGTTAATAACTCTGTTGAATACTTTTTTTGGAGCGCCTGGTGTTCCAATTAACAGCCTATTGACATTTTCTTAAAAGGTTATTAACAATTATTTTAATTTTAATTATTTGACTATTAATTATTTCTAATAGTTTTCAACTTTTTAACCGAAGTATAAAAAACAACATTAATAAAAATAAAAGAACTATATTTGTATCTGAATTGAACCGCTTTGCATGAACGAATTCGACCCACATAGCACTTTAGACCGCAAAGATAGCGAATTTGACGGAATTATAAGGCCGCAGGGACTGGACGATTTCACTGGGCAGAAAGAAATTGTATCCAACCTGAGTATCTATATAAAGGCCGCCAAAATGAGGGGGGACGCCCTGGACCATGTGCTTTTCCACGGGCCTCCGGGCCTTGGGAAAACTACGCTGGCCCATATCATCGCCAATGAAATGGGGGTGAACATGAAGGTGACTTCCGGTCCTGTCCTGGACAAGCCGGGAGACCTGGCCGGTCTGCTCACTTCCCTGGAAACGGGGGACGTCCTTTTCATCGACGAAATCCATCGGCTTTCCCCTGAAGTGGAGGAATACTTGTATTCGGCCATGGAAGATTACGTGATAGATATCATGATAGACAAAGGGCCCGGTGCCCGTTCGGTGCGGATTTCGCTGAATCCTTTTACGCTGGTGGGCGCCACTACCAGAAGCGGTCTCCTTACCGCGCCGCTCAGGGACAGGTTTGGAATCAACTGTGCTTTAGAGTATTATGATGTAGGAGATTTGAAACATATCGTCCTTAGGAGTGCCCGGATTCTCTCGCTGGAAATAGACGATGACGCCGCTTATGAGATAGCGCTGCGAAGCCGGGGGACCGCCCGTATCGCCAACGCCCTTCTCAAGCGGGTGCGGGACTTCGCACAGGTGCTGGGAGACGGCCGGATCAATCTGGAAATCACCCGTTTTGCGCTCAATAAACTCAAGATAGACAAGCGCGGGCTGGATGCCATAGACAATAAGATCCTGAGGACGCTTATCCTTACTTTCAAAGGCGGTCCTGTGGGGCTGGGAACGCTGGCCACCTCCATCAGTGAAGACGCCGGTACGCTGGAAGAGGTCTATGAACCTTTCCTGATCAAGGAAGGATTCATTATCAGGACCCAGCGGGGCAGGGTTGCCACAGAAATGGCTTATGAACATCTGGGGATGAACGATTATCTTGTCCAGCGGAGGTATAATCCGGATGAAAGCGGTTCGCTTTTTTAGATAAAAGCATAAAAAATCACAAGTTTAATAGTAAAAATCCTAATTTGTATTGCGGTTTTAATCAAAAATGATTAAAATTGCATACTATTCTGAACTAATTTAAATTATATGGCCGATTCTAAACTTATTTCCAAGATTCCGGAAGGACCGCTGGCCGAAAAATGGTATAAGCGTAAAGCCGAAATTCGGATTGTATCTCCCAACAACAAAAGGAAACTTGAGGTCATTGTGGTAGGAACTGGTCTTGGCGGAGCATCCGCAGCCGCTTCTTTGGGCGAGCTGGGATACAATGTCAAGATTTTCTGTATCAGTGATTCTCCGCGCCGGGCGCACTCCATTGCCGCCCAGGGTGGTATCAACGCTGCCAAGAATTACCAGAACGACAACGACTCCATTTACCGCCTTTTCTACGACACCATCAAGGGTGGCGACTATCGTTCCCGCGAGGCCAATGTTTACAGGCTTGCAGAGGTGAGCGCCGCCATCATCGACCAGTGTGTGGCTCAGGGCGTACCTTTCGCCCGTGAATACGGCGGCTATCTGGCCAACCGTTCTTTCGGCGGTGTGCAGGTGAGCCGTACTTTCTATGCCCGCGGACAAACCGGTCAGCAGCTGCTTCTGGGTGCTTATGCTTCCCTGAACAAGGAAATTGCTGCCGGTACCGTGAAGAGCTATCCCCGTCACGAGATGCTGGATCTGGTTATCATCAACGGTCAGGCGAAGGGTATAATCGCCAGGAACCTGGTAACCGGTGAAATCGAGCGTTTCGGCGCCCATGCCGTAGTTCTGGCAACCGGCGGATATGGAAACACTTATTTCCTTTCCACCAACGCCATGAATTCCAACGGTTCCGCAGCCATGCAGGCTTATCGCAAAGGTGCTTTCTTTGCCAATCCCTGCTTCGCGCAGATCCACCCTACTTGTATTCCCGTCCACGGAGACCAGCAGTGCAAACTTACCCTGATGTCGGAATCCCTGCGTAACGACGGCAGAATCTGGGTTCCCAAGAAGATGGAAGATGTGATCAAGCTTCGCAAGCACGAAATCAAGGCTTCCCAGATTCCCGAAGAAGACAGGGATTACTATCTGGAGCGCCGTTATCCGGCCTTCGGCAACCTGGTTCCCCGCGATGTCGCCTCCCGTGCCGCCAAGGAGCGCTGCGATGCAGGCTATGGCGTAAACGAGACGGGGCTTGCCGTTTATTTGGATTTTGCCGATGCCATCAAGCGTCTGGGTCATCAGCGCGTAGAGGAGCGTTACGGCAACCTCTTCCAGATGTATGAGAAGATTACTTCTTCTTCTCCTTGGGAAGAGCCGATGATGATTTATCCGGCCATCCATTACACCATGGGCGGTCTTTGGGTAGATTACGATCTTCAGACCACCATTCCGGGCCTTTATGCCATCGGCGAGGCCAACTTCTCCGATCATGGCGGAAACCGTCTGGGTGCATCGGCCCTGATGCAGGGTCTGGCCGACGGTTATTTCATTCTGCCTTATACCATCGGCGATTATCTTTCCCATAAGTTTGCAGAGCCTAAGACGGATACGAATGCTCCGGAATTCGATGAGGCGGAAAAAGCTGTGAAAGAGCGTATTGCGAAGATTTTTGCAGTGAAGGGAACTGAGACTGTGGACAGTATTCACAAGAAACTGGGCCACATTATGTGGGAATATGTGGGTATGGCCCGAAACGAGGCCGGCCTTAAGAAAGCCATCGTGGAAATAGGCAAGCTTCGGGAGGAATTCTGGAAGACGGTGCGAGTGCCCGGAACCAATGAAGAGTTCAATCAGGAGTTGGAGAAGGCGCTCCGTCTGGTAGATTTCTTCGATATCGGCGAACTGATGGCACGTGATGCCCTTCACCGTCGCGAGTCCTGCGGTGGTCACTTCCGCGAGGAAATGCAAACCGAGGAAGGCGAAACCAAGCGTGACGACGAAAACTTCATGTATGTGGGTGCCTGGGAATACAAGGGTGAAGGCGTAGAACCGGAACTCCACAAGGAACCGCTCAAATACGAAAATATCAAGATTGCCACCCGTAACTATAAAGACTAAAGGATTATGGAATATAATGTGAAAGTGTGGCGCCAGAAAAACGCCAAAGCAAAAGGCCATTTCGAAACCTATCATGTTACGGATGTAGAGGAGGATGCTTCCTTCCTGGAAATGCTTGATATCCTGAATGATCAGTTAATCCGTAAGGGTATTGAACCCATTGCCTTCGACCACGACTGCCGTGAGGGTATTTGCGGAGCTTGCTCCCTGTATGTAGACGGCCGTGCCCATGGTCCGGACGATCAGGTTACTACTTGTCAGCTCTTTATGCGCCATTTCAAACCGGGCGCTACCATTACGGTGGAACCCTGGCGTAGCGGAGCCTTCCCCATCATAAAAGATTTGGTGGTGGACCGCGGAGCTTTTGAAAAGATTATGCAGGCCGGCGGTTTCATTACCGTTCGTACCGGCAGTGCCCAGGATGCCAACGATATCCTCATTCCGCATGACGATGCCGAACTTTCCATGGATGCTGCCGCCTGTGTAGGTTGTGGTGCCTGTGTGGCTACTTGCAAGAATGGATCGGCCATGCTGTTTGTGGCCGCCCGCGTAAGTTCTCTGGCTCTGCTTCCTCAGGGCAGGCCGGAAGCTGCGCGTCGCGCCCGAGCCATGGTTGCCAAGATGGACGAACTGGGATTCGGCAACTGCACGAATACCCGCGCCTGTGAAATGGAGTGCCCCAAGCACGTTACCATCGATCACATAGCCCGTCTTAACCGTGAGTATCTGAAAGCCAGTTTTAGCCGGTAATCTTTACCAAAGGAAGTTATTGAAAGGATATCTTCCTGCATGTATCTCCGCAACAATCTTGTAAAGGTCGTTGCGGAGTTTTTCTATGCCGATTTTCTCCTTTGCCGATATAAAAATGCAAGGCGTTTTTTCTTCGGCAATCCAGCTGTTTTTGAGTTCTTCCAGGGTACGGTTGATGGGTTGTTTGGGCTCCAGTGAGTATTCGTCGTAGGGCTCGTAGCTATAGGCATCCACTTTGTTGAAGATTACATAGACGGGCTTGTTGGACGCCCCTATCTCTTTTAAGGTTTGTTCTACAACCCACATCTGTTCTTCAAAATCCGGATGGGAAATATCCACTACATGCAGCAGGACATCGGCCTCCCTGGTTTCGTCCAGCGTGCTTTTGAAGGCTTCTACCAGTTGTGTGGGCAGTTTCCGGATAAACCCTACCGTGTCGCTTAACAGGAAGGGAACATTCTCTATTACTACTTTTCTTACGGTTGTATCCAAAGTGGCGAAGAGTTTGTTTTCGGCAAAGACATCTGATTTGGAAAGCAGGTTCATCAGTGTGCTTTTTCCTACATTGGTGTATCCTACCAGTGCCAAACGGACCAGCGAACCTCTGTTACCCCGCTGGGTAGCCATTTGTTTATCCACTTTTTTCAGATCTTCCTTGAGTTTGCTGATTCTTTGCTTGACAATACGACGGTCTATTTCTATCTGGGTTTCACCCATACCGCCTCGGGTTCCCATACCGCCCCTCTGCCTTTCCAGGTGCGTCCACATGCCCGCCAGGCGCGGCAGCATATAATTGTAGTGGGCCAGTTCCACCTGCATTTTTGCATAGGAGGTTTTGGCTCTTTGGGCAAATATTTCCAAGATAAGGCTTGTACGGTCTATTACATCGCTGCAGGCAATTACTTTTTCTATATTGCGCTGCTGCATACCTGTAAGTTCATCGTCGAAGATAACGTACTCTATCTCGTTTTCCTGGCAGTATTCTTTGATTTCTTCCAATTTTCCCGGGCCAATGTAAGTGGATTTATCCGGCCTGTCCAGCCTTTGGGTGAACATTTTATTCCCTTCGGCACCGGCCGTTTCGGCCAAAAACTTCAGTTCGTCCAGATATTCTTTTACTTTACGCTCTCCCCCTTTTTCCAGGATTACGCCTACAAAGACTGCTTTATTGGTTTTGAATTCGCTCATAGGCCGTAAAGTTACGAATTTATAATTTGAATTTTCTTGCCGATTCTGTACTTTTGTGCTTGTTTTTAACAGATTTTTTATGGTTTCTTTCTTTACAGAAGATATAAACTTCTCTTTTAATGAAAAACGGAGGACCGCTCGTTGGATCAAACTTGTTGCTGAAAGCGAGGTTAGGAGACTGGGCGACATTTCGGTTATTTTTTGTTCAGACCCTTATATTCTGGACATTAATCTGAAGTATCTTCAACACGATTATTATACCGATATTATTACTTTCGATTATTGTGAAGGAGACAAACTCTCCGGAGATTTATTCATCTCCATCGATTCCGTCCGTGAGAATGCCGTTACTTACGGATCTGAGTTTACCGATGAATTAAACAGAGTAATTGTCCATGGTGTGCTTCATCTTATCGGCTATGACGATCATACGGATGAGGATATAGCCACTATGCGCAGCAAGGAGAATTATTACCTTTCTCTACGTGAATTGATATGACTGGCAAATATGACATCATAGTTATAGGTGGTGGCCACGCTGGCTGTGAAGCTGCCATGGCCGCTGCCAATTTGGGTTCGTCAGTCCTTCTGATTACTCCGGACCTTTATGGTTTAGCCAAGATGTCTTGCAACCCTGCAGTAGGAGGAATTGCCAAAGGACAGATTGTCCGGGAGATTGATGCGCTGGGAGGATACATGGGTTTGGTTACCGATGCCGCTACTTTGCAGTTCAGGATGCTGAACCGGTCTAAAGGTCCTGCCATGTGGAGTCCGCGGGCTCAATGCGATAAACAACTGTTTTCCCGTACCTGGTTAAATTTTCTTTTAAGTAATTCTAAATTAAGTATTTACGTAGATTTTGCAAAAGATTTTCTCTTTGAGAATTCAAAAATCTGCGCAGTACGGACGATTACCGGTGCGATTTTTCACGCTCAGGCGTTTATTTTGACTGCAGGAACCTTCCTGAACGGCCGGATGTTCATTGGTGAACATTCTTTCGAAGGGGGGAGGATTGGAGAGTTGGCTTCTTACGGAGTTTCGGATCAGTTGGCTTCTTTGGGAATTCCCACAGACCGTATGAAGACAGGTACTCCTCCCCGAATTGATATTCGTTCGTTGAACTTGTCTTCTCTTCAACCTCAGCTTGGAGATCCTTCTCCTTCCCGTTTTTCTTTTTTAGATATTCCTTCAGCCGTTCAGCGGTCGGGTTCCCAAATGGATTGCTATCTTTTGCATACAAATGAGAAGGTACATTCCATCCTTAAGACGGGTTTCGACCGCTCGCCCTTATTCACCGGTAAGATTCATGGCAGAGGTCCCCGCTACTGTCCCAGCATAGAAGATAAGCTAAGGACTTTTTCCGATAAGGATTCCCATCAGTTATTCCTGGAGCCGGAAGGTAAGAATTCACCAGAATACTATCTCCAGGGTTTTTCTTCTTCCTTGCCTCTGGATGTACAGTTAGATGCCCTGCATGCCATTGAAGGACTTGAAAATGCTGTCGTATTCAAGCCGGCTTATGCTGTTGAATATGACTATTTCGATCCGCAATATCTTCACTATTCTCTGGAGTCTAAAGTAGTAGATAACCTTTTCCTGGCGGGTCAGGTTAATGGTACAACAGGTTATGAGGAGGCGGCTGCTCAAGGAATCATAGCTGGCATTAATGCTCACTTGAAATTAAAGGAGAAGGATCCTTTTATCCTTCGCCGGGATCAGGCTTATATCGGTGTCCTAATTGATGATCTTATTAATAAAGGCGTCGATGAACCTTATAGGATGTTCACTTCGCGTGCCGAATACAGGATTCTTCTCCGTCAGGATAATGCCGATTTCAGGCTTACTGAACTCTCCCATCAAATTGGCCTGGCGTCTGATGAACGTTATGCTTTGATGGAAAAGAAAAGTGCCGATGTAAATGAGTTGGATGCTTATGTTCGCTCTTTTAAGCTTAAACCCGATATCGTTAATGCTTATCTTTCTTCCGTTCATTCCACACCTATAACAGAATCTAAGCATCTTTCCGAGCTGGTTTCCCGTCCCGAATTGAATTTAATCGATTTGCTCCAATTTGTTCCACGTGGAACTTTTTCCGAAGAGGTTGTGACTGCTGTAGAGGTGGCTATCAAATATTCTGGATACATTGAAAGGGAAAAACTACAGGCAGAAAAGAACAACAGGCTTGAATATATTAAGATTCCAGCCGATTTTGACTTTGATAGAATACAAGGTCTAACTATAGAATGTAGGCAAAAATTGGCAAAATATAAGCCTGAGACCATCGCTCAGGCTTCCAGAATTTCAGGTATTTCTCCTGCGGATATTTCAGTTTTGCTGGTTTATTTTGGACGCTAATAGTTCCACATGGAACGTATAGGTAAATTTTTACAGCTTCTTTAGGGCTGCCTTTATTATATCCTCTACCTTTGCGTTGGGATTGTCTTTGAGAATAGCGGGCATCACCTTGGATATATTGGCTTTTGAGAATCCCAGCATAACCAGAGCCGTGGTGGCTTCTTCCACAAGCGCCGACTGATTTGTTTTGAACAGGACCGTAGCCTCGCTTCCCTCACCTTTTACTATCTTGTCTTTTAACTCCAAAACCAGCCTCTGGGCACTCTTGAGGCCGATTCCTTTCACACTTTTAATACGGTTTACATTCTCTGACAGGATAGCCTGGCGGATTTCTTCGGAAGTAAGCGTGGAGAGCATCATCCGGGCCGAAGCAACGCCAATTCCGGATACGCTGATGAGCAGCCGGAACAATTCCCGCTCGTCTTTTGTTGCGAAACCATAGAAGAGTTCTTCGTCTTCTCTGATGTAGTGATGGATGTAGGCGACAGCCTGTGTCTTCATTTGGAAGGCTTCGTACGTTTGCAGGGAAATGAGCAGGGAATACCCAATTCCGGCATTCTCCAGAATCAACTCCGTAGGAGTCAGTTCAATGATTTGTCCTTTTATATAGTCTATCATATTGCAAAATTATGTAAATTTGCAAACTTTAACAACATCATTTTACAGTTGCAAATGCAGGTAAACGACATTCGCGCCTTATTCCCTATTCTGGCCACACAAGTGTATGGTAAGCCATTGGTGTATTTGGACAACGCCGCCTCTTCCCAGCGCCCCGTAGCCATTGTGGACGAGCAGAGAAAACTGGTTGAAAATGCCAATGCCAATATTCACAGGGCTGTACATTGCCTGGCCGGCAAAGCGACTGAAGCTTATGAAAGCACCCGGGATTTTGTGAAGGATTATCTGAACGCCGCTTCCAGGGAGGAAGTCGTCTTCACCTCCGGAACAACTGCCGCCATCAATCTTGTGGCTTTTTCTTTCGGCGAAGCTTTCGTTGGGGAAGGTGACGAAGTGATTGTTTCAGTGGCGGAGCATCATTCCAACATTGTTCCCTGGCAGCTCCTGTGCCAGCGCAAAAAGGCCGTCCTTAAAGTCCTTGATATTCGCGAAAATGGTGTACTGGCGGTGGAGCAGTTGGAAAAAATGATTTCTCCCCGCACTAAAATTATTGCTATTACTCACATTTCCAATGTATTAGGTATTATAAACCCGCTACAGAAAATCATAGCAACCAGCCATCGGCACGGCATTCCCGTACTGGTTGACGGAGCCCAGGGCATAGTTCATACACGGGTAGACGTCCAGGCGCTTGACTGCGACTTTTATGTCTTCTCCGGACACAAGGTTTTTGCAGCCACCGGAACAGGTGTCTTGTATGGCAAGAAGAAGTGGCTGGAAGCCATGCCTCCTTATATGGGCGGAGGAGAAATGATCGAGAGCGTAAGCTTTGCAAAAACCACCTTTGCTCCCCTTCCGGAGAAGTTTGAGGCCGGTACCCAGAATTTCAACGCCATTCCTACGCTCATCCCTGCCCTTACCTTCCACAAAACCTGTTTAGAAGATAAGGAAATACTTGATTATCAAAACGATATTAAGGATTTTATCTATAAGAGCCTTACCGGGGATTTACCTGTAAATCTCTACGGCCAACCGGAGAGCCTGCAAGAAAGAATCGCCCTGTTTTCTTTTGCGGCAAAGGGAGCCCATCACGAAGATATGGCACTTATCTTGGATAAGATGGGAATTGCCTTAAGGTCCGGTCAAATGTGTGCCGAACCCCTCATGGACCGGTTGGGCGTTACGGGACTTCTGCGGTCCTCTTTCACCTGGTATAACACCATGGAAGAAGCGGAATATTTTGTTAAAAGCCTGACAAGGGCTATAGAAATGCTTTCTTGAAATGAGCAGTTTGAAGGAAAAGAAACAGTCTGTCATAGAGGATTTTTCCCTTTATGACGAATGGCTGGACAAATATGAATATCTGATAGAACTGGGTAAGAACCTGGATGCCTACCCGGAGGAACTTAAAACCGATGACCGCCTCATAAAAGGCTGCCAGTCAAGGGTTTGGCTGGATTATTCCATTGAGGACGGAAAATTGTTCTTCCGGGCCGACAGCGACGCCATCATCACAAAAGGCATAATCTCCCTGCTCATCAGTGTTTATTCCGGCCGGACCCCGGCGGAAATTGCCTCGGACGACTTCGGCTTCGTTGCCGACATTGGCCTCAAAGACAATCTCTCCCCCACCCGCGCCAACGGTTTGGCATCCATGATAGAAACCATTAAGAAAGTTGCCGAAAATGCCGGATAAAGAAGTACTTACAGCAGAGGATGTGAAGGCCTTGCAGCCTCTGTACACCGCGGTGATTGCTGCTATAAAGGAGGTGTACGACCCGGAGATTCCTGTTAATATTTACGACCTCGGGCTCATTTACGAACTCACCATCAGCAAAGCCAGGGAAGTTTCCATATTAATGACGTTCACGGCGCCCAACTGCCCCATGGCCGACCAGGTGATTTCCGAAGTGCAGCAGGTAGTGGAAGAGGTCCCGGGCGTTACAAAATGCAGCATCGAACTCACTTTCGAGCCGGTTTGGGACCGAAGCATGCTCTCCGAAGAAGCCCGGATAGAATTGGGGCTGGACTACGAAGAAGAAGACAACTACGGTAAATTGGACGACGACGAATAGTGGAACGCATCGATTTATATCTGGGCCTGGGCTCCAACCTCGGCAAGCGGGAACAGAACCTGTTACGGGCTGTCAACCTTCTGGACGAAGCTTTCGGCGCCCATCCGGAGCGGATTTCCCGTATCGTGGAAACACTCGCCTGGGGCTTCGAGGGCCCGGATTTCCTGAATTTCTGCGTTCTCTACCGCCTCCTCCGGAAAGGCTCGCCCCAGGAGCATGCGACGGTAATTCTGCACCAGATCAAGGAGATTGAAAAGGCCCTCGGCCGGGAGGAAGAACCGCTTTTCGATCCAGAAGGCAAACGGCTGTACCATAATCGGCCGATAGATATAGATATCCTGTGCTACGGAACGGAAACAATTCATACAGAAGAACTTGTTATTCCGCATCCGCTAATCGGCCAACGGGATTTTGTAAAGAAACCCCTTCTGGAAATTTCCAAACCCGGCATCCGCGCCGCTTTTCCCGAAATTTTTGCGTAAATTTGAAAGATTTAACTTTAGAAAGATATGACTCAGGACGAATTATTTAAAGTACTTGTTGCCCATTGCAAGGAGTATGGTTTCATTTTCCCCTCCAGCGAAATCTATGACGGCCTTGCCGCCGTTTACGATTATGGGCAGATGGGCGTTCAGCTTAAGAACAATATCAAAAACTACTGGTGGGAGGCCATGACCCGCCTGAACGAGAATATCGTCGGCATCGATTCTGCCATTTTCATGCACCCCCGCATTTGGGAAGCTTCCGGCCATGTGGGCGCCTTCAACGATCCGCTCATCGACAACAAAGACTCCAAGAAACGCTACAGGGCCGATGTCCTGATTGAGGATTATCTGGGTAAAATTGAGGAAAAAATCGAGAAGGAAGTTGCCAAGGGACGCAAGAGGTTCGGCGACAGCTTCAACGAAGAGCAGTTCCGTGCCACCAACCCCAACGTCCTCCGCGAAAAAGCCAAATGGGAGGAGGTCCACAACCGTTATGTGGCGGCCGAAAAGGCCAACGACCTGGCCGAATACAGGCAGATTATCATAGACAATAATATTGTATGCCCTATCAGCGGTACCTGCAACTGGACGGAGGTGCGTCAGTTCAACCTTATGTTCCAGACCTCCATGGGTTCCACTGCAGAGGGCGCCAACACCATTTATCTGCGCCCGGAGACGGCACAGGGCATTTTTGTGAACTACCTCAACGTCCAGAAGACCGGCCGGATGAAGATTCCCTTCGGCATCGCCCAGATAGGTAAGGCCTTCCGCAACGAGATTGTGGCCCGTCAGTTCATCTTCCGCATGCGGGAGTTCGAACAGATGGAAATGCAGTTCTTCATCAAGCCAGGAACGGAGCTGGATTGGTTTGCCAAGTGGAAGGAAACCCGCATGAAATGGCATGTGAACCTGGGAATGGGGGCCGAAAACTACCGCTTCCACGACCATGAAAAACTGGCCCATTATGCCAACGCCGCCACGGATATCGAGTTCAACTTCCCCTTCGGCTTCAAGGAGCTGGAAGGCATTCACAGCCGCACCAACTTCGACCTCGGAAACCACCAGAAGTTCTCCGGCAAAAAGATAGAATACTTCGACCCGGAAGAGAACGTCTCCTATACTCCTTATGTCATAGAAACTTCAATCGGCGTAGACCGCATGTGCCTGGCCGTGCTGGCGCATTCCTACACAGTGGAGAAGCTGGAAAACGGCGAGGAGCGCGTTGTGATGAAGATTCCGGCCCCGCTGGCCCCCATCAAGGTGGCCGTGATGCCGCTGGTGAAGAAGGACGGACTTCCCGAACTTGCCCAGAAAGTGGTGGACGAACTCAAGTACGACTTCTCTTACCAGTACGACGAGAAAGACTCCATCGGCAAACGTTACCGCCGGCAGGACGCCATTGGCACGCCTTTCTGCGTCACCATCGACCATGACTCCCTTAACGACGGCTGTGTAACCGTTCGCGACCGCGACTCCATGACCCAGGAACGGGTGAAGATAGAGGAGCTGCGAAACCTTATAGAAAAGAAAGTTTCCCTCACCAACCTGCTCCGCAACCTCTAGTTCCATGGGTCCTCTTGCACTGCTCATAACGGCCATCCTGGCAACCCTGGTCCTCTACTTCTGGGCCAGGAAAGTCCAGTTGGAGAAGCAGCTGCTGGAGGAGCGGGAAGAGAACGAACGCATCCTTTCCGTGGCCGAAGACCTCAGGTCCCGCCTCCGCTCACTGGAGCGGAGGCCGGACAAAAAGGCAGGTCTGTCGTCAGGTGTGAACACCCTGGACCGGCTCTGTGAACAGTACTACGTTTACGAGGGAACCGACAACCTGCAGCCCCGGATTCTCAAGGAAGTCCGCTCCATTGTGGAGGGTCTCCGGAACGATCCGTCGGCCCAGAAAATGTTGGAGCAGTCGCTCAACGAGTCGGCCGACAATGTAATGGAAAAACTCCGCGAAGCCTTCCCGAAATGGAAGGAAGAAGATTTCCTCCTGTACCTGTTTTCCGCTTCCGGCTTCTCTTCCACCACCATCTCTACCCTGCTGGAAAAAGACAAGCCATACGTCTACAACCGCCTTTACAGGCTCAAGGAGCGCATCAAAGCAGCCAATCCGGCCGACCGGGACCTCTTCCTGGGGTGTCTGGAAAAATAATATTTTTAAAAAGTGGCGAACGACGGAATTTTGATGGTTTTCGACATCAAAATTTACGGGTGAGAGATTTTGCTGTTTTTATATTCACGTAACTGTTTAGTAATGAATTGTTTCCATTTTCACGTTGCGAGAATTTTTTTTGAAAGATATTTTTTTGCTTGAAAAAAAGGAGCGACCTTTGCATTGGAAAAACCAGAAAACAATTTAAAATACACAGCAATGGAAGTAAAGAAGAGTGCCAAAGCCAGCCTTGAAAACAAGAAGCTGCTGCTTACCGAGGTAGGTCTCGTAATTGCCCTCCTCGTTGTTTACGGAGCCTTCAACTACTCTTCCCGCGAGGCCCAGGTGGCCGTGCTGGAAGACACCACCCAGGTGGTAGTGGAGGACGAGATGATCGCTATCCAGAACGAACTCCCGCCGCCCCCGCCCGAGGCCCCGTCCATCCCCCAGCTGTCGGACCAGATCGATATCGTGGACGACGATATCAAATTGGATGACGACATGTTCATGAACCTGGAAGACGACGCCAACCTGGCCGTGGATATCCAGGACTACCGTGAAGCCGAAGTGGAAGAGGAGGAAGTGGAAGAGGAAGCCATTCCGTTCCAGCTCGTGGAGCAGAAGCCCTCCTTCAACGGTGGCGATGCAAACGAATTCTCCAAGTGGGTGAACTCCCGTCTGCAGTATCCGGAAATTGCCAAGGAGAACGGTGTTCAGGGCCGTGTCACCCTCATGTTCACCGTGGAAGCCGACGGCCGCGTAACCAATGTGCGCGTTGTCCGTGGCGTGGATGAGTCCCTGGACAAAGAGGCCGTGCGCGTTGTCTCCAGCTCTCCGAAGTGGAAGCCGGGCCGCCAGCGCGACCGCGCCGTGAAGGTTACCTACACCTTCCCGGTGATCTTCCAGCTCCGATAATCTGTGGCCGATTTTTGAAGCGTCTGCCCAATCCAGGCAGACGCTTTTTTTGAACTTAACAACCAATCCATGAAAGAAAAAGTACTGAAGTATCTTAGTTTTGGCAGCCTGGCGCTTCTTATCTTGGCCATGATAGCTGCCACGTTCCTTGAAACTGCCAAAGGGACGCCGGCAGCTTTCCGCTGGGTCTATCATAATCCGGTTTTCATCGTTCTGTGGGCCCTGGCCGCTGTTACCGGCCTTATTTACTTGATAAAGGCTGGAGCGCAGAAAAAGTTGTTCACCTTCCTTTTGCATGTTTCACTGGTGGTGATCCTGGCCGGTGCGCTGGTCACCTTCCTCTTCGGGGAAAGCGGCAGCATCCACCTGCGCACGGGAGAAGCTACGGCGGCCTACGAACTGGATGACGAAAGCCCGGCAACCCTGCCCTTCAGTATCCGGCTCAATGAATTCGCCATAGACTACCATACGGGCTCCATGGCTCCGTCGGACTACCGTTCCAGCGTAACTTTCCTGCCGGAAGGCCGTACGGTGCTCATCTCCATGAACAACATCGCCAAATACAAGGGATACCGTTTCTATCAGGCCGACTACGACGAGGACGGCCAGGGAAGCATCCTGGCCGTGAGCCACGATCCTTGGGGCGTCGGAATCACCTACACCGGCTACCTGCTTCTGCTCCTTTCCATGATTGGTTTCTTCTTCCAGAAGGACACGGCCTTCCGGGCATCCCTCCGGCGGGTGGCTTCCGTGTCGGCGGCCCTGGCGGCGTTCCTGCTCCTGCCCTCCCCGCAGGCGAATGCAGCATCGGCCTCCAAAGAGGTGAAAGAAACCCTTGGGAGCATGTACATCTATTATGGGCAGCGAATCTGCCCCTTCGATACCTACCTTCAGGAAAAAGGCCTGGACACCGCGCTGGAAAACCTGGACAAGCTGAAGATTTTCCCGCTCGCCAATGCCGACGGCACCCTTTCCTGGTACGGAGCGGAAGACAATTTCCCGGAAAGTGTCTATGACGATGTAGACCTTTGGACCTTCCTCCGGAAATCCCCCGGCCTCGTGCGCCAGAGCCTGTCCGCCGGAGATAACGCCGGTGCCGTCCAAATTCTCGAGGGAATCAGGGCCTATCAGGAAAAAACGGCCGCAGAACTGCTTCCGTCGGCCTCAAAGGTAAAAGCCGAACGCTTCTATATCCGCATAGCGCGCCCGCGTGTGCAGTTCATGCTGTGCCTGACGCTGGGAATTGTCCTGTTCGTGCTGGGCGGCATCCTGCTCTCCAAGGGGAAGAAATATCCCAAATGGGTGGTCCTTGGCGGAGCCTGCATCGCCCTGCTGCTGTGGATTTACCTTACCCTGGTTATCGGCCTTCGCTGGTACGTTTCCGGTACAGGTCCCTATGTGGGCCGATACAATGTGATGATGCTGATGGCCTGGTTCGCCACGCTCGCCATTGTGCTGCTGTACAAGAAGTTCCCGCTTATTGAACCGCTGGGCTTCCTTCTGGCCGGCTTCACTATGCTCATGGCCTCCCGTGCAGGAGCCAGTCCGCAAATCATGCCCCTGATGCCGGTGCTGCAGTCTCCCCTGCTGTCCATTCACGTGGTGAGCATGATGATGAGCTACACGCTCTTCGGCCTGGTGGCGTTCAACGGCCTGATGGGCGTGCTGGTACGCTCCTCCGAGGCACGCGAAACGCTCAAGGATGTGAGCCTGGTGGTGCTGTACCCGGCGGTGTTCCTGATAACCTTCGGCACCTTCCTGGGCGCCGTATGGGCCAACATTTCCTGGGGCAGCTACTGGGCCTGGGATCCCAAGGAGACCTGGGCGCTCATCACCCTCCTGGTCTATTCCTTAACCCTGCACAACGGAGTCCTTAAACCCTTCCACAACGCAAAATTCTTCCACTGGTACACCATCGGCGCATTTATTTGCGTGCTCATAACTTATTTTGGCGTGAATCTGCTCATGGGGGGCATGCACTCCTACGGCGCGTAGATTTTTTTACTATCTTTGCATAGAGCAAAGAGTAAAAACCAAATGGAAGAATCATTCTCCGAAATAGGCAGAATAGAGGCGATAGACCAGCTCTATCGCCTCTCTGCATACAATCCGGTCTCCGGCCTCAGTTTCCGTTCAGAGAAAGGCGGAAAGGTTACCACGGCCAACCGGATGTTGCTGGAAGGCATCGACTTCAACCTGGTATATTTTCCGCTGAAGCACCTGGGTTACAAGGCGGTGGTGGAGGTGGCCGGGGAACTGTACGCCGCCCTGGCCCATCCCAGGCTGCTGAACGTAACCCTGGGCGTATCGGCCAAACTGGATTACCCCCAGGTGAAGGATCTTTGGATGGGCGTGACGGTGGCTGCCAAGGAGCACGGCTTCGAGGCGGTGAACCTGGAACTCCAGCCCTCCAACAACGGGCTTTACATAGGCTTGTCGGCCACAGGGGAAACATCCCTTCTTACAGACAAACGCCGGCTGGCGGCCAAGAGCAAGGACCTCCTTTGCATCTCCGGCAGCCTCGGAGCCGCCTACCTGGGCTTCCAGCTGCTGGAAAAGGGCGCCCGGGAGTTTGCCAAGAGCGGAACCCAGCCGGACATGACGCAGTACAAGATGCTGGTGGGGGACTACTTGCGGCCAGAGCTGGACAGCGCGGTGGTGACCAAACTGGAAGAAGCGGAAATTTATCCGCCGTACGGCTATTTTGTCACCCGCGGCCTTTCCGACTCCCTCAAACGCCTCACCCGGGACTGCGGTCTGGGCGCCAAGGTCTATGCCGATAAAATCCCCTTCGAAGGCAACAGCTTCCAACTGGGGAAGGAACTGGACATAGACCCGGTATCGGCCGCCATGAACGGCGGGGACGACAACCGCCTGCTCTTTGTGGTCCCCATCCTGTACCTGGAAAAATTCCGCCGGGACTTCCAGACCTTCGATATAATCGGCCATCTGGCCCAGCCGGAAGCTGGTACCGTGCTGGTTACCCCTGAAGGCGTGGAGTTCCCCGTCAAGGCCCAGGGCTGGCCGGAAGAATAAAGATTTTGCTCTATGAGTTTCGTACACCTTCATGTCCACACCCAGTACTCCATCCTGGACGGACAGTCTTCCATAGAAAACCTTTTTAACCGGGCCGACGAGCTGGGGATGCCGGCACTGGCCATCACGGACCATGGCAACATGTACGGTGTCAAGGAGTTCTTCAAGTACGCCAAGAAGCATCCGAGTGTAAAGCCCATCATCGGCTGTGAGATCTATGTATCCAAGGGGAATCACCTGGTAAAGGAGAAAGGCTATTACCACCTGATTCTGCTGGCCAAGAACTACCAAGGGTACCTGAACCTGGTCAAGATTGTGTCGGAAGGGCATGTGAACGGCATGTACTACAAGCCCCGGGTGAGCCACGAAATCATAGAGAAATACCACGAAGGCCTCATCTGCAGCAGCGCCTGCATAGCGGGAGAGGTGCCCAGGGCCATCCTGTCCAAGGACGAAGACGCCATAGAAAAGGCCATCCTGTGGCACAAGCGCGTGTTCGGGGAAGACTACTATCTGGAGGTGATGAAGCACAGGACGGAAGTACCCGGCCTGTCCAACGAACTGTACGAGCAGCAGTGCCACTACACGGACGAAATCTTCAAGCTGGGCGCCAAATACGGCGTCAAAGTCATTGCCACCAACGACGCCCATTTCGTCCGCAAGGAAGACGGCCCCGTACACGACCGCCTCATCTGCCTCACCACCAACGCCTTCATCGACGACCCAGACCGCCTCAGGTACACCCAGCAGGAGTACATCAAGACGGAGGAGGAGATGCGGGCCCTGTTCCCGGACCACCCGGAGGCCATAGACAACACCCTTGAGGTGGCGGAGAAAATAGAAAGCTATTCCATTGACCGCGAGCCGGTTCTGCCAGTCTTCGAGATAGATCCGGCCTTCATGGCCGAAGTGGAAAAGTACGAGGAGTTGTACAAAGACATCATCGATGCGGGCCGATGCGACAAGCACGGAACCCCCCGTGGAGAAGGATTCTGCCACTCGGTGGCCTATTTGTGCCACCTCACCTTCCAGGGCGCCCATGAGCGCTACGGGGAAACCCTTACGGAGGAGCAGATGGAGCGCATAGACTTCGAGCTCAAGACCATCTGCCGCATGGGCTTCCCGGACTATTTCCTCATTGTGCAGGACTATATAGCCGCGTCCCGTGCCATGGGCAGCATGGTGGGCCCGGGCCGGGGAAGCGCCGCCGGCTCCGTGGTGGCCTACTGCCTTAAAATCACCAACCTGGACCCCATCAAGTATCAGCTCCTGTTCGAGCGTTTCCTGAACCCGGACCGCATATCCATGCCGGATATCGACGTAGACTTCGAAGACCTGACCAAGGCGCACGACTACGTAGAGAAGAAGTACGGGGCCAGCCACGTCTCCCGTGTCATTACCTTCGGCACCATGGCGGCCAAGAGCGCCATCAAGGACGTGGCCCGCATCAGCCATGTTTCCATCGACGAGAGCAACCGCCTTTCCAAGCTTGTCCCGGAGCGCATGACACTTCAGGACTGTCTCCGTGAAGTGCCGGAATTCAGGAACGAGCTCGAAAAAGGCCCCGAAATCAACCGCGAAGTCCTAAGGTACGCCATGGCCCTGGAGGGCAGCGTCCGCCAGGTGGGCATGCACGCCTGCGCCACCATCATCGGCCGGGGAGACCTCACGGACTACCTTCCCATCTGCCTTTCCAAGGACAAGGAGACGGGGCTGGACGTGCGCACCTCCCAGTACGACGGCCATTATATAGAAGACGTGGGCATGCTCAAGATGGATTTCCTTGGGCTCATCACCCTTTCCATCATCCACAACTGCCTGGACCTCATCAAGGCCCATCACGGGGAAGAAATTGACATAGAGGCCATTCCCATCGACGACAAAGCCACCTACGAGCTGTACGGCAGGGGAGACACCACTTCCGTGTTCCAGTTTGAATCCGAAGGAATGAAAACCTGGCTCCAGAAGCTCCGTCCCTCCCGTTTCGAGGACCTGATTGCCATGAACGCCCTTTACAGACCCGGGCCGATGGATTATATACCGGACTTTGTGGCCAGGAAACTGGGCGAACAGGCCATCGAGTACGACCTCCCGGAAATGGAGGAATACCTCCAAGACACCTACGGCGTCACGGTGTATCAGGAGCAGGTGATGCTGCTGTCCCAGAAACTGGCCGGATTCACCAAGGGGGAGGCCGACAAGCTCCGCAAAGCCATGGGCAAGAAGCAGATAGACATCCTGAACTCCCTCAAAGACAAGTTCATGAGCGGGGGTATCGCCAACGGTCACCCGGAGAAAATCCTGGACAAAATCTGGAAAGACTGGGAGAAGTTCGCCCAGTACGCCTTCAACAAGTCCCACGCCACCTGCTACGCCTGGGTGAGCTACCAGACCGGCTGGCTCAAGTGCCACTATCCGTCGGAATTCTTCGCATCGTGCCTGGACTGCGCCAAGAGCATGGAAGAGATTGTGAAGATCATGGACGACTGCAAAGGCCACGGGATCAAGGTGCTCAGTCCGGATGTGAACGAGAGCGAGGCCCACTTCACCGTGAACAAGAACGGCGACGTCCGCTTTGCCCTGGGCAGCATAAAGGGCTTCGGCGCCAACGTGGTGGATGCCATCCTGGCCGAAAGGGAAGAAAACGGCTTGTTCACAGATATTTACGACTTCGTGGAACGGATGGCCGGCAGTGTGAACCGCAAGAGTTTCGAGAGCCTGGTGAACTCCGGTGCCTTCGACAGCTTCGGCCACAAGCGCAGCATGTTCTTCCAGCCGGGACGGGGCGGGGATCTGTTCATCGACCAAATTACCCGTTACGGGGACCTTTACAAGAACGACACCCTGACCAGCGCGGCCTCTTTGTTCGGGGACATGGAGGAAATGAAGCCGGAACGTCCCGCCCTGCCGGAATCGGACGGCGAGATGGACGTCATGGAGGTGCTCCAGCGGGAGAAGGAGTTGGTGGGCATGTACCTCAGCTCCCATCCGCTGGACCGCTACCGCTTCGAAATCAAGAACTTCACCAACTGCGAATTGTCCAACCTGGGCGTTTTCATCAGCGACTGCGAGGCCAAAAAGCAAACCGCCAAGGTGTACGTGGCGGGCATCGTGACAGATTTCAAGCAGCTCACCACCAAAACCGGAAAGCCCTATTCCCGCACCACCCTGGAAGACTACAGCGGCTCCTACGAACTCCCCCTCTTCGGCAAGGACCACGAGAACTTCATGCGGTACATGACGCCCAAGTCAGCCCTGTTCCTGGAAGGCGTGGTGGAGGAAAAATTCTTCCTGAAGCCGGAAGAAAGGGCCCAGGGAAAAACAGCCCCCTACGCCTTCAAACTGCGCAAAGTCACCCTTCTGGGCAATATATCGGACGACATCCTCTCCGGTTTCGCCATGGACCTCACCACCCCCATGCTCACCCAGCAGTTCCGGGCCGACCTGGTGAGGGTGATAAAAAAACACAAAGGGAACATTCCGCTCACCCTGTATCTTTACGATCCGGAGACCAGATATCGTATACGGTTCATTTCCAAGAAGTTCCAGGTTGCTGTAACTTCTGAATTCATCCAAGAACTACAGCGCATCGGGATAGACCGGTACGAGGTGTTGCGGAAGTAAGGGCAAACCAAGAAACAGTGTGGGCTATTCTTCCTGGCGGGCCTGGTTCACCGGGATGGAACGGCCGTCGCTGTAGGCTACAATCCGGGCTTCCGGGAAGCCGGCTTTCCGGACCCTGTTCAGCTGCCGGAGGGCTGCCTGGTAAGAGGGGAAGAGTCCCACATAATACGCGTACCGGAGATTGGCGTTCAGCCTTTCGTACACCGGAGCGAGCCCTCTTAGTTCCTCCGTTCTCAAATGGCCGGCCGATGTACACAGATAGATTTGATACACAATTCCTTCCGGCAGAATGGAGTCGGAGACGAATCCGCCTTCCCCGCCGATGGAAAAAGTTCCGTCTTCTTCCGGAGCTGCGGCCACCTGCAGCTTCAGGGTGTTGCCCATGGGCCTTTTCTCAAAGGTGAAAGGGATTTCTTCCCGGGCGGAGGAATCGGCATCGGCAGTGCCGGAAACGCCTTTTTTCAGGAAGGCCGACTCTATTCTTCGAACCTCTTCGCGGGTGGCCGAAATCTGCTGCCGGAGGGCGTCCAAGGCCGTTTCCCTGCTCTGAACGAGGTTACGAAGAGGAGCCAGGTCCGCTTCGGCCGACTGGGTAAGGCGCTGCCGGAGGGCGTCCAGGTCCACTTCCCAGCGGTACAGGGAATCCCGGAGGGTGCGGAGCTCCGCCATCTTCCGCATGTAAAGGCGCGTATCGGCCGTGCCTATGGAGCGGCCCGCCGCAGCGGAAGCTTCCCGGGGTTCAAGGGCCGAAAGCATTTCCAAAGCCTCGGCCTCCCGGACGGATGTACGGAACGGATCGTCGTCGTACTCAATCACATACACATATACGCTATCTTTCCCGCAATGGCGGTTGGAGGCGAAGAGGGTGTATTTCCCATCCTCCGAATCGGCCATCAGGAAGTCGTCGTAGGGGGAGTTGAAGGGGATGCCCAGGTTCTCCGGTTCCCCCCAGATGGCGTTGGCTTCGTCCCAGTTGGACGAATACAGGTCGAATCCGCCCATCCCGGGCAGCCCGTCGGAGGAGAAATAGAGTTTTTTTCCATCGGCCGAAACCATCGGAAACATCTCGGAACCAAGCGAAAGCAAATATTCGGAAGGATGCCTTGGGCTCCGCCACAGCGAGTCCCTGTCTTCGGAAAGGAAAATGCTCCGGGTTCCCGCATTGTCCGGGGCCGAAAAATACACTACGTCGTCACCTTCCTTCAAATAAAGCGGGAAGGTGTCTTCCCCGTCCAGCGGGTTGGAGGAGGGATGCCAGGCTCCGGAGGGGAGGGGATAATAGAGAAAAAAGTCTTCCCGGCCCATCTTTTCCCGGGCCACCACCCGCGGCGAGGCGCAGTAGTCGGTCATGGCGAGGGCGTTCCGGGCCTGTTCCACCTTCTCCTCCGGAACCGCCTCTCCCGCCAGGAGATAAGTTTCCAAAGCCTCCTGGAAACGGTATGCACGAAAGAGGCTGTCTCCTGCGGCCATCAGCTGGGCCGACGAAAGTTTTTCCTGTCCCGCGAGGGGCAGGCAAAGCGGGAAGAGGGCCAGAAGAAAAGACAGAAAGTGCTTGTGCATACCTTTTTGAGTCTGCAAAAATACGAAATAGTTGCGAGAAAGTTCGGTAAATCAGAAAAAAATCGTAAATTTGCAGCCTATTTTGCCGGAGTGTCTAAAGACGCGACGGGTTATATTGTGAAACATATAAAATTTTAAAGATAAATTAACATGCAAAGCAAAGGTTGGATCAGATTCGTAGCCATCCTGCTCGGTCTCGCCAGCATCTGGCAGCTCTCCTTTACGGTCATTTCCCGTATCCAGGAGAACAAGGCCGCAAAATATGCGGAGGAGCAGGCTCAGCAGTTCGTAGAATCAAACAACATTGCCCCGGAAATCCGCGAATTCGCCCTGGATTCCGTGGCCAACATCAGAAACAGGGCCTATATCGACTCCATCAATACGGAGAAGGTGTTCCTGGGCTACACTTACAAGAGCGTAAAGGAAAAGGAAATCAACCTGGGTCTGGACCTCAAGGGCGGTATGAACGTAATGCTGCAGGTGCAGCTGGAAGACCTGGTGAAAGCCCTGTCCGGCAACAGCACAGACCCGGATTTCGTGGCGGCTCTCGCCCAGGCCAAGGCCAATAACGTGAACTCCAGCCAGGACTTCATCGGCCTGTTCGAGGAAGCCTGGACCCAGGTGGCGCCCACCCGCCGTCTGGCCGAGGTGTTCGGCACCTACGAACTCCGCGACAAGATTAAGCCGGAATCCACCAACCGCGAGGTTGTGGACGTAATCCGGAGCGAGGCAAAGAGCGCCGTAGACAACTCCTTCAACGTGCTCCGTAACCGTATCGACCGTTTCGGCGTCACCCAGCCCAACATCCAGCAGGTGGGCAACTCCGGCAAGATTCTCATCGAACTTCCCGGTGTGAAGGATCCCGAGCGTGTGCGCAAGCTCCTGCAGGGAACAGCTTCCCTCGAATTCTGGCCCACCTATCAGGGCAGCGAAGTGGATCTTTATGCCGTAGACGCCCGCGTGAGCGAGATCCTCACCAACCTCGGCGACAGCACCCTGGTGGCCAACCCGCTGTTCCAGGTGCTCTCTCCCTCCGGTTGGGACAACGCCTGCATCGGCTTTGCCGCCGGTGTGGATACCGCTACCGTGAACAACTACCTGGCCATGGCCCAGGATGTCCTTCCGCAGGGCTTCCGTCCCATGTGGTCCGTGAAGCCCACAGACCTGGTGAAAGGCAGCAACCTCTACGAACTGGTGGCCATCAAGTCCACCTCCCGTGACGGAAAGGCTCCGCTGGACGGCGGTGTGGTCACCGACGCCCGCGTAGAATTCAACGGCACCCAGCGTGGCGGCAACGGAGCCCCCTCCGTTTCCATGACCATGAATGCCGAAGGCGCCTCCATCTGGGCCCGCCTCACCAAGGACAACATCGGCAAGCAGGTTGCCATTGTGCTGGACGGCCTGGTGTATTCTTATCCTACCGTACAGAACGAGATTACTGGCGGCAGCTCCTCCATTACCGGCAACTTCGACGTGCAGGAAGCCGAGGACCTTGCCAACGTGCTCAAATCCGGTAAGCTCCCCGCTCCCGCCTCCATCATCCAGGAGCAGGTTGTGGGTCCTTCCCTGGGTAGCGCCTCCATCCGGGCCGGTCTCATCTCCTTCCTCATCGCCTTCTGCCTGGTGCTCATCTATATGCTGCTGTTCTACCGCGGCGCCGGCGTCATTGCCGACGTGGCCCTGCTGTGCAACGTGCTGCTGCTCTTCGGCGTGCTCGTGAGCTTCGGCGCCGTCCTCACCCTGCCCGGTATCGCCGGTCTGGTGTTGACTTTGGGTATGGCCGTGGACGCCAACGTGATTATCTATGAGCGCATCAAGGAGGAACTGGCGGCCGGCAAGGGCTTCTCCAAGGCGGTGGCCGACGGTTACAAGAACGCCTACTCCGCCATCATCGACGGTCAGGTGACCACCCTCCTCACCGGTATCATCCTCTACATCTTCGGTTCCGGTCCCGTGCAGGGCTTCGCCACCACGCTCATCATCGGTATCGTCACGTCGGTGCTCACTTCCATCTTCGTCACCCGCATCATCTTCGACGACCGCATCCAGAAGGGCAAGACCGTGAGCCTGTCCAGCAAGTGGAGCCAGAACTTCCTCAAGAACACCCATGTAGACTTCATCTCCCTCAAGAAGTGGTCGTACATCATCTCCGGCGCCCTCATTGTCATTGCCATCGCCAGCATCGCCTTCAAGGGCTTCAGCTATGGTGTAGACTTCACCGGTGGCCGTACCTTCGTGGTCCGCTTCGACCAGGCTGTAACTGCCGAGAATGTCCGCGCTGCCGTGGAGGCCAGCTTCGAGGAAGCCGCTGCCGCTGCCGGCGAAGACCAGTACTCCGTGGAAGTGAAGCAGTTCGGTGGAGACTCCCAGATGAAGATCACCACCCAGTACAAGAACGACTCCGAAGATACCGCCGTAGATGCCGAAATCGAGGCCATCCTCTACGAGGCCCTGAAGCCGTTCTATTCAGAGAACATCCAGCTGACCGACTTCACCTCCACCCTGGAGAACCCCAACGGTATCATCTCCTCCGACAAGGTGGGTCCTACCATCGCCCGTGATATCACCCGCAGCGCCTTCATCGCCGTATTCCTGGCCCTCCTGGTAATCTTCGGCTATATCGCCCTCCGGTTCAAGGGTTGGACATGGGGTCTGGGCGGCGTGGTTTCCCTCGCCCATACGGCCCTCATCGTGATTGGCTTCTTCTCCCTGTTCAACGGTATCCTGCCGTTCAACCTGGATGTGGACCAGACGTTTATCGCGGCTATCCTGACCATCATCGGTTACGCCATCAACGATAACGTGGTTATCTTCGACCGTATCCGTGAGCAGCGCGGCCTGCACCCGAAGGACGACTTCAAGACTACGGTGAACACCGCCCTCAATGCCACCCTCACCCGTACGGTGAACACCTCCGTGTCCACCCTCCTCCCGATGCTGGCCATTGCCGTCTTCGGCGGAGAAAGCATCCGTGGTCTGGCCGTGGCCCTGTGCCTGGGTGTAATCATCGGCACCTACGCTTCCATCATGATTGGTACGCCCATCATGTACGACGCCACCATGGCTGCCGCCAAGAAGGCCGAAAAGAAGTAAGCTTCTTCCGGAAAGCAACAGAGGGCCAACTCACTTTTGAGCTGGCCCCCTTTTTTGCAGGCAAACTTTGCCGCCCGCCGTGTCCAATGTCCCCAACTCTGGGACATTGGGAGCAAAATCGGCTTTGAACGCGCCCAATGTCCCAGTTATTGGGACAATAGGAGCACTTTGCCGCCGAAATGAAAAAGGAAGCCAACTTACTTTTGAGTCAGCCTCTTTGTTGCAAAATATTCCTATCTTTGCGAACTAAATTTTGCTATGACTAAAAGGCCGTTTTTCTTTTTATACATTGCTTTTGTCATTGTGCTTTCAACGGGTTGCGATCGTCGAAGTTCCGTTATCATGGACCGTGCAGAAGCTTTGATGACAGATTATCCGGACAGTTCCCTTTTCCTGCTGGAGCAGATTCCGTCAGAGGAACTGTGCACTGCCCGCACGAAGGCTCGGTACGCCCTGCTGAAAACCATGGCGCTGGACAAGAACTACATGGATATGGCAGACGATTCCCTCTCCAGAATGGCCTATGATTATTATCAGTATCACGGTAGCACGGCCAACAGGATGAAGTCTACGTACTATTTGGGTGTAATAGAAGAGAACGGAGAGAACCTGATAGACGCAGCCATCCACTTCAAAGAAGCCGAAACGCTTGCGGAACAATTGCAGGACAATCACTTCCTGGGGCTTTCCTGTCAGCACCTCAGCGGTATTTTTGCCCGGAATTATGACCATAACGAGGCGCTGAAGTATGCACGAAAGGCAAAAAATGCATTTGATAAAGCGAACGAAATTATATCTGCATGGTATTCGGGTATTGATGAAGCTAAACAATATAGATTATTGGGCGAAATACCACAAGCCCACGCTATCTTAGATTCCCTTCGATCACTCTATTTTCCATCAAAAGAGCAGCTCAGTTACTATTTCTCTCAAAAAGGGGAGTTGTATTATCTGACAAAGCAGTTTGATAAGGCACATGAATTCTTTAATCTGGCGATAAGTGATAATTATACGCTTCCTAAGGCTTTCCTTGGAGACTTGGCTGTCACTGAAGAAATGATTGGAAATCATACTGTTGCAGACAGTTTATTGGAGGTACTTGGCACAAGAACACGATCACAAATTGACAGTATTACACTCTTGAACACGAAACACAATATTTCTTTTCTAAGAGGTGATTATAACGATGCATACGACTATATGATAGCTGCTACTAAATTGCAAGATAAAGCTGTCATTATGTTATTGAACCAATCTGTAGCGCATACCTTTCAATCATACTATGAAGATAAATTTCAATTGGCAAAAGAAAAGGCAAACACCAGGCTTTTCGTTATTCTGCTGATAGTTTCCATGCTTGTTTCTCTTACATTTGTAACTGTTCACCTCATCCGTAAGAAGAATAAACAATTAATGAGGGAGATGTCCATTATTGACGATATTAAAACAGACCTGATTAGACTTCAGGACCGCAATAAGGACTTGGGTACTGTTATCTATTCTTTGATGCAAGACAAAATCAATGTCATGCAGCAGCTGTCCGAAACTTATTTCCAATGGTCTGATGACAGCATAGCCAGCAGGGAAAAAAGGGAGGGGAAAATACTGAAAGAAGATGCCATCTCACAGTTCCGTTACCAAATCCGGCAATTAAGGGGCGATACCCATTTTCTCGAAGATATAGAAAAGGCGCTGGACGATTCCAACAACGGCATCATGAAAAGGCTGAGGAGCAATATTACCACGTTGGGAGACCATACCCTGAAAGAGATTGACTACAATCTGCTCACGCTTCTTTTCGCAGGATTCCCAATCAAAAGTATCAGTTTCCTTATGAACATGACGGAGTCTTCTGTCCGGACAAGAAAGACCCGCTACAAGCAGTGGTTCCAAAAAAGGGACGATGCAGACAGCAAAAAATTCGCTCAGTGGCTTTCGTGAGCCAAGTAGTGTTACGATGTAATATCTATTTTTCGTAACATTTTAGTAATCAAATAAATAATTATTAAAATGTAATATCCTGAAATAGTTCGTGCGGAGAAATCATCTTAACTTTGCCGCGATTTTTTTATCTAAAAAATTATGATTAATAAAGTATTATTATCCGCACTACTACTTGCAACGCTCGCTTGTTGCAATACCTTTACTCTATTCGCAAAACCAGATGTCTATAGTGTTCCCGTAAGGGAAGAAAGTGAGGAGTCCACTCAGCATCGTCCGAGAATGCCGAAACTCTTGCCCTTTTCTGCATATGCTGACTCGGATGCAGGAGAGCTGATTCTGTGTGCTAACTCAGGCTGTGGTATTATTCATTTTAGCATTGTAAACACCTTGTCAGGTGACGCTTACTCTTCTCAATCAACAGCTCTGTATCAAGGAGATATTTTCTCCTATTCCATTCCCTGGCAATCAGGCCAATGGAAGTTCACGTTCATTCTGGACACTGGAAGTATCTATTATGGTCAATTATTCCTTTAATCGCAAACTACTAGAGTTATAAGATAATGAAAACGCATTTCCGAACCATCTCTGTTATCCTACTATCCTGTTTTTCAATACTCTTAGCTTCCTGTTCTAAGACGGAAATAGGAGATAATAAGTCTAAGGATATTATTTTCCCGTCCGAATTTACAATCCCCATTGAAACGGCTCTTGATGATTTATCTTCCGTTTTACGGGCAAATCCAGAAATAACCAAGTCAGCTGTAGATTTACCCGCTGTTTCATCAGTAAAGACCATTTCTTTTGGCGTTACCACTAAAGCAGGTACAGTAGACGACTCGCCCAAACTGTATATAGCTAGTCTTTCCAATGGAGGTAACGCTATCCTTGGTGCAGACTACCGTGCTTCAGGGGTGCTGGCAATCATAGATAAGGGAACTATTACTGATG
>FLNX01002821.1_pt1 | contig 78296 bp, 66 predicted proteins | sample 1140341 | NCBI WGS metagenome assembly FLNX01 (sample SAMEA3878208, study PRJEB12797) | bioreactor metagenome | biome: Moose rumen | place: Sweden | collected 2011-10
ATCCTTGTCCCAGGTGGGAGAAACGGCGATGAAGGGTCTTGTGAGGCCGTGCTGGATCATGTTGTCGAACAGGTGTACCAAGGGCGTCTTTCCGTTACCGCTCCGGCCCAGGAAATACTCCTGCGCCACGCCCGTCCAACCATGAAGAAGGTAAATGACATCGTACTTTTGCGAAGGGTCGTAGCCATAAGGCAGATAGACGTATGCGGGCTTGCGAGTAGCAGGTTTCGATGAGGACGTATAGTCCTTGGAATCGTACCAAAGGACTTCCACCGTCCCTTGCTCAGAGGCAGGCTGGAAGTATTCCGAAGGAACGGCATCCGTAAAATGTATGCTGAAAGGTTCTGTCACAGGATTGTTGTTATCAGATGCCCGGTCGCCGCCGGGCATGACGGAGGAATTGTCATCCCCGGTCAGACCGGGGATATCCTCACCCTGGCAGGCGCAGGCTGAAAGGCTCATCAACGTAGAAAGGAAAAGGTATAAAGCTCGTTTCATTGTTTGACGACTTTGGTGCCACCATAGACTTCGCTCATTGACATCGTTGCAAGCGCCTTATCGATAGCGGCAATTTCTTCTTGGGATATATCGATATCGGCCGCCCCGATGTTCTCTTTCAGTCGGAAGAACTTCCGGGTGCCGGGTATGGGGACAATCCAGGGCTTCTTGCAGAGCATCCACGCCAGCGAGATTTGCGCTGGGGTAGCCTTGTATTTATCGGCAAGACCGTCCACCAGGGCGAACAACTCCTTGTTGGTTTCAAAACTCTCCTTTTTGAACTGCGGCATTCCGGCGCGATAGTCGGCGGCCTTGTCAAAGGCGCATCCTGCCTGATACTGTTCGCTTAACAGGCCATTTGCGAGCGGTGAAAATGCCATATATCCGATGCCCAGTTCCTCCAGCATGGGGAATAGGCACTCGTGCCAGCGCGCCATCATCGAATAGCGATTCTGAATGGCAGTCAGCGGAGTAGCTGCATGGGCGCGACGGATATAATCTTCTGTTGCTTCCGATACGCCCCAATGGAGGATTTTGCCTTCCCGGATCAGGTCGGCCATCACCTGCGCCACGGTTTCCGGTTCCACGGCGGGGTCGGTCCTGTGCTGGAAATAGATGTCCACATGGTCAGTTTGCAGGCGCTTGAGCGATCCCTCGATGCTCCGGCGGATGCTTTCCGGGCGCGAATCCGCAATCACGGGCAGGTTCCAGTCCTTGCTGTCGTAGTCGAAACGGAGTCCGAACTTAGTGGATATCACCGCCCTGTCTCTATATGGCTTCAGCGCTTCGCCTATGAGCATTTCATTATGATGTGGCTCCTCCGGTGTGCCATACACTTCCGCCGTATCAAAGAGCGTAAGGCCGCTATCGACAGCAAAGGCTACCAAATCCAACATCTCTTTATGGTCGGCCGGAGCCCCGTATGCATGACTCATTCCCATGCAACCAAGGCCGATGGCAGACACCTCCATTTTTCCAAGTGTTCTCTTTTTCATGCTGCAAAGTTCGAGAGAATCTGCCGATGCTCACTTATGATTTTTGCGGAAAAATCTGCGAGAATTTCCGATAAACCGTTAACTTTGCTATTCGGTGACGACAGAAATCATCATACGGAACACCCTGGAAGGCATCGGCGAAGGCGAAGTGGCGCTGCACCTTGCGCATATCCTGTGCCTGGGTGGAAGCTGTGAAATCAATTACAATGGCACGCCTTTCACCATCAGGGAACATGACTGCACCATCATCCGCGCCACGCAGTTGGTTGGGGAAATCAAGACGTCGGCCGATTTCCGGGTGGAAGTTATTTACATCGACCCTGTCTTTATCGAGAAAGCCACGCCCAACAACAATTACGGTATGCGGGGCTCCCTGTCTCTGGCTCAGAACCCGGTTATGCACCTCACGGAAGAGGAATTCGAGCGCTGTCTGCGGGACTTTCAGGAAGTGGGGCGCCGCCGTCTCATGGTCTGGCATCATTTCCTGGACGACCTCATGCTCAGCACCGTCCAGACGCTCATTCTGGACTTCTTCGACTTCCATGCCCGCATCAACGGGGCAGGAGAAGAAATCCAAAGCCAGTCGGCCCTAACGATGAGCAGGTTCATCGGGATGCTGGAGCGAGGCGAATACCGCAAGAACCGGGATGTGAGTTACTACGCATCAGAACTTTGCGTGGCACCCAAATACCTTTCAGAGATCAGTAAGTCCATTACCGGCAATACGGCCAACTGGTGGATCAACCGCTTCACGGTCCTGGACATCTCCCGCCAGCTCAGAGACCGCAGCCTCAGTTTTGTGGACATCTCCGAGCTGTTCAACTTCTCCTCACCGGCCTATTTCAGCCGCTACGTCCAGCGCTACCTCGGCTCTTCTCCTTCTGAATATCGAGGATAAGAAAACGCCCCGGACGGGACGTGGGGAGGGATCTATGATTCAGACCGATAAACAGGGAATTTACTTGACTATTAATCGTCCTTTTTGCTTGGGCGAAAAACAATAAATGCCGTTTGAATGATTGAGATGACGATGGAAATAGCCGTTAAAACAAGAGTGTGATTCCACGGGAAGTGGAGCACTAATGAAGCAAGCAGCCATGCAATGATGCTTACAACAAGAAAGGTAAGCATTCCTTTTAGTTCCTTTTTCTGCCCGATAGAGAGTTTCATAACATCAATTTCGATTTATCAAAGCAAATTTACTGCTTTTCCGGCACATAAAAAAGCCCCAGCACCGATGGTGCCAAGGCAGGAAGGTTTAGGTTCCGGTGGGTGGTTTAGACCCCAGGAATCCACTTGCACTCGGCAAGCATGGACTGGGACTTGACGCCGGTGCTGGAATCCACCAGGTAGTAGCGGAAGAAGATCTTCGGCGCTGCAGCACCGGGGGCACCGTTCTTGGCCACGTAGTCAGCACGGATGTCAACTGCGGCGGCAGTGGGCTCCTCGACGAGCTTGATCTGGGTGGCCTTGCTGTGGGCACGGCTCACACCGTTTGACTGACCTTCAGAGGCCTCGATGACCAGGAAGAGGCCGCCGTTGTCGGCAGGGGCCTGGTCCAGCTTGAAGGTGAAGGTTTCGCCCTGGCACACGATGGTGGCGGGGGAAGGGGCCTCTACGGAGTTCAGCTCCGGAGGGGTTTCCATGACCTGGCCGCCGAGCGTTACCACCCAGAAGTTCAGGCGGGTGAACAGGTTGGAACCGGAGATCTTGGCGCTGGTGCCCAGCACGGAACGTCCGGCCTGCGAGAGGGCGAGCTTATTCCACGCGAGAATCTGCTCGTTGGTGAGGGTCTTCCACTTGGTGGTGAGCATCTTGAAGACGCTCTTGACCTTGGCCTGGTCCGAAGTCCGGATGCTGCCGCCGTAACCACGGTTACGGATGTACTTCCGGTTCTTCATCTTTGCAGCGGTCACGCCCTTGGCGCTGCCGCTCATCTCCTCGAAGGCGATGGAAGGAATGTACTTCATAGCTTTAAAAGATTGAGGTTAGTAAATTGAGAGATAAGGAAATAGATTGCAATTATTATGAGCAGGAAGAAGCAGAATCCGCCCACTCGGAGCTTAGCCTGCTGCCATCCTGTCAGCTTCTTTTCAACCTCCACCGTCTGGGTCTGCACTCGGTCCCGGTAAACAAGGCTGTCTTTGTAGACAATCTTGGTTTCCACCTGGACGGGCAGCTGGACCGGCTTGGTCTCAAGGGAGTGGGAGAGGATGCCGGCGCTCACGATGGCCTCGGATTTGGCGAATATGTTCTCCAGGGTTGAGGCGGTGTCCAGGGTGGCCACTTTCTCGATAATGACCGGCAACTCCACATAGGCCGTGTCGTGAACCGTGACCGTCTCCGTCCGGACCTCCACCTTGGTACTGTCCGTTGATGGAAGCTGGCGGACAGTACTGCAGGCAGAGGCGGCGAGAAAGAGGGCGAGTGGCAGGAAGCGTTTCATATATGGGTTTAGGTTGTAGGATGTTTTTCGTTTTCTATTACCTGGTTGAGCTCGGCTTCGAACTTCCGGAACTTGACATCATAGCTGGCTTTGACTCCCAGAATGGCACCGCAGAGGACCAGGAGCTCGGAGACGATGGATATCGCAGAGCTGGCAATCTCTCCCAGCGGCGGGATTAAGAAGAGACACACGGAAGCGATGATGACGCCACTGCTGAAACTGGCCACAGCAATGATGCCCTGCAGGCGCGTGAGCTCTATTTTCTTCTTCTGGGCCATAGTCATTACTCGTTATTGTCACGAACCAGGAAGGCGTACACAAACGGATCGTGGCCGGTGTCCCAGAATCCCATCACACGGCGCTGGTTGCTGAACACCCGATTCTCGATGTGGGCTTCTGCCATTCCGTCACACTCGGGGTGGAACTGGTTGCCGCCACCGCAGATCGGGACATCTGCCGTAATGTCTGCAGGCAACTCTTCCAGTGTAGCCTCCCAGAGAGATTCCCTGTAAGCATAGGTGCATCCGGAGAAGAACAAATGGATAAACACCCAGTGCTCAAACTCCACCATGAACGTCTCGTAACCAAAACGGAGGTAATTATCCGGCGTGGTCATCGTAAGGCGCTGCTGCGTTCCCTTGATGGTGTTGGCACCCTGGTTGAGCTGAGGGTAGAGCGTCAAGATGTAGATGATGAGCGGGCCATTCTGGTCAAACCAGGGCTGCTTCTCAATCACGATGGTATTCTTGTCCTTCACCCAAGACTTGAGGATAGAGCCTCCGTCATAGACGGAATCTCCCCAAGACCAGTGCTGGTCTTCAACAAAGCGGATGAATACTGCACCCACCGCACTGCGGTCTATGCTGAGGTCCGGCACGTAAATCTCCAGTTGGTCACAGGCCTGGTAGTCTGCGTTCGTGGGGTCAAAAGAGAACTTGGAATTCAGGACCACGTAGTTGGAAGCCTGATAATCCTTGAAGGAGATCTGGCCGGCACCGAAGTTATTTCCTGTACTGTTGAACATAGCGATTCAAATTGAGGGTTAATACATGACACCGGCACCGAAGCACTCCGTTTTTGCTACGTAATAGCCGCCACGATGAGCAAAGGTCATATCCGCTTTGCCGTAGTAGTTGCGAACCCATACCATATAGGACTGGGCAACAATCTTCCCATCAGGACCGTTTGCGCGGCCAAGGCAGATGCCGGTACCAATAACTTCAGTAGGCAGTTCCCGATCCAGGTAGACTATGGAGGAAGCGACATTGCTGTGCCCCAGGCACACTGCATTGAATTGCGCCACAGGTGCCCCGGTGGAGAAGTCCACATCAATGGCAGTGACGTTGTTATCCTCTGTAGGATCAAGCGTGTCCATGGTAACTCTCACACGGCGGCCATGGGGAGCCTCTCCGGTAACGATGACGGAGTCCTGAACAGGCTGTCCGGCAAAGCCGGTGGAGGTATCCATCCAGTAAGTCTCTACGAACACCTTCTGGCCGGGAGTAGGTTCCACGCCGATGGTCTTCAGGTACAGGGTGGTGACATCGGCCTCGCCCCAGTCGTCTTCCATACCGGAAGAGATGATGACCGTCTTGCTCCAGCCGTTGGAGATACCGGCGCTCTGGCAGCCGGACATCTTCACCACCAGCTTATAGGGGCTGGCTTCGTGCTTGATACCAGAAATGGAAATCAGCTCGGGAGTAACGGCTATCTGCGTGTAGAGCACGTTGGGGACGGCTACCGTTCCTGCAGGGGCAGAGGAGAGGAGGGCCTCTCCAGCCATGGCCCTGTTCACGTTGAGGCGAATATAGAGGTTCATGCCGGAAAGTTCTGCCTTCTGGCCAAAGGCGGACTGGCCGGAGGTGTGCTCGGCCAGACGATCCCACTCTTGCATCTGCTCGTTGGTGAGAAGTTTCCAGGACTTGGAGATTTTGGACATGGAAGCACGGCGGGCAACCTGTGCGTTGGTGGTGGGTCCGGTGGGCCAGGACTTTACCGAAAGGATGGTACGGCCCGCAACTTGGCGAGCCGTAACACCCTTGGCAGAACCGGAGAAGCCCCCGAAAGCGATGGAAGGAAGCGCTTGCATAGGTTTAAGTTTAGGTTCAGATTAGCTACACAACCCCTTGTGCACTTCAAATATAGTGTAATTCTTTCTAATTGCAAAACAATAAATTACACATTTTTAACGAAAGTTTCGCTTTAGATATAATAGACTATAAAGGGGCGTAATAGCGTGTAGCCCGGCACGAAGAAATTTCGAGCCAGGGTCGAACCTCGCCATACGTTTGGTCGGATTTTACACCAGCTTCATTGAGAAAGAGAACTCGCGCGGGATGTTACGATATCCGGTTTGCCGGTCAAGAAGGACGTACCGGCCGTGGACTTGGTACTCGTCAAGATCCAGATCCCAGCGCCGGCGGAAATCATCCACTACGATGAAAACGCGACCATCGCTGGAGTCACAGGGCGCGTCGGCCAGGAAGTTCCGCATATGGCCCTGATTTCGGCCGTAGCCGGGCTTTGTCAGCTGGATGCGGGAAAGTACCTGGTACCGGCCGGCAGGCTCCGTCTCGGGGAAATACGAGTGGAAGCAAAGGCGGAGGTCGGAGCCATCAACGGCGGCGTCCTCGAAGTCCAGGGAATGTACCGGAAACTTCTGCCAGGCCTGCGGGTAGGGGACGTGTTCATCTCCCAGCGTATAGAAGCCGTGGTAAGCGCTTATAAAGAGATTCTGGCCGGAGATATGCGCGGTATTGTCGAAGGGCGGCTTGTGGCTTATAACGGGCTCTGCGAGGGCGTTCCAGGTCAGTTGAACGGAATGCTCGAGGGTTCTCCAGGCTGCCAGCGCCCGTCGGTGAACATCGAGCTGGCTGTTCTGGGCGTCAGTCCCGGGGAATGCACACTGATTCTTCTTCTTGTAGTAGCAGCGGCCCTCCACATGATAGAAGGTGAGGTCCCCAACGGAGCCCCAGCAGTCAGATATCAGGACAGATGGCGCGAAGCGCGGCATAGTTTGTTATAGGTCAAGTCGTTACTACAAATTTACGAAAAATCAGGCAGAAAACCTTTCCGTCCCACTTTTTTCTGATTTCGGCTCCTTTTCAGCGGTTTTTCCGTCCCACTTTTATCGTAAAACAATAAAATTGGCAAACGAAATGAGAGTTTCCGTCCCAGTTTTTTGTGAGGAAAAGCGACTTCCGTCCCACTTTTTACCCCGTTTTACAAGAAATGAACTGTAACAAAAACAGTAACAAAAAACCAGCATCAAAGGTAATAGAGTGTAGTTAAAAACGCCAGCAGAGGGCCGTAGAAGCTGTATTTTGAAGTACCACGCAATAGGGCGCAGAAAGGACAAAAGTGGGACGGAAAGTGGGACGGAAAAAGAAAACCCGCTGATTATCAGCGGGTTCCTGTGGTGCTGGGAAGACTCCTTAGAGAGCCTTGCCGTCGGAACCGAGGACGTCGATGATCTTGTGCATGTAGAGCTTCTTCATCTCGTCGCGGGCGGGGCCGAGATACTTGCGCGGGTCGAACTCGCCGGGCTTCTCGTTGAAGACCTTGCGGACCGCGGCGGTCATGGCGAGACGGCTGTCTGAGTCGATGTTGATCTTGCAGACGGCGCTCTTGGAGGCCTCGCGGAGCTGCTCTTCGGGAATGCCTACCGCGTCGGGCAGGTTGCCGCCGTTGGCGTTGATGATGTCGACATATTCCTGCGGAACGCTGGATGAGCCGTGGAGCACGATGGGGAAGCCGGGAAGCTTCTTTTCAATCTCGTGGAGAACGTCGAAGGCGAGGGGCGGGGGCACCAGGCGGCCGGTCTTGGGATCGCGGGTGCACTGCTCGGGACGGAACTTGTAGGCGCCGTGGCTGGTGCCGACGGAGATCGCGAGGGAGTCGCATCCGGTGCGCTTGCTGAAGTCGATGACTTCCTCGGGACGGGTGTAGTGGGATTCCTCGGCGGAAACCTCATCTTCCACGCCGGCGAGGACGCCGAGCTCGGCCTCAACGGTTACATCGTACTTGTGGGCGTATTCGGCAACCTTGCGGGAGAGTTCGATGTTCTCCTCGTAGGGCTTGCTGGAAGCGTCGATCATGACGGAAGAGAAGCCCATGTCGACACAGCTCTTGCAGAGCTCGAAGGTGTCGCCGTGATCGAGATGGAGGCAGATCTGGGGATGCTCCCAGCCGAGTTCCCTGGCATATGCCACGGCACCTTCCGCCATGTAGCGGAGGAGGGTCTGGTTGGCATAGTTGCGGGCGCCCTTGGATATCTGGAGGATAACCGGGGACTTGGTTTCGGCAGCGGCCTGGATGATGGCCTGGAGCTGCTCCATGTTGTTGAAATTGAATGCGGGGATTGCGTATCCGCCCTTGACGGCTTTTGCAAACATCTCACGGGTGTTTACAAGGCCCAAATCTTTGTAATTAACCATTGTTGTTATAGAATTAATTTGACATGTTCTATGATTCAGCAAATTTAACTAATTTTGCAGAAATACGAACCTGTAACCACAATAAATATGTGCCTTTTCAAAAAGAAGTCCCCAAAGGGAAAAGCCCTCATCTTCTCGGCGCCTTCAGGATCCGGCAAGAGCACCATCGTGCATCATGTCTTGGAAAAGTATCCCGACATGGAATTCTCGGTTTCAGCCACTTCGAGGGCGCCCAGGGGCGAAGAGAAGGACGGCGTTGACTACTATTTCCTCACGGAGGAGGAATTCCGCAGACGCATAGCCGAAAAGTGCTTTGCGGAACATGAAGAAGTGTACCCGGGGCGTTTCTACGGCACGCTCAAAAGCGAGATAAAGCGCATCTGGGACGCCGGGCACGTGGTGATTTTCGACGTGGACGTCAAGGGCGGAGTGAACCTCAAGAAGTATTTCGGCCGGAACGCCCTCTCCGTATTCATCCAGGCGCCGTCGGTGGAAGTGCTCAGGGAGCGTCTCGTCAAGAGGGGAACCGACTCTCCCGAAGACATTGAAAAGAGGGTGGCTAAAGCCTCCGAGGAAATGACCTACGCCCCCCGCTTCGACCATATCCTCATCAATGACGATCTCCAGGAGGCCTTCAATGAAGCGGAAGGCCTTGTGAACGAGTTCCTGCACAAATGAGAATCGCAGTCTATCCGGGTTCATTCGATCCCCTGCACGTCGGGCACCTCGCCATCATGGAATACCTCACCGGCGAGCAGGCGTTCGACTGGGTTTATCTCGTGATATCCCCGCAGAACCCGTTCAAGGACCCTTCCAAGGCCGCCAATGCACGCAAGCGCTACGAAGATGCCATTCTGGCGGTAAAGCGCCATCCCGAGCTGCACGTATGGGTGGATGACATTGAGCTCGGCATCCCCCCGCCCAACTACACCATCAAGACGCTCGACGCACTCAAGGCCCGCGAACCGGACAACACCTTCACCCTTGTGATGGGCGCCGACAACCTGGCTGGCCTTTCCCGCTGGCGCTGCGCCCGGAGGATCCTCACCGACTACGAGACGGTCGTCTATCCGCGCAGCGGATTCGATTCCGACAAGCTCCTGCTCGAACTGAGGGAATTCTGCCGCTCAAAGCACATAGCCTGCCACGTGCGTCTCATCGACGCCCCCCTGGTGGACATCTCCTCCACCGAAATAAGAAAAGCAGCCGCCCGCGGCGAGGATGTCGGAAAACTTCTGATGTAATGAGGCCTAAAGAATGATGCCGGCATCAACGATGCCGGCATACATGTCCTATTGGCTGCAAATCGGTTTCATGATGGTTTGAAGAGCCGCAGGGGTGTTTGAGGGGGTACGCCCCCTCAATGATTTCAGGAGCAGTAATTCTCCAGAAGCGAAGCGCCGCAGGGGTGTTTGAGGGGGTACGCCCCCTCAATGATTTTCGGGAGCAGTAATTCTCGCGAATTACTGCTCATCGGGCTTTCCGTAGTCGGGGCCGGGACCGGCGTTTCCACCGCCGTTGCCTCCCTGCGGGCCCTGCTGGCCGCCGAACGGATTTCCGCCCTGGCCGCCGAACGGGTTGCCGCCCTGCGGACCTCCCTGCTGGCCTGCACCGGCGTTCATGGCTTCGGATGCGGCATGCCAGGCCTCCTCGAGCTGCCTGGAGTAGCGATCGATGTCGTCGATGTTCTGGTTCTTGACTGCATCCTTGAGAGGATTGAGTGCGGCCTCGATTGCGCTGCGCTTGTCGGCGGGAATCTTGTCGCCGTAGTCCCCCAGATTCTTCTCGGTCTGGAAGCAGAGGGCGTCGGCGTTGTTGATTTTGTCGACACGCTCCTTTGCCGCCTTGTCGGCCTCTTCGTTGGCCTTGGCCTCGTCGCGCATGCGCTTGACTTCGTCGTCGGACAGGCCGCTGGAAGCCTCGATGCGGATGCTCTGCTCCTTGCCGGTGGCCTTGTCTTTCGCGGATACGCTCAGGATACCGTTGGTGTCGATGTCGAAGGACACTTCGATCTGCGGAATGCCGCGCGGTGCGGGAGCGATGCCGTCGAGATGGAAGACACCTATCTGCTTGTTGTCCTTGGCCATGGGACGCTCGCCCTGAAGCACGCGGATTTCGACTGAAGGCTGGTTGTCGGCCGCAGTGGAGAATATCTGGTCCTTGTGGACGGGGATGGTGGTGTTGCTCTCGATGAGCTTGGTCATCACTCCGCCGAGGGTTTCGATGCCGAGGGAAAGCGGGGTTACATCGAGCAGGAGCACGTCCTTGACGTCGCCTGCAAGCACGCCGCCCTGGATGGATGCGCCGATGGCGACCACCTCGTCGGGATTCACGCTCTTGTTGGGTTCCTTGCCGAAGAAGCCCTTCACGAGTTCCTGGATCTTGGGGATGCGGGTGCTGCCGCCCACGAGCAGGACCTCGTCGATCTGGGAGGCGCTCAGGTGTGCGTCTGCAAGGGCCTTGCGGCAGGGCTCCATGGTGCGCTGGAAAAGATTGTCGCACAGGGCTTCGAACTTGGCGCGGGTAAGGGTCTTGACCAGGTGCTTGGGACCGGTGGCGTCCGCGGTGATGTAGGGCAGGTTGATTTCGGTGGAAGTCTGGTTGGAAAGCTCGATCTTGGCCTTTTCGGCAGCTTCCTTGAGGCGCTGGAGGGCCATCGGGTCTTTCTTGAGGTCGAAACCGTTGTTGTCGGCTGCGAACTCACCGGCGAGCCAGTCCATGATCACCTGGTCGAAGTCGTCGCCGCCCAGATGGGTGTCGCCGTTGGTGCTCTTCACCTCGAACACGCCGTCGCCGAGCTCGAGTATGCTGATGTCGAAGGTGCCGCCGCCGAGGTCGTACACCGCGACCTTCATGTTCTTGTTCTTCTTGTCGAGACCGTATGCAAGCGCGGCCGCGGTAGGCTCGTTGATGATGCGCTTGACGTCGAGCCCGGCGATTTTGCCGGCCTCCTTGGTGGCCTGCCTCTGGGAGTCGGAGAAGTAAGCGGGAACCGTGATGACAGCTTCCGTAACCGGCTGGCGCAGATAGTCTTCCGCCGTCTTCTTCATCTTTTGGAGGATGATGGCGGAGATTTCCTGCGGGGAGTAGAGACGGCCGTTGATGTTGACGCGGGGAGTGTTGTTCTCGCCGCGTGTCACTTCGTAAGGTACGCGTGAGACTTCCGTGCCCACCTGGTCGTAGGTTTCACCCATGAACCGCTTGATGGAGAAGACGGTGTTCTTGGGGTTGGTGATGGCCTGGCGCTTGGCGGGGTTGCCCACCTTGCGCTCGCCTTCAGCGGTGAACGCCACCACGGAAGGAGTGGTGCGCTCGCCTTCGTTATTGATGATGACGGTAGGCTGGTTGCCTTCCATCACTGCCACGCAACTGTTGGTAGTTCCGAGGTCGATTCCGATGATTTTTCCCATATCGTTAAGTTTTTTATAATTTGCCTTGTTGTCATGCCCTCCACGGGCACGGTTGGAAATCAGCCAAACGCGTGCCACCGGATATTTTCTGACAAATTGTCATTATCTTTGTCCCATGATTTACAGGATACCCGGCCCGGAGGAATACGCAGACCTGCAGTCCCGCATCGTCTATGAAGACAATCACCTGCTTGTTTTCGACAAGCGGGCCGGAGAGATAGTCCAGGGAGACAAGACCGGCGACGAGCCTCTGAGCGAAACCCTGAAGGCCTTCGTGGCTCTCAGGGACGGCAAGCCCGGGAGGGTTTTCATGGGTGTCCCCCACCGCCTCGACCGCCCCGTGAGCGGGCTGGTGGTGTTTGCCAAGACCGGCAAGGCGCTGGAACGGCTTACGGAGATGTTCCGGAAAGGCGAAGTCCACAAGACCTATCTCGCCCTGTGCTGCAGGCGTCCGGAGCAGCCTGAAGGGCTGCTGGAAGACTGGCTGGTGAGGAACGAAAAGCAGAACAAGAGCTACGTCGTGGAGGCCGGAACCTCCGGTGCGAAGCTCGCTCGCCTGAAATACCGCTGCATCCGCAGCACCGACCGCTACCATCTGCTTGAAGTGGAGCTGCTTACGGGCCGGCACCACCAGATCCGCTGTCAGCTGTCACACATGGGCTGCTGCATCAAGGGCGACCTTAAATACGGCGCTCCCCGGTCCAATCCCGACGGGGGCATCTGCCTGCATTCCTTCAGGACCGCCTTCATCCATCCCGTCAAAAAGACGCCGCTGGAGTTAAGCGCTCCTGTTCCCTCGTCCTGGCCTGGGGTTTCTCCTTAGCCGCCAGCATGCCGTAATACGCGGTGGGAGTCATGTTCGTGAAGAGCTTGAACGCCATGTTGAAGGTGACCACCGAGTGAAAACCCGACATCATGGCAATCTCCACCACCTTGAGGTGGCGGTCTTTCTGCATCAGGTCCTTGGCGTGGTTTACCCGGTAGTAGTTGATGAACTGGCGGTAATTCCTTCCCGAAAAGTAATTGATGGTCTTCGAAAGGTAGACCTTGTTGGTGAATACGGCGTCGGCCAGGTCTTCTATGGTGAAGCTTTCCTGAAGGTAGGGCTTCTTGCTGTCCATGTACCTGAGCACCTTGCCGTATATGGAGTTCATGTGCTCGTCGGGCTCCCCCGCCTCCGGAATGGTGCGGAGGTTCCCCTTGATCATTTCTTTGAGGGCGGCCTCCTTGTCGGGCGACATCACGAAACTCCGGCCCTTGTACACCCTGACGTACATGGCGGAATAGAACGAGAGCAGGAGAAGCAGATGGATGAAGAAAAGCCACGAAGGCCCCTCGAAACGGCAGGCGGTGAGTGCCGACACCGAAAGGGCGCAGAGCACCAGCAGATAGAACAGCCTCGAATAATCCTCCACGGCGCACCACACGAAGTCGAGCCTGAAGAGCATGCGGACATTGTTGTATTTGTCGCGCGAGCGCGAGATGCAGTAGGCCACCCACACGAAAACCGTGACCAGCGTGAGCATCAGGCACTCGTTCCCCGGGAAAAAACCGCTGAGAGCCGCAGCCACGCTGAGCAGCGACAGCAGAATAGCGAAACGGAGCGACTTCGTGGATTCTTCATAACTGAGCGGATGCAGCATGAGAATGCCGCAAGCCGCGATCAGATTCGCACAGAGGGGACGGAAACCCGTTCCCGAATTGCCCGGGAGCGCCTCCATGATGCAGAGAAGCAGCAATGTAAAGAGGGAAAGCACCCTGATCACAAACGTTTTTGCAATCAATTTTTTCATTTTTTATGGGTATCAATTTTAGTTTTCGGGTGCAAGATACTATTTACCCCTGTCTTTCCGGGGGTAAAAACAGGGGTAAAAGTCAAATTATTTTTTTTGTGCGTCAGGTAAATTTTCGGGATTTTTACCCCCGCTTTTACCCCCGCTTCCGTGGTCGGAGAAACCTCTCAGCGGATCGAATCCCTTGCCATAGACTCCCGTCACGGACGACACCGACACGAAGGCGACGCTGTCTATATCCTTGATGCTGCGAAGGAGCTGAGCGAGATCGGTGCGCCGGATGACGACCAGGAGCACCTGCGAGGTCTTCTGGGTATACCAGCCCCTGCCGTCCAGGACGGTGACGCCGCGATGGTAGACATGGGTGATTTCATCGGCTATCCTGTGATACTCCTTGGAGAATATGAAGAGCTGGACGCTCTGCTTGGTGCCGGACAGGTAGCGGTCGATGACGGTACTGCATACTCCGATGAGCACGAAACCGAACACGACCACGAGGATTTTGTCGCTGAAACCGAGAAGATCCCCGTCGGGAGTGAAGGAAGGCACGAGCAGCGACGAAAGGATGATCACCACGTCCACCCAGCGGATGACCTTCCCCGGGGGAACCCCGCGGTACTTGTTGACCAGCAGCGCGATTATGTCGGTTCCGCCGGTGCTGCCGCCCTGCGACATGGCCATGCCTATGCCGAGGCCGGAAATCATCCCGCCCATGATCACGCACATCAGCTTGCCGTTGTCAAGGGCGAGGGCCTGGATGAAGGACTGGGGAATGACGGATGGGAAAACCTTGAGGGCCACCGAAGCGATCAGTACTGCATACACGGTCTTGACTCCGAAACTCGGCCCGAGGGTGAAGACCGATATGATCAAGAGTACCACGTTGATGGCAAAGTAGCTGTATGAGACAGGAATGGCTCCGTGCGTTGCGTACTGGATGATGGATGCTATACCGGTCACCCCCCCGCCGACAAGGTTCTGGGGTATCAGGAACAGCGACCATCCCAACGTGTAGCAGAGTATTCCGAGGGTAATGATGGAATACTCCCTGAGAACTGTCCAGAATTTCTGTTTGGATACTGCCATGATTTATTTTTTGATTTTCACTTTGGGAACTCCGGCCTTGATTTCGGTGAAACCTTCGCCGTACACTTCACCGACGTTGTTCACGCTCATGAACGCGCGGTTGTCTATCCTGTTTATCTCCTTGCTGAGCGGAGACAGCTCGTTGCGGGTGAGGAGCACCAGCAGCACGTTCTTGTCTTTCTTGGTGAACCAGCCCTGGGCCTTCAGCACGGTGACTCCGCGTTCCATGGTCTTGCAGATGTACTCGGCTATCTCCTCGTACTTTTCCGAGAAGATGAGCAGCTGCATCTTGTTCTTGTTGCCTATGGTGAAATAGTCGATGGTGAGCGCGAAGGTGACGATTTCAAGGATACCGTACATCACGTCGTTGAAGGTCTTCGGGTCGCCGGAATAGGAGCCGAAGCCGGGCCTGAGCAGCAGCTGCGCGGCCACCACGATGAAGTCGGTGATGAAGAAGACGCGGCTCAGCGACACCGGCCAGTACTTGTTGACCACCAGGGCTATGATGTCGGTTCCGCCCGTACTGCCCCCGCTCCTGATGGTGAGACCTATGCCCAGCGATTCGAAGAAGCCGGCGATGATGGGGACCAGGGTCTTGTCCTCGACATACAGGAAATTGCCGGGGATGGCGTGCAGCCAGCTCCAGTCGTCCACCAGCCACAGGAACACCGACGACATGAGGATACAGTAGATTGTCTTGAACCCGAAGCCGATGCCGAAGATCAGGACCGCCAGAAGTATCAGCACCGCGTTTATGACAAAGAAAGAGTAAGACGCCTTGATGAGGCCGTCGGTGGCGAACTCGATGATGGTGCAGATACCCATCATGCCGCCCGCCGACATGCCGTTCGGAATCATGAACGCCTCCCACGACACCGTGTATACGAATGTCGCGAAAGTCATCACGACATATTCCCAGAGAGTGTTCAGGAACTTGTTGTTCTTCATTTGAGTACGATGTTGACGATTCTGCCCGGCACCACTATGACTTTGACTATCTGCCTGTCAGCAACGTACCTGGCCGTTTCGGGAAGGGTGCGCACCGCAGCCTCCACCTCGGCGGGAGAAGCGCTCTTGGACATCTCGGCCGTAAAGCGGGTCTTGCCGTTGAATGACACGGGATAAGTGACGCTGTCCTCTACGGTGAAGGCGGGGTTGTATTCGGGGAAAACCGCCCTGGTGACGCTGTCGGAGTGGCCCAGGTCGTGCCAGAGCTCCTCGGCAAGGTGCGGGGCGAAGGGGGAAAGGAGGATCAGCAGCGGCTCCAGTATCTCCCTGGAGGTCGTGCCCAGGTCGGTCAGTTCGTTCACTGCGATCATGAAGGCGCTGATGTTGGTGTTGTACGAGAAGCTCTCGATGTCTTCCTGCTCCTTGCAGATGAGGGTGTGGAGGGCCTTGAGCTCAGCGGCCGAAGGCTTGGTGTCGCTCACGAGCAGCCTGTCCTGGTTGTAATAGAGGCGCCAGAACTTCTTGAGGAAGCGGTGCACGCCGTCTATTCCCTTGGTGTCCCAGGGCTTGCTCTGCTCGACGGGACCGAGGAACATCTCGTAAAGCCTCAGGGTGTCGGCCCCGTAGCTGTCGCAGATCTCGTCGGGATTCACCACGTTGTACATGCTCTTGCTCATCTTCTCGACGGCCCATCCGCACACGTATTCGCCGTCCTCGAGGATGAATTCGGCGTCTTCGAACTCCGGCCGCCATTTCCTGAAGGCCGCGATGTCCAGCCTGTCGTTGTGCACGATGCCTACGTCCACGTGGATTTCGGTGGTTTCGTACCCCTTGCGGAGGCCGGCGGAGACAAAGGTGTTGGTGCCCACTATCCTGTACACGAAGTTGCTGCGACCCTGGATCATGCCCTGGTTCACGAGTTTCCTGAAAGGTTCGTCCTCGCACACGTAGCCGAGGTCGAAGAGGAACTTGTTCCAGAAGCGGGAATAGATGAGATGCCCCACCGCATGCTCCGTACCGCCGACGTAGAGGTCGACGCTGCGCCAGTAGCGGTCGGCTTCGGCGCTCACCATCTCCTCGGAATTGTGCGGGTCCATGTAGCGGAGATAGTATGCGCTGGAACCGGCGAAGCCGGGCATGGTGCTGGTCTCGAGGGGATATCCCCTGTAGGTCCAGTCCCTGGCCCTGGCGAGCGGGGCTTCACCGTTCGCCGAAGGCTTGAAGCTTTCTATTTCGGGAAGGGTGAGGGGCAGCTCGCTCTCGGGAAGCGGGGTGGCGATGCCGTCTTTGTAATAGATGGGGAAAGGTTCGCCCCAGTAGCGCTGGCGGCTGAATATGGCATCCCTCAGGCGGTAATTCACCTTGCGGCGGCCGAGATTGTGCTCCTCGACGTATACTTTCGCGGCCTCTATGGCGTCCTTCACTTCCATGCCGTCCAGGAAACCGGAATTCATCATCCGGCCTTCCTTGGCATCGAAACTGCTCTCGCTCACGTCGGCTCCCTCGATGAGGGGGATGACGGGCAGGCCGAACTTCCGGGCGAAGGCGTAGTCGCGGCTGTCGTGGGCGGGGACGCCCATGATGGCGCCCGTGCCGTAGCCGGCCAGGACATACTCCGAAATCCAGATGGGAATCTTCTCGCCGGTAAGGGGATTGATTCCGTAAGAGCCTGTGAACACGCCGGTTACGTTCTTGGTTTCGGCCTGGCGTTCACGTTCCGTCTTCTTTGCGGCGTACTGCAGGTATTCTTCGACTTCCCTCTTCCGCGAAGCGGAAGTGAGCTTTTCCACCAGTTCGCTTTCGGGGGCGAGCACCATGAAGGTGACGCCGAATACGGTGTCGGCGCGGGTGGTGAAGATGGTGACGGGAAGACGGCGGCCGTCGCAGACGGTGTCGAACACCATCTCGGTGCCTTCGCTCCGGCCTATCCAGTTGCGCTGCATGTCCTTGAGCGAATCGGTCCAGTCGAGGCCGTCGAGGCTTCCGAGGAGCCTTTCGGCATAGGCGGAAACCCGGAGCTGCCACTGGCGCATCTTCTTCTGCACCACCGGGAAGCCGCCGCGCACGCTCAGCCCGTCCTTGACCTCGTCGTTGGCGAGCACGGTGCCGAGACCCTCGCACCAGTTCACGCTGGTTTCGCCGAGATAGGCTATGCGATAGCGCATCAGGACGTCGTCCTTCTCCTTGTCGGAGAACGACTTCCACTGCTCCGGAGAGATGCCGTCATAGCCTTCGGTCTCGAACCTGCTCACAAGCTCGGCCACCGGCCTGGCCTTGTCCCTGTCGGGGTCGTACCAGCTCTTGAACATCTTGATGAAAGCCCACTGCGTCCACTTGTAGTAGTCGGGGTCGCAGGTGCGGAACGAACGGTCCCAGTCGAAGGAGAAACCGAGCCTGTCGAGCTGGCTGCGGTAGCGGGCTACGTTCTCGTCGGTGGTCTTTTCGGGATGCTGTCCGGTCTGAATGGCGTATTGCTCCGCCGGGAGTCCGAAGGCGTCGTAGCCCATCGGGTGCAGCACGTTGAACCCCCTGAGCCTCTTGTAACGGGCGTAGATGTCGCTCGCGATGTAACCCAGGGGATGCCCTACATGAAGCCCCGCTCCCGAAGGATACGGGAACATGTCCAGGACATAAAACTTCGGCCTGGAGGGATCCTCCTCCACCTTGTAAGTCTTTTCCGCAGCCCAGTACGACTGCCACTTGGCTTCGATCTTCCTGAAATCGTAATCCATCTGACTTTTTCTCCTATCAATGCAGTTAAACTTGTATTCTTCTATTTCCGCTTCTCGAGCCGGAATTCCACATACAGCGACATCTCGCACTTCACCTTCTGGCCGCGGACGCGGGCGGGTTTCCAGTCGGGAGAGGCCTCCACCACCTTCACGGCCTCGGCGTCGAGGCTGGGATGGACTCCCCTGAGCACCTTCACGTCGGTGACCTTGCCTTTCTCGGTGATGATGAAATCCACGAGTACACGCCCCTGGATGCCGTTGTCTATGGCATACTGGGGGTATTTGAGATATACGTACACCCAGCGGTTGAGGAACACGTTGGGATCGTAGTTGTTCATGAACGAAGGCTTGACGTCGCAGTCGTTCCAGGCCACGGCGCCCTCGGCAGTCACACCGGCGGAAGCGGTGTCTTCAGGCCTGAAATCGGGCCTGGGACCGTTCGCGAGGGCGACCGCGTAGTTGTAGATGTATTCCCCCTCCCTTTCGAGATAATCGTATTCCACCACCTGGGGGAGGTCTTTTTCGGTATTGTATTCGGGGTACATGCCGCTGGTGAACATCACGGAGGGTATCTCCGCGGCATAGAATGAACGGTGGTCGGAAGCGCAGGGCTCGGCTGCAACCGTCTTCGGGTGAATGGGCTGCAGCGTGGCAGCAAGATTGTTCACGATCTGCTCCATGTCGGAATTCGAGGCGCAGTAGGCGTAGAAACCCCTGCTGCCCGTGCCGAGCATGTCCAGGTTTATCATGGCATCGATGCAGTCCTTCCCGCTGAAGGAACGGTTCAGGAAATACCATGAGCCGGCATTCTGCACCCCGGAAGATCCGAAGGCCGCGATGATGACGCTGCGCCGGAGCAGCACCTTGTTGGTGTTCAGCATCCTGGCCAGGTTGAGCAGCAGCGCCAGGCCGGAGCCGTTGCCGTTGGCGCCGGGATACACCCGCAGCGATTCCTCGCCGTTCACCACGGTGGTGCTCGTGCCGAGATTGTCGAGGCGGGCGCCGATGACGATGTAATGCCCGCGCAGTTCGCGGTCGTAGCCTTCGATGAAGCCTATGGCGTTGTGCGAAGTCAGGGTGTCGCCGCCCTCCGTTCTGATGCCGAAATTAGAATCGTCGGAGCTGTCGAGCACGTCCACTCCGGCCTTCCGGAGCTGCTCCCGGAAATAATCGGCCGCAGCTTTCTCGCCTGCGGATCCGGCGCCCCTGCCGTCAAGCGACGAGAAATACTCCACGTCCGCCCTCATGGCGGCGGCGGTTTCGCTCTCATAGAGCTCCCTGTAATACCCCTGCGCCGAAGCGGACAGCGAAGCGGCGGCAAATGCAAGTGAAATGAAAAGGCGTTTCATCTTCCTACTCGTTTATCAGCATCCACGCATCCTTTGGACAGAACGGCTCCCCGGACACCCTGCCGAGGGTTTCCCAGGCTTCGCGCAGACGGTCGGTGCCGTTGATGCCCACCGCCGTGAAACCGTTGTAATACGGGATGAGCGCCGCGGTGTAGCCCTTTTCCTCAGCCTTTGACGCCTGCAGCCTTGCATTGTCGGGGCTGCCGAAGGTGCCTACTATCACGTAATAGTGCCTGTCGAGCCCTGAAGCGCGAAGGCCCTTGACAGCAGAAGACTTGAGGACCATTATCTTGGAAGCCTTTATCTCATCCACAAGTGTAAGTGAATCCGCTTCCGCCTTCTGAAGTCGGCGCAGGGAGTCGAGGCGCGCCTGATGGGCGGCCTCCTCCGCCTCTATCAGCTCTTTCTTGGCGGCTATGTCAGCGCTTGTGGGCCTCCCGGCCAGACGGCGGAAAGAATCGCACCCGCAAAGCAGGAGCGAGGCCAGAGCCAGTGCGACGAGAGCTTTTTTCATAATCTGCGAAGTTAGCAAAAATTATTGATATATATTTCGTGTATGCAAAACGACCTCTTTTGGAACCTGAAAGGTGAAAGCAAGTCCCTTCCCCGAGGGAAGGGATTTAGGGATGGGGTAACGTGGACAATAAAAAAGTGCGAGGGCCTTTGCACCTGAAAAACTGCCACCGAAACATCCAGGATAGCGAAAAGGACTTGTGAAAGTCGAATTATTGATCCTTGAAGGCGTTGACGATTTTTGTGACCAGAGGATGACGCACGATGTCCTCCGCCGTGAAGTTGATGACGGAGATGCCCCTGATGTCCCGGAGGATTTTTATGCAGCGCAGCAGGCCGCTGTCCTCGCGGCGCGGAAGGTCCACCTGGGTGGCGTCCCCGGTGACGATGAACTTGGCGTTGCTGCCCATGCGGGTGAGAAACATCTTGAGCTGCCCCATGTTGGTGTTCTGGGCCTCGTCGAGAATTACGCAGGCACGGTCGAGGGTGCGGCCGCGCATGTAGGCAAGCGGAGCTATCTGGATGATGTCGTCTTCTATGAAATTCTGGAGGCGCTTGGTGGGAATCATGTCCTCCAGGGCGTCGTAGAGGGGCTGCAGATACGGGTCCAGCTTGTCTTTGAGGTCGCCCGGGAGGAATCCGAGCCTCTCCCCCGCCTCGACCGCCGGCCGGGTGAGGATGATGCGCTTTATCTCCCTGTTCTTGAGCGCCCTGACCGCCAGCGCGATGGCGATATAGGTCTTGCCGGTACCCGCAGGGCCGAGGGCGAAAATGAGGTCGCTGTTGAAATAGGCCTTGACCATCAGCTCCTGGTTGAGGTTGCGGGCGCGGATGGGACGGCCGTCTGTGGTGTGGGTGATGACGGCATTGCCGCTCACCGCCAGATTGTCGCGGTTTACCCCGCTGAAGATGTCTTCCACGTCGTAGACCGTGAGACTGGGCTTGTGATGCCGGAGAGCCACGAGCTTTTCGAACTTCTGCTCGAAGTCCTTTACCTGTTCCTCCGGCCCTTCGAGATAAATCTCGTTGCCCCTGTCCTTCACGGACAGCCCTGGATAATAGGAACAGAATTCGTCCAGGATACGGTTGCCGGGGCCGAAAATCTCCACCGGCGAGGATGTTTGCAGAGTGATGGTTTTCTTCATTCTATGCCTGTTTGAGCCTTTACTCTTTCTAGGGTGCCGACCATTTCGTCCCAGTCGGAGGGATTGATCCACAAATTTCTTTTGTCGAGGTACCTGTCCACTTCTATGGTGCAGTAGCCCTGAGTGAGCCTGCCTGGCAGGGTGCACCACAGGAAGTGCAGTTCGGGCCGGAGCAGTTCCTTCCTGCCGAACGGCCGTTCGCTGGTCATCCTGAGCACTACGGCAAGGGCGAGCCGGGTGTTGGGTGCGCTCATGTTGGACACGGCGTTTCCCATGGAATACACCACCGGCACACCCTTCATGAACGTGGTGTCCTGCACCACGTGAGGATGGCCCCCGATAATGGCGTCCACTCCGTTCTCCACCAGGAACTCCGCCCAGGCGACCTGCTCTTCGCAGGGATTCAGCCGGTATTCGACGCCCCAGTGCGGGAGCGCTATCACAAAGTCGGCGCCCACCCTGCGGGCCCGGGCGATCTGGGCCCTTATCCTGTCGCGGTTCATGCGGTTGACCAGCGGCCATTCCGCGGTGGCGCCCAGATTGGTGCCGTAGGTGAAATTGACCAGGGCTATCCTCAGCCCCTTGCAGCAAAGGACAAGGGGGTTGAGCGAGGCGAATTCCGAGCTGTCGCGGCCCGATCCGGTGAAAGGCACGGGCAGCAGGTCCAGCGTGCGCCTCATCCCTGCCGAGCCCTTGTCGAGGATGTGGTTGTTGGCCGTCAGCAGCACGTCCACGCCGTTTCCGGCGACGTTGGCCGCGTAGTCGTCGGGGGACGAGAAGGCCGGGTATCCGGTATACGGCGGGCCCGCCATGGTGAATTCCGCATTGGCCACTGAGATGTCCGCACCGGCGAACAGGGGCTCCAGCTCCGCAAGGAAGGCGGAACTGTCGTAGCGCAGCTGCGCGGAATGCATCATCACGTCCCCGATGAAGGTCATGGTGACGGTGTCCACCCGGGTTTCGGGCACCGGGACGGGTGGAATGGCGAGGCGGGTTTCCTGCGAAAGGCAGGGACGCGAGAAAGCCAAAAAGGCCGCAGTGAGGACTGCGGCCTTAAGGCATGCGGGAAGAGGTCTACTGCCCGTTCGCAACGGCGTTGTATTTATCGTACTTGGCCTGATATTCGGGATCGGTGCGGAAGCGGAAGCATGCGTTCTTGAGGAACTGGGCGATGCTGGACTTCACGTCGTCCGCCTTGGTGAGCTCGAACGCCTTCTCGAAGGGCTCGATGCAGCCCTTGAGGGAGGTCTCGAAGTCGGTCATGAGGGCCTGGTACTTGGCGTCGTCCATTTCGTTGGAAGCCTTTTCCTGGATGTCGACGGCCTTGTTGTAGAGAAGGATGCCGCGGCCCACGTAGCCATACTCGTAGTCGGGGTTGATCTCGGAGCACTTGTCGTATGCGGCGAGCGCAGCCTCCTCGTCGCCGAGGTCTTTGCGGATATTGCCTTCGACATAGTACAGGGACGCGTTGTTGGGCTCGTTGGCCTTTGCAAGGTCGAGGAGCTTGAATATCTCGTTGGGATCCTCGCCGGAATTCACGTAGTAGTTGATGAGGCCCACGATGATGCTCTGGCTGCCGGGGAATGCCGCAAAGCCCTTCTGGAGATACTCCTTGGAGAGGTCTTTGTCTCCGAGTTTGTCGGCGATGTCGGCGAGCTTGGCGTAGACTTCGCCGTTGTCGCCCAGGTAGTCGGCGTCGAGCGACTTCTGGAAGAGAGTCTGCGCGCGCTGATACCAGGGAGCGGCTTCCTCGCCCTGCTTGGAGCCTGCCAGCATCCATGCGGTGAGACCCGCATTGTAGAGGGAGTTGGTGTCGAGCTGGGCGAAGGGCTGGACGGCCGATGCGTCAGCGGCCTGCTCGAACAGCTTGGAAGCGCTTGCCAGGTCGCCGAAGCTGTAGGCGTTTATGGCCTCGTTCGAAAGCTTCTCGGAAATGTCCTTGATACCCTTTACGATGTCGGCGGTCTTTTTGGCCTTGGCATCCACGGCATAAGCCTTCTTGTAGGCGTCAAGCGCGAGACCGAGGCTGTTTTCCACGACCGGTTTGGTGACTTTTATCATGGAAAGCAAGCCGTTCTGGTCGAAGTAATAGTCGGAGGACTCGTAGCTCTTTACGGTATAGGGCATGCCCTGTACGGTTTCCTGCCTTACCCCGAGGACCTTGTCCTTCGACATCAGGAGATTGAGTTCACTCTCGGCGGCGCCTATCCAGCCATTGCCCTGAGGAGCGTTGAAGGCGTCGATATAGGCCTGGCCGAGCTTGATCCAGGTAGCGGGATTTTCAGCCTTCTTGGCATTCTGGGATGCCGCCAAGGCAGATTCGACAGCGCTTTTTGCAGCGCTCACGGACTTGACCTGCTGCTGGGCCCCGGCAATCTGTACGCTTGCCAGAAGAGCCAATGCAAAGATGATCTTTTTCATGGTGGTAACGTGTGGTTAATTATTTTCCAATTCAGTATTTACGGTATTGTTTGCACTTTCCGTGCCATTCTCGTTTTCGGCCTCTTCGCGGGCGGCGACCACGCTCACCGCGGCTATCCTGTCACCTTCGTTGATGTTGATGAGCTTCACGCCCTGGGTGGCTCTGCCGGCGACCCTTATGTCGCTGACGGACATGCGGATGGTGAGGCCCGCCTGGGTGATTATCATGAGGTCGTCCGCCTCGGTGACGTTCTTGATGGCCACCACGGGACCGGTCTTGTCGGTGATGGCGAGGGTCTTGACGCCCTTGCTGCCGCGTGCGGTGAGGCGGTAGTCTTCGGGGTCGGACCGCTTGCCGAAGCCGTGCTCGCTGACCACGAGTATGGTGTGATCGGCGGCGTCTTCCTCATTGGGGGCATACGTGATTACTCCGACGACTTCGTCGGTATCGGCGAGATTTATGCCCCTCACGCCGGAAGCTCCGCGGCCCATGGCCCTGAGTTCGGACTCTTCGAAGCGCACGCAGCGGCCTTCGCGGCCGGCTATCATGATCTGTTCGTCGCCGCTGGTGAGCACCGCGTCGAGCAGGGCGTCGCCTTCGCGGATGGTGAGGGCCTTGATGCCCTTGTTGCGGCTGCGCTTGTTGGAGTATTCGGTGAGGGTGGTCTTCTTGATGACGCCCTTCTTGCTGACGAGGGTGACGAAGTGGCTGTCGGTGTATTCCTCGTCTTCGATGTGGGCGGCGTTGAGGTAGGTGCGGATGCTGTCGTCCTGCTCGATGGAGAGCAGGTTCTGCACCGCGCGGCCCTTGCTGGCGCGGATGCCCTCGGGGAGCTCGTATACCTTGAGGCGGTAGCACATGCCCTTCTGCGTGAAGAAGAGCATGGTGGAGTGCATGTTGGCCACGTAGATGTGCTCGATGAAGTCTTCTTCGCGGGTGGAGCCGCCCTTCACGCCCTTGCCGCCGCGGTTCTGGGTGCGGAACTCGGTGAGGGCGGTGCGCTTGATGTAGCCGAGATGGCTGATGGTTATGACCACGTCTTCGTCGGCGTAGAAGTCTTCGGGATTGAAGTCTTCGGCGCTGAGGCTGATTTCGCTGCGGCGGGCGTCGCCGTACTTTTCCTTCATTTCGCGGCATTCCTGCTTGACGATGTCGAGCTGCAGCTCGTCGCTGGCGAGGATTTCCTCGCAGCGGGCGATGAACTTCTCGAGTTCGTCGTACTCGGCCTGGAGCTTTTCCCTTTCGAGACCGGTGAGCTGGCGGAGGCGCATGTCCACGATGGCCTGGGCCTGGACATCGGTGAAGCCGAAGCGCGTCATGAGGCCCTCCCTGGCTTCGTCCACGCTCTTGCTGGCGCGGATGAGGGCGATGATTTCATCGATTATGTCGATGGCCTTGAGCAGACCTTCGAGGATGTGGGCCCTCCTGCGGGCCTTTTCGAGGTCGAACCTGGTGCGGCGGACCACCACCTCGTGGCGGAAGTCCACGAAATTCTGGAGGATTTCCTTGAGGCTGAGGGTGCGCGGACGGCCGCCCACGAGGGCCACGTTGTTGATGGCGAAGCTGCTCTGGAGCGAGGAGTACTTGAAGAGGGTGTTGAGCACGACGTTGGTGTTAGCGCCCTGCTTCACGCGGAAAATCACCCGGACGCCCTCGCGCGAGGTCTCGTCGTTCATGTAGGTGATGCCCTCGATTTTCTTGTCTTCCACCATCTGGGCGACGCGCTCGAGCATCTCCTTCTTGTTGACCATGTAGGGGATTTCGGTGACGACTATGGTCTCCTGGCCGCGCTCGTTGACTTCGATGTCGGTCTTGGCGCGGATGACCACCCTGCCGCGGCCGGTGGTGTAGGCATCCACGATTCCCTGGCGGCCCATGATGATGCCTCCCGTGGGGAAGTCGGGCCCCTTGATATGCTGCATGAGGCCCTCGACATCGATGTCGGGATCGTCGATGAGGGCGCAGATGCCGTCGCACACCTCGCCGAGGTTGTGCGGGGCCATGTTGGTGGCCATGCCGACGGCGATGCCGGACGAGCCGTTGAGCAGCAGCAGCGGCAGCTTGGTGGGAAGCACGGTAGGCTCCTGGATGCTGTCGTCGAAGTTCCATGTCATGTCGACGGTGTCTTTTTCGAGATCCGCCAGCACGTCTTCGGTCATTTTGGCGAGCTTGGCTTCGGTGTATCGCATGGCAGCGACCGGGTCGCCGTCCATCGAGCCGAAGTTGCCCTGGCCCCATACGAGGGGATAACGCTGGTTCCACGGCTGCGCAAGGCGGGCCATGGCGTCGTACACGCTGCTGTCGCCGTGGGGGTGGAACTTGCCCAGCACCTCGCCGACTATTCTTGCAGATTTCTTGGTCTGGCCCCCGAAACTGAGGCCGAGGCCGTCCATGCCGAAGAGGACGCGCCTCTGGACGGGCTTGAGGCCGTCCCTCACATCGGGCAGCGCCCTTGAAACTATCACCGACATGGAGTAGTCGATGTATGCGCTGCGCATTTCGTGATCTATCTCTACCGGCTCTATGTAGCCGTGCAAAATCTCCTTGTTTTTCTCTTCTTCTGCCATATAAAAGCACTAATCGTTATAAACATACAAATATAGCAAAAATATTGTTTCAAACAGCCCTCAAACAGGTTGGAATTGCAGTGTTTTTTTTATTTTTGCAATCGCTATGAGACTGACCGAAGAAATACGCACAATCCTCCTCTATGCACGCGACGAAGCCATGCGCACGGGCTGCTACGGCATAGGCCCCGAGCATCTTCTCCTGGGCATCCTCAGGCATGGCGACAACGCCGCGGTGCAGGCCCTCGGAAAGTTCGGTCTCGAGCCCTCGGAAGTAAAGGAAGCCCTCGACGCCCACGTATTCCGCGAGCGGGCCATTCCCTACGAAGAAGAGGAAAAGGTGAACTTCACCCGCACCGCCCTGAGCATCACCAATCTCACCGTAATGGAGGCGATACGCAGCAAGCAGGACATATCGGCCGTCCACCTGCTGGCCGCAATCTGCGACAATCCCGGCGAATTCTGCTGCGAGTACCTCCATGCTCACGGAGTCAGCCTGCAGGTCCTGCGCACCTACATAAACAAGAGCAGCGAAGAACACGCAAAGTCTTCGCTGCCGGGAGCCGAGGACATGAACCGGCTCCTGAGTGCCTTCTATCAGGAAAAAGAAATATTTTCCTGACCCTGCTTACTCCGAAATCCTGTCCATCACCATTTTCACCAGGTCGTTTACGCGGGCATGGTAGTCGGTGTTGGCGTCCTTGAGGTAACGGTGCGCGATTGCGCAGCAGATGGTTATGGCGTCGTGGCCCAGGGATGCCGCCATGGCCGCGAGGGCTGCGCCTTCCATCTCGAAATTGGTGACCTTGTAGCCCTTGTAACTGAAAGTCTCGAAGTCTTCAAGCATGGAGGGCATAGCAAGCTTCTGGCGGACCACCCTCCCCTGCGGGCCGTAGAAGCCGCCGGCGGAGACCGTCATGCCCTTTACCGTATAGGGCTCGAAAAGCTTGACCAGACGCTCGGAAGCACGCACGAAATACGGGTCGGGAACGTGCTTGCCCCAGTGGCAGTGCTCCTTGAAGGCGGCCTCGAAATCGGGCAGGCACACCCTCTCGCGGGCGGCATACCAGTTGAACATGGCGTCGCAGCCTATGCTGATATGGCTGCTGATGAAGGAGCCCAGCGGGATTTCGGGCTGGATGGCTCCGCAGGTGCCGACGCGCACGAGCGTGAGGCGCTTGTGCCGGCTCTTGACCTCGCGGGTCTTGAAGTTGACGTTGGCAAGGGCGTCCAGTTCGGTCACGACGATGTCGATGTTGTCGGGGCCGATTCCGTGGGAGAGGGCAGTGATGCGCTTGCCGTGGTACCAGCCGGTAACGAACGCGAACTCGCGGGACTGACCCTGACAGTCGATTTTCTCGAACAGGGGGACGAACATCTGCACGCGGCCGGGATCCCCGACCAGCACTACGGTGGGTGCAAGCTGCCTCGGCTTGATGTGGATGTGGAAAGCCGAGCCGTCTCCGTTGATAATCAGTTCAGATTCTGGAATTCTCATGGTATTGGAGTTTATTTCTTGTGTCTTTTCCTGGGAGAGCGCAGGCGGGTGGCGCTCCGGACCAGCATTTCATCGTAGAGTATGCCCCTGACCGCCAGCGCGTCCAGGATGGCGGCGACCGCCGGGAACACCATCGTGATGTTGAAGGCGGTCTTGTCGGCGGAAGTGAAATACACCGCCAGCATCCAGATCTGCAGGCCCAGGAGCATGATGGCCGCGATTACGGCGGTGCGCATCTGGAAGACGCGGTACTTGTACGCCCCGACGGCTATCAGTTCCATGAAGGCCGCCACCCCGGCGAGGATGAGCCACCATGTGTTGTCGGTAAACCAGAACATGGCCACCACCAGTCCGAGCGCAAGTACGAGATAAAGGGTTTGGATTCTCTGCCACATATGAATCAGCGTGAGTTGAATCGGGAAATCATGGTTTGTTCGTAGGTCTTGGAGATGGGGATGGGCTCGCACCCGGGAAGGTCCAGCTTGACGTAATAGCCGTCCTTCTGGCGCAGGAGAAGCTCCACCCTCATGAGGTTCACGATGTACTTGCGGTGGCAGCGTACCAGCTGGCTGCCGGCGAAGCTTTCCTCCACCGTCTTGAGGCGGCAGCGCAGCATGTACTGCATTGTCTCGCCTGAAACATCGGAATACCAGACCCTTATGTAGTTGTCGTCGCTTTCTATGTAGTAGAGATTCTTGAGGTTGATGCTCATCTTGAGCTCACCGTCGTCGCCGAAGAGGGTGACCTTTTCAAGGTCCTGCGGGGCCGTGCGGGAGTCGGACACCACGTTTCCGAAGTTCATCAGGCGGATGGTGTTGTCCTTGTCTTCAATGGCATAGAAAAGCGTGGAAAAGAGATAGGGCACGTACACCCCCATGACGGAGATGAGCAGGGCCCGGCTGAAAACCACCCTGTAGCTGCCCAGCGAAATGCCCAGAAGGCCCTTCCTGTCAAGGGACCAGGTGAGCGCCGTATAGAAGACGGCGATAATCACCGACTCCACGAGGTCCCAGACGATGAGCTGTATCCAAGTCACTCCCCTGGTCCTGCCGAGATTGTAGAAGACCGACTTGTTCAGCGCGATGAACAGGACGGACACGGTGAAGAACAACACCGTGTGGACGAGCAGGGGGGAACGGCTCAGGGTGAACCAGGAGTAGGGATCGAAGGGAAGGAAGACTAGGAGAAAAACGATGGAAAAAAGCACGTTGAACACCACGGAACTCACGATGTGCTCCGCATCTACCAGGCCGGCGGGTATTCTCTGCTTGAAATCCATGGTCAGTCTCCGGCTTCCTTCAGCCTTTCGGCGTTCTCGGCGATCTGCAGCTGGTCGATGCACTCCTGGATGTCCCCGTCCATGAAAGCGGGCAGGTTGTACATGCTCCAGCCTATGCGGTGGTCGGTCACCCGGCCCTGGGGATAGTTGTAGGTGCGGATCTTGGCGCTGCGGTCGCCGGTGGAGACCATGGTCTTGCGCTTGGCCGCGATGCCGTCGAGATACTTCTGGTGCTCCATGTTGTAAAGGCGCGTGCGAAGCTCTGCCATGGCCCTCTCGGTATTCTTGATCTGCGAGCGCTCTTCCTGGCACTGCACCACGATTCCGGAAGGGATGTGGGTGAGGCGCACCGCCGAATATGTGGTATTGACGCCCTGGCCGCCGGGACCGGAGGCGCAGAAGAGGTCCTTGCGGATGTCGGCGGGATTGAGTTCCACGTCGAACTCATCGGCCTCGGGGAAGACCGCCACCGAAGCTGCGGAAGTCTGGATGCGGCCCTGGGTTTCGGTCTGGGGGACCCTCTGCACACGGTGCACGCCGCTCTCGTATTTCATGGTGCCGTACACGCCGTCGGCGCTGGAGAGTTTGAACACCACCTGCTTGTAGCCGCCGGAAGTGCCGAACGACTGGTCGGTGACCTCCAGTTTCCAGCCCTTGATTTCGGCGTAGTGCTGGTACATGCGGAAAAGGTCGCCGGCGAAAATGGCAGCCTCGTCGCCGCCGGTGCCGCCGCGGATTTCCACGATGGCGTTCTTGGAATCGTCGGGGTCGGCCGGGATGAGCAGGAGCTTGATGTTCTGCTCCATGTCGGGAAGGGCGGCCTCGATTCCGGATATCTCCTCACGGGCGAGGTCCTTGAGGTCGGGATCGCTCTCGTTGATGAGCACATCCTTGGCGGAAGCGAGGTTGTCAATCATCTTCTTGTATTCCAGGCCCGCCTTTATTATGGGTTCCAGCTCCTTGTAGTCCTTGTTGAGCTGTACGTATTTCTTCATGTCCGACATCACGCCGGGATCGGACAGCTGGGCCTGCAGGGAGTTGAACTTGTCCTGCAGGGACAGCACCTTGGTGAGAAGTGTATTTTCGTTTGCCATTTTGTCTGATTACGGAATAACCGACAAATTTACAAATTAATGGGAATTTGTGCAACAGCCTGCCAGAGAGCCTATGACAGCCTGGGCGCAGACACAGCCGAAAACCGCCGGGAGATACGAAACGGTGCCGACGTTGCTGCGCTTGTTGCGGCTTTCCTCGGCTACCATGGCGCCTTCGACCGGCTTTTCTTCGGAATAGACCGCAAGAAAGCCGCCTGTGATTCCGAGCCTGTGAAGGCGTTTCCGCAGCTGATGCGCCAGCGGGCACATGCGGGTCCGGGAAATGTCGGCGATGCGGACGGCGGTGGCGTCGAGCTTGGCTCCCGAGCCCATCGACGACACCAGCGGCAGCCCCTTAGAAAGGCAGTACTGTATGAGCGCGATCTTGGGGGACAGGGTGTCGATGGCATCCACCACGAAATCGAAACTGTGGCCGCCAAGCAGGGATTCTATGTTGTCTTCGCAGATGAAATCCTCCACCACCTCAAGGGCGAGCCCGGGATTGATGTCGGTCAGCCGTTCCGAAAGGACGGCGGTCTTGGCGCGGCCCACGGTGGAATGGAGTGCGGGCAGCTGGCGGTTGATGTTGCTTTCGGAAACCCTGTCGGAATCGACCAGGGTGAGATGCCCGACACCGGCGCGCACCAGCATCTCGGCGGCGCAGGCGCCCACGCCTCCAACTCCCACCACCAGCACGCGGGAAGCGGCCAGTTTCCGGAGCCCTTCGGGCCCCAGAAGCAATTCGGTGCGTTCCTGCCAGCCTCCGGCCATGTCAGAGCCCCTTTGCCTTGCCCTCGTCCCAGACGGCATCCATCTCGGCGAGAGTCATGTTTCCGAGGTCCAGACCCATTTCGGACACCCGGTTTTCCATATAAGTGAAGCGGCGCCGGAACTTTGCGCAGGCCTTGTCGAGCGCCACGGAAGGATCTACTCCGTAAAGCCGGGACGCGTTCACGAGCGCGAACAGGGCGTCGCCGAACTCCTCCTCGGCGTGTTCGGGGCTGACTGCGGGCGCGCTTGAACGCGCCGCGGTCTTCCCCACATCCAGGCCCACGGCTTCCCTGGCTTCGGAGATCTCCTCCTCGACCTTGGGCCACACGTCGGCGGGCTTGTCCCAGTCGAAACCCACGGCGGACGCCTTGTCCTGCAGGATGAAGGCCTTGCGCAGGGGCTCGCAGCTGCGGGGCACTCCCCCGAGTATGGTGCGCCTGCCTCCGTTCTCCTTCTTCTTGCGGAGCTCCCAGGCCTTGGCGACCTCTTCGGCGGTCATCGCCCCGTCCGCTCCGGGGCCGAAGACGTGCGGATGGCGGAAAATCATCTTTTCGCACATTCCGTCCAGCACGTCGGCAATGTCGTAGACGCCTTTCTCCTCCCCTACCTTGGAGTAGAAGAGCACGTGCAGGGCCAGGTCGCCGAGCTCCTTCATGAGCTCGGAATCGTTCCCCGAGAGCACCGCGTCGCTCAGTTCGTAAACTTCCTCGATGGTGAGGGGCCTGAGGGTCTCATTCGTCTGGGCGTGGTTCCAGGGGCACTTTTCCCTGAGGCGGTCCATCACGTCCAGGGCCCTCTCAAAGGCTGCTGTCTTTTCTTCTTTTGAATGCATGGCTGCGAAGCAGGTAATAAAGGCATATACTTCCGGCGAAGACTCCCCCGGCGATGTAGGGAATCAAGGCCTGCGGCAGATGGAACCCCACCTTGTCGACGCAGATATACGTGACGCATACAGCGGTCATGAAGGCGGCGGGAATCAAGGTGATGAAGTACCATGAGCCCTTCTTTTCCGTTGTGAGATAAGATGTTATCGCCCAAAGGGTGAAGCACGACAGGGTCTGGTTCGACCAGCCGAAGTAGCGCCATATGACGTTGAAGCCGTTTTCGTCGGCGATGTTGAACCAAAGCAGCAGGGCTCCCGCCGCAAAGAGCGGAAGGGCGATGGCCAGGCGCTTGGAATAAGTCTTCTGCTCCAGGTGAAGGGCGTCCGCTATCATGAGACGGGCGCTGCGGAAGGCGGTGTCGCCGCTGGTGATGGGCGCAGCCACCACGCCGAGAATGGCCAGGATGCCTCCGAACACGCCAAGCCAGCCGCGCGAGACGGCGGTGACCACCGTGGGGGCCTGGGCGCCGAGGTCGGACCCCACCTCCGCCGCACCTCCGGCATAGAAGAAATAGGAACTGACCGCCGCCCATATGAGGGCTATCGCCCCTTCGGTTATCATGGCACCGTAGAATATCGGGCGGCCGAGTTTCTCGTTAGTGATGCAGCGGGCCATGAGAGGGCTCTGGGTGGCATGGAAGCCGCTGATCGCGCCGCAGGCGACAGTGATGAAAAGGCACGGGAAAATGGGCTGCCCCTTGAGAAGGCCGCTCTCAGCGCCAATGTTGCCGAGCCCGTCCCAGAATTCGGGGATGGCGGGCCATTTGACGAACAGGCACACCGCCAGGGCCGCCGCCATGAAAATCAGCGCGAAAGCGAATATGGGATAGAAGCGGCCTATTATCTTGTCGATGGGAACCAGCGTTGCTATGAGATAATAGACGAAAATCACGGCCACCCAAATCATCATGCCGCCTCCGGTCATGCCGCCGAGGATTATCGCGGGGCTGTACACGAAAACCGCTCCAACCATCACCATGAGCAGGACGGCGAAAACCAGCATGACGGTGCTGGCGCCCCTGCCCAGATATTTCCGGATGAGCACCGGAAGGCCCGCGCCGCCGTTGCGGACCGACAGCATGCCCGACAAATAATCGTGCACAGCGCCGGCGAATATGCATCCGAACACTATCCACAGATAGCAGGACGGGCCGAACTTGGCCCCCATGATGGCGCCGAAAATGGGACCCGTTCCGGCGATGTTGAGGAACTGGATCATGTATACCCTCCAGGACGGCATGGGCACGTAGTCCACGCCGTCCGTCATGGAAATTGCGGGCGTCGGGCGCGAGGGATCGGCGCCGAACGCCCTTTCGACGAACTTTCCGTACAACAGGTAGCCCAGGACCAGGGCTGCAAGGCTGATGAGAAACGAGAACATTGCTTGAGGTGGTCAGACGGATTCGAAAAAACTGAAATGCACGCGGCCGTAGGCCTTTTCTTTCACGAAACGGGGATGGGCCTGGAATGAATGTTCATCCCCGTGTTCGAGGATGAGATAGCGTTCGGGGTACAGGATGCCGGCATCCAGCACCCTGTCGGGAATGGTTTCCAGCCCTTCGAGGGCATACGGAGGGTCTGCGAACACGATGTCGAACTTCTCCCTGCACAGGGGAAGGAAATCGAAGACGTTGTCGTGGACGGCCGTGACGTTGCCGAGCCCGAGGCGGGCGGCTTCCTTCTTGATGAAGCGGGCGTTCTCGCGCGACATCTCCACGCAGTACACGCGGCCCGCTCCGCGGGAGGCGAATTCATAGCTGACGGCTCCGGTGCCTCCGAAAAGGTCCAGGACCTTGAGGGAGTCGAAATCGTACTCGCTGCCCAGGACGTTGAAAAGCCCCTCCCTCGCAAAATCGGTGGTGGGGCGCGCATAGTAGCGGGGAGGGAGTTCGATCGTCCTGCCCTTGAGTTTTCCCCCGATTATCCTCATAACAGTTCGACGCTCCTGAAATAGCGGTACAGACTCATTTCGTCTTCGGGCGAAACCGGGTGGCGCCAATAGATTGAACTGACCTCGGGATTGAGCTGCAACTGATTGAGTGCAAGGAAGATATAATACTCGGCAGTGGTGAAGTCGGGAGCTTCGAAGCTGTTTGCCAGCAGCAGGCCGTTGCCCTGGGCGACTGCCAGGTACAGGCGGCCTTCCTTCCAGCTTGCGAGGATTTTGTTGTAGTCCTGGATGAGAGGGAGGTCGCGCAGCACGTACCACAGTTCGGGCAGGGCTCCGGTGTCTTCGGAAGGGGCGGCATATACCAGCACCGAATCGTACTGGCGCACTTCGGCCGCCTTTACAACGTCGCCTTCATCAAGAACAACGACTTCCCCAAGGATGTCCCTTGAGGAAGCCTGTTGGTAGAAATGCGCCGGCACGAGAGTGCACTTCGGCGTAAGAAGGCTGGTTTCTTCCACTATTCCCAGTTGCCCGCGTTGTTGTTAGGTGCGGAGATGGAACCTACCTGAAGACCTTCGTAACGGTTTTTGTCGCGCTGGTCGGCGTCGAGATTGATACGGAGCTGGTTGTCCAGACCCTTGAGGAGGGCCTTGTAAGGCATGCGGGCCTCGAACAGAGGAACGGGCACGCCGGACACCATCTTGACCACCGCCTCCATCTGGACAGGTTCGCCGTCGGAGAAGGGGATGTACTTGAGATCGTCGAGGTTGAGGTCGGGACGATCGTTGAAGAGGGTGTCCTTGACGGGAATCTTGCTCTCGATGGAGTAGACGAGGTTATGGTCGCCCTTGAGGTAGAGTTCCTGAAGCATTTCGGGAGTGACCTTGCCGCGGATTGTCTTCTTGACGGCCTCGGTGTGGGCAACGGCCAGGGAGTCGTCCATGGAGCCGACCTGCATGATGATGGACATCTTTCCGTTGTTGTAGAAATCCTTGAGGGAATCAACGGTGCTGGTGAAGCGGCCGTTCACGGACTTGAACGCCACCTGGAGGGTGCGGATGTCCTTGAGGCGCTGGATGGCGACGCTTTCGCGGTAAGCCTTCTGCTTGTTGAAGTTGACCGGCTTGTTGATGCTCTTTACGATTGCAACCGCGAGAAGTACGCATAGTGCGGCCAGCAGGATTTCAAGAATGATCTGGAGTGATTTCTTCATAACGTTATTTTGTTTTTCAATTTTCTCTAAAACCCTACAAAGTTAGAAAAAGATTGCATCAAAAGCAATATTATTCGTAAATTTGCTCACTTTTTTATTTTAAGGACACGGCAATGCAGGCGGTCATCAGCAGCGAAAAGGCCGAAAAACTCGGCGCCATAATCAGCAGCGGCGGCAACGCGACCATCGTGGTGCACACGCGCCCCGACGGCGACGCGCTGGGGAGCGGCATAGCCATGCGCCGCTATCTCTCCGAGGCAAAGGGGATGGACGCCACCCTGATCATCCCCGACACCCTTCCCCTCACCCTGGGTTTCCTCACCGACGGCGAGCCCATCGTGAACGCCGAAAAGGACGCCGCCTCCGCCAGGGAGGCAATCCTCGGATGCGACCTGCTCATAGTGCTGGACATGAACGCTTTCCGCCGGGCGGGAGCACTGGAGGACACTCTCTGCGGATGCCCTGCGAAGGAGAAGGTACTGATAGACCACCACCTGAATCCGCAGGAGGACCAGTTCACCCTGGTCTTCTCCAAGCAGGACATCTCATCCGCCAGCGAACTGCTTTACTGGATACTCACAAGCCTCGAAGGAGGGCCTGAGAAACTGCCTTCCGCATGCCTTGACGCCCTCATGACGGGCATGACCACCGACACCAACAACTTCGCCAATTCAGTTTATCCCAGCACCCTGGAAATGGCCGGAGAACTGCTTGCGGCGGGGGTGGACAGGGACGCCATAGTGGGGCATCTCTACCAGGAGTACAGCGAAACCCGCATCCGCGCCTTCGCCGCCCTGCTGGGAGAGCATCTCACCATCCTCCCGGGGGGCATCGCCTACATCGTGGCCACCGGGGAGTTCCAGAAAAAATACCCCCTCCTTCCCGGGGAAACCGAAGGCCTGGTGAACATTCCCATGAGCATCAAGGCCGTGAACATGAGCCTCTTCCTAAAGGAAGAAAAAGACCATTTCCACGTGAGCATCCGCTCCAAGAAGGGCTGGAGCGCCAACAGGATGGCAAGGGAGAGTTTCAACGGCGGAGGGCACGAGCTCGCTGCCGGGGGCAAGCTGTTCTTCCCCCGCGACATCGCCTCCCCCGCCAACATTTATGATTATCTGGCCGCAACTGCGGCACGATTCGTGCAAAAAGACTGACCTATATGAAAAAATTCGCAAGCTTTTTCGTGCTGGCGGCCGCCCTGGCCGTGCTTTCCTGCGCAAGGGAAGGCACCACGGGGGCGAGTGACGCCGACAAGATATATCTCGACGCCTTCATGAGCGAGAATTACCCCGGAGCCAAAAAGACTACGCTCGGAGCCTACATCCTCGAAGACACCCCGGGGGACGGCGCCTACATCGGCGATGCCGAGTACGTCCGCGTGGAATACACCACCCAGGACCTTCAGGGCAACTACGGAAGCAGCACCTTCGCGCAGATAAACCGCCAGCTGGGCACCTACAGCGCCATCAACTACTACGGCCCTGCCATCTGGTACCGGGGCGAGTCGCAGGACAACCTGAGGGCCGGCATCGAGGAGGTCATCTCCACCATGAACGTGGGCGGCACCCGCAAGGCCGTCATCCCCGGCTGGCTGTTCACCACCGAGCGTTACGGCACTCCCGAAGAATATGTGAAGAACTGCAGCGGCACCACCGCCGTGTACACCATCAGGCTGGCCGAGACCTTCGACGACGTGGAGCAGTGGGAAAAGGACTCCGTCCTCAACTACGTCACCGCCAACCTTCCCGGCGCCCAGGCCGACACCGCGATGGCCGGCTGGTATTACAAGCGCACCGGCGAGCCCAGCAGCGAGGAGACCTTCGCGGAAGACACCGTCATCCTCATCAACTACTCCCTCTACCGGCTCGACGGCACCTTGCTTGAAACCACGATAGAAAAGCTCGCCAAGGACAAAGGCATCTATTCGTCCTCAGGCGACTACACCACCAAAAAGATAACCTGGCATTCCGATTATTCCGAGATAACCATGGGCTCCGACAGCAGCACCGACGTCGTGGACGGTTTCGCGAACGCCTTCGTGCACATGCATCCGGGCGAGAAGGGAACCGTGGTGTTCTGGTCGGGAGAGGGCTATTCCACTTCCGGCTCGGGCAGCACCATCCCGCCCTACTGCCCCCTTCGCTTCGACATTGAAATCGTGGACGAATAAATGGCGGAGACAGTTTCCGGAGCACCTACCGAACTCGGCACCCGAAGCATAGGAGCGCTGCTCAGGCAGTACGCCGTTCCCGGAATCATAGCGATGACGGCCACTTCGCTGTACAACATGGTGGACAGCATCTACATCGGCCACATCCCGGAGGCGGGGGCATACGCCCTCTCCGCCGTGGGCGTCTGCTCCCCCATCATGAACCTGGGGGCGGCGCTGGGCACCCTGGTGGGCGTGGGAGCGGCCACCCTCATCTCCGTCCTCCTGGGGCAGAAGAACTACGGCAACGCCCGGAAGGTGCTCAGCAACGAAATCACCCTGAACCTCATCCTGGGCGCCCTTTTCACCGCAGTGGTGCTCCTCTGGGAAGAGCCCATCCTATACTTCTTCGGCGCGAGCGAAGTCACGATGCCTTTCGCCAAGGCCTATCTCACCTGGATCATGATAGGCAACGTGATTTCCCACATGTACTTCGGCCTCAACAGCCTCATCCGGGCCACGGGCAACCCGAAGACCGCCATGGGGCTCACGCTGTTCACGGTGATTTTCAACGCCGTCCTGGACCCGGTATTCATTTTTGCGCTCGGCCTGGGCGTCAAGGGGGCGGCGATGGCCACAGTCATCTGCCAGATGCTCGCCCTCATCTTCTCCTTCCGCTATTTCAGCGACAGGAACAGGGTGGTCCACTTCGGCAGCCGCATCCTAGAAATAGACTGGAAGATAGCGAAAAACTCCCTTGCGATAGGCCTGGGGCCGTTCCTCATGAACAGCGCGGCCTGCATCGTGAACCTGTTCATCAACCAGCAGCTGCGCAAATACGGAGGAGACCTGGCCATCGGCGCCTACGGCGTCGTGTCGCGCATCAGCTTCTTCTTCCTCATGATAGTCATGGGATTCAACCAGGGCATGCAGCCCATAGCGGGCTACAACTACGGCGCCAGGCAGTACTCCCGCGTGCGGAAGGTGTATCTGCTCACCGCCGCCTGGGCCACCGGGGTATGCGTACTGGGTTTCATCATTTCGGAGGTCTTCCCGCGCGCCGCGGTCAGCATCTTCACCAACCACGAAGACCTCCTCGCCCTCAGTGCCAAAGGCCTGAGAACCACAAACCTGACCTTCTTCCTCGTAGGTGCGCAGATGGTCAGCACCAACTTCTTCCAGTGCCTGGGAATGGTGAGGAAAAGCATTTTCCTCTCCCTTACCAGGCAGCTCCTCTTCCTCGTCCCGCTCGTCTACCTGCTCCCCCTCTGGCTGGGAATCGAAGGCGTGTGGTACAGCTTCCCCATTTCCGACGCCCTCGCGTTCGTGATTACGGGGATATTGATTCTGAACCTGATGCACAAATTCGGCAAGCTCCGGGACGGGGACGACCCCACCATTCTCGGAAGCACAATACAATGACACATATGCAAACCACCATAATCAACATCGGGCGTGAGTTCGGAGCGGGGGGCCTCCAGATTGCGGGCGCCATCGGAAGCATGCTGGGAATCCCCGTCTACGACAAGGAACTCATCTCCAAGGCCGCCGAACGCAGCGGCTTCAGCCGCGAGTTCTTCGAGCGGAGGGACGAGAAAAAGGGCTTCCACCTGTTCCAGAACATACTCGGAATGAGCCGCACGACCTCTCTCCCCCAGAATTTCATCAACGACGACGACCTCTTCAAGATTCAGAGCGAAGTCATCTCCGAAATAGCCGGAAAGGAATCGGCGGTTTTCGTGGGAAGGGCAGCAAACTACATCCTCAGGGAAAGGGAGTGCCTGGACGTCTTCATCTGCGCCCCCAAGCCCGACAGGATAAAGAGGGTTTCCGACAGGCTGGGCCTCACTCCCGAAGAGGCAGAGGAGATGATAGACAAGAAGGAGCGGGCCAGGTCGGAATTCTACAATTTCTTCACTTTCGGCGAATGGGGCAGGTCTTCGGACTACGACCTCTGCGTGAACTCCTCCCTGCTCGGCATCGAAGGCAGCGCGCGCTTTATCGTCGATTTCGGACGTTCAGCGGGGCTCATCAAATGAAAAAGGCCCTTCTCATTGCCGCTGCGGCCCTGCTCCTGCTCTCGTGCGGGCGGCGGGGCGACGGTTCAACCCGCATAGAAGGTCTGAATGCGGTGCTCACCAACGAGATGTCCGACAGCCTCGGACTGGAGAAGCTCGACAGGGACATGTCGGTTTTTATGCAGCGCTGGTGGATCAGGGGCATGTCCCTCTCCGTTACCCGCGGCGATTCACTCCTGTATGCCAAAGGCTATGGCTGGGCGGATGAAGAAAAGGGCGAAAAGATGAGCCCCGGCACAATCATGAGGGTGGCTTCGGTATCCAAGCTGCTCACTGCCGCCGGGATAATGAAGCTCCGCGACGAGGGCAGACTTTCCCTCTCCGACAAGGTCTTCGGGCCGGACGGAATCCTCCGCGACACCGCCTACACCAGGGCCATCAAAGACAGGAACTACTACAAGATTACGGTAGGACAGCTGCTCAGGCACGAGAGCGGCCTTACCATAAGGCGGGGCGATCCGATGTTCACCACCCGCGACATCATGAACATCCATCACCTCGAGGAGGCTCCCGACCACCACACCCTGGTGAAGCTCATGCTCCGCAGGCCCCTCGGCTTCGAGCCCGGCAAGGGAGAGGAGTATTCCAATTTCGGCTACCTGCTCCTGAGCATGATAATCGAGAAGGTCGGCGGCAAACCCTACGAAGACTGGATGCAGGAAAACATCCTGAAGAAAGCTGGCTGCATGGACATGCATCTGGCGTACAATTATTACGAGCAGAAGTATCCCAACGAGACCCGCTACTACATGCAGGACAACGATCCTCCCGTGGAAGAATACAACAACAGCGGCGACAGTGTGGCCAGGTGTTACGGCGGAAACGACATCCGCGCTCTTTCGGGGGCGGGCGCCTGGGTGTGCAGCACTCCCGAACTCGCGCTCTTCGTGGCCTCGATAGACGATCTTCCCGCAGTGAAGGACGTCATCTCCGCCAAGAGCGTGAACGAGATGACCAGGCACAGCGACAACCATAAATTCGCCATAGGCTGGAACACGGTCAAGCCCGAAGAAGGCTGGATACGCACGGGTTCCCTCTCGGGCACGAACGCCTTCGTGATGCGCTTTCCCGACGGCGAGTGCTGGATACTCGTCAGCAACACCCACAACTGGAAGGGGCCGCGGTTCTCGCGCACGGTGAAGGAATTCATCGTGCAGTGCAAGAAGCGCTATTCGGCCAAGATGCCCCGCAGAAACCTTTTTGAATCCTGACATGAAACCATACGGCATCATTGCGTTTCTGAGTCTGGTCTGCATTCCCGCGGCTGCACAGCCCGCGCAGGAGATGCGCGGGGCGTGGATAGCCACGGTGGGCGGAATCGACTGGCCCGCGCAGGAGGAGAACTGCTTCACCCAGCGCGCCAATCTCATCGACATGATAAGGGACCTTGGCGACATGGGCTGCAACACCGTCTTCTTCCAGGTGGTGAGCGAAATGGACGCCATGTACTCTTCCGACCTTCTCCCCTGGAGCCGGGAACTTACCGGTACCGAAGGCGAGGAGCCCTTTTTCGACCCCCTTTCGGTGGCGGTCATGGCGGCCCACGAGTACGGCATGAAGATACATGCCTGGATAAATCCGCTCAGGGTGAGCCGCAGCGACACCACAAGCAGGGCCCCCGACTGCATAAAGTATGTCCACCCCGAGTGGGTGAAGAACGTGAACGGCAGGGAATATCTCGACCCCGGCTATCCCGAAGTGGCTGAATTCCTGTCGGGCATAGTCTCCGAAATCCTCACGCGCTACGACGTGGACGGCATTCACATCGACGACTATTTCTATCCGGACGGCCTCCAGAAAGACGACAGCCTCTGGGACGACGGGGCTCTTTACAAACTCCACGGGGGCGGGAAAAGCCTGCAGGAGTGGCGTTACTGCAATATCGACCGCATAGTCCGCACCCTCTACGACACCGTCCACGGCATCAGGCCGGAAGCCCTGTTCGGAGTCTCCCCCTCGGGCCTGATGGCAAACACCTCAAGGCTCTATGCCGACCCGCGCCGCTGGGTGGCGGAAGGCTATCCCGACTACCTGGTGCCGCAGATTTACTGGAGCACCGACAGAGGCGACCATGCCGCCTTCGGGAGCGCCCTCGCCCAGTGGAAAGACCTGGGCATTCCCGTGTATGCGGGGCTGGCGGCCTACAAGCATGAATATCCCTATTACCGAAACAGGAAAGACGCGGCCTTCAAAGACCTCGGGGAATTCGCAAAGGAAATTGAAGTCTGCCGAAGCAGCGCATACGTGAACGGGCACGTATGGTTCCGTGCCCGTTTCATCCTGAAGGACGATTTCAGGGATTACATCTCCGGAACCCTGTACGCGGAGCCGCCGGCTCAAACCCCTCCGAAAGCGGAATAACCGCCGTCCACAGGGATGACTATGCCCGTGACGAAGGACGACAGGTCACTCAGCAGATAAAGCATCGTGCCCACGAGGTCCTCGGGTTCCCCGAACTTGTGGAAGGGGGTGTTGTCGATGATCTTCCTGCCGCGGGGCTTGAGTTCCCCGGTGCGCTCGTCGGTGAGCAGGAAGCGGTTCTGGTCGGTGAGGAAGAACCCCGGAGCGATGGCGTTGCAGCGGATTCCGAGAGGAGCCACGTGCACGGCGTACCACTGGGTGAAGTTGTTGATGGCGCCCTTGGCGGCGGAGTAGGCCGGAATCTTGGTGAGGGGACGCATGGAATTCATGCTGGAGACGTTAAGCACGTTTCCTCCCAGGCCGTCGCCTGCCATGTCTGCCGTAAAGACCATGGTCGCGAGCACGGTACCCTGGAAATTCAGGTCGAAGACGTTCTTGAAACCTTCGAGGTCGAGCCCGTAGAAACTGTCCCCGGGCGCGGTGTCCTTTCCCATCTGCTCCACGGCGCAGGTGGCCTTGGGAGAATTGCCTCCCGCACAGTTGATGAGGATGTCGATGCGGCCCATCTCGGCGTGAATCCGTTCACGGGCCGCTTCCAATGCGGCCTTGTCGAGGGTGCTGGCCGAGATGCCGATGCATTTCACGCCGTATTTTTTTGAAAATTCCGCCGCACGGGGGTCTTCCCCGGCCTTGCGGGAGATGACGGCGACGTTGACGCCGGCCCCGGCGAGGCCCTCGGTGAGGGCGCTGCCTATCACCCCGAATCCTCCGGTGATGACGCAGTTGCGTCCCCTGAGGTCGTCGAAAGAATACTTCATGGTTCCGCCTCCTATTTGTTGAACAGGCGCTTGATATGGCGCTCGCAGAGGTTCTCGGTGATTTCGCGGCCTATCACGTCGGTGTGCTTTTCGAGGGCCGGCAGGAACTCTTCTGCGAGTTCGGCGGCAATCTTGTAGCTGACGTGGATGAGCTGGCGGAAGGACGGGTTGTAGAGCGGGTCCGCCTGGTTGTGGCGCATGGTGCGGGCATAGGTTTCGGCATCCCACTTCTCCACTTCTGCGGGGGTGGGAAGAGCCTTTACATCGACGTCGATGACGGTTGCATAGGGAACGGTGAGTTCGTCCATGCGGCCGAGGGCGTTCACGTAGATGCGCTTGGCAAGGTCGAGGGCCTTCGGGTCGGCGAGGGCGAGGCCTATGTTCTCCTCGAGCCAGGTGGTGCCGGCGGTCTTGATGTGGATGCCCTTGTCGTACTTTTGGATGAGACGGCCCATGATGGGATAGATGCTGAACTTGTCGGATCCGGAGTGGATGGAGAGCTTGAGGTTGTCGGGGAGAGAGTAAGCCTTCACCGCCTCGTCGATGACGAGCAGGTCCTGCTCGAATTCCTTCTCGAAGAGGGCAAGGTCGCCGCGGTAGTCCACGCCCTTGTTGAAGCGGCCGGTGAACTTGGGAGCGATGGTCTGGACGGGAATCTTCTCGGCGGCTATCTCCCTGAGGATGTAGCGGAGCTCATCGGGGGTCTGGGCCTCGTCCACCTCGTCCATGGAGACCTCGGTGACGAAGTTTCCCTCGCCCTTCTTCTCCGCGATGTGGCGGTAGATGCGGCCGGCTTCCCTGATGGCTGGGAGGAAACGCTCCTCCATGGTGCCGGAGTGGCCGATGTAGTCGGCGACGTCGATGGTGAAGAAGTCGGACGAGTCGATGAAGCGGTCCACGTTGGTGAGGTTGATGTGGTCTGCATCCACGAAATACTGTCCCTTGTAGTCCAGGGCCTTGACGGCGGCGTCGGCCTCGGCGCGGGTCTCTGCCGGCTCGGTGCCTACGATCTGGTGCTCGCGGTTGGATTTGTTCCATACCGGCACGAAGTGGATTCCGAATTTCTCTTCGGCCTCGATGAGGGCCTTGAGCTGGTTGATGCCTTCGTGGGCGAAACGGTCGCCCACTCCGAAGGAATATTTTCCGATTTTGATCATGGTATTGTGTTATTGGTTATTATGCGTTGTATGTACCTGCCACGGTGTCGCCGCCTTCGCCCGTCCAGTTGGTGTGGAAGAACTCTCCGCGGGGACGGTCCGTGCGCTCGTAGGTGTGCGCTCCGAAATAGTCGCGCTGGGCCTGCAGGAGGTTTGCGGGAAGACGCTCGCAGCGATAGCCGTCGTAATATTCGAGCGCCGCGCTCATGCAGGGTGCGGGAACGCCGTTGCGGACGGCCTCGGCAAGGACGTTCCGCCATCCGTCCTGCGCCTCGGCGAGCTTGCCGGTGAAATAGGGGTCGAGCAGGATGTTGGAAAGGGCCGGGTTCCTGTCGAAGGCTTCCTTTATCTTGCCCAGGAACACGCTGCGGATGATGCAGCCGCCCCTCCACATGAGGGCGATGCCGCCGTAGTTGAGGTTCCAGCCATATTCCGCGGCGGCCGCACGCATGAGGCTGTAGCCCTGCGCGTACGACACGACCTTGGCGGCGAAGAGAGCCTTCCGGAGGTCTTCGAGGAACGCCTTGCGGTCGCCGCCGAACCTCACGGGCTGCGGCCCGCGGAGAATGCGGCTCGCCTCCACCCTCTCTTCCTTCTGGGCGGAAAGGCTGCGGGCGAACACGCTCTCGCCTATGAGCGTGAGCGGAACGCCGGCGTCGAGGGCGGCGATGGCCGTCCATTTGCCCGTGCCCTTCTGCCCCGCCGTGTCGAGGATGCAGTCGAGCACGTACCGGCCGTCCTCGTCCTTCTTTGCGAGGATGTCGCGGGTAATCTCGATGAGATAGCTGTCGAGGTCGCCCCTGTTCCATTCGGCGAAGGTTTCGTGCATCTCGTCGTTGCTCATTCCGAGGATGTTCTTCATTATGGAATAGCACTCGCAGATGAGCTGGATGTCGCCGTACTCGATGCCGTTGTGGACCATCTTCACGAAATGGCCGGCTCCGCCTTCACCCACCCAGTCGCAGCAGGGGGTGCCGTCGGCCACCTTGGCGCAGATGCCCTGGAAGATGGGCTTCACATACGGCCACGCGGCAGGCGAGCCTCCGGGCATCATGCTGGGGCCGTGGAGCGCGCCTTCCTCTCCGCCTGACACGCCTGTGCCGACGTAAAGGAGGCCCTTGCTCTCGACATAGGCGGTGCGGCGGGTGGTGTCGGGGAAATGGGTGTTGCCGCCGTCGATGATGATGTCGCCCTTGTCCATCAGGGGCAGGAGCTTCTCGATGAAGCCGTCCACCGCCTGGCCGGCCTTGATCATGAGGAAGACCTTGCGGGGGGCCTTGAGGGAGGCCACGAAGTCCTCGAGGGAGGTGGCGCCGTAGATATTCTTGCCCTTGCCGCGCCCTTCCATGAATTTTTCCACCTTTTCTACGGTGCGGTTGTAAACGCTCACGCGGAAGCCTTTGCTTTCCATGTTGAGAACCAGGTTCTCGCCCATGACGGCGAGTCCGATGAGTCCGATGTCGCTCTTTTCCATATTGTTTAGTCTTTGAATCTGTCTTTGTGCGCCCAGAGCCCCAGGGCGGGGTTGGAGATGTAGTAGATTTCTTCTCCGTCTATGGTGTTCCACCCCTCCGCGAGGGATTCGGGATGATATTTTTCCAAGAGTTCCCCCAGATCGCCCCACTCGTAGCCCACGCTTTCGATTTCGGCGCGGGACATTTCCGCCCCGGGGGCGTAGATTATCCGGAAGCGGCCCTCGGAAGAGCCGTGGATGAGATGCGCCGACGCGCCCAGGTTCTCCCGCAGTTCGGCGTTGGCCTCGGTGGCCGCTAGAGTGTGGGGAGTTCCCCTGTAGCCGTAGCGGCGGATGAGGGCGTCGATGGCGGCATCCTCCCCGAACTCCTTCAGCGCGGGAGCCATGATGCAGAGCTCGGCCCCGTCGGAGAGCGCCATGCGGGTGCGGTAGACCGCCTTGTTGCCGAGCCAGGTGCTCTTGAATTCGGCCGGATCGAGCCAGACGAGGCACTTGCGTATGGGTTTTTCCACCATTATGAAGTTGGTCTCCAGCGAAAGAGCGGAGGCCCTCCGGAAACATTCGAAATCGTCTCCGACGAAAAGGCCCTTGGTGACCATCTCCCCGCCTTCCCTGGCGCGGACGGTGAGGATGTAGATTATCGGAAGGGATGCGGCGAAATGGGTGCGGGCGTACTCGAAAACGTCCCTCACGGGGCTCTCCGCCCTTCCCATGATGCGTTCGAGGCCGTAGCTGGCGCCGATGAAATGGCTCTTGTTTATGAAATCGCTGCCGCCCACCCCGACGAAGATGTTCTTGGTGTAATTGGCCATGCCTATCACTTCGTGAGGCACCACCTGGCCTATGGAGAAGATGGCGTCGAAGGACGGATCGAGCAGGAGGCGGTTCACCTGCGCCTGCATGCTGTAATGCAGCTTTCCTTCGGATACCTGCCCGATGTAGCTTGCGGGGACCTCCCCTATGGAAGCCACTCCGCTCCGCCAGTCGTGCACGCGGAACTTCTCTTCCGGGACCCCCGGGAACATGTCCGCTATCTGCTCCGCGGTCATGGGGCTGTGGGTGCCCAGCGCGGGGAGCACGTCCGTGAGGGCGTCGCCGTAATAGTCCTGAACCATGCCGGTTATGGGGCCGGCGAAAGAATTGAGGCGGGTGTAGTCGGGAGGGACGGCGAGCACGCGGGAGCGCCTGCCCATCTTGTCGAAAACGCCGAAAAGCGCCGCCTTCACCTCTTCGGGCGAAAGGACGTCGCTTTTCGAACCTCTTGCGTAGTACAGCATATCCTACCTCTTGACGCGGGCGTTGCCCTTCCAGATACTCCACACCTGCTCTTCGTCGGCGGGCTGGCCGTAGTCGGTGAGCATTGTGGTGGCGAGGGCTCCCGTGGCCCAGCCGAACCGGATCCACTTTTCGGGCTCCCAGCCCTTGAGGATGGCGTAGAGAAGGCCGCCCACGAAACCGTCGCCGCCGCCGATGCGGTCGAGAACGTGGATGGGACGGGGCTCCACCACCTGCCATTCGTCGCCGGCGAGCATGACTGCGCCCCAGCGGTGCTCGTTGGTGTTCACCACCTCCCTGAGAGTGGTGGCATACACCTGTGCATGGGGATATGCCGCCCGCACGTTGCCTATCATGCCCCTGAAGCCCTCTATCTTGGCCGCGATGTCCTTGCCGCCGGCTTCCGGCCCCTGTATGCCGAGGCAAAGCTGGAAGTCTTCCTCGTTGCCGATGAGGATGTCGGATATCGAGCAGATTTCGCCGAAGATGGCCCGGAGCTCCTCCTCCCTGCCTTCCCAGAAGGAGGCGCGGAAGTTAAGGTCGAAGCTGATGCGGGTGCCGTACTTTTTGGCGGCGCGGGCGATTTCAAGGCAGAATCTGCCGGTTTCGGGACTGAGGGCGGCAATCAGCCCGCTCAGATGCACTATCTGCACGCCTTCACTGCCGAATATGCGGTCGAGGTCGAAGTCATCCGCGTTCAGGGTGCGGCCCACTTCGCCTGCACGGTCGTTCCACACGCGGGGACCGCGGGAGCCATAGCCGCTGTCGGCTATGTTTATCTGGTGCCTGTAGCCCCAGGGACCGCCCTGCTCCACCTCCGGGCCCTCGAAATCCATGCCCCTCGAACGGAGGCTGGATTTGATGAATGCGGCGAAGGGGCTGCCTTTCACGAAGGTGGTGAGCACCTTTACCGGCATGCCGAGATACGAGGCCACGCTGGCCACGTTGGTTTCGGCGCTGGTCGCCTGCAGATGGAAAATGTCGCTTGACTGTACGGGCTGGCCCGATTCGGGGGCTATGCGGAGCCCCATGCTGGTGGGGACGAGCAGAGCATATCTGCAATCCTGCTTGAGAGTGATGTTCATAGTGCAAAAATAAGCATTTATTCTTAAAATGCAAACGTTTGCACTATTTTTGTCCGCCCTATTGCCGGTTTACGCTGAAACCCAAATCTTCCAGGGCCTGTTCCTCTTCCGGAGTCGCGCCGGAAAGACGCACCGTGAAGGCCGAAAACTCGCGGCGCACGGGATAGTCTCCGCGGAGTTTCTCGAAGAGTTCCGGATTGGCCCGCAGGCGGGCGTCGTCTTCCATCACGTCGTAGGTGTGGAGCACCGCCTCGGAAAGGACCTCCTGCCTGGTCTTGCCCGACGCATCCAGCTTGAAATCAAGACTTTGAGGCGGAGAGGGAACGGCTTCGGGACGCCAGTCGGCAAGGGGCAGGCCCAGGTGCCGCGAAACTGTCCGCACGCTGGCCGCCGTGCCGTTCGCCTTGCCGTCCGCACTGTAGCCCGCTATATGCGGAGTGGCTACGGCCACTTCTCCGAGCAGCTCCGGATCCGGCCGGGGCTCATTCTCCCATGTGTCGAGGACTCCCGCCCTGATCCTGCGCTCCCGCAGGGCGCGCTTGAAGGCCTCGCCTTCCACCACCGGGCCGCGTGAAGAATTGATGAGTATCTGCCCCGGGCGCAAGCGTGCCATCCTTTCGGAGTCGAACAGGTGCCGGGTGGGGTCGGGGCCTTCCGCGGAAAGGGGTACGTGGAGGGTGATGATATCTGCCTTTTCAATTATTTCATCCAGGCTCACGAAGGCACCCGGCCCCTCCTTCCGGGCCCTCGGCGGGTCGTTCAGCAGCACTTTCATTCCAAGGATGCGCGCCGCCCGGGCCACCTTGGACCCCACATTGCCTACCCCCACCACTCCGAGCGTAGTGTCTTCGAAATCAAGATGCAGACGCCCGGCCAGCGTGCACAACACGGAACAGATGTATTGCTCCACCGACCACGAATTGCACCCGGGAGCATTCTCCCAGGCAATTCCGTTCGCATCGCACCAGGCGGTGTCTATGTGGTCATAACCAATTGTCGCCGTGGCAATTACCTTTACTCTGGAGCCCTTCAGCAGAGCTTCGTTGCAAATGGTTCTGGTGCGGGTTATGAGGGCATCGGCGTCCGCTACGTCGGCAGCCGTAGTTTCCTTTCCGGGAAGATATACCACTTCGGCGTAGGGCTCGAGCACTCCCTTTATGAACGGTATCTTGCTGTCGCAGATTATCTTCATATGGTATTGGGAAAAAATACCTATTGTTTATTAACGAGGGAGAACCAGTCGGCGGCGGAGTGGACGTCGTACTTGCTCCAGACGGCGCTGAAACGGTAGCGGAGCGGCTCGCCGCTGCGGACCTTCCGCACGCACAGGGAGTGCCCGCACATCACGGCGGTCCTGTCGGCCCCGGGCATCACGACCGCAACGCCGATAAGGCCGTCTTCCGGCTCCACCGACTGGTCGGACGCATGCTCCCAGACGGCCACGCGGTCGGGGCCGGCGTATTCTTCGAGCAGGTCTTCCTCCCTGTGGCGGAAGATGCCCGCGGCAATGTCAAGTTCTTCCGTGGGACCGGAGAAGGTATAAGTGTCCTCCACCTCGCAGAAACGCCTGCCGGCGGTCACGGTGAACTTCTTGTCCAGCGAAATCCTGTACCCGCAGGCCTCCCATTCGGGATAATGAAGCACGAACACGGCCTTGCCGGGCTTGCTCTCCAGCATGTCGTAGGAACGGTAATTGGTTGCAGGATAACGAAGCGTGTCGGCTATGAGAGGAGACGAAGCTCCCGCCCCGAGGCTTACCGCCACCTTGTAGCAGTCCTTGCCGTTGCCGCGGTCATGGTGATACGCCACGTCGCTGCCCTGCGCGTAAAGGAGGTATCTCCCTTCCGCCACCAGGGTGTCGCAGTTCTTGGCCCAGAAGTCGAAGCCGGGAGAGGTGGGATTGCCCTCAAGGGCCTTTCCGTAAACGCGGAAGCAGTACAGGTCGTTCTCGAAGACGAAATCGTCCATCCTTTCGGGAACATAGCGGGCATTAACCTGCTGCACGGGGCTGCATGCGGCGGCGAGCAGCATCGGAATGATCAAAAGGCAAAGCTTTTTCATGTCAGCGGAGTTCTTCGGTCTTGCACCAGTCCATGTCGTTGTAGTCGTCGTTCTCGCCGCACATGCCCCAGATGAAGGTGTAGTTGTGGGTGGCGCAGGCGGAGTGGATGCTCCACTGCGGGGAGATGACCGCCTGCTCGTTCCGCATCCAGATGTGGCGGGTTTCCTGAGGCTCGCCCATGAAATGGCAGACTGCGGCGTCCTGAGGCAGTTCAAAATAGAAGTACACCTCCATGCGGCGGTCGTGGGTATGGGCAGGCATGGTGTTCCAGGTGCTGCCCGGAGCGAGCTCGGTCATGCCCATCTGCAGCTGGCAGCAGGGCACCACCTCCTTGACCAGCAGGCGGTTGATGGTGCGCTCGTTGCTCTCTTCGAGGGAACCCATGTGCATCACGACGGCGTCTTTCCTGGTGACATGCTTCACCGCGGTGTCGCGGTGGGCCGGGGCCGAGTTGAAGTAGAAGCGGGCCGGATGCTCCGGATCCACGCTCCGGAAGGAGACGTGACGGTTGCCGCGCCCTACGTAAAGGGCTTCCTTGAAGGGAATCTCATATTCTTCGTCCCCTACTTTCACGACGCCGGTGCCGCCCACGTTGATGATGCCGAGTTCCCTGCGCATGGTGAAAAAGTCGGCCCTGAGGATGTCGGGGGCCTCGAGCAGGAGCTCCTCCCCTACGGGGACCGCTCCGCCGGCTATTATGCGGTCGTACATCGAGTAGACCATGTTGATTTCGCCGGGCACCATCACGTTTTCCACGAGGAACTGCTCGCGGAGACGCGCGGTGTCATAATTCTTTGCGTCGTCGGGATGCGACGCATAACGTACCTGACACTTGGTTTTCATGATTTCGTATGATTATCTGTTTTCTTTTCCTGCAGAGGATTCCCTCGCCACGAGATCCACCCCAACCACTATGTGTTCGCCCATGGTTTCGCCGCTGAGGAGGCGCAGCATGGCGCCGGCGGCCTGGCGGCCTATCTCGGCGGAGTGCTGGTCGACCGAGCTCAGGGAAGGGGTGATGAGCGAGGTGAAACTTTCGTTGGCGGTGCCCACTATCGCAAAGTCCTGCGGCACGCGAAGGGACCTGGCCTTTGCACATTCCAGAGCTCCCAGGGCCGAGAAGTCGCCCGACGAATAGATGGCGTCGCAGCCCCTGTCGATGGCCAGTCCGGCGTTCCTGCAACCGGTTTCGCGGACTATGGTTTCGGGAAAGACCAGATTCGGGTCGACCCCGATGCCGGCCTCCCTCAGGGCGGCCTCGTAGCCCTTGTACCTGTTTATGAACGACTGGCAGCTCTCGTAGCCGGTCAGCGCGCCGATTTTCCGGTAGCCCTTTTCGAGCAGATGCCTCACCGCGCAGTACGCCCCGTGGAAGTCGTCGTTCACGACGCGCGAGCCCGGAAGGTCGTCGAACACGCGGTCGAACTGCACCAGCTTGATTCTGCCCCCTTCGAGCGACTCCATGATGTCTTCGCCGGAGACGGTCTGCGCGGAGTGCGAAATCATGATGCCCGCCACGCGGCTGGACCTGAGGGTCTTGAGGGCCCGCCTTTCATTTTCGGCGTCTTCGTAGGTCTGGCAGATGACCACCGAATAACCGGCTTCCACAAGCACGGACTCCGCCTTGCTGATGATGCCGCTGAAGAACTCCCGGTTGATGCGCGGGACCACGATGCCTACGGTGTTGGTGACGCCCTTCCTGAAGTTGGAGGCGACCACGTTGCGCTCGTACCCGAGTTCCTCGGCCTTGGCCCTCACGGCTTCGCGGGTGCTTTCCTTGATTTTGCTGCTGCCGGAGAGCGCCCTTGAAACGGTTGACGGGGTTATGCCGAGAGCTTCGGCTATGTCGACGATGGTAGCTTTGTTCATCACGGACAAATATAACAATTTTCTGCAAACGTTTGCATCTTTTCGTGAAACTTTGTATTTTTACACCGAAATGAAAAGATTCCTCATTCTCCTGCCGGCACTGACGCTTCTCTTCTGCAGCTGCAGCGCCACGAACGCGAACATCAAAGACTTCGGAGCCGTCGGCGACGGCGTCACGCTCAACACCGACGCCTTCGCGAAGGCCGTCGACGCCGTTTCCTCCGGGGGCGGCGGCATCCTCGAAGTGCCCGCAGGCATATGGCTCACCGGGCCCATCACCCTCAAAAGCGGGGTGAACCTGCATCTGGCCAGGAACGCCGTGGTGGTGTTCTCTCCGGACCTCAGCCTCTACCCCGTCGTGGACAGCAACTTCGAGGGGCTCGACATGAGGCGCTGCCTCGCCCCCATAAATGCCGACGGGGCGAGGGACATCTCCATTACCGGAGAAGGCGTCTTCGACGGAAGCGGCGGGGAATGGCGCGCCCTCAAGAAGAGCAAGGCGCCCTCGGCCGTGTGGAAAGACAGGGTGGCCTCCGGGGGCGTGCTCAGCGAAGACGGCAAGACCTGGTTTCCCGACGAAGGATTCGCCAGGGCGCAGGCCACGGCGGGCAACTTCAACAGCCCCGACCCCTCGCTCGACGAGCAGGAGATCAAGCGCTTCCTCAGGCCCGAGCTGGTGCTTCTCAAGAACTGCGAAAACGTGCTTCTGGAAGGTTGCACCTTCGAGAACTCCCCAGCCTGGAACATCCATCTGCTATGGAGCAGAAACATTGAAATAAAAGGCATTACGGTGCGCAATCCCTCCTGGAGCCAGAACGGCGACGGCATCGACATCGACGCGTGCGAAGACGTGCGCCTGCACGACAGCAGCTTCGACGTCGGCGACGACGCCATCTGCATAAAGTCCGGGAAAGACGAGGACGGCCGCAGGCATGCGCGCGCATGCACGAACCTTCTCATTGAAAACTGCACCGTCTACGCCGGCCACGGCGGATTCGTGGTCGGGAGCGAGATGAGCGGAGGGGTGAGCGGCGTCACGGTGCGCGGCTGCACCTTCATCGGCACCGACGTGGGCCTGCGGTTCAAGAGCACCCGCGGCCGCGGCGGAGTCGTGAAGGACATAGTCATCGAAGACATCTTCATGAAGGACATCATCAACGAGGCTGTCACCTTCGACCTCTTCTACGGCGGCAAGTCCACCTCCGACGGCTACATCACCGACGACACGCCCGCGGAGGCGGATGAAACCACGCCCGAATTCCGCGACATACACATCAGGAACGTCCTCTGCAGCGGGGCCGGACGGGCCGTGTACATCAACGGACTTCCCGAAATGCCCGTGCGGAACGTCAGCATGAAAGACTGCAGCTTCGTGAACGTGGGTTCTGGGATGCAGACCAACTATACCGAAAACCTCGTGACGGAAAACGTAACCATATTTCTGAAATGAAAAAGACGACACTGCTCTGCGGCCTCCTCCTCATCGGCCTCGCCGCAACGGGGAAAGACTACGACATAGTGGTGGCGAAAGACGGCAGCGGCGATTTCACCACCGTGCAGGAAGCCATAAACGCCTGTCCCGACTACTCCCACGACCATATCACCACCATTCTCGTCAAGGAGGGCGTCTACCGCGAAAGGGTGATCATCCCACACAACAAATTCCGCCTGCACATAAGCGGCGAGGGTGCCGCAAAGAGCGTCATCACCTACGACAGCCACGCCACCGCCACATGGCCTCTCACGGGCACCGGAGTGGGCACCAGCGGCAGCGCCACCCTCTATGTCCATTCGAGCTACGTCACCTTCGAAGACCTTGGCTTCGAGAATTCCGCAGGGGAAGGAAAGGAGATAGGACAGGCCGTGGCGGTGTTCACCGACGGCGACTTCCTGTTCTTCAACCGCTGCCGCTTCATCGGCAACCAGGACACGCTCTACACCTACGGCTACTGGGGAAAAGACCGCGGCCAGAAGCGCAACTACTTCAAGGACTGCTACATAGAGGGCACAACCGACTTTATTTTCGGAGCATCCCGCTGTTATTTCGAGAACTGCACCATCCACTCCAAGAAAGACAGCTACGTGACCGCAGCCTCCACCCCCAAGGGGCAGCCTTACGGCTATGTTTTCGTGGGATGCAGGCTCACTGCCGACGAAGGTGTCACGAAGTGCTACCTGGGCCGTCCCTGGCGCTCGTGGGCCAGGACCGTGTTCATCAGATGCGAACTCGGCAGCCACATCCTTCCCGAGGGCTGGCACGACTGGGAGAAACCCGGCAAGCCCGACACCAAAAAGAACTCTTATTACGCTGAATACCAGAACTATGGCCCCGGCGCTTACAGCAGGAAGGAGCGCGTTAAATGGAGCCGTCAGCTCACTGCCCGGCAGGCCGCGAAATACGACTTCGCCACCGTGATGTACGAAGAGGAAGACGGCATAGTCTGGAATCCTTACGACAACCGCTAGGGTTTCCCTGCGCGGTCAGCGCTGCAGCAGATGCTCCGCGAGGGCGGGGATGCGCACCCGGACGGAGTCGCACACGATGACACAGTTGCGGCGGGCTCCGATTTCGCGGGAGTGCGTGTCGTCGTGCTTTCCTTCGGGAAGGGCCTCGCACTCACCGGGTTCCACCCACAGGAAATAGGGCTTGGACGCCGCGTCGCCCGCGGCCCTGATCCAGTCATTCGTGGCCGAAGTCATGTCGATGAGCACGGTGGAGGTCTCTTCCGCCACCGATTTCATGGCGGCGGGATAGTCGCCGTGCACCTTGTCGTCGAACACGCCTCCGCTGAATTTCCGGCGGGCCACCGGGGTGAGCAGCACCGGAGTTCCGCCGAGTTCGCGGGTTTCCCGGATGTAGGTGCGCAGGTTCCCGCGGTATGCTCCCCACGGGTCGGCATAGCGCACGGGATCGCTCTCCTTCTGGTCGTTGTGGCCGAACTGGATGAACACGTAATCGCCCGGGACGATGCAGGTCTTCACCTGCTCCCAGCGGCCGTCCGTGATGAAACTCTTGGTGCTGCGGCCGTTCTTGGCGTAGTTGTACACCACGATTCCGGAATCGAAATACTCGCCGAAATACATGCCCCAGCCCCTCTCGGGATTACCCTTGAGAGTGTCCTTGGGAGCCATCGTGGAATCGCCTATGAGGTGTATGGCGGTCCTGCCGGGACGAAGCTCCGCGCGGCCCGCAGGATCGTACCTGAGGCACCATTCCAGATACTCCGGATAGATGCGGCCGGAACCGGTGTTGTACCATCCGTATCCGTTGCGGCGCTCGGGCTCTATCTCGGAGAGGCTGCGCCGCATGATGCCGTCGCGCCCGCAGAAGAACGGCCGGCATTCTTCAAGGTCATAGAAACGGGCCCAGAGAGGGGGCGTGTCGGGATGCGGCACCAGGAAGGTGTCGCCCCCTTCGTGCACGCATTTGTATCCGACTATCTTGTTGGCCTCGAACCACGCCATGGCGCCGTGCACGGCCTCTTTCACCCTTTCTGAAGGAGAGTCCAGGCTCATGAGTATCTCCACCAGCTGGGCACTTTCGGCAGAGCAGAACGAGGCGAGCTCATAAGTCCGCGCCGGAGCGGGCAGAAGGGTGTATTCGTCGTGCTGCTGGCACCATACCGCGGGCCTTCCGTCAACTTTTATCTGACAGTCCAGAACACATTCCACACCCTTGTCAAAGGCCTTTCCGGCCTTGCGGCGCACTCTTCCGGGAACCAGCCCGCGGCTGTCGAACGGAGCCTCCCTGCGCGAGACGTCGCGGAGGAGTTCCAGGACGTTGCCCATGGCCCCGTCGTTGAATGTGATATGCGAGGCATAACCTTCCTTGCGTTCCGGCCAGAACTGGGGCCAGCCCCCGCCGGGATACTGCCCTTCCAGAAGGAACCCGAGCCCCTTCCTGAAGGCGTCACGGCAAGCTTTGTCCCCGCTTGCCGCATAGAGCCTGGCAAGGTAGCGGAGCTGCGTGGTGGTGGCGCCGTTGTCGATGGTGGAATCGTCCCTGCGCCCCTTGTCGGAAAGGACCGCCGCACGCTCAGCCTCCCCCATCGGGGCGGCCATGTCGACGTTCTTGGGCCAGCCTCCGGTATTCCGCTGCCACAGCAGCACCTGTTCCCCTATGCGGGCGGCCTCGGGGGTGGTGAAAAATTCCATGTCGGTGCGCTTCATGGGATCGGAACCGGCCGCATATGCAGCCGGCGCCCACATCAGCGGCAGAAGTATCAGCAATATTTTTTTCATAATTTTATGCAAACGTTTGCAAAACTACAAAAAAATATTTATTTTTGACCGCTATTAATGGCTTAATCACATAAACACGAGATGAAAAAACTTTCCGCCGCGATCCTTTCCGTCCTCATGCTGGCCCTCGCCGGCTGCGGGGAGGAACCCGCCGTACCGGAAGAAACAGCACCTTCAGTGCCCACCGGCGTCATGGTGCACGATTCCACCGAGACCTCCCTCAGGTTCCAGTGGGACGCCATGGAAGGAGCGGAAAAATACGACTGGAAGCTCAGCCTCGCCGGCACCGAGCTGCAGAGCGGCACCGTCAGCGTGCGCAACGTCACGGTGAGCGGCCTTTCCCAGGGGGTCACCTACAGCTTCGCGGTGCGTTCCGTGAAGGGCGGCCTCACATCCGGATACTGCTCCCCCGTGGAAGGCAGGACGGTCGCGGAGAAAACGACTCCCCCCGGCCCCGTCGATCCGGTGGACCCGCTCTCCGGTGACGTCTACGCCAGGTTCCTCATCCCCGAAGCCGAGGAAGACGGCATCCCCCGCGCCTTTCCGGGCGCCGAAGGCGGCGGAATGTACACCACCGGGGGCCGCGGCGGCATCGTCTACCATGTGACCTCCCTCGCCGACGACGGCAGCAAAGGCACCCTCCGCTACGGCCTGCGCATGAAACGCAGCGACGCCTCCTACACCGAACCCCCTCTCACCATAGTATTCGACGTGGCCGGCCGGATCGAACTCAAGTCCACCCTGGAAATCCACTACGGCAACCTCACCATTGCCGGCCAGACCGCACCGGGCGCGGGCATCTGCATCTCCGGCTACAGCACCGTCATCAAGCCCGACGCCGACAACATCATCATCCGCTTCATGCGTTTCAGGATGGGCGACGAAAACAAGATCGAGGACGACTCCATCTGGGGCCGCTATGCCGGCAACATCATTCTCGACCACTGCTCCATGAGCTGGAGCACCGACGAATGCTCCTCGTTCTACGCCAACTACAACTTTACCATGCAGTGGTGCCTCCTCACCGAAAGCCTGTGCAACTCCGTCCACGGAAAGGGGGCTCACGGCTACGGCGGCATCTGGGGCGGCAAGGACGCGTCCTTCCACCACAACATGCTCTCCGGCCACAAGAACCGCACGCCGCGCTTCGACCACCAGTACCTCTACGACGGCAACGGCAAGTCCACCGACACCTTCAGGGGCAACGTGGACTACCGCAACTGCGTCAATTACAACTGGGGGGCGGGCAACGGCTGCTACGGAGGCGAAGGCGGCCGCTTCAACATGGTGGGCAACTACTACAAGCCCGGTCCCGCCTCAAGCGACAGGCCCTATTTCATCGAGGCCGACGGCGGCTACACCACCGGCGGCAAGACCTACGCCTACGACTGGGCGTACCTTTATCTTTCGGACAACTTCAACACCGCGCACCCCGAAGGGAGCGACAAGTATCCCGACGGAGTGTACTGGAAGAAAGCCTACGCCGACTATTCCCTCAGCTACGAGGGCCACGTGCTCTCCGCTCCCCTTCCCGTCAGCGGCAGGAACGGGGCGGCAGCCTACACCACCACCCACAGCGCGCAGGACGCCTTCACCCTGGTGTGCGCCTACGCAGGCGCGTCACTCTGCAGGGACAGGGTGGACGAGAGGGCGGCGAAGGACGCCGTGAGCGGAACCGTCACCTTCAACGACGGCGGCAACGGCAGCACGGGCGGCATCATCGACACCCAGAGCGCCGTGGGCGGCTGGCCCTCCTACACGGCCGACGAAGGACAGCTCGCGCTTGCAGCCGACACCGACAAGGACGGCATTCCCGACTACTACGAGGCGCTTTTCGGCCTGAACGGAGAAGACGCCTCGGACGCCTCCGCGGTGAGCCTCGACGTGAACGGCCGCTACACCAACCTCGAAATGTATCTCCACTGGCTGGTAAAGGACATCGTGGCGGAGCAGAACAAGAACGGAACCTATACAAAACTATAATATCAACCAAAAACCAATCCCTATGAGTAAAATCACCATCAAACTGGCATTCCTCCTCCTGGGGCTCCTCGGCGCATTCACGCTGCAGGCCCAGACGGTGAGGGGTGTAGTCAGGGACGGCACCGGCGAGCCTGTAGTGGGCGCCTTCGTACTTGTCGAAGGCACCACCATCGGCACGACCACCGGGCTGGACGGCGATTATTCGATCGACGTTCCGAACCCCGAAAGCGCCGTCCTCCAATTCTCATTGATCGGTATGCAGACGGTTTCCATCCCCGTTTCCGGACGCGCCATAGTCAATGCGGTATTGGAAGAAGAATCCACAATGCTGGACGAAACGGTAGTGGTAGGTTACGCCACGGTCAAGCGGCGCGACCTCCTCGGCTCGGTTTCCAGCGTCAACTCCGACAAACTGGTAGAGCAGCCGGTCACGACAGTGAGCCAGGCGCTTGCCGGAAAGATGGCGGGCGTATCGGTGATCACCACCGAAGGCGACCCCGACGCCGACATCAAAGTGCGCGTGCGCGGGGGCGGCTCCATCACCCAGGACAGCAGCCCGCTCTACATCGTGGACGGTTTCCCGGTAGAGAGCATCAACGACATCTCGTCCTCTGAAATCCAGAGCATCGACGTCCTCAAGGATGCGTTCTCAACTGCAATCTATGGTTCGCGCGGCGCGAACGGCGTCGTCATCGTCACCACCAAGAGCGCCTCTCGCGGATCCAAGACTTCCGTGAGCTTCAACTCCTACTACGGGCTCAAGAAGATGGCCAACCGCGGTGCGATAGTGCCCATGAACTCCGAGAACTTCACCAAGTTCCAGTATGAGCTCGGCGCCCTCCGCGACAATCTCGACGACGTATACAACAGCTACTTCGGCACCTTCGACGACATCGACCAGTTCATCGGCCTGCCCACCAACGACTACATCGGAGCCGTTTTCGGAAATCTCGGACAGACCAAGAGCGCCGACGTCTCGGTGAGCGGCAGGGGCGACAACTACAGCTGGACCCTCGGCTACGCCCACATCGACGAAGACGCCATCATGCGCGGTTCCAACTACGCGCGCAACAACCTGAACTTCAAGACCCAGTTCAAGCCCGGAAAGACCACCACCTTCGACGTGAGCATACGCTACGCCAAGACTGACGTCCGCGGCGCCGGGGCCAACTCCCTCAACGACCAGTCCGGCACCAACTCCGGCAACGGCCGTCTCAAGCACGCGGTCATCTACCAGCCCATCCCCGTCACTTCCAACATCGCCGGCACCGACGACGAGGAAGACTACGGCGACGCCGTGAACCCCCTCACCGCCGTGAGGGACAACGATTCCCGCAAGCTCCGCGAAACCTGGAACGCCAACGCGGCATTCACCTGGGAGCCGGTCGAGAAGCTCAGGCTCAAGACCGAAGGCGGCATGGAGACCTACGGCCAGGTGACCGACAGGTACTATGGCATGAGCACCTATCTGGTGTACAACTTCGGCGGCAACGGCCCGATTGCAAAGTACCAGAACGACCTCCGCACCCGCTATCGCAACACCAATACGGTGTCCTACGACTTCAGCAGCCTCTTTGCCGGCGACGACCATCACCTCGACGCGATGCTCGGCGAGGAGCTCACCCTCACCCGCAGCAACCAGGTCCGCATGCAGAGCAACGACCTTCCCACCTTCTACGATGCCGAGATGGCCTGGAACTTCATCAGTTCCGGCTCCCCCACCTCGGTCGTCAACTACTACTATCCCGACGACAACCTGCTTTCGTTCTTCGGCCGCGTGAACTACGACTACAAGCACCGCTACTCGCTCGGTGCAACGCTCCGCGCCGACGGCTCCAGCAAGTTCGCCAAGGGCAAGCAGTGGGGCATCTTCCCGTCCGCGGCCGTTTCTTGGACCCTCTCCAACGAGCCCTTCATGGAAGAGGCCGACTGGATCGACCAGCTCAAGCTCCGCTACAGCTTCGGCACGGCCGGCAACAACAACATCCCCACCGGACAGATCGTAAAGGTGTATTCCCCCACCGCGGTTTCCGAAATCGCGGCATCCATCTCCAGCGGTTCCACCTACCTTACCGCCGGCAGCGTGATGAACAACCCCGAACTCACCTGGGAAACCACCTACACGCATAACGTGGGCCTGGACTTCAGTTTCTTCAAGAGCAAGCTCTCGGGTTCAGTTGAAGTTTACCAGAACGACATCAAGAACCTGCTCATCAACTTCCCGATCAGCGGCGTGGGCTATGCGTCCCAGTACCAGAACATAGGTTCCACCCGCAACCGCGGCGTCGAGCTCACCCTCAACATGCCCGTCGTCAGCCGGAAGGACTTCTCCCTCAACCTGAATGGCAACATTGCCTACAACAAGAACACCGTCACCTCCCTCGGCGGCCTCGAGTCCATCACCAGCGACAGCGGATGGGCTTCCACCGAAATCGCGGCCGACTATCTCGTACAGGTCGGGCAGCCCCTCGGCAATATGAACGGTTATCTCTTCGACGGGTACTACACCACGAACGACATGACCTGGAACGGCAGCAGGTGGCAGCTCAACGACGGAGTAGTCGACTGCAGCGCCCTCATCGGCAACACTTACATGCGCCCCGGCGCCCCGAAGTACAAGGACCTTGACGGCGACGGCCTTCCCGACAAGACCATCATCGGCAACGCCAGTCCCGACTTCACCGGCGGCTTCGGCCTCAGCGGCTATCTGTACGGCTTCGACTTCAGCGCCAACTTCAACTTCATGATAGGCAACGACGTCTACAACGCCAACAAGATAGAATTCAACCACTCCCGCAAGTTCACCACCCTCCGCAACCTCACCGAAATGATGGACGTGGACAAGCGCTGGACCAACATCGACTGGGCCACCGGCGAGCTGGTCAACGACGCCGACAGGCTCAACAGCATGAATGCCGGAAAGACCATGTACGCTCCCTTCACCCAGAACGCCATCTTCAGCGACTGGGCGGTGGAAGACGGTTCTTTCCTCCGTCTGCAGAGCGCGACGATCGGCTACACCCTCCCCGAAAAGCTTACCAAGAAGGCATGCATCAACAGGCTCCGCCTCTATGTCACCGGAACCAACCTGCTGCTTCTCACGAAGTATTCGGGCTACGACCCCGAGGTCGACACCAGGCGTGACACCCCGCTTACTCCCGGCGTAGACTACTCAGCCTATCCCAAGAGCATCGGAGTGGTGTTCGGCGTGAACATCGATTTCGGTTTCAACGGCAAAGACAAAAAGTAAGGAGGACAAGAAATGAAAAAGTTATTCTACAGCATAATGGCAGTGGCTGCGGCATCCCTCATGACGCTTTCCTGCAACAGCATCCTGGAAACCGAGTCCCCCTCTTCGTTCGACGACAAGACCGTGTACTCCAACTACACGCTTGCGGAAGAGACCATATTCGCAATCCATCAGAAATTCAGCGAGCAGAACAGCTACCGCGGCCGTTTCCTTCCGTGGTACGGTTTCAACACCGACACCGAATGGTATCTGGCCTCAAAGCCCGGCGACGCCAAGACGCAGCTCGTGGCCTACGACACCCAGACCAACGACAGCCAGATGAACGCCACCAAGAATCCCTATTCCGACATGTACAGCGCAATCGAGGTGGCCAACCTCACGATAGCCGGCCTGGGCGAATACGGAAACGTGGAGAACGATCCCGACATGGCCTTCCTGCTCGCGGAGGCAAAGACGCTCCGCGCCATGCTTTACTACGACCTCATCAAGGCATGGGGAGACGTTCCGGCCCGCTTCGAGCCCATCACCTCCTCCACTCTCTATGAGCCCAAATCCAGCAGGGACGTCATATTCGAGCGGATTCTCTCGGACCTCGAGGAAGCCATTCCGGCACTTCCCTGGCCCGGACAGGGAGTCGCGGCCAGCACCGACCGCGTGAACCGCATCTTCGCCGAAGGCCTCTATGCACGCATCGCCCTCGCGGCCTCGGGATACGCCCTCAGGCCCGCTGACGGCGCGGTAGGCACCGGCGACCTCGGTTCCGTGAGGCTTTCCTCCGACGGCAACCTGTCCAAGGATGTCCTCTATCCCAAGGCCCTCTCCTACCTGCAGGATGCCATCGCCTCGGGAAAGGCCTCTCTGTACTCCTCGTACGAGCAGCTCTGGCGCGACTTCAACAACATGGAGAACATGAAGGCCGGCGGGGAAGTCCTCTTCAGCATCCCCTTCGGACCCGCCACCAACGACCTCTCCGGCAACCGCCGCGGCCGCTGGAACTACACCTTCGCCATCCGCGCGGACTACTCTCCCATAAACGGAAAGGGCGGCACCGCCGGTCCCACTCCCAACCTCTGGTTCAAGTTCGATCCGCAGGACTCCCGCAGGGACATCACCTGCGCCAACTTCAGCTGGGACAAGAACGGCAGCCCTGCTCCTTCGGGCATAACTTCCTGGTACTTCGGCAAATACCGCTTCGACTGGATGACCGTTCTCCCCTATAACGGAGGTAACGACGACGGCATCAAGCCCATCGTGATGCGCTACTCCGACATACTTCTCATGGCGGCCGAAATCGAGAACGAACTCAACGGCCCCACCTCCACTGCCAAGAATTACCTCAAGCAGGTGCGCGAGCGCGCCTTCGCCTCCAACCCCGACATGGCCGACGCTTATGTTGACGCCCTGTCCGGCAAGGAAGAATTCTTCAACGCGATCGTGGACGAGCGCGCCCTCGAATTCTGCGGCGAGTTCCTCCGCAAGGGCGACCTCATCCGCTGGAACATGCTCGGCAGCAAGATGAAAGAAGCGCAGGCCGACCTCACCGCCCTCTCCACTCTATCCGGCGACTATTCCGAGCTTTCCGGAAATATCTGGTGGAAAGAGAACGACGACGCCTCCGGCATCATCGTCTGGGGGCTCGGCAAGGGAGAAACCTCCGCTCCCGAAGGTTCGGACTGGATCATGGAAAGCCAGTACGTCGACAAGGCCAGCACCTGGACCAAGGACGACAAGATAGGCTGTCTGTTCTTCAACGATCCCGACACCCGCCAGTTCTGGCCCATCTTCGATTACCTGGTTACCAACAGCCAGGGCACTCTGGTCAATGACTATGGCTACGTGAACAACTAAAAAGCGACAAGTCATGAAAAAATTCTTCAAATACATAGCATTCGCCCTCGTCGCAGCCGCCTCGCTCACAGGCTGTGAAAACACCTTCGAGGAAGTTACGGCGGTGGACCTCAACCGTTGTCTGCAGCCCATGAACCTCTCTGCAAGGGTGGTGAACGGCGACCAGGTCACCTTCAACTGGGACGTGACCAAGGACGTAGCCACGTATCTTCTCGAGGTCTATACCGACGAGGCCATGTCCGCCCTCTTCATGAGCAAGGAACTCTCCGCCGGCGACGTACCTGTCACCGTCAAGCTCGACGCCGACGCCACCTATTACTACAGGGTTCAGGGCAGGAATCCCGAAAGCGGCCTGTCCGACTCCAAGTGGGCGGTCTACGAAAAGTCCATCAAGACCTACGCCGTGAGGGACAACCTGTACCTCAAGGTAGCTGAGAAGTCAGCCACCAGCGTATCCCTTTCATGGACCACCGAAGTCTCTGACTATCAGGACGTCGACCGCATCGAATACAACATCTCCGGCAGCGAATCCGGCGCCGGCACCCACGAGCTGAGCGCAGACGAAAAGCTTGCCGCCACAGCCACCGTGGACGGCCTGCAGCCCTCCAGGGAGTATGTGTTCGTGCTCTACTTCAAGAGCGCGGCGCGCGGCGAAGTCACCGTCTACACGGGCGCCGACATCACCGGCTTCACCCAGGTGTCGAGCATGGACGAGCTGCGCAACGCCATCAAGACCGCGGGCGCACAGGTTTACCTTCTCCAGGAAGGTTCGCCCTACACCCAGGCCGATGGCGAAACCCTCGAAATCCCGGGAGCCCTCACCATCGTGGGACAGGAGACCGGCGACGGCAACAAGCCCGTCATCCAGGGCGAATTCCACATCACCGGAACCGCCAGCGGCAGCATCAAGTTCGAGAGCGTGGCCCTCGACGGAGTCGACACCAAGTACGGCTTCGCCATCCAGCTCAAGAACGGCGGCGGCATCAAGGACGACGTCATCCTCGACGAGATCAGCTTCACCAACTGCGAAATCTACGGCTACAGCAAGGGCCTCATCTACGAATGGGGACAGCCCATGAACGTAGGCAGGCTCAAATGGGAAAGCTGTTACATCCATGACATCAACGCCGACGGCACCGGCGGCGGCGACGTCATCGACTTCCGCGGCACCGCCGACGCTCCCATGTCCACCCTCGGCGAAGTCGACATCATCGACAACACCATCGCACAGGGCGGCCGCACCTTCCTGCGCATCGACTTCCCCAAGAGCCTCGGCACGGTCAGGTTCGACAACAACACCATCTGGAACATCTGCGTCAGCGACAACACGAACAACGCGGGCATCATCGGCATCCAGACCGCTCCCGCGGAGATGAGCTTCAAGAGCAACCTCATCCTCGCAATGGGCGAGAAGGCCAAGCTCGGCGGTGACAACACCGCGACCGGCGGCTTCGACGGCTACAAGTACTGGCACGGCTTCACCAGCTCCAACAACTGGTACTTCGACGTCACCTCCACCTTCTTCAACAACGTGTTCACCGAGTCGGGATTCTCCGCAGTGGCGGCAGATCCCACCCAGAACGCGGCGGGCGGCCTGTTCAACCTCACCGACAACTCGCTCTCCGCCCTCAAGGTGGGCGCATCCAAGTGGTGGACTCCCTATGTCGAGGAGCCCGAAGACCTCACCCTCGGCACCGTGACGGGCAACCACACCTGGAATTTCGGCAACGCCAAGTACTTCTCCGGAACCGTCAAGAAGGAGATGGTCCGCGACCTCCTGTACATGAACGCCTCCGGCGACAACCCGATCGTCGTGGAGAACAAGATGCTCAACTTCACCGCCCCCACCGTCACCAACAAGAAGGGCGTTCCCGGAGCCGGCTATCTCGCATTCAAGGTCGCGGAACCCGGATCGGTGGTGCTCAAGGTCGAAGATCCCGCCTCCGAAGCCAACCACGTCACGGTCGGAACGGGGCCCGTCGACGGCAGCTCCGTAACCGTGAAGGGCGGCGCGATGGCCATCGCAGGCTCGGCCACTCCCACCAAGATCGTCATCAGCGACATCACCGAGGAGTGCATGGTCTACGTTTACGTATCCGGCGCGGCGAGCCTCAGCGAACTGGCCTGGAGCACCGACGTGAGCCCGGTCAACACCGCACTCCCCGCCCCCGATCCCACCGCCAGCCCCGCGAGCGTGACCGCCGGTGACGCCACCGACATCGTCATCTCCTGGGAGAGCGTTCCCAACGCCGCCAGCTACTCGGTAGTCTTCAGCGGCAAGACCTACGCCACCGAGGACGGTGCTACCAGCTACACCATCGGTTCCACCACGGTGGGCATGCTCGACGCCGGCAGCTACACCGCCAAGGTGTACGCCAATCCCGGTGCCGACGACATCTACAACACCGAATCAGCCGCAGGCGTGGCCGCCTTCGCAGTGCTGCCCAAGGCCGAATCGGGAGGTGAAGGCGGAACCGTCGTGAAGAACATCGACCAGCTCAACGCAGCCCTCGTGGCCGGCAAGGACGACATCATCCTCGCCGCCAACGGCGACTTCGACTTCTCGAACGCCGACACCAAGACCATCACTCCCACCGCTTCCGTGAAGATCAGCGGAGAGAAGGGCGCCACGGTCAAGGGCCTCGCATTCTCGCTCACCAGCGACTCTCCCGAATTCGCCCTCGAAGGCATCACCTTCCAGGCAGGAGATCAGGGAGTATTCCTGAACTTCGACGCGGCCGGCGCGGTCATGAACAGCCTTACCCTCACCGACGTCACCCTCGACGGCTTCACCAAGAGCGTCATCTACGGCAACAGCGACGGCAACAACGTCGATGAAGTCATCTTCAAGGGTCTCACCGTCGTCAACCACGGCACCGGACAGGGCATGTTCGACTTCCGCAAAGGCACCTACAGCACCCTCCGCATCATCGAGAGCACACTCACTGGCGGCCGCGACTTCCTCAGGATGGACGCCGGCGTGGGCAACGGCATCGTGGACGTGTCGCAGAACACCCTGTACAACCTGAATCCGTCTGCCAACAGCAATGGTATCTTCTACGTAAGGAGCACATCCACAACTACTTACACAGTCAAGAACAACCTCATCCACACCGTGGCGGGCGTACTTGCCAAGGACATGGCCGCCGTGCTGGTTCCCAGCATGTCGGGCAACTTCTACTATGCCCTCGGCGACAAGGCGTTCGGCAAGATTGACGAGGCTACCGCCACTGCCGGCGGCGGCGTGGTGCTCACCACCGATCCCGTCAAGAACGCCGAAGGCGGCGACTTCACCCTGGTCAGCGGCCTTGCCATGAGCAGCAAGGTGGGCGACCCGCGCTGGAATCCTTCCTACGACAGCGGCAGCTCCGACAGCTTCACCGTCAAGAGCGCCGACGAGTTCAACGCGGCCATCTCGGCGGGCAAGAAGGAGATAACCCTCGCCCTCGAGGGCTCCCCGTACGACCTCAGCTCGGCTCCCGCCGTGGTCGTTCCCGGACTCCGCCTCACCGGCGAAGTCAAGGACGGCAAAAAGCCCACGGTCATCCTCCCGCAGCTCGACCTCAAGGGCGAGCTCGGCAGCCTGGTGATCGAGTATCTCGACATCGTGGGTCCCGGCTCTTCGGGCGGTTCGAACTTCCTCAATACCGGCGGCGCCGTGATGGACAAGATCATCATCCAGCACGGTTCCCTCACCGGCATCCAGAAGAGCATTCTCTACGGCAACAGTGACGATGACGCCATCGGAGCAATCCGCTTCTCCGACATGGTGATCAGCGACCTCGGCGGCGGACAGGGCACCTTCGACATCCGCAAGGGCACCATAGGCTCCCTCACCATCGAGAACAGCACCGTCGTGGGCGGCCGCGACTTCCTGCGCGCCGACGCCGGCCATGTCACCGGCTCCATCGCCGTGGTGAACAACACCCTCGTGGACGCCTGCGGCAGCAAGGGCAACAGCAACGGCATCCTGCATGTGCGCTCCACGCCCGAAAGCTTCGTGTTCAGCAACAACCTCGTGATGTATCCCGAACTGAGCACCAGGGTATTCGCCAAGTCCGGCGACACCCAGCAGGTTCCCGTGATGGCATCCAACATGTTCTACAACACCGATGAAGCCACCTACTGGGCAGGCCGCATCGACAAGGAGCAGGCTACCGCCAACGGCGGCGTGGTGTTCACCTCCAGCCCCGTCAAGGACCTTGCAGGAGGCGACTACACCCTCACCGACGCACTTGCGCTGAGCAGCAACGTGGGCGACCCGCGCTGGAATCCCAACGCCGGAGTCGTCACCACCGAAATCACCGTGAGCAGCGTGGAGGAATTCCGCAATGCGATAGGCGCCGGCAAGACCGCCGTCACCCTCGCATTCGGCGATTATGACTTCCGCACCGCCGACAACTCCAACGGAGACATCTCCCTTTCCGCGGGCATCACCATCGTGGGCACCAGGAAGGGCGGAGCCAATCCCACCATCCACGGGGCGATCCAGCTCGAAACCGGCATCTCTACGCTGGTTCTCAGCAACATCACCTTCGACGGACGGGGCGATACCGGCGATCCCGCCATCGGAGTGGCCATCAACGTGAACTCCGCCTTCGAAGCCGGAAAGGTGCTCGTGAGCGGCTGTGAATTCGTGGGTTACACGAAGAGCGTGTACTACGACAACAAGGGCGCCGTGCTCGGCAGCTGGACCTTCAACGACAACCTGGTGCACGGCATTGGCACGGGCCAGGGCATGCTTGACATCCGCAAGGGCACGATAGGCTCGCTCATCGTCAGCAATTCCACCTTCTACGACGGCGGACGCGACTTCCTCCGTTGCGACAAGGACATTGCCGGCAGCGTCGCAGTGCAGAACAACACTTTCGCATCCTGTTCCATCGATGCCGGAAACGGCCTCCTGTGGGTGCGCAGCTGCGCCGGCGATCCTTCGCGCTACACCGTGTCCAGGAACCTGTTCGTGAACCTCACCGGAGACAAGACCCTGCTCGCAAAGAGCGGCGCCACCGCTCCCGTGTTCTCCTCGAACTTCTTCTTCAACGCGGGCCCGGCCTTCTGGACCGGCGCGTTCGATGAGGCCGCCGCCACCGCCGACGGAGGCGCGGTTCTCAGCGCCGACCCCTGCACCGCCTCGGCCGAATTCAACCTCAAGGTCACCGACCCGGTCGTGAAGGCGGCTCTCGCCGGCGACCCCAGGTGGCTGTAACGCACAACACTCTCAAAGAGGAGCCGGCCGTTCAGTCGGCTCCTCTTCACTTATCCTGCACATTTTGACACGGATGAAATACCTTAAAATCACTGTCCTGGCCCTTCTGATGGCGGCATGCAGCCCGGTCAGGCCCCTTTCGGTAAGGGTTGTGGAGAGCGAGATGGCCCGCTGCCCCGAGCCTGCGCAGCTCGATTTCATGGAAGGCAGGCTCAAGTGGAACTACACCACGGGCCTTGAGCTGAGGGCTTTTCTGGACGTGAGCGAGCGCTACGGCCTCGACGGCGTGTTCCACTACGTCGAGAAGTGGTACGACGACATCATCTCCGAGGACGGTTCCATCAAGACCTATAAACTCGAAAATTATTCCACCGACCATATCTGCCCGGGAGCCACGCTCTTCCGCCTCTACGACAGGACCGGAAAGGAAAAATACCGCAGGGCCATGGACACCCTCCGCAGGCAGCTCTCCCTGCAGCCGCGCACGCCTGAAGGGGGCTTCTGGCACAAGAAAGTCTATCCCGGCCAGATGTGGCTCGACGGCCTGTACATGGCCCAGCCCTTCTATGCGCAGTACACCGCGCTCTACGGTCCCGAAGACACCAGGGCCGCCTGCTTCGAAGACATAGTGCAGAACTTCCTCATCGTAGCGGAACACACTTACGACCCCGTCACGGGACTGTACCGCCATGCCTGGGACTCCTCCCGCAAGATGTTCTGGTGCGACCCCGCCACCGGGCAGTCCGCACATGCCTGGGGCCGGGCCCTCGGATGGTACTGCATGGCCATTGTCGACGCCCTGCCTTTCATCCCCGAAGACACCCCCGGCAGGGACGGCGTAACCGCCATCCTCCAGGGCATTTACGAAGTTCTTCCCCGTTATGCCGACCCCGCCACCGGCATGTGGTACCAGGTGCTCGACCGCCCAGGAGAGGAGGGCAACTACGTGGAAGCCAGCTGCAGCGCCATGTTCACCTACGCCATGCTCAAAGGCATACGCCTGGGTTATCTCCCCGCCTCCATGAAGGATTATGCCGCCGCCACCTACGGGAAGCTCGTGCAGACCTTTGTCAGGGAGGACGGCGACGGCACCCTCAGCCTTACCCGCTGCTGCGCCGTGGCCGGTCTCGGAGGCAAGGAAATGCGCTCCGGCACCTACGACTACTACATCCACGAAGCCGTGAGGGACAACGACCCCAAGGGAATCGGGCCGCTCATCTGGGCCGCACTAGAAACGGAAAACTAATGCAAACGTTTGCATTTTCCTCAACTTTCTTTATATTTGCATTATCACAACAACATTCGCAACCATGACTTTCATAAATCCCGACTTCATGCTCACCACGGACACTGCCCGCAAGCTCTACCACGGCAGCGCCGAAAACATGCCCATAATCGACTACCACTGCCACCTGGTGCCGCAGCAGATCGCAGAGAACATCCAGTTCCGCGACATCACCCAGCTCTGGCTGGTGGACGGCCACTACGGCGACCATTACAAATGGCGTCAGATGAGGGGCAACGGAGTGAGCGAAGAATATCTCACCGGAGGAAGCAAGAGCAGCTGGGAGACCTTCGAAAAATGGGCCGAAACCATGCCGTATCTCATGCGCAACCCGCTCTACCACTGGACCCAGCTGGAACTCGCGCGGGTGTTCGGGATTTACAAGATACTCAAGCCCGAGACCGCCCGTGAAATCTACGAGGAATGCAACGCCAAGCTCGCCACACCCGAATTCCGCGGCCAGGCGCTCATCCGCAAGTTCGGGGTCGAGACCGTCTGCACCACCGACGACCCGGCGGACGATCTGCGCTGGCACAAGCAGATAGCCGAGCACCCCTTCGGCACCAAGGTCATCCCCGCATGGAGGCCCGACAAGGCCATGGCAATCGAAGACCCGAAGGCCTACAAGGCATACCTCGAACGCCTCGGCGAAGCCGCCGGAATGGAAATCGACTCCTACGCCGACCTCGTCGAAGCCCTCCAGAGGCGCCACAATTTCTTCGGCACCATGGGCTGCAAGCTCTCCGACCACGGCCTGGAAACCTTCTACGCCGAAGACTACAAGCCCCTCGAAATCGAAGCCATCTTCAAGATGGTCCTCCTTGGCAAGACTCCTTCCGAAAAAGAACTGAACAAGTTCCGCAGCGCCTTCCTCCACGACATGGCGGTCATGGACGCAAACTCCGGCTGGGCCCAGCAGTTCCACGTGGGCGCCATCCGCAACAACAACGGCAAGATGTTCCGTCTGGTCGGCCCCGACACCGGCTATGACGCCATCCACGACCTCCCCACCGCGGCGGCGGGGCACCGTTTCCTCGACAGGCTCGCCTCCGAAGACAAGCTCGCCAAGACCATACTCTACTGCCTCAATCCCAAGGACAACGAAGTGTTCTCCACCATGGCCTACACCTTCAACGACGGCACCGTTCCCGGCAAGATGCAGTTCGGCGCAGCATGGTGGTTCCTCGATCAGGAAGACGGCATGCGCAAGCAGCTCAATTCACTCAGCGCCCTCGGTCTGCTGAGCCGCTTCGTGGGCATGCTCACCGACTCCCGTTCCTTCATCAGCTACCCCCGCCACGAATACTTCAGGCGCATCCTCTGCGACGTGCTCGGCCGCGACGTCGAGGACGGCAAGCTGCCCTCGGACGAAATGCCGCAGATAGAGACCATGGTGAAGGACATCTGCTATAACAACGCAAAGAACTATTTCAATTTCTAGAGCCATGCCAAAAGTTGTGACTTTCGGAGAGATAATGCTCAGGCTTTCCACACCGGGCTACCTCCGCTTCGACCAGGCCCGCCAGTTCGACGCCACCTACGGCGGAGGCGAGGCCAACGTGGCCGTATCGCTCGCGGGCTACGGAATCGACGCCGAATTCGTGACGCGCTTCCCGGTCAACGACATAGCCCGCGCCTGCGAGAAAGACCTTCACTTCAACGGCGTCGACACCTCTCACTGCATCTACGGAGGCGAGCGCCTGGGCATCTACTTCCTCGAGACGGGAGCCGTCGCACGCCCGAGCAAAGTGGTGTACGACAGGGCGCATTCCGCAATCTCGGAAATACAGCCCGGCATGGTCGACTGGGAGGAGGTCTTCCGCGGCGCCGACTGGTTCCACTGGACCGGAATCACCCCCGCCCTGAGCCAGGGCGCGGCCGACAGCTGCCTCGAAGCCGTCAGGGTGGCCGGCAGGATGGGACTCACCGTCAGCTGCGACCTCAACTACCGCAAGAATCTCTGGAAATACGGCAAAAAAGCAGGCGAGATAATGCCCGCGCTGGTGGAAGGCTGCGACATAATCCTCGGAAACGAAGAAGACGCCGACAAAGTTTTCGGCATCAGGCCCGAGGGCTTCGACGTCACCGCCACCGGAGGCTCCATCGACCAGGAGCGCTTCAGGAGCGTGGGCGAACAGCTCATGGCCCGCTTCCCCCGCGCCAAAAAAGTCATAATCACCCTGCGCGGCAGCATCAACGCCAACCACAACACCTGGGGAGGAGTCCTCTGGGACGGGAAAACCCTTTATCAGTCACCACGTTACGACATAACCCACATAGTAGACCGCGTGGGAGGGGGCGACTCCTTCATGGGAGGCCTCATATACGGGCTGCTCACCTTCGGGGGCGACGACGGCAAGGCGCTGAACTTCGCCGTCGCTGCATCCTGCCTCAAGCACACCGTCTTCGGCGACTACAACAGAGTCACCGTGGCTGAAGTTGAAAACCTCATGAAAGGAGACGCCTCAGGGCGCGTATCAAGATAACATGGCAAAGTATTCCAAACTGGATGTGCTGCTCGCCATCCGCGAAACCGGCATAGTGCCGGTCTTCTACCACAAAGACGCAGAAACAGCCAGGCAGGTCGTGAAGGCCTGCTACGACGGAGGCATCCGCACCTTCGAATTCACCAACCGCGGCGACTTCGCCCACGAGGTCTTCGCCGAGATAAACAAATACGCCCTTGCCAATCTTCCCGGCATGATTCTGGGAGCCGGCAGCATAGTCGACCCGGCCACAGCCGCGCTCTACATCCAGCTTGGGGCCAACTTCATCGTAGGGCCCTGCTTCAGCCCCGCCGTAGCTCCCGTATGCAACCGCAGGAACGTCCCCTACTCCCCCGGATGCGCCACGGCCAGCGAGGTGGGAGCCGCCCAGGAGGCCGGCTGCGACCTTGTGAAGGTGTTCCCGGGCGACGTGCTCGGCCCGGCCTTCGTCAAGGACCTCCGCGGCCCCATGCCCTGGACCAACGTGATGGTGACCGGAGGTGTCAAGCCCACCCGCGAGAACCTCGAAGGCTGGTTCAAGGCCGGCGCGTTCGCCGTGGGCATGGGCAGCAACCTCTTCCCGAAAGAAGCCCTGGCGGAGGGCGACTGGGCCGCCATAACCAAACTCTGCAAGGATTCCCTGCAAATCATAAAAAGCATCAGATAAATGTCTACACAGAAAAAATTAATGACCAACTGGCGCTGGTGGCTCTGCTCACTGCTGTTCTTCGCCACGACGGTGAACTACCTCGACCGTCAGGTCCTCTCCCTCACCTATGAGGGCTTCATCAAACCGGAATTCGGCTGGACCGACGCCGACTACGGCACCATCACCTCGGCATTCTCCATCCTCTACGCCATCTTCTGCCTCTTCGCCGGCAAGTTCGTCGACTGGATGGGCACCAAGAAGGGCTACCTCATCGCCATAGGCGTGTGGTCGCTCGGCGCCGTGATGCACGCCGGCTGCGGCTGGGCCACGGTGCACCTCGTAAACGGAGTCGACTCCGTCGCAACCCTGAAGGCAGGCGCCGTCGCAGGCGAGACCATGAGCGTGGTGGCCACCGTATCGGTATGGCTGTTCCTGCTGTGCCGGGGCATCCTGGCTCTGGGCGAATCGGGCAACTTCCCCGCCGCCATCAAGGTCACGGCCGAGTACTTCCCCAAGAAAGACCGCGCCTTCGCCACATCCATCTTCAATGCGGGCGCATCAGTGGGAGCTCTCGCGGCACCTCTCTGCATACCGCCCCTCGCCAAGAACCTGGGCTGGGAATGGGCTTTCATCATCATCGGCGGCATCGGCTTCATATGGATGTTCTTCTGGGCTTTCATGTACGACAAGCCCGAGAGCAGCAAGCACGTGAACGCCGCGGAGCTCGAGTACATCCACCAGGACGACGAGGAGGAGGCCCGCGAGAAGGCCGCGGCGGCCGAAGCTGCCGCAAAGGAGCCGCAGTTCAGCCTGCTTCAGTGCTTCAAGTTCAAGCAGACCTGGAGCTTCATAGTGGGCAAGTTCTTCACCGACGGGGTGTGGTGGTTCTTCCTCTTCTGGGCGCCCAGCTACTTCACCAACCAGTTCGGCATCAAGATGACCGAGCCCAAGGGACAGGCGCTCATCTTCACCCTTTACGCCATAGTCACGGTAGTTTCCATCTTCGGAGGTTACCTTCCCAAGCTGTTCGTCGAAAAGAAGGGGATGCATCCTTATCCCGGGCGCATGCTGGCCATGCTCATTTTCGCCTTCTTCCCGCTCTTCGCCCTTCTGGCGCAGCCTCTCGGCGTGCAGTCTCCCTGGTGGCCGGCCATCCTCATCGGCCTTGCCGCCGCAGGGCATCAGGCATGGAGCGCCAACCTGTTCAGCACCATAGGCGACATGTTCCCGAAGAGCGCCGTCGCCACCATCACCGGCATAGGCGCAATGGCGGGCGGCGTAGGTTCCATGATAATCCAGAAGGTGGCGGGCAACCTCTTCACTCACGCCGAGCAGATGGGAGACGCCTTCCGCTTCCTGGGATTCAGCGGAAAACCCGCGGGATATTTCATCATCTTCTGCTTCTGCGGCGTGGCCTACCTCATCGCGTGGAGCATCATGAAAGCCCTCGTACCCAAGTACAAACCCGTGGTCGGCTAAGGCCGGAATCGTTTTGAACATGACATAATACAGACATAATCATGACAAATCCATTTTCACTCGAAGGAAAGAACGCCTGGATCACAGGCGCATCCTACGGCATAGGCTTCAACATCGCCAAGGCTTTCGTGGCCGCCGGAATCAGGAACATCATCTTCAATGACATCAACGAGGCCGCCCTGCAGCGCGGTCTCGACAACTACGCCGAGGCGGGCATAAAGAACGTCAGGGGCTATGTCTGCGACGTCACCGACGAGGTGGCGGTAAAGGCCCTGGTGGAAAAGATTCACGCCGAAGTGGGGCAGATCGACATCCTCGTCAACAACGCGGGCATCATCAAGCGCATCCCCATGCACGAAATGGAGCGCCGCGAGTTCCAGCAGGTCATCGACGTCGACCTGGTGGCCCCGTTCATCGTCTCCAGCGCGGTCCTTCCCGAAATGATGGAGCGCCGGGAGGGCAAGATCATCAACATCTGCTCGATGATGAGCGAGCTCGGACGCGAGACCGTCAGCGCCTACGCGGCAGCCAAGGGAGGCCTCAAGATGCTCACCCGCAACATCTGCTCCGAATACGGCGAGTACAACATCCAGTGCAACGGCATAGGCCCGGGCTACATAGCCACTCCGCAGACGGCTCCGCTCCGCGAGCGCCAGGCCGACGGCAGCCGCCATCCCTTCGACAGCTTTATCTGCGCCAAGACGCCTGCCGGCCGCTGGCTCGATCCGTCCGAACTCGGAGGTCCCGCGGTGTTCCTCGCCTCGCACGCTTCCGATGCGGTGAACGGCCACATCCTCTACGTGGACGGCGGTATCCTGGCCTACATAGGAAAGCAGCCCCAGTAACGGGATTTTCGATAATACGAGCGCTCCGCGGCCGGGCAGGCTGCGGAGCGTGTCTTTTGTGCCGGAACTATAACGTCAGGCGATGCTCATGACGGCGGTCGCGATGCTGCAGAGCTTGGTGTCGGCGGTGTCGGCACGGCTGGCGAGCACGCAGGGAGCGCTGACGCCCACGAGCATGCCGGCCTGGCGTATGCCCTTGCCGCAGAGCTTGGAGTTGGTCTTCCAGAAGACGTTGGCGCTTTCGATGTTGGGGAACATGAGGCAGTCGGCGTCTCCGGCAACCGGGCTCACGAGCTTCTTGATGGCCACGCTCTCCTCGTCTATCGCGACGTCGAGCGCAAGCGGACCGTCGCCGATGCAGCCCTTGATCTGGCCGCGGTCGCACATCTTGGCCAGCATGGCGGCCTCGACTGCCGACGGGATGCTGTCCAGCATCTGCTCGGTGGCGGAGATGAAGGCGACCTTGGGCTTGGCGATGCCGAAGCTGTGGGCCACGCCAAGCATATAGTTGGTTTCCTTGACCTTCTGGCGGAAATCGGGGGCGGGAATCACGGCCATGTCGGTAACGAACATAAGCTTGGGATAGTTGGGGTTCTCTATCACCCCCACATGGCTCAGGAGGCCCTTCGGGGGAAGGAGGCCGGTCTCTTTGTTAAGGATGGCGCGAAGGAACTTGTCGGTGCTGCAAAGGCCCTTCATGAGCACGTCGCCCTCCCCGTCGTGAACCATTTGCACAGCCTGAGCCACCGCCTTGATTTCCACGGGGTTGTGTACGATGTTGAACTTGTTCACGTCCATGCCGCCGGCCGCGCATACGTCCTTTATCATGGCTTCGTCGCCGACGAGGGTGGCTTCCACGAAGCCGGCCTCCGCCGCCTTGTATGCGGCTTCGATGGAGTGTTCATCGACGCCCCATGCGACGATGAGTTTCTTGCAGATTTTTTTAGCCTTGAGCTCTGCGAAAAGGTCGTTGAAATTAGCTATCATAGTGTTATCAGATAAATTGCTATTCGTCGAGGGCCGAAACGATGCGCATGGTATCGCGGGCGATCATGAGCTCTTCCTCGGTGGGGATGAGCGCCACCTTTACCTTGGAGTCGGGGGTGGAGATCATGGCTTCGGTGCCGGATGCCATATTGGCCTCGTAGTCCACCTTTATGCCAAGATAGGTGAGGTTCTCGCACACGCGGCGGCGCAGGCGGCTGTTGTGCTCGCCAATGCCGGCGGTGAACACCAGCAGGTCGATGCCGTCCATGGCGGCCACATAAGAGCCGATGAGCTTGACTATGTCGTAGGTGAGCTTCTTGAGCACGAGCTTGGCCCTGTAGTCGCCGGAATTGGCGAGGTCGTCCATTTCGCGGGCGTCGGAAGTCCTGCCGCTGAGGCCCAGGAAGCCGCTCTTCTTGTTCATCAGTTCCGTCATTTCGTCGGGAGTGAGATTCTCCTTTTTCATGAGGTATGGGACGATGTTGGCGTCGATGCAGCCGCAGCGGGTGCCCATTATCATGCCCTCGAGCGGGGTGAAGCCCATTGAGGTGTCGATGCACTTGCCGTTGAGCACCGCACACACCGAAGAGCCGCTGCCGATGTGGCAGGTGACTATCTTGGAGTGGCCGATGTCGAGGCCCGCGAAGCGTGCGCCCTCGTGGGACACGTAGTCGTGGGAGGTGCCGTGGGCGCCATAGCGGCGGACATGGTATTTGGTGTAGTACTCATAGGGCAGGGCGTACATGTAGGCGTAGTCCGGCATGGTCTGGTGGAAGGAGGTGTCGAACACCACCACCTCCGGAACGTCGGGAAGCACGGCCTGGCAGGCGCGAATGCCGAGGAGGTGGGCCCTGTTGTGGAGAGGCGCGAACTCGGCGCAGATTTCTATCTTTTCGAGGACGTCGTCGCTGACGAGGGCGCTGCCGGTGAAGAAGTCGGCGCCCTGCACGATGCGATGTCCCACGGCCTCGATGTCGTCGAAGGTCTTGAGCACGCCATGATCCTTGTCCACGAGGTCGTCGAGGATGAGTTTCATTCCCACCGTATGATTGGGGACGGGAAGGTAAATGGTCCGGGATTCCTTTCCGGCCGGGCTGTAGGTGCTGATGCCCTCGGGGAGGCCTATCTTTTCTACGATGCCCTTTGCCAGGATGTCATACACATCATCGCTCTTGATGTCCATGAGCCTGTACTTGATGGACGAGCTGCCGCAATTGATTACCAGTACTATCATAACGAATTATTGATTTCCAACTGAACTTTTCAACTTCCGCAAGTTTATTTCGCGGTTCTGCATCTGTTCAACAACTTGCAAATTTAATTTGTTTTTTCCGATATTAAAATTTATTCGGCCCAAGAAACGTTAAAATTTCACTTTTACCCCCTTGTATAAGCCTACGGTTCATTACCTTGCCGGCCATGAAGGCGGATGCGGACATAGTGCGGCTGGGGGTGCCGTTCGTGGCGGGAGTGGGGCTTTCCGCCCTTATACGCTCCCCTTTCGTCTGCGCATCGGCCGCCCTCGCCGCCTCCGCGGCCTGCTTATTCCTTGCCTTGATGCGCAGAAAAGCGGACATCCTGGTGCTCTCGCTGCTTTTCCTGAGCCTGGGGGTGCTGTGCCACTCCGGCCAGGCCGTTTTCCCTCCCCGTCATTTTTCTCCTCCGCTCGCACGGGCCGCGCTGGAAAAGTTCTCTGCGCTGATAGACTCCATCCCCTTTTCGGACAGGGGCACCTCCGCCCTGCTGAAGGCGCTCCTTACCGGGCAGAGGAAGGAACTGGGGAGAACCGTGACGCTCAGTTTCAGAGCGGCGGGAGCCTCCCACCTGCTTGCGCTGAGCGGGCTGCATCTCGGAGTCATCTATCTTATTCTGAGCAAGTTGCTCTCAATTCTCGGAAACTCGAGGATTGCCTGTGCGGCAAGGTCGGGACTCATCGTGGGCTTTTCGGCATTCTACGTGCTCATGACCGGAGCGTCCCCTTCCATCGTAAGGGCCTTCCTCTTCATAGTGCTGGCGGAAATCGCCGGGAACTGCCCGGGCCGGAGCAAGACTCCCATCGGCGTATGGTGCACCGCGATGCTCATCCAGCTGGTGTTCCGGCCGGAATCCGTATCTTCGGTCGGGTTCCAGCTTTCCTACCTCGCCATGCTGGGCATCTTCCTGGTGTATCCCTCCATGAAGGCGTGGTATCCGGGTTCGGGGCACAAAAGGGAGAAGTGGAATCCGCTGCGCCGCATCTGGGAGGCGATGGCGCTGTCGGCGAGCTGCCAGCTTTTCACCGCTCCTCTCGTTTGGATTACCTTCCACACCTTTCCGCGATACTTCCTGCTGACGAATCTCCTCGCACTTCCCCTCACCGAAGCCCTGATAGCATGCGGAGTGGCCCTCACCGTGCTCTCCGCCCTCGGCTGCGCCCCTCCACCGCTGCTCAGCCTCACGGACTTCCTCTCCGTCACCCTCCGCCGCTCCCTTGAAATAATCGCATCGATGTAGCGCCGGCCGCGATGAAGGACTGGGGTGGCGAGTGGCAGGGAGACGGCAGGCAAGGTGATGGTAATATTTTGCAGTCTCCGCGAATTTGTCTAAATTTGCATCCCCAACCGGGAGAGTTGGCCGAGTGGTCTATGGCGGCAGTCTTGAAAACTGTTAAGCGGCAACGCTTCGGGGGTTCGAATCCCTCACTCTCCGCTTCAGCGCCTGCCCATGCAGGCGCTTTCGCTTCGAGTGAGGGATAAA
>FLNX01004310.1_pt1 | contig 77803 bp, 61 predicted proteins | sample 1140341 | NCBI WGS metagenome assembly FLNX01 (sample SAMEA3878208, study PRJEB12797) | bioreactor metagenome | biome: Moose rumen | place: Sweden | collected 2011-10
GTCAAGGTGGAACCCTGATTCATGGGACACAATGCTGCTGCGGGGCAGTGATTACAGCGAGCAGATGAGGGCAGCCAGGTCGTTGAGGCGGTTGCACTGGTCGCGGGTGATGGTGCGGCGGTCGCTGTGGTAGGGCCACGGGGCAACCAGCAGCACCTGGCCGCTGGCGCAGGCATTGAACATCTCCCCGCCGGGTTTCCAAAACGGGGAAAAGCCATTCTCGAGCAATTGGATAAAGGGGAACCCTGCCTCTTGTATCATATCCATCACATCTTTCTCACCCTGGCTGATGCGGGGCGACACGAGCACAGCGCCACGTTGAGCCATCATCAGGAAACGGGCGATTGTGCGTTCTTTCTCTTCCTCGGTCATGTCGCGATGGCACTTCACGGCCACTTTGTTAGGGCTGTCGAGCAGGAAGCGGTTGCCCATGACAGTGACACTCTGGTTGCCAATCATCACCTCCTGTTGCGTCCTGAACAGCTCGGGATGGTTGCGCTTGGTCCACAGGCGGCGAGGATTGTCTTGCAGGTACTTGAACATGGCATTGAGTTGTCCACGGCCTTGCAGGATGCGGTCGTTGTAGCCCTCTTCCCACAGGGGGTGTAACGACAATTCTTTGGCGACCCTGTTGCAGCCCACCTTGAAGCCGTTGATCACGTGCCCCAGGTGGCGTGGCAGCCGTTCGGTGACCTGGATGATGCCATGCAGGTGGTCGGGCATGAGTTGCAGAGTGAGTAACCTGATCTGGGGATAGACTTGGGGAATTTCGCGCCAGCAGGCGGCGATGCGTTCCCCAAGGGGTGAGGGATTGAACCAGGGCTGGGGATGGCCCTCGTCAGGAGGACTGACGGTGCCCAGTAGAGGCCGTCGGCTCTTGATGGTGAGCGTGATCATGTAGATGCAGGGCGACTGGTAATCGTGACGATCGTGCCGCCGCTTCATCGACTGGTGCCGTCCCAGGTCTGGATGGGCGGCCAGCCAGCGCTTCTTGTTCTCGCTCAGGGGCATGGTGGCTCTTGATCAACCGAGGCAGAGCCTCGGCCCACGGGACACGTCGCGCTCAAGTGCCTTGCGGGGCTGCGGTGTGTCGTGTCTCGTGGGCCAGGGCTCTGCCCTGGTGTGTGGATGTTACTTCTCGATGCGGATGCGGGCATCGACGGCGGTCACGTGGTCGGGGCCGGCCAGCAGCGGGTTGATGTCCATCTCCTTGATCTCGGGAGCGTAGTGCAGCATGGTCGAGAGGCGGCAGATGATCTTGACATAGGTGGCCTCGTCCAGACCCTGCTTGCCACGCGTGCCCTGGATGATCTTGTAGCCCTTGAGCGAGCGCACCATGTGCTCGGCCTCGGGCTGTGACAGCGGAGCCAGACCGAACTGCACGTCCTTCAATACCTCGACAAAGATGCCGCCCAGGCCGCACAGCACGTTGTGGCCGAAGGTCTTCTCATACTTGGCACCGATGAACAGCTCGGTGCCGCTGATCATCTTCTGGATCATCACGGCGGTGGCATCGGGGATCTGCATCATGCGGTCGAACTCGGCCTCGAGCTGCTTGTCGTCCTTGACGTTGAGGGTCACGCCGCCCACGTCACTCTTGTGCACGGGGCCAACGACCTTGACCACGATGGGATAACCCATCTCGCGGGCTGCGGCGACGAGCTCGTCGCGGTTGCTGGACACCTTCTCGGGCACGACGGGGATGGCGGCTGCCTGCAGCAGGGCGCGCACCTGGTCGGGAGCGATGTAGCCGTCCTCACTGATGCCGTCGATGACGGCGCGCACGGCCTTGACGTCAACGTCGGGGCACAGGTTGTCGGCGGTGGCGGGCTTGGGCGTGTCGTGCACGCGCACCAGGGCCTCGGCCAGGGCCACCTCGTCGGCAAAGTTCACATGGCCCTTGTCGATGAATTCCTTGACCTCGCGGCCTGCGATGTTGAGGCAGGGCAGCACGGGGTAGATGGGTTTCTTGCAGGTGAGCATCTTCTCATGCAGCACGGCATAGGCGTCGTCGCAGGGCACCAGACCCGGCGTGCCGAAGATCACCACGATGGCGTCCACGTTGTCGTAGCGCTTCTCGCAGTAGTCGATGCAGATGCCCAGGTGCTCGGGAGTTCCCGTGGCCAGGAAGTCGATGGGGTTGGCCACCGACGAGCCGGGATAGAGTTGCTCCTTCAATTCCTCGCCAATCTTCTTGTCGAGCATGGGCACATTCAGGCCGCCCTTGCTCAGGGCGTCGGTCAGCATCACGCCAGGGCCGCCGGCGTGGGTGACGATGGCGACGTTCTTGCCGGTCATCTCGGGCAGGGTGAGCACGCAGCCGATGGTGGTCAACTGGTCGCGCGAGTAGCAGCGCACGATGCCGGCCTTGCGGAACAGGGCGTCGACGGCGGTGTCGCTCGAGGCGATGGCACCGGTGTGGGATGAGGCCGCGCGGCTACCGCTCTCGCTCGAACCCGACTTGACGGCGGCGATGCGGCAACCCTTGTTGATGAGCGAGCGGGCATGCTTGAGCAGGCGCTCGGGGTGGGAGATGTTCTCGATATAGAGCAGCTTGACCTTGGAGTCGCGCTCGGGGTCAAAGTGCTCGTCCATGTATTCCAGCACGTCCTCGATGCCAATCTGCTTGCCGTTGCCGATCGACCACACGCTGTTGAACTGCAGGCCCTTGCTCACGCCCGAGTCGATGATGAACACGGCCGTGGCTCCCGAGCCGCTGATGAAGTCGGCTCCCTTGGGGCTCAGTGCGGGGATGGGCAGGGTGAACACGCTGTGGTGGGCGGTGGTCAGCAGGCCGATGCAGTTGGGACCGATCAGTGCGGCACCATACTTCTCGCAGGTGTCCAGGATGTGTTGCTCAAGCAGGGCACCCTCGTGGGTCTCCTCGCCAAATCCGGCACTGATGATAATGAACGCGCGCACGCCCTTGTGTTCGGTCAGGTAGTCAACATACTCGGGGCAATACTTGGCTGCCACCACCAGGATGGCCAGGTCGGCGTTGGGCAGGTCCTTCATGTCGTGATGGGCCTTGATGCCTTGCACCACGTCCTCCTTGGGGTTGAGGATGTGAAGCTCGCCCTTGAAACCGCCCTGCTTCAAGTTGCGCACGATGGCACCGCCGGGCTTGCTCTCGTTGTTGCTGCCGCCAATGACGACAATACTCTTGGGATTCAGTAATTGCTGGTTAATCATTTTTTCTTGATAAAAAGTGATAAGGTCTATATGTTAATTATGTGATTTTGCCGCAAAGGTAATCAAAATTCTTGAGAAACATCATTCCTGAACTCGGTTATCACACAATACAATCTTTGAATTCACCGTCGGCGATATCGAAGAATTTATTGAAGAAGGCCTTGAGGCGTTCCAGTACTGATTGTATCTTGCCTTGGCGGTTGGCTGATTTGTCGAATGGGTTGATGGGGGGCATAATGCCGTCCAGTTCCATGCCTCCCTCGGGGACGTAACCACGCTGGAAGGCATTCTCGATGAATTCCACGGCCTTTTCTCTCTTCAAATGTTCCTCACTGACAATCTGCTCGAACTGTTCACGCTTCTCGCGGTTGACATAGCGTTTCCACTCGTCATCCACCTCGCTATTGGGAGTGAGGTCATCAATGAATTTGTCGATAAGGTCTTTCTTGTCTCGCAGGTCGGGACTTGAGTCAATGGCCTTGTTGATCTTCACTCTGATCTCCATGTCCTGCTGGTGCCCGTCGTGATACTGCTTGACGAGGAACAGGATATAATCGATATTGACCTCCACCTGCTTGACCAGTTCCATTTCAAAGATGATGTCGTCGCTGATGTCTTCCTTATCGTGTTTGCCAGGGCGATACTTGTCAGCCAGGTCCAGGTAGATGCTGGTGTAGTCCTGCAAATCCCTCTCGGTGATAAAGTCCGCCTCATCAAATTGGTCAAAGCAACCGAGCAGGTTTCTCATCTTGAGAATTGTGCCGAAGAGACGGATGAACGCTTTCTCGGCTTTTTCTCCCAATGGAAGTTCACCTGCCGCCCAAGTTGAGAGCAGTTCCATGAGGTAACTCTTGTATCCCCTGACGTCTTTCCCATCCTCGTCGGTATAGCCGTCAAAGTAATCTTCAAAGGGTCGCAGTATCGTGACACCCTTGGCACTGGGGTCACCAAACAGGGCGATACACTTGTTGGTGGGCTCCTCAAGGTTACGGAAGCACACGATGTTGCCGAATGTCTTGATGCTGTTCAGGATTCGGTTGGTGCGGCTGTAGGATTGCAACAGTCCATGATACCGCAGGTTCTTGTCCACCCACAGGGTGTTCAGTGTCGTGGCATCAAACCCCGTGAGGAACATATTCACCACAATCAGAATGTCTATCTCGCGGTTTTTCATCCTCAACGACACGTCCTTGTAGTAGTTGGGGAACTTGTCGGCACTTGTGTCGTAACTTGTCCCGAACATCTTATTGTAATCGTTGATGGCACTTTCCAGAAACTCGCGGCTGCTGGTGTCCAGCCCGTCGGTGCTGTCACTGTTCTCCTCGCCATCACCATCCTCTGGGTCTTGTTCGTTGGGTGCATAGCTGAAGATGGTGGCTATCTTGAGCCGCTTGTTCTCCGGCAGCTCCTCCATCATCTGTTTCAGTTCCAGATAGTACAGCTTGGCGCAATGGATGTTCTGGACGGCAAAGATGCTGTTGAATCCGCTGAGCCTCGTCTTCACCCTCTGCTCCTCGACTTTTTTCTTCTTGTCGGCTGCCACCTCGGTCACATTGGCCAGTTGGCTGTAGGTGTAAGCCTTGCCCCGCTTGGTCTGTTGGTCAAAGTGCTCAAGGATGTATTGGGACACATTGTGGATGCGTCTGGGATCCTGCAAGGCTTTTTCCCGCTCGATGTCCCACACCTTGCTGTTCTCCACATCCTCCTTTTCCTTCATGGTCTTCACATAATCTACCCTGAAGGGCAACACATTGTGGTCGCGGATGGCATCCACGATGGTATAGGTGTGAAGGCGGTAGCCGAAAACGTCCTCTGTGGTCTTGTAAATGCCTCGTCCAGGAGAAACATTCTCGGCGAAAATGGGAGTTCCTGTAAAGCCAAACAGGTAGTATTTCTTGAATCGCTTGACAATCAACTTGTGCATATCGCCGAACTGCGAGCGGTGGCACTCGTCAAAGATCATCACCACCTCTTTCTTGTAAAACTCGCTCTGAGGATTCTTCTTGACGTACGTAGATAGTTTCTGGATGGTGGTAATGATGATTTTGCTCTTGGGGTCATGGATCTGCCGTTCCAGTTCACGGGTGGACGTGTTGCCGTTGGCCGCCCCCTTCTGGAAGCGGTCATACTCCTTCATCGTCTGGTAGTCCAAGTCCTTGCGGTCAACCACAAACAGCACCTTGTCGATGTAGGTGAGTCTCGTAGCCAGTTGAGCAGCCTTGAACGATGTCAATGTCTTTCCCGAGCCAGTGGTGTGCCACACATATCCACCAGCCTTGATGGTTCCGAACTGACGGGCATTGTGGGCAACTTCAATGCGGTTCAGCAGCCGCTCGGTGGCGGCAATCTGATAAGGTCGCATCGCCATCAGTATCTTCTGTTCAGTCAGCACACAGAAGCGGGTCAACACGTTGAGCAGCGTGTGCCGGCTGAAAAATGTGGCTGTGAAATCCTCCAAGTCTCCTAATATATTGTTACCGGCATCGGACCAGTAGCTGGTGAACTCAAACGAGTTGCAGGTGCGGGCCTTCTTGCTGCCGCCCTTGGCATTCTGCTCCTTGATGTGGCTCTGGCGGGTGGTATTGCTGTAGTATTTTGTCTCGGTTCCGTTGCTGATCACGAAGATCTGGACGTATTCATACAGTGCGTTTCCAGCCCAAAATGATTCCCGCCCGTAACGGTTGATCTGGTTAAACGCTTCCTTGAGCAGTACCCCACGGCGCTTCAACTCAACGTGTACCAGTGGCAAACCATTCACCAGGATGGTCACGTCATAACGGTTCTTGTGGGTGCCGTTATCCACTTCATATTGGTTGATGACTTGAGTGGAATTGGCATGGACATCCTTCTTGTCGATGAGTTTGATGTTACGGATGGTCCCGTCATCCAGCGTGAGTGTCTTCACTGGATCCTGCTGGATGGTGAAGGCTTTATCCTCGATGCCCTTGCCCTCGTTGGCAATCTCGGTCTTGAAAAAACGCTGCCACTCCCCGTCGGTAAACGTGTAGTCATTCAACCTTTCCAGTTGCTGGCGCAGGTTGTCGATCAACTCCTGCTCTTGATGAATATAGAGTCGCTCATAACCTTGACGGGAGAGCCGGTCAATGAAGTCACGCTCCAGGTCGGCTTCACTCTGGTAAGAGGTCTCGGTGGCAACCGCGGGTCGCTCATAGTGGGAGACTACCGTAGATTGGGTGTTTTGTGAAACGATGTCGTATTGCTCTGCCATAACTGTCTAACCCTCTAAATCGTTCATGCTCAAGAAATCTTTAAGCATGATATGTTGCACTGTGCTTGTTGAAAAATCAATGTCATCATTGGTGATAATGATTTTTCGCATGGACTGATCCAGTTTGTTGAATAACGCAAATTCCCTATTGTATGTATTCTCATCGGCAATGGAGTAGGCCACCTGCACAAGATAACTCTTTCCATCCTTTGTGGCATAGAAATCTATTTCCAGCGAGTCCATCCTGAATACGGACAGGTGATATCCCATAAAAACCAATTCGTTATATACCACATTCTCAAGGTTGTGTGTCAGGTCATATCGGTTTTCGGGTTGCCGTATGGTGTTAAACGCGACATCCTCGTCATACACTTTGGAAAAAAACATCAGTTCCCTCTTGGCCTTGGTCATGTACTGAGGGATAGAACGGATGATATATGCCTCCTCCAGATAGCCCAGGTATTTCATGATCGTGTTGACAGACGCCTGCATTCCTTGCCCCTTTAAATATTTCATCACCGAGTGGGCACTGAATATCCTGCTGTTGGAACGCAGGACATAATTGATCAGTTTCTCAAAGAGAGGTACTTTCCTGACGCGATAGCGATTGATGATGTCGTTGCGGACAATCTGCTCGTCCAGTTCATTCAAGTACGTCAGAATTGATGATTTGTCAGGGAACTCTATGGTCTTGGGGAACCCTCCATAAACCAGATAGTCGGTTATTGAGCGAGCATTTCCCGTCTGGGCGGCGTACTCACAGATTTCTTTATAAACAAATGGGCGTATGTTAAACGAAACATACCTACCTGAAAATGCCTTTGTGAGTTCCTTGGACAACAGTTTGGAATTGCTGCCGGTAATAAACAGTGACAGGTTTTCGAGGCGTAGCGAACGGCAGGCCAGATTCCAATCTTCTACTAACTGAATCTCATCAAGAAAGACGTAGGTCTTCTCGGATGATAAATGGGACAACACATGCGTCTCCAGCTCTTTGGCGGTTCGTATTTGAGAGCTCACCGAGAGTCGCTCAAAATCAAGCGATAGTGTGCGTTTCCCTTGTTCTCGCAGTTCTTGTTCTATCTGGTCCTTTATAACCGACTTGCCACACCTGCGCACCCCCGTGATTATCTTGATAAGATCACTGTCGTAGAAAGGGCGTATCTGTTTGATATAATGCTCCCGAATGATCATTTACTGTTCTCTATAAACTGATAATACTGAAAACTTTTTGCAAAGATAGAAAAAGTTTTCAATAGTAGTGAAAACTTTTTAAAGAAAACATAAAAATTTTCAGTAGCTTGATGCAGAAGTGCATCATTGCTCTGCCATACGTTATGCTGATTTGCGTTTGAACGTCAATAATTGCTCACGATAGTATTCATATTGTTGCCGACGTGCTGCAATCTCGGCGGGCAAGCCTGACTGCAGGTCGGTGGTTAATGTCTCAAATCGGTCAAGAATATCCACGATGCGCTGCTGCTCCTCAAGAGAGGGAATAGGAATCTCTATCTTCAATAGATTTTCCCCTTTGACTCTTACAACTTTAACACCATTTGCATATTTCCGTTTCTGGTTTGCGAAACACTCTGTTTGGAAATAATAGGCTATATATCTGGGGTTTTGGTTGTGTCGAAAAATATGAGCATCTCCACTTATAGCCACCTCATTTTGCCCAAGCCAAGCAGTAGCTTTACAACATGCTTCAACGTCCTCACTTGTTGTGGCTATTATGAGATCGCCAGTTTGTGCTTTTTTGCATCGTTCGAATAATTCTTGAGGGATAAAAGATATCGTCTTATCTGTGAAAGTACCATAGTAAGTGTGAACTTGACCATAATGTATACAAGGCAAACCGTAATCGACAAAGTCTGCCTTCTGAATTCCACTGCCTTTAATCATTACACCTATCTCGCTCATTTTCATCCAGGTTGCGTCAGCTTGCCCCCCCCTATTTTCGGTAGCATCCTTTATCTGATGCTTGCCTCCGGTCACGGCGCCGTTGGCGACGGGACTGAAGGTGAGCAGCAGATTTCGATAGTACTCGTACTGTCGTTTTCGCTCCTCCAGCTCCGCCTCCAGCTCCGCTGTCAGATTTGAAAAATTGTCGAGAATTTCAACAATCTTACGCTGCACCTCCATCGGCGGCACAGGAATTTCAAAATTCTCAATAGCCAGACGTGACAATCGTGGTACGCTTGCTTTTCTTACCCTTGATATGAAATAATTATTATGATGTAGTAACAGATGATATAGGTATCTGCTAGATAATTTCTTGGGACATTCTAAACAGATACAATCATCTGCTGCCCAAAAATCCATTTTACTAAACCCAATTTGTCCTGCAGCTCCAGCACTTATGATGAAAGTTGTATTAGCTGGATAATTGCTTCTATCATAATAACCGAGTGGAGTTAAACTGTTTTGAAAAACAGGGTAATCACCTTGTTCTGAAAGATCCTTCCTAACAACTCTAACTCCGCGATTGATATTGCAAATCTCCCCCAATTTCTTGAACTCGACTCCACTTGGGCAGAGTTCTTGTATCAGTTTCCTTATTTCGCTCATAGTGTCAGTTAATTTTGCTGATTAATGAGATTAACTACAACTTTGACCATTACATCTTTTTCTTCTGTCTTGCTCTCAGCAATCATCAGCGTGAGTGCAACGAGGGTGTTGTCTGCCAAGCGTTTTGACCCGTCAGGACGATAGAGGATATGATTGTTGTTCAAGAACCACAGGAACAGCGTGGCGGCAATGCGCTTGTTGCCGTCACTGAACGAGTGGTTTTTAGTGACAAGATAAAGTAGCATGGCTGCTTTTTCCTCTACGCTGGGATAGAGTTCCTCGCCCCCGAAGGTCTGGTATATCTGCCCGATGCTGCTCTTGAAGGAGTCATCCTTCTCGTTGCCGAAGAGTGTGCTGCCACCAAACTTCTCACGCAGGGCGTTGATGGCCTCCATTGCATTGTCGTAGGTTGCATGAAACGGTTCTTCTTTTGTCGTCTTGTCGATGGTCAGCCGAGCGTAGTCATAGTTGTCGAGGGTGTCCAGAGCATAAGTGTAGTCGGTAACCACCTCAAATAGGGCGTTGGTCTCGTCGTTGGACAACAATGGCTGACGTTGGATGGTACGGCCAAGCACCCCGACCAGCTGGCGCAGCTCGACGATCTGCTCCTTGCGGATGCGCTCGTGGACGGCATAGCCCTTGACCAGGTAGTCCTTCAATATCCGATTAGCCCATTTCCTGAACTGGATGCCTCGACTGCTCTTTACCCGATATCCTACTGAAGTCACCATTTCAAGGTTGAAATATTCTATCTCGTGGGTTTGAGACTTCCCTTGAATGGCACCGTGCCTTGTGGTATTCGCATATTTTGCGACTACCACTTCTCCTGCCAGCTCTTCCTTCAATGCATTATTGATATGTTTACTAATGGTTTTGTAATCCCTTCCAAATAACACAGCAAGTTGCTGACGGGTAACCCATATCATGTCATTGTCCAACTTCACTTCAAGCTGGATGGCATTATGCTCGTCTGTATAGATGACAATCTTGTTCTCTATCTGATTCATACTGCGTCCTCCTCAAGTTCCTTGATAATGGCGTCAAGCTGTTGGCGCAGTTCGCTCTGCCGTTTTACGATTTGTTCTATCCTTGTGTTCAATTCTGTAATGTCTATTTCCTCACGGGTGTCGCGTTGTTCCACATAGGTCGAGACGCTCAGGTTCCAGTCCTCGGCCTCGATATCCTTGGTCGTGACGATGTGACAGAACTGGGCATCCTCCTCCTTGGTGATGTGAGCATTGTAGATGCGACTGATGTTCTCGGGTGACAGTTTGTTCTTGTTGCCCTCGTGGATGAACTCCTGGCTGGCATCGATAAAGCAGACACGGTTGTCACTCTTGTTCTTCTTCAGCACGATGATGCAGGTGGCAATCGTCGCCCCAAAGAAGAGGTTGGGCGGCAATTGAATTACAGTATCTACATAGTTGTTTGATACCAGGTACTTGCGTATTTTTTGCTCAGCACCTCCGCGATAGAGGATGCCGGGGAATTCGACGATGGCAGCAGTTCCCTCGGTCGAGAGCCACGAGAGCATGTGCATGGTGAAGGCAAAGTCGGCTTTTGACTTCGGGGCTAACACACCTGCTGGAGAGAACCTGGGATCATTGATGAGAGTAACGTCGTCATTTCCCTTCCAGGGTACTGAGTATGGCGGATTGGAAACGATGGCATCAAATGGCTCGTCAAGTTCGTGCTTGGGACTGAGCAAGGTGTCTCCAAGCTGGATGTCGAAGTGATCATAGTTCACATTGTGCAGGAACATGTTCATTCGGCACAGGTTATAAGTCTTCAAGTTGATTTCCTGCCCAAAGAAGCCTTCCCGCACATTCTTGGCTCCCAGCACCAGGTTGAAATTGAGCAGCAGCGATCCCGACCCGCAGGCAGGGTCATACACCTTATTGACGGTCTGGCGCTGGGCGGCAGCAATCTTGGCGACCAGGTAACTGACCTCGGCCGGAGTATAGAACTCGCCACCATGAGTGCCCGAGTTGAGGGCATACATCTTAATCAAGTGCTCATAACAAATACCGAACACATCCAGGCCGCTCTCAACATAGGTGGTGAAGTTGAGGTCCCGGATGCTCTCAAGCAAGGTGGTGAGCAATTCATTGCGCTCGGCCACAGTGGTGCCTAATCCGGCATCATTGGTGTTGAAGTTACTGAAGAGCCCCTTCACATCGTCCTCACTTGCCGTGCCGATAGCGCTCTGCTCAATGGCTTTGAAATTATTGGCAAGTGTGGTGTTCAACTCGTCGTTGTCCTTTGCCCTGTCAGCCACATTCTTGAACAGTTGGGAGGGCAGGATGAAGAAACCCTTGGCATTGACGATCTGATCGCGGGCGTTCTCGGCCATCTCATCACTCATGTGCAGGTAGTCAGCGTCGGGCACTCCCGCATCGGTCATCAGCTGATTGCAGTAGTCAGTGATGTTCTCCGATATAAATCGATAGAACAGGGCACCCAGGGTATAGTCCATGAACTGAACAGGTGACACCATGCCGCCATGTACCAGGTTGGTGGCCATCTTCCATATCAGGTCGCCCAGCTCTTTTTTCAAATCTTCAGTGTTCATTATTGCTTGCGTGTATTGGTGAAGGTTATAGGGGATTTCTATCAATTACCGAAATGTTACTATCTTTAGTTGATAGTATATTGTTTCTTTTCGGCATCTTTTGCCCTATCTTCTTGGACCATAGCTCGCTATGCTCCTTCGTAGCTAAGCCAAAATCTGCTCGAAAATTTGTGCAAGCCGAACGCAAATGAGCTTGCTCAATTTGCTGAGGCGCAGCCAAATTTATTGAAAATCAATCAAAATCCCAATCAAGCTAATTGATAGAAATCCCCTATACTTGGTCTTGATTATCGACTACAAAAATACTGCTTTTTCTTGAAAATCCCATTAAAATCCGTGTAAATAAGAAAACTTTAGCGTCTTGGCGCTTTGGCTTGAGACATGATTCGCTGAGTAGATACTTTCTTGACGATATTGGTCAAAAATGCTTAAAAATTTGGTGGGATATGGATTAATGTGTAAATTTGTGGGTTGAAATTTACTTCTAATACATTTTTTGATAGAAACAAACCAAGTTAAACCTTATAATAATGAGAAAGTTACTGTTAGGTGACGAGGCTATCGCACAGGGCGCGCTTGATGCGGGTCTGAGTGGTGTGTATGCCTATCCGGGTACTCCCTCGACCGAGATCACGGAGTACATTCAGAATTCTAAGTTAGCGGTAGAGCGCAACGTGCACCGCCGCTGGAGTACTAACGAAAAGACGGCTATGGAAGCCGCCCTGGGCATGTCCTTCATGGGCAAGCGCGCCCTGGTCTGCATGAAGCATGTGGGCCTGAACGTGTGCGCCGACCCGTTTGTCAACTCAGGCATGACCGGCGTCAACGGCGGTCTGGTGGTCCTCGTGGCCGATGACCCCTCGATGCACTCGTCCCAGGACGAGCAGGACAGCCGCTTCTATGGCAAGTTCGCCATGATTCCCACGCTGGAGCCCAGCACTCAGCAGGAGGCCTACGACATGATGGAGAAGGCCTACGCCCTGAGTGAGGAGGTGTGCCTGCCCGTGCTCATGCGCGTGACCACCCGCATGGCCCACAGCCGTGCCGTTGTCGAGGTCAAGGAGACCCCTCGTGCCGAGAACGAGCTGAACTACAATGCCAAGGCCAGCCACTGGGTGCTGCTCCCTGGCAACGCCATCAAGCGCAACATCACCGTGACCGGCCAGCAGGCCGACCTCGAACAGCGCGCCGTCGATAGCGAGTACAACAAGTATATCGACGCTGCCGACCACTCGTTAGGTATCATTGCCTCGGGCATCGCCTACAACTACCTGATGGAATGCTATCCCGACGGATGTCCCTATCCCGTGCTCAAGATCAGCCAGTATCCCATGCCCAAGGCTCTCATTGGCCGCATGACGGCCGAGTGTGACGCCGTGCTCATTGCCGAGGAGGGCCAGCCCTTCATCGAGGACCTCGTGCGTGGCGTGATGCCCGGCAATGCCGTGATCAAGGGCCGCCTCACCGGCGAGCTGCCCCGCACCGGCGAGCTCAGCCCCGACGCGCTCAAGCGCGCTCTGGGTGTCGAGGTGTGCGAGGGCTACGACAGCTGCGAGGATGTCGCTCCGCGTCCCCCCGCACTGTGCCAGGGTTGCGGTCACCGCGACGTTTACACTGCCTTGAACGAGGTGCTGAAGGATTATCCCAATGCCCGCGTGTTTGGCGACATCGGTTGCTACACCCTGGGCTTCATGCCTCCCTTCAAGGCTATCCATTCCTGTGTTGACATGGGTGCCAGCATCACCATGGCCAAGGGTGCCAGCGATGCCGGCCAGTGGCCCGCTGTTGCCATCATCGGCGACTCTACCTTCACCCACTCGGGAATGACGGGTCTGCTCGATGCCATCAACGAGAACGCCAACATCACCGTCATCATCAGCGACAACCTCACCACCGGCATGACCGGCGGCCAGGATTCGGCTGGCACAGGTAAGTTCGAGGCCATCTGCCGTGGCTTGGGTCTGCCCGACGAGCATCTGCGCGTTGTGGTTCCCCTGCCCAAGAACATGCCCGAGATCACCAAGATCATGCGTGAGGAGATCGAGTACCGCGGCACCAGCGTGATCATCCCGCGCCGCGAGTGCATGCAAACATTACAACGTCATCTCAAACAAAAGAAAGCACAGGAGGCAAAGCAATGAAAACTGATATCATTTTGTGCGGCGTGGGTGGACAAGGTATCCTCTCCATCGCAACCGTCATTGGCGAAGCAGCCATGCACGAGAATCTTTATATCAAGCAGGCCGAGGTCCACGGCATGTCGCAGCGTGGCGGTGACGTGCAGTCCAACCTGCGCATCAGCAGCAATCCCATCAACAGCGACCTGATTGCCCTCGGTTCGGCCGACGTGATCATCTCGATGGAGCCCATGGAGGCCCTGCGCTACCTGCCTTTCCTGAGCAAGGAGGGCTGGATCATCACTTCGAGCAAGCCCTTTGTCAACATCCCCAACTATCCCGACGTTGACAAGGTGATGGCCGACCTGAACAAGGTGAAGAACGTCATCATCCTCGATATCGAGAAGCTGGCCCAGGACAACGGCATTGCTCGCTCGGCCAACGTCATCCTGCTGGGTGCGGCCCAGAAGGCCCTTGGCATCGAGTATGACAAACTGGAGAACGCCATCCGCCGCGTCTTTGGCCGCAAGGGCGACGCCGTGGTAGATGCTAACCTCAAGGCTCTTGCCATCGGAAAGGAGGCGCAGCGATGAAGCCCACCCCCATTCCCCGCGAGGTCATCGACCGCGCAATCGAGGAGTATGGCATCATGGACTATGCCAACGCCACCATCCGCGAGGTGAAAGCCATCGCCGAGCGCGCCGAGCGTGAGTCGGGCCAGGAGTTCATCAAGATGGAAATGGGTATCCCCGGCTTGCCCGCTGCCCAGATTGGCGTTGATGCACAGATCAAGGCTCTGCAGAACGGATGCGCCCGCCTCTATCCCGCCTTGCCCGGCGAGAAGATGATTAAGGATGCCACTTCACGCTTCATCAAGGCGTTTATCGACGTGGACGTTCCCGCCGAGTGCTGCATCCCCACCGTTGGCTCGATGCAGGGCACCTTTGCCTCGCTGCTCACCATCACCCAGAGCAACAAGAAGAAGAACAAGGCCCTGTTTATCGACCCCGGTTTCCCCGTGCAGAAGCTCCAGCTCGAGATCCAGGACGTGCCCTACGAGACGTTTGACATCTACGAGTTCCGCGGTCCCAAGCTGCGTGCCAAACTCGAGGAATACATGAGCAAGGGCGACGTGTGCTGCCTGATCTACAGCAACCCCAACAACCCTGCCTGGATCTGCCTGACCGAGGACGAGTTGAAGGACATCGGCGAGCTGGCCACCAAGTATGACGTGATCGTGCTTGAGGACCTGGCCTACTTTGCCATGGACTTCCGCGTTGACCTGAGCAAGCCCTTTGAGCCGCCCTTCCAGCCCACCGTGGCCAAGTATACCGACAACTACATCATGCACATCAGTGGCAGCAAGGCCTTCTCCTATGCCGGCGAGCGCATCGCCATGACCTGCATCAGCCCGGCCATCTTCAACCGCCACTATCCCGATTTGTCGGCCCGCTACGACGGGCTGCCCTTCGGCAAGGTGTTCATCACCCGCACGTTGTATGCCCTGTCGTCGGGTACGAGCCACAGCGCCCAGTATGCTCTGGCAGCCATCATGGAGGCCGCCAGCAACGGTGAGTATGACTTCCGCGACGACGTCATCGTCTATGGCGAGCGTGCCCACAAGTTGAAGGAGATCTTCACGCGTCACGGTTTCCGCATCGTCTATGGCATGGACGGTGACCAGCCCATCGCCGACGGCTTCTACTTCACCATCGGTTACGGCAACATGACCAGTGGCGAGCTGGCACGCGAGTTGATGTACTACGGCGTGAGTGCCATCTGTCTGGCCACTACCGGCTCGTGGCAGGAAGGATTGCGCGTGTGCACCTCGTTCATCCAGGATCACCAGTACGACATCCTGGACCAGCGCATGGCCATCTTTGCCGAGAACAACCCGATTTAGGCTTCAGGTGTTTCAGGTTTAGGATTTAGGAACAACTAAAAACTAACAGCATCTGTTAAGAAACTGTATTTTTCTTTAGAGAATACACGCACTAATGATGCGGGAGAGTCACCCTCCAATCGACTCTCCCGCATACTATTTTTGAAAAAAAGAGATTTTTTGTATATTTGCGGTTGAAATATAACCACAATCATTACTGCTATGGACATTAACAGACGTGAATTCCTGCGCCGCCTGGGCATCGCCACAGGTTCGGCTGCAGCGTTGGCGGCTCTGGAGCCGTTCAGCGCCCTGGCTGGCACGGCCAGCAGTCAACAACAAGCTGGCACAGCGCTCGACCCGAATGCGCGCATGACCTATCGCGTGCAGCGTGGCACTGGTGAGCAGGTGTCGTTGCTGGGATTTGGCATGATGCGCTTGCCCCGTGACAACCAGGAACTGGTTAACCAGCTGGTGGACTACGCCATTGCCCATGGCGTGAACTACTTTGACACCGCGCCCATGTATGGCGGCGGCCTCAACGAGGGCATCACTGGTGCCGCCTTGAGCCGTCATCCTCGCGAGAAGTACTATGTGGCCACCAAGATGTCTAACTACAACGAGCGCTTGTGGGTGCTTGACGAGGCCAAGAAGATGTATGAGAACTCCTTCAAGGCCCTGCGGGTGGACTACATCGACTACTACCTGATGCACGGAGTGGGGCAGGGTGGAATGGAGAACCTGAACAGCCGCTTCATCGACAACGGCCTGCTCGACTTCCTCGTCGGGGAGCGTGAGGCTGGCCGCATCCGTCATCTGGGATTCTCCTATCATGGCGACGTGGAGGTCTTTGATTGGCTCATCGACCACAACGACAAGTATCATTGGGACTTTGTGCAGATTCAGATGAACTTCCTGGATTGGCGCCATGCCTCGCTCAACAAGGAAGGCTGGAAACAGGACGCCGATGCCGAGTACCTCTACAACAAGCTCGAGAAAGCAGGCATCCAGGTGGTGGTGATGGAGCCCCTGCGCGGTGGCTCGCTGGCCAACATGGCCGACGAGTATGCCAGCCAGCTGCGGGCGCTGCGTCCCGATGCCCTGCCTGCCGAGTGGGCCTTCCGCTGGGTGGGTTCGCATCCCAATATCTTGACCACCTTGAGCGGCATGAACCAGATGGAGCACCTGGAGCAGAACGTGCGCACCCACTCGCCTCTCGACCCGTGTACCGATGCCGAGAATGCCCTGCTCGAGAAGATCGCCGACGGCATGGCGGGCGTTCCCGTGATTCCCTGCACGGCCTGCGAATACTGCATGCCGTGCCCCTATGGTGTGGACATTCCCGGAAACTTCAGTTTCTACAACAAGGCTGTCAATGAACACATCCTGCCATTGCCGGTGCCCACTGCGGCCGACTATGCCGAGCGCAAGGAGCGTTTCCTCACCGGTTATCTCCAGGCACTGCCTGCCGATGCCCGGGCCAACCAGTGTGTCGATTGCGAGGCCTGCCTGTCCAAGTGCCCACAACAGATACGCATCCCCAACCAGATGAGCCGCATCGTGCAGCTCCTGCGCAAGTCCTGACGACAACCTCACGAGGGTAAAAGGGAAAACAACAAGTACAATAAATACAAATTGTTTTTTAACTATTCTGCTGATATCAAGTGTATTGAATGAGTATAAATAATGTTCACCAAGTGGTGTAACACCAACTGGTGAACATTATTGGATATCAATCATAGTTAATGACAATAAGGGCAAGCCCCATGTATGCACAGTCGATGTCAAACATGGGGCTTGTTTTCGTTTTGTTGTTTCCCTTTTTATCGTTGCCGTTGTGGCCCCGTTGTCGTTTAGAAGTCGAAGCCCAGGGAGATGTAGGGATAGACCCGGTGGGTGAAGTTGCTCCAGCTCAGCGAGGCACCCAGCGGACCGACGATGCTGTTGTAGCAGTAGCCGAGTTGTGCGCCCCAGATGGGTGTGCCGTCAAAGATGTGGCCCAGCTTGTCGTTGTGCCCGGCCACCTGGCCCTTGACCATGAGGTAATGCTCCTGGAACACGCGCTGCTGCAGCTTGAAGCCGGCCACAAGCACCTTGCTGTCCATGACATGGCAGTGGCCGAAGCCCGCGAAGGGCAGCTGCTGCCGGTAGTAGATACCGAAGCGGTTGCCTCCCATCATGTTGGCTGCGGTGGCGGGCACGTCTTTACCGAACATCAGGCGCCCATAGACCGTGGGCTGCACGTGGGTCGTGCGGGACAGCGGCACGGTCAATCGCCATTGGGCCGTCACCTCGCTCAAGCCGGTGTGACCCTTCCAACGGGCAAAGTTGTCGGTGATGTAGGCGTATGACACGTCGGCGCGCATGCCCTGGCGGGTGAAGTACCAGTTGTCCTCGGTGTTGTATTGGGCCCTGGCATGGTAACTGAAGCAGTATTCATTCTTGCTGAAGTTGCTATGGCTCCAGGCATTGCTCAGCACATCGTAGTTGTGGTAATGGTCCCATGCGATGCCCATGTCCACGTTCAGGTTGGGTGCATCGAGCGAGAGCAGCGTGGCGTTAGCCCGCTGGTAGAGGAACAGCAGGTTGTCGCTGCGGTGCTTGCCATGATACAGGTTGAGGTCGTTGTGCCAGATTTCATAGGACAGCCCGACGCGGCGGTGGGGCTTGAGGTTGGCGCTCCATTCCAGGCGTCCCATGGTGCGCCTGCCCAGCCTGAGTGTGAGCTCCAGCTTGTGATCCATCTTGTTGCCGAAGTAGTAGGTGGCGCCAAGCTGGGCTGCCACCAGTTCCTCGATGTCATAGTGCAGGCCCAGGCTCGCCTTGATGGTGTTGCGGGCATTCTCTTCCCTCACGAGCTTGCTTGCCTCGTCGTTCTCGACATCGCTCAAGTGGATGATGCTGTAGTCGGGGCGATAGTCGGCTGGCACACCGGCACGTCTCTTGAGCATCATGATAGAGTCCATCATGGCCCGCGCAGCATCCTCGCCGCGCTCAATCAGGTTGGTGATGGCCGAGTGGTAGAAGTCGGCGGCGGTGTACCCCTTGGTGGGGACGTGGATGACCAGGTCGCACAGTTTCTCGTTCTCGTCGCTGCGCTGGTGGATGTCGCTGCCCATCGACCGCTCGAGGATGTCGGACAAGGAGAAGTAATTGTCGTTGATGCCCAGGTCGGTCACGACACCGATGACGATGTCGGCTCCCATCCTGCGGGCCAGGTCGGCAGGGAAATTGTTCTTCACGCCGCCATCCACCAGCACCCAGGGCTCCATCCTCACGGGGGCGAACACGCCAGGCACGGCCATGCTGGCACGTATCGAGCGGGCCAGCGAGCCATGGTCGAGCACCACCTCGCTGTCGGTCACCAGGTCGGTGGCGATGCAGCCAAAGGGGCGTGGCAGCGACTTGAAGTCGATGTCCTCGGGCTGGCGCAGGTAGTGCCGCAGGGTCTTCTCCACATTGATGCCGCGTATCAATCCGCCGGCCAGCGTGTCCTGGCTCTTGTCGAGGAAGATGCGGTAGTCCAGCAGATAGATGTTCTGGCGCTCGCGCTCCTCAAGCGTCTGGTTTTTCATCGACAGGCGGTCACGCAGCATGTCACCCCAGTCGATGCTGTTGACAAAGGTCTCGATGTCGGTCGCGTTATATCCCACGGCATACAGGCCGCCGATGATGGCTCCCATCGAGGTGCCTGTCACCATGTCGATGGGCATGCCGGCCTCCTCGAGCACCTTGAGGGCACCGATGTGGATCGTTCCCAGTGCGCCGCCGCCACACAGCACGACGGCGACCTTGGGCCGCTCTTGCTTTGAGGACTCGATGGGTTGGGCAACGGTGGCTAAGGCCGTCAACAGGGCTGCGAGATAGATCAAGAACCTTTTCATTGTGGAACAATTTTTTTGCAAAGGTACGCTTTTTTGAGAATTCTTGTTACCTTTGTGAACTAAATCAAAACCTGTAACGCATTATGAAGACTTATCTCGTGACGGGAGCCGCCGGATTTATCGGTTCCAACTTCGTGAAGTATATCCTGGGCAAGTATGGCGACAACATCGAGGTCATCATCCTCGACGCCTTGACCTATGCCGGTAACCTGGTCTCTATCAAGGACGAGATAGAGCGCTCCAACGTCACCTTTATCCGCGGCGACGTGCGCGACCGCGAGCTGGTGCAGGGCATCATGCGGGACAACGACGTGGACTATATCGTCAACTTTGCCGCCGAGAGCCATGTGGACCGCAGCATCACCAATCCGCGCCTGTTTCTCGAGGTCAACATCCTGGGCACCCAGAACATGCTCGATTGCGCCCGCGAGGCATGGCTGACGGGCAAGGATGCGCAGGGGCGCAACACCTATGCCCCCGGCAAGAAGTACCTGCAGATTTCGACCGACGAGGTCTATGGCTCGCTCGACAAGGACTTTGACGAGCCCCAGCCGCTCGACGTGAGCGATGACGTGCGCGAGGTCATCGAGGGCCGCACCGACCTCAAGACCTATGGGCGCCACTTCTTCACCGAGGAGACCCCACTGGCCCCGCGCTCGCCCTACTCGGCCAGCAAGACCAGTGCCGACCTGATCACCATGGCCTATCACGAGACCTACGGCCTGCCCGTCAACATCACGCGCTGCAGCAACAACTACGGCCCCTATCACTTCCCCGAGAAGCTCATCCCGCTCATCATCAAGAACATCCTCGAGGGTAAGGCGTTGCCCGTCTACGGCAAGGGCGAGAACGTGCGCGACTGGCTCTACGTCGAGGACCACTGCAAGGGCATCGACCTGGTGCTGCGCCAGGGTACCGTGGGCGAGGTCTACAACATTGGCGGCTTCAACGAGGAGAGCAACATCAACATCGTCAAGCAGGTGATCGCCATCATTGCCCGCATCATGCGTGAGGAACCCCAGTACCAGCAGCTGCTGCAGTGCAGCGTGGACGACATCAACGAGGACCTCATCCAGTTTGTCACCGACCGTCCCGGCCATGACATGCGCTATGCCATCGATCCCGGCAAGATCGCCCGAGAGCTTGGCTGGTATCCCGAGACCCCCTTCACCGTGGGCATCGAGAAGACCATCCGCTGGAACCTCGACCACCAGGCGTGGGTGCGCAGTGTCACCAGCGGTGACTACCAGCGCTACTACGACGAGATGTACGGCAACCGGTAATTGATAAATTGCAGCAAAATGAAATATCGGGTGGTTTTTGAGTGGCAGAGCGAGGACGGGGCGATGAGCGACGTGTATAACTGCAAGGACGAGCAGACGGCAATGGACAAGTTTGCCGAGCTGCGCGACAGCCTCGAGCATGCCGTCACTCCCGATGGCTGCGAGGTCGTCGACGAGCCTGCCCGCTATAGCGTCATCAACCGCGAGGCGGGTGTCTATGGCTACGTGCGCCTGCTGGAGGATTAGTCGCTGGTGATGAGCTTGTAGCCGATGCCGCGCACGTTGACGATGCGCAGCGACGGGTCTTGGGCCAAGCGGTGGCGCAGCTTGGTGATAAACACGTGCAGGCTCTTGTTGTTGAAGAAACTGTCGTCGCCCCAGAGTTCCAGCAGCAGTGACTGGGAAGTCACCACCTCGCTGGGATGCAGGCACAGGCGGTGCAGGATTTCACTCTCACGGTAGGACAGTTCGGCCCGTGTGCCGGTAGGAACATGGGTCAGCCGCTGCACAACGGCATCAAACAGGAATTGACCGATGGTGAAACGGGTGACCTCGGACTCAACAGGCTGTTGCTTGACCGTGCATGCCCGTCCCAGCAATGCCTTGATGCGCACAATGAGTTCCTGCATGCCGAAGGGCTTTTTCAAGTAATCGTTGGCCCCCATCTCGAAGCCGTGCACCACATCGCCCACGGCTGAGCGGGCCGTGAGGAAGATGATGGGCGTCAGCTGGTCGGTCTTGCGGATGCGCTTCACCATCTCAAATCCGTCAAGTCGCGGCATCATCACGTCGGCCACGATCACGTCGGGCTTGTGGCTGTGAAATAACGCTAATGCTTCCTCTCCATCTCCTGCAACGGTGACTTGGAATCCCTGGCCATCCAGGGTGTCCTTGATGATCATCGCCAGGGTGCGTTCGTCCTCGGCCAGCAATATGTTGATGGTCTCGCTCATTTCATTCCAATCGTGAAAGTTGTCCCTTTGCCCTTGGCGCTCGTGGCATTGATTGTCCAACAGTGTTTCTCGACCATCGTCTTGACATAGAAAAGGCCCAGGCCGTAGCCCTTGATGTCGTGCACGTCGCCGGTGGGCACACGGTAGAACTTGTCGTAGATGTGCGGCAGCTTGTCGGCTGCGATGCCTATGCCGTGGTCGGTGACGCTGATCATGTCGGCATTAGCGTTAATCTCGATGATTGCTTCGCTGCCCGAGTACTTGATGGCGTTGTCGATGAGGTTATTCAAGATATTGCTCAGATGGGCACGGTCGGCCTGCACGGTCAAGCCTTCAGGCTCGATGTGGATGCTGAATGTGACAGGTTTGTCGGCTTTTAACTGTTGTTGTTCAATGACGGGCTGCAGCAGCTCAGCAACATTGACCGTCTCGATATTGAGGCGGAATTGTCGCCGCCGTTCCATGCTCATTGAGAGGATTTGCTCGACCATGCCGCTCAGTCGCTCTAATTGCTGACGGCACAAGGTCAGGTAATGCCGCCGCTTCTGCTCGTCGGCCTGCCCCGCAAAGTTGAGCAGAGCGTCGTTGGCAGCATAGGCCACGGCGATGGGTGTTTTCAGCTCGTGGGTGATGTTGTTGGTGAAGTCGGTCTTCATCTCGTCGAGCGTGCGTTGCTTGAGAATGGTCTTGATCAAGTAATAAAATGCCAGCCCCAACAGCAGCACAATGAGCCCCGAAGCGGTCAATATTCCCGCCATCTCCCGCAGTACCAGCGATGTCGTGGGCTCGATGATGAGCACATAGCGTCCGTAATTAGCCCAGTTGTGCTCAAACTGTCTCGCCTTGCCCGAGGGCCTGTAGCCTGGTGTCGTGTGGCTGTAAACGGTGTCGGTCTTGATGCACAGCAACCGGTGCTTTCCGCTCAAGCCCAGCTGTTGCAGGCCAGTGGTGAGCAAGGAGTCATATTTCTCATATCTTGTCCCCTCAAAGCGGTCCACGCCCAGGTGCAGCCCCTGCTGGATCATCGATGCCAGTTCGGTAATTGAAATCTGATCCTCGAGCATCTTCATGAAGGCACTGTCCTTGTCGCCAGCAGTGCTGTCGCTGCCAACACTGGGGTCGGAGCGCATCACCACACCCGTCTGTTGCTCCAGTTTCTCGCCATCGACTGTGACCTGGGTCGTCGTGGTGGCTTTGGCAACAAGGCTACCGTCATTTTCAATGCCCGCGGTGACGTCCATCGTGCCGTGTGGCCCCTTGTCCTCGATGCTCTTGAGACGCAGGAACATCTCCTTGAGGTCGGCCACGCGCATGGCCTCGCGGATGTCGTTCTCCATCTGCTCCCCTATGGTGAAGTGCAGTTGCTCTAACCAGTAGGCCTGATAGGCGGCGACACCCAGCAGCGCCACAATCACCAGTACCGCGATATGTTTCAGCTTCAAGTTCATCATCGGCAAAAGTACACAAATAACTCATTAGTCCCCATCTGCGTTAAGACTAAATAAGTTTTTGGATAGATTATCGGTGCTGAAAATCGGTAGAGGTGTCGGTGAATGCGATGTGGATGAAAGATCAAAACTATTGTTGATTTTGTCTCTCTTGGATGAATTCGTCGGCGATGTAGAGGTCGCTGTAAAGATATAGGCCTGTGGATTTGTCATGCAGATCAGCACAAGTTTGACTCTCATAGAACAGTTCTAAAGCTTTGACTGGTTCGATGTCAAGTCGCCGCGCCAATTCCATCGAGATGGCACCAATGCGGTTGCTCATAATGATTTCTTGAACAATCGGCGATTTGACAGGGTCATCATATTGTTTCGATTCCATCATGAAGCAAGTATTTGTCCGTAATAACTTGGCACAGTAAACACATTTGGTTATTTGGCCGATGTTGAGACAGTCTGCCCAATGCAGTGTCAAGATCCATCAGCCCAAGCATATACAGGTTAACGGTATCGACAACCCGGTCATTGGCTACGCCACCTTCAATGTAGTCATAGGCTTCTGCTACCTGCTGGCCTCGTCGGCTGGCCACAATAAACTCTAACCAGTCACGGTCGTAGGCTTTGAAGATTTTGCAACGCGCATTGGCCAAAATGTCATCCTTTTTCAATATATACCTGTTCAATACGGGCTCTTTTCCCCTGCGGGTTGCCATCAAGAAGGCCCAATCAAGGGCTTGTTTGCGCATGTCGGTAACATAGAAACCTTGGCCAAAGTCAAGGTTCTTGCGCCCGAATTTGCAGATTGGGGCTTCGACAATTTCTGTCCCACCGTGGTAAACAATCATGTCACTCATCCCTTTTCTCCCATTGGTTAAGGCACTCAATCATGCCTTTTGCTATACTCTCGCGGCTCTCGGTGTGCAACGTGTCATAATGAGGAATAATGTATCGCTCAATCATGCCGACGCGCTTCATGCGGTTGTACACTTCCTGATAGGTAGTGTTGAGAAGGCGGGCCGTTGATTCAATACAAGTAGCGACAAAAGCCATCATGACTTGTGTTCTGGGTATCTCTACAAGTTTCTCCATGAGGTTGCAATTGTGATGTGTCGCAAAATTAGCGAAAAAATGTGGATATCTTGATAATGAATGCCGAAAAACTTTTGTGCGCGTTAAGACTAAATAAGTTTTTGGTTAAGACTTGGTAAGTCACGGGAGTGGGGCAGAGTGAAATGATGAAGGTAATTTTGCAGCCGTAATCAATCATCAAAAAAGACATGAGACAAATGGTAAAGATTGTGATGGCACTGGCAGCCTTGATGGGTGGTGCGGCAGGTGCCATGGCCCAGGCTGCAGCAGGGCAGGACAGTGTGGCTGTGGAGTGGGGTGACACCCTGCAGCTGCAGAATGTGGAAGTGGTGACCATGCGCCAACTGGTCAAGACGCAGGACGACCGCTTGAGTTACAACGTGCAGGCCGACCCCGAGGCGCGCACGAGCACCGTGCTGGACATGCTGCGCAAGGTGCCGCTGGTGAGTGTTGACGGCGAGGACAACGTGCGCGTCAACGGCGGCAGGAGTTTCAAGATTTACAAGAACGGGCATCCCGAACCGGCCTTGTCGGCCAATCCCCGCGAGGTGCTCCGTGCCATGCCCGCCAGCATGATCAAGCGCATCGAGGTCATTACCGAGCCCGGAGCCCGATATGATGCCGAGGGTGCCACTGCCATATTGAATATCGTGACCGTCGAGGGTGTGCGCATCGAGGGTGTGAACGGCACGGTGTCGGCGTCGATCAACACCTTTGGATCGCCCAATGCCAGTGCCTATGTCGCGGCACGAGTTGGCAAGTTTACACTGGGAACGACAGGCTTTTACCAGAAACAGGCACATCGCCAGTTTGCCGGTAAGGACGAGACGTGGACCACCTTTAAAGACACGGGCACCACGATGTATAAGCTCTATCGCAACAAGCAGCCCGCTTGGGTGTATAGCCTCGACTTGAATGCCAGCCTGGAATTGGACTCGTTGAATCTGATTACTGCCTCCTTCGGCGGCTACCGCTACGGCCTGAACATCTATGGCGACAGCCACATCGAGTATCGTGACGCGGCAGGGCAGTTGCTCACGTCCTATGACAACCCGTTTAATGTGCCACACTATGGCTTCATGTCGTGGAACGGGCGTGCCGATTGGGAGCACCGCACCAGCCGCAAGGACGAGGTCTTGACCGCCTCCTATATGTTCTCGACCACGGGCCGGCACGAGGAGCAGTACGACTCGCTCGTCAATCTGGTCAATCAGCCGTTCAACTACACGAGCTACAGCAAGTGGGGCAGGGAGCGTTTTGTTGAGCACACCTGGCAGCTCGACTATCAGTTGCCGCTGTGGGGACATCACCTGCTTGAGGTGGGCGGCAAGTACATCCTGCGTCTGAATAAGAGCCACAACACGATGCACTATGACGGAGCTCCAGAGCTCGACACCGACACCCGCTTCAAGCACGACATGCACGTTGGGGCCGCCTACGCATCGTGGCGATACCAGGTGGGCGATGTCACCCTGCGAGGTGGACTGCGCTATGAGTACAGTCACTTCCGTGCCAGCTATCCCAATGGCGACGGGGAAGCTTTTGGGCGCGACCTGCACGACGTGGTGCCCTCGGCGAGCGTGCATTGGCAGGTAACACCGTTCAACAGCCTGCGCTTGTCTTGGGCAACCAGCCTCAATCGCCCGGGCATCGAGTATCTCAATCCTGCCGTCAGACGCTATACCTCGACCATTGAGTTTGGCAATCCTCACTTGTCGAGTGCCCGCAACAATATGCTGAGCATCAACTTCCAGCACACGGGCAACCGCTTGACATTCAACGTCAAGCCCAGTGTGACCATTACCAACAACCTCATTGGCACCTTTCGCACCTCCCGTGACGGCATCGTTTATCTCACCAATAGTAACGACTGTCGTTACCTGATGGCCGGCGTGGGCGGTTTCCTGCAGTGGATGATATGCAGCAAGACAACATTTTACATGAACGGTGAGTTGTGCTACAAGCGTTACCGCAATCCCTTGCAAGACTTGACCAACAGCGGATGGGGCGGTAACCTGTATGCCCAACTCACACAGCAGTTGCCGTGGAAGTTGCGCGCGACAGCAACCTGCATGTGGTATGGCATCGGGCATGATGTGCATCATGTGTATGGCTACAGCACCATAACCGACCCGACCATCATGTTGGGCCTGTCGCGTTCGCTGCTCAAGGACAACCGCCTGACAGTGCGCCTGACCGCCAACTCCATCCTGCACAAGTGTGAGGTGTCGAAGGGCTACATCACGCAGGGCGACTACGAGAATCACGGCGTGGACCGCTTCAACCAGCGCAATGTGCAGTTAAGCGTGAGTTATGCCTTCGGCTCTGCCAACACCCGCGTCAAGCAAACCGGTAAAACCGTCGAGAACGACGACCTGGTGGGCGGCCTGCCGTCGGGCAACTGATGCAGATGTGCCCCTCCCCCCCCTACGGCAGGGTGGGGAGTGGCTCGCTGTGCAGAGCGAAAGCCTCGGCAGCCTTGCAGCGGCTCTCGATGCCGCGGAACTGCTCCATCTTCTCGTGCCAGTAGTAGATGTCGTCCATGTGCTGACTCACGTGACAGTTGCAGGCCTCATGCTTGCGCTCGAGCACGGGCTCGATGTTGACCCAGTGGGTGGGATGGAACATCTGGCTCTGTGTGCCCGACATGGCCTCGAAGTAGTAGAGCTTGAACCTCCTGTCCAGGCGTCGCCACGCATCAAGCACAAGCATGCCGCAAGCCGCATGGTCGCGGTGGGCATCGATGGGCCAGTGGGTCATGACGATGTCGGGGTTCTCGCGGTCGATGAGTTCGCGCATCTCCTTGTAACGAGCCAGGTTGACCTCGGTGTTGCCGTCCACCTGACTCATGAAGATGTGGCGCGCACCGGTGACCTTGCAGGCATTCTCACTCTCCACCACGCGGATGGCAGCCGCCTCGCTGTGGCTCTTGCCGGGGATGCCCGCCTCGCCGCGGGTGAGGTAGACGCACACCACGTCGTGGCCCGCGTCGGCCAGCAGGCACATCGTGCCGCCGCAGCAGGTCTCGGGGTCGTCGGGGTGTGCCCCGATGGCGAGCACCTTGAGGCGGCGCTTGCCGCTCGCATTGTTATTACCATTTTCCTGGGCCCTTGCCCCGACGGGAATTCCCAGCACCGTGGCGCCCACGGCAGCCGTTCCCGTCATCTTGATCATTTCTCGCCTGTTCATTGTTGCTGTTTTTAAGTTGGATAGTGCTACAAAAATAGGGCAAAATCCAGTTGTATGCAAAAAAATGGTTTGATTTTCGTGTTGTGTCATCATTCTGTAGTATTTTTGTGATTTAAACAAGATGATGAAAAAATGAAAAAAATCAACCCATGGATGCTGGCAGCCATCCTACTCATCAGCGGCCTTGTCGTTTCTTGCAAGAGCGTACAGCAGGTCGTGCCGGGCTCGCCTGCCGACTCGAGCCGGTTTGTCAACATCACCGATGTGGTGCCCGACGCCATCCTTGAAATACGCTACCACAGCACCTACAACTTTGTGGGGGCGCGCATCGACGGCTATGAGCAGCCTGTGGCCCTGCTCACCCGTGAGGCCGCCGACAGCCTGCGTGCTGTGAGCCTTGACCTGAAGCGCCATGGCTATGCGCTCAAGATTTATGACGCCTATCGCCCGCAGCGCGGCGTGGACCACTTCATGCGCTGGGCACTGGATTCCACCGATACCCTCACTCGGGCCTATTTCTACCCCTACCTGACCAAGGAGGAGGTCTTTGAGAAGGAATATGTGGCCAAGCGCAGCGGCCACTCGCGCGGCTCGACGGTCGATTTGACCATCATGGACATGAAGACTGGCAAGGACGTGGACATGGGCGGCACGTTCGACTGGTTCGGCCCCGAGAGCCATCCCGACTACTGTGGTGACCCCGAGACGCTGGAGTACAAGCCACAGGAGGGCGGCATCACATCAGAGCAGTTCTACAACCGCATGGTGCTGCGCACCGCCATGCTGCGTCACGGCTTCAAGCCGCTGGACAACGAGTGGTGGCACTTCACGCTCAAGAACGAACCCTTCCCCGACACCTATTTCACCTTCCCCGTGCGCACGCTCAAGTGAGCCGTCGCAGCCCTGAACGATGGTCAAGCACGTTTTCTTATTGGTCTTGATGGCGGGGCTGCTGTCGCTGGCCTCATGGGGACAGGATGTCAAAACCGATACTGTTGCTCCCGTCGATAGCGTGGAGCACCTCAACATGTTCCAGCGCATGAAGGAAAAAGCCATGCACCGCATCGAGGACAAGCTGAATGAGCCCTACGACACCATCCGTGACAGCGGCTACTGGTGGCGCGCCATGAAGCACGGCAAGGTGGACCTGACGGGCAAGACCATCAACTACCCCAAATTCCTGCGCTGGGGCTGGAAGGTCTATAAATGGGGCGACAAGGCATTCAACAGCTACGACTCGGCCTATGTCGTGGGCACGGGCAAGAACTGGAAACTCATCCTCAGCTCCAACAACTGGGTGGATGCTTACATGGGCGAGCCGTTTACCCACACCTGGGCGGGCATGCGCAGCAACCTCACGTCCAACATCGGTATCCAGCTCTCGTTCATGGCGGTTAGCGTGGGCTACACCGTGGGCCTGAGCGACCTGATACATGGCGGCACCAAGTCCAAGAAGGTGGACTTCTCGTTCACCTGCGCCCGTTTCTCGGCCGATGCCTATTACATGGAGAACGAGCGCCCTGCCACGGTGCTGTTCAAGGACAAGCCCTCGGGCGAGAAGCTCACGTTCAGGGACTTTGGCGGTTTTCACCGCAAGTCCTACGGCATGAGTGCCTATTACATCTTCAACAACCGCCGTTATGCCCAGGCAGCCGCCTATTGCTTCTCCAAGTACCAGCGGCGCAGTGCCGGCTCGCTGCTTGCCGGCATCAGGCTGCTACACCGCGACATGTCGCTCAATGTGCAGGAGCTGCCCGACTTTGCCCGCCAGTATCTGCCCGAACAGGAACAACTGCCGCGGTTTGTGTATAACGACTACTGCGTGATGGTGGGCTACGGCTACAACTGGGTGCTGGGCAAGGGGTGGCTGCTCAACCTCACCGTGGCCCCCTACGCGGGATATCGCAAGATGCTGGCCACCCAGCACGAGGACAAGGCCAGCGACTGGTCGACTAACCTGCGCGCCCGCATGGGCCTGGTCTATAACCACAGGCAGCTCTTCATGGGCTTGCAGAGCTATGCCGACATCCACCGCTACAAGTCCGAGCAGCACCATTTCCTGGGCTCCATTATCGACAGCACGGTGATGGTGGGCATCCGCTTTTGACCGGGCATTGAAATTTAGTGCTGCGGTGTTGAGTGACATTTGGGAAAAAGTATTATCTTTGCACTTCAAGACAGGACTAATGTTGAAGCAGACCATTTTGTAATCCAATGAGTGAAAAGTATATCGTATCGGCGAGAAAATACAGGCCCTCGACGTTTCGCAGCGTGGTGGGGCAGCAGTCGTTGACCCATACCCTGAAGACTGCCATCGCCAGCGGACGCCTGGCCCATGCCTACCTCTTTTGCGGTCCGCGCGGCGTGGGCAAGACGACCTGTGCGCGCATCTTTGCCAAGACCATCAACTGCGAGCATCCCACGGCCGATGGCGAGGCTTGCAACGAGTGCCCGTCGTGCAAGGCGTTTAACGAGCAGCGCTCCTATAACATCAGCGAGCTGGATGCCGCTTCCAACAACAGTGTGGACTACATCCGCGACTTGACCGAGCAGGTGCGCATCCCGCCGCAAACGGGCCGTTACCGCGTGTTCATCATCGACGAGGTGCACATGCTCTCGCCGGCTGCCTTCAACGCCTTCCTCAAGACGCTTGAGGAGCCGCCCGAATACGCCATCTTTATCCTCGCCACCACCGAGAAGCAGAAGGTCATCCCCACCATCCTGTCGCGTTGCCAGATCTACGACTTTGCCCGCATCACCGTCCCCGACATCGTGCAGCAGTTGCAATATGTGTGCGAGCAGGAGCACATCGAGGCCGAGCCCGCCGCGCTCAACGTCATTGCCCAGAAGGCCGACGGTGCCATGCGCGACGCCCTGTCCATCTTTGACCAGGTGGCCGCCTCGACCGAGGGGCATATCACCTACCAGAGTGCCCTCGACAACCTCAACGTGCTCGACTATGACTACTACTTCAGGCTCGTGGAGGCTTTCCTCGCGGGTGACGTGAACCAGTCGCTGCTCATTTACAAGGAGATACGCGACAAGGGATTTGACTCGCAATTCTTTATCAACGGCCTGGCGCAGCACATGCGTGACCTGATGGTCGCCGCCACGCCCCAGACGCGCCAGCTGCTCGAGATGAACGACGAGGTGGCCCAGCGCTATGGCGAGCAGAGCGCCAAACTGGGCCCTGCTTTCTATTACCGAGCGCTTGACTTGTGCAACTCCTGTGACTTGAATTACCGCAATGCCAGCAGCAAGCAGCTGCTGGTGGAGTTGACGCTCATCAAGTTGTGCCAACTGGTGAAACCGCAGCCCCAGCAGGCCGCACAACCCGCTATCCAGAAGATTACCCCCGCTCCGGCTCCGGCACCGCAGCGACAGGCCGTGCAGAGTGCTCCACACCCCGCGACCCATGCGGTCCCCACACCGCCGCCCGCTGCAGCCCCGCGCCCCGCGCAGGAGGCTGCACAACCGCCGCGTCCCGTTGCCGTGCCCCCTCAACAGGGACGACCTGCAGGCCCCCGCACGCTGGGCAACGCCCCCCGCATCATGGTCAATGTGACCGACACCCCAGCGAGCCAGCCCCAGTCACAGCCAGTTGTCCAGGAGCAGCGCACACAGCCCTTCACTGCCGAGCAAATGCTTGCCGCTTGGCAGGGCTACATCGACCAGCACCCGCAGGAGAGAGCCTTGTGCACCACGATGGCCTATGCCACGCCCGAGCCGGGCAGCGACGCCGAACACTATGTGATGACTGTGGGCAGCCCTGCCGAGCAAAAGATTGTGGAGGAGCACAAGGAAGCCCTGGTGAGATTCTTGTGTGACGCCGTCCAGAACGACCGCTTGGCGCTCGACATCAAGGTGAGCGACCTTCCCATCGACACCCCCAAGATCCTGTCCCCACGCGAGGTGGTCGAGCAGATCAAGCAACACAATCCCAATTTCACTCAATTCCTCAAGGACTTCGACCTGGGCCTTGCCTGATTTTTAAGTCAGTGTCGGCAAGCAGAAGTCCTTCGGACTTGCAGCGGCTCTGGACTTGTGCGGTTTGTCGTTTTGTCCTGTCGGGTTTTAATCTTCCTTTTTTGGACGTTTTGGGCCAGCATCAAGGCAGGGCGTTGATGCTGGCGGCCTTGACGGTGAAGAAGTTGTCGGAGTTCGACTTCAGTAGGTTGTACTCGCTGTGGTTGCCCCATGGGGCAGGTTTGTCCTCGATGAGGCAATCCTCGCCGGTGTCGTTGTCGACGTAGGGGGCGATCATCTGCTGCCAGGCGCGTATGCGGCTTTGTGACGAAGCGCGGTCCATGAGAGCGTTGCCGGCGGTGACCAGTTCCTTGAGATAGGCCACATACCTGGCCTTGAAATCCTGAAACTTGAGCAGTCGTGAGATGAGGCGGTTTTGCGATCCGCCCCAGTTGAGGGGGTCTTGCCTGCCGGCATCGTCCTGCACGCCGCAGCGCAGGCTCGTGCCCAGCGTGTTGTCGTAGTCGTAGGGGATGAAGTAGACCTTGTAGCCCGTCAACCCGGTGCCGTTGAAGTAGAGGTAGTAGTTGTTGGCGTTGTTCCAGTAGTCGTCCCACATGCCCACGGCGACATTGACGGCATAGGTCTTGAGCAGCAAGTCAACGTCGGTCACTTGCTGGATCCAGGTGTAGAAGGCGTCATCGCCCAGGCCGTTCAGCCTGTTCATGAAGTCGGCGAGCTGGGCGCGGGCGCTGTCGAACTGGTCGATTTGGGTTTGCAGCGTGTAGGCATGGCGGTCGTCGGTGTCGTCGTCATACCAGATGTCGCCGTTGGGATTGTTGAGACCCGCCGACGCGTTGCGGCATTTCCACAGGAATCCGTCGCTGGAGCCGAAACGCCACTTGCGGTCCTTGAGGTAACGCTTGTCGATGGGCTCAAGCAGCTCATACACGCCATAATAGGCTTCCCGGCTATCGCCCTCGACGTGCAGCCACAGGCGGCAATAGTTGTCGCGCACAGCGGTCCACACCCCGGCACGGCAGAACAGGTCGTAGCAGAACATCTCTCGCACACAGGCAGGGTCGTCCTTGAACCACTTGAGGTGCAGCTTGCGCACGCCCTGGATGGTGTGGTCATCGTCGTCAACATATTTGCGCAGGTTCACGCCAAAGTGGGCATGATGCCACTCGGTGTTGTCGCGCTGGTGGGTCTGGCCATGCCAACCCTCGGGACGCCGGCGCGAGGTGTTGCCCTTGAGCCGCAGCCCCACGTTGTCGATGACCGTGGTCTCGCCCTGCTTGACAAAGGTGAGCGAGGCCGTCACATACTGGGTCGTGTAGCTGTTGGCGTCGTACAGTGCCAGCAGCCTGTTCCACTCGCTCAGGCTCACGCTGATGTGAACCTCGGGGATGGCCTCGTCGTCCCACACATAGTCGTAGCCCTGCTTGACGGGTTGGGGCAACTCGCCGCCCAGGATGTGGTCGGTGAGTACGTTGACGTCGGCGATGTTGATTTCGCTGTCATAGTTCACGTCGGCGCGGTGGGCTGTGTCATAGTCGGCTTGCTCGCCCAGCAGGATGTTGACCAGGGCGTTGAGGTCGGCCAGATTGATCTCGCCGTCGCCGTTCACGTCGCCCACCAGGGTCGACGGGTCGGGAATCGACGGCTCCTGATATTCCTTGACGTTGAACGTGAGGTTGTTGAGGTTGAAGGTGAAGGTGTATTCGTTGCCCTCGCCGGAGAACTTGTAGGAGTGGTTGTTGTTGCTCTTCTGGGTGGTGTAGTCGTTGCCCAGGTTCACCTCCTGGCTGCCGCCGCTGCCGGGCCCGTATCGGTAGTTGGCGTTGAAGACGTTCCAGTCGCTGTTGAGCCCGTCGGCAAACACAAACCACACCGTGCCGCCCACGGTGGCCGTCAAGGTGTAGATGCCGTTGCCCTGGTCATCCATCTCGATGCCCGCGCCGGGGTTCCAGTCGCCAAAAGGCGTGTTGCCGACCATATAGATGGCAGCCCGTGCCGGCATGAGCGCCAGCACGAGTGCCGTGATGGTCATTAGATAATACTTATTCATCTTGAATTTTGGTTGAGAGTTCTATAGAAGCTATAGATACAATAGAAGCTATAGAAGCTATAGATGCTATAGAATTTCTATAGATTATTCGTACCAGGTGGAGTACATCAGGTAGTTCTTGGCAATCTTCACGTTGATCTCGCTGGCCTGCTTGGGGTCAACCATCTTCTTGAACTTGGCCGGACTGCCTGCCCACAGCTCGTGGGGACCCACCTTGGTGCCGCCCAGCACTACGCTGCCGGCTGCGATGATGGCTCCCTCGCCAATCTCGGCATGGTCCAGGATGATGCTGCCCATGCCGATGAGGGCCATGTCGTTGATCTTGGCCCCGTGCACGACCACGTTGTGGCCGATGGACACGTCGTTGCCGATCTCGGTGACCGATTTCTCATACAGCGTGTGGATCACCGCATTGTCCTGGATGTTGACGCGGTTGCCGATGGTGATCGTGTTCACGTCGCCGCGCAGCACGGCACCAAACCAGATGCTGCAGTCGTTGCCCATGGTCACGTCGCCCACAACGACGGCGTTGTCGGCCAGGAAACAGTTCTCTCCTATTTTGGGTTCAAAGCCCCTCACTTTCTTGATGATAGCCATTATGTTGGTTTAAAGTTTAGAGTTTAGTGTGCCGTGGCTCGGCCACGGCACGGTGTGGTTTTTAGATTTCTTTTGTCTTCTTCTCGAGCCAGGCGGCCTCGTCGGCGTTGAGCAGCGGGCTGATGCGCTCGCGCACCATGCGGTGGTAGTCGTTGATCTGGACGACTTCCTCCTGGGTGAGCATCGAGCGGTCGATGAGTTCCAGGTCATAGGGGAAGAGCGTCAGCGGCTCAAACGCCAGGAAGTTGCCGAACTCCTCGGTGTGCTCGGCCTCGACGGTGAGCAGCAGGTTCTCGGTGCGGATGCCATACTCGCCCGCCTTGTACAGGCCGGGCTCGTTGCTGGTGACCATGCCGGGCTGCAGCCTGACGTCCACCAGGTTGGTGCGGATGCTCTGCGGCCCCTCGTGGCAGCCCAGGAAGTGTCCCACGCCGTGCCCGGTGCCGTGGCCATAGGTCATCGCCTCCTGCCACAGCGGCATGCGGGCCAGCACGTCGAGCTGGCAGCCTGTGGTGCCCACGGGGAACTTGGCGCGCTGCAGGGCCAGGTGCCCCTTGAGCACGAGGGTGAAGTCGTGCTTCTCCTGCGGGGTGGGGTTGCCCAGGGTGACGGTGCGGGTGATGTCGGTCGTGCCGTCCAGGTACTGTGCGCCGCTGTCCACCAGCAGGATGCCCTCGCCATGCAGGGTGGCCGCACTCTGGTCGGTTGCCTCATAGTGCACGATGGCGCCATGCTCCTTGTAGCCGCAGATCATGGCGAAGCTGTCCTCGCGGTACAGGTCCTGCTGGGCACGCAGTTCCATCCCCTTGTTCCACACGTCCACCTCGTTGATGGTGCCTGTGGGTGCAGTTTCCTCAATCCACTTGAACAGGCGCACCAGGGCGGCACCGTCACGCTCCATGGCACGGCGGAATCCTTGGATCTGCACCTCGTTCTTGATGCACTTGATGTCGGTGATGGGCGAGCGGTAATACACCTTTTGGCACTGCAGGGCGTTGGCCAGGGTGTCGCTCACGCGGTTGGGGTCGATGAGCACCACCTCGTGCTCGCTCACGCGCTCCAGGAAGCGCACCACGTCATCATAGTCGCGCGTCTTGACGTCGCAGGCCTTGAGGTGCCGGCGCACCTCGTCGGTCAACTTGTCCTCGTCGATAAAGAGCACCCTGTTGTCACGCGAGATGTAGGCAAACGCGATCACCACCGGCGTGAAGGCCACATCGTTGCCGCGCAGGTTCAGCAGCCAGGCGATGTCGTCGAGGGCGGTGACCAGCATGGCGGTCGCCTCGTTGTCCTCGAGCACCTTGAGCAGCCGCTCGATCTTCTCGCTCGCCTCCTGGCCGGCATACTTCACATCGTGGACATAGGCGGGCTCGCTGGGACGCGCGGGACGGTCGGTCCAGACGGCGTCGGCGGGGTTGAACTCGGTAGCGAGCATGAAGCCGTTCTCACCGCAAAAGCGTTCCAGCTGGTTGGCCTGCTGGGCATTGTAGAGCATGCCGTCGATGGCGATGACCGAGTCCTCCTCGAGCACCTGCTGCAGCCACTCGTGGATGGTGGGGTCGTCGCCCATGTTTTCCTTCATCATCACAAAGCCGCTGTCCCGGAGTTCTATCTCGGCTTGCAGGAAGTAGCGCGAGTCGGTCCACAGGGCGGCCTGGTCCAGGGTCACGACGGCTGTGCCGTTGCTGCCCGTGAAGCCGCTGATCCAGTCGCGGAACTTCCAGTGGTCGCAGATGTATTCACTCTGGTGCGGGTCGGTGCCGGGGATGATGACGGCATCGACATTCAGTCGGCGCATCTCGTTGCGCAGCGCCTCAAGGTGAGGCAAAGTCTCTTTACTCATGATGGTCCTTTTGATATTATGATGTAGTTAATTATTATTTCTCGTTGTAATCAACAGAGATTTCTATAGTTTTTTTCACCCCTCCTCCTGTCGCAAGTTGCTGCTGACGGAAGATTTCCTTTTGCATCTCAATTTCACGTCGCAACTCTTCCTTGGATGGTAGATATGGCATGTACTTGACCTGAAACAACTGTTCGCTGCCGTGAAGCACACTGTATCGTGCTATATCGCGACTTGTGTCCTCACACAAGAGCAGGCCGATGGTGGGGCTGTCTCCCTCGGTTCGTTTCAGATGGTCAAACATTCTCACATACATATCCATCTGCCCTACGTCCTGATGTGTAATCTGCCCAGTCTTCAAATCAATCAGGAAGAAGCATTTCAGGATATAATTGTAGAAAACCAGGTCGATGTAAAAGTCTCCCATGTCGGTGCGGATGTGTTGCTGCCTGCAGACAAAAGCAAAGCCCTTTCCCATTTCCATGATAAACTTCTGCAAATGAGTGATGATGCTGCTTTCCAGTTCTGTTTCAGTAAAATCGGAATTGGATTGTAGCCCAAGAAACTCAGTAATGACAGGATTTTTGATGAACTCCAGTTTGTCATGCTGCATGTCTGCCGTCAACCTGTGCATTTCATCGACAACCTTATCTTTGCTGGCCGACTGGAGCAACCGGAAGTAGTATTGCGAACCGATGTTGCGATGCAGTGTTCTCGTGCTCCACATCTCACGCAACGCTTCCTGTTCATACCATTTGCGGGCATCAGCATTATCTACTCTAATCAATTCCCGATAATGTGTCCAAGGCAGCAATTGTGGGTTCATTGTCGCCCTATCGTTGAATTGTCGACTCACTGCGTCGACTTTTGGGGATTGTCGCTGCGCCGAGTCGACAATTTCCGGGAAACATCGGTAGAACTTCAGATAATTATATAACGACTTGCGGTCTAATCCACCGCCAAATTTACTCGTCAGATCATGGGCGAGAGTCTCGATGATGTGTTTGCCATATTCGGCTCTCTCAGCTCCGTCAAGTTCATCCCTGGCAATGCGCTCTCCCAATAGCCAGTTGCGCAGGGTGAGAGAAACATTGACAGCATGATAGGCACGTTGCCGACTCTCCTCGATGATGGCACAGGTGTCGTCATACAACGATTTGTAGCCCTGGGGTGAGGATGCTTGAAGGTTCTCTATGTGATTATTCTTTTTGTCCATTATCCAAACCTTGTTAAAGTCGACTTAGCTGCGGTGGAACTTGAGTATCGCGCGCCTCAAGGTGAGGCAAAGTCTCTTTACTCATTGTCGTTGATTGGGCGCTTTAGTCGTTTGAATTTTGAATACTAACCTGCAAAGTTACTATTTTCTCACTAAAGTCAAGTTAACCATCGCATGATTTTTTGGAGGGAGATAGGGCGCATCAGTCCGCTGGCATCCATGTGGGTTGGAGCCGTGGTGCTGTTTTTTTGTTGCAGGAATAAGAAAAAGGGCCAAAAAGCGTAGCCTTTCGGGTGAAAAGTCGTAACTTTGCAAGTTAAACCATCACAAACGATAGCAAGGATATGGCAAAGACAACGATAAAGACGCAGCCCGATTACGGCTTTGTGCGCGTGGCAGCCGTTGTGCCACAGGTCAATGTGGCCGACGTTGACGGCAATGTGGCTCACCTGATCGAGAGCCTGGACCGGGCAGTGGAGGCCGGGGCCCATGTCGTGGTGTTTCCCGAACTGTGTGTGACCGGCTACACGTGTGCCGACCTGTTTGGCAACGAGCTCTTGCTCGATGCTGCCGAGCAGGCACTGGTGACCCTGTGCGACCGCTACAAGCAGACGCCTGTGATGGCCGTCGTGGGGGCTCCGTTGCGTTGCAGCGGCCACCTGTTCAACTGTGCCGTGGTCATCAACCGCGGCGAGATGTGGGTGGTGCCCAAGACCTATATCCCCAACTACAAGGAATTCTACGAGAAACGCTGGTTCACCACGAGCAACATCACTGCCATTGCCGGCAAGGAGAGCATCATGGTGGGCGGCGAGGAGGTCCCCTTTGGGACGCACATGATCTTTGAGGCCGGGCGGGCACGCGTGGCGGTGGAGATCTGTGAGGACCTGTGGGTGCCCGCACCGCCCAGCAGCATCGCTGCCGTCAACGGCGCCAACGTAATTGTGAACCTCTCGGCCAGCAATGAGCTCATCGGCAAGCACACCTACCTGATGGACCTCATCAGGCACCAGAGCGCGCACTGCATCGCGGCCTACGTCTATGCCTCGTGCGGCTACGGTGAATCGACGACCGACCTCGTGTTTGGCGGCAACGCCGTCATTGCCGAGAACGGCAAGCTGCTGGCCGAGGGTGAGCGCTTCACCACCCAGCCGCAGATGTCCGTTGCCGACATCGACATCGCTGCCCTGGAGAACGAGCGTCGCGTCAACGGCAGCTTTGCCGACAGCATGGTGCAGTTCGGCACCCCGTTTGAGCACATCGGCATGGCCGTGAACGGGCCGCTCGACTATGAGTCTCGGGAGCTGTTGCGTCCGGTAAGGAAATTGCCGTTTGTGCCGGCCGAGGACGACCGCCTGAATGCCCGCTGCGAGGAAATCATCGCCATCCAGACCGAGGGCCTGATGCGCCGTCTGGACTTCACGGGCATCCCCACCATCGTCGTGGGCGTGTCGGGCGGCCTGGACTCGACGCTGGCTCTGCTGGTGGCCGTGCGCGCGTTTGACCGCATGGGCCGCGACCGCAAGGACATCCATGCCATCACGATGCCGGGCTTCGGCACGACCGACCGCACCTACACCAACGCCTGCGCGATGGTCAAGTCGCTGGGCGTGACGCTGCACGAGATCAGCATTGCCGCTGCGGTGACCCAGCACTTCAAGGACATCGGCCACGACCCCGGGAACCACGACGTGACCTACGAGAACAGCCAGGCGCGTGAGCGCACCCAGATACTCATGGATTTCTCCAACAAGGTGAACGGCCTGGTGCTGGGCACGGGCGACCTGTCGGAACTGGCATTGGGGTGGGCGACCTACAACGGCGACCACATGTCGATGTACAACGTCAACGTGAGCATCCCCAAGACGCTGGTGCGCCACCTGGTGCGCTGGTTCGCCTCGTCGCTCAACGATGGCACCAACGATGGCAAGGCCATCCACGACACCCTGACCGACGTGCTCGACACGCCCATCAGCCCCGAGTTGACCCCCGCTGCCCAGGACGGTACCATCCTGCAGGTGACCGAGGACATCGTGGGCCCCTATGAACTGCACGACTTCTTCCTGTACAACATGCTGCGCTACGGCTTCACGCCAGCCAAGCTCTACCTGCTGGCGCGCAAGGCCTTCAAGGGCGAGTATGACAACGCGACCGTCAAGAAGTGGCTGCGCACGTTTGTCAAGCGGTTCTTTGCCCAGCAGTTCAAGCGCTCCTGTTTGCCCGACGGCCCCAAGGTGGGCAGTGTGTCGTTATCGCCGCGTGGCGACTGGCGCATGCCCAGCGATGCCTCGTCCAGGCTGTGGATTGCCCAGTGCGACCAGCTGCCCGAATGAGATCAATAACATCTTTTAAGCCTTGGATTGAGTGTTGTGGCACTGGATTTGCAAGTCAGGCCCTGAACCGTAAGCAATGAATATCACAAGAGGGACATACAACGTGGTGCGCAGTGTGGTGGTTACCGCACTGGTGACCGTTGTCGCGTTCATCGCGCTTGCCTACTCGCTGCTTCAGCTCCCGCCCGTGCAGGAGCGCCTGTGCAAGGAGGGCGAGAAAGCCCTGAGCGAGTTCCTGAATACCCAGGTCAGCATCGGTTCGGTCTCGATAAGGCCATTCAACCAGTTGGAACTCAACGATGTGCTGGTTCACGACCAGCAGGGCGGCTCGCTGCTCACAGTGGGCAAGCTGGGTGCAGGCATCAGCCTCAGGGACCTGATAGCCGATCGCCGCATCGTCATCACCTATGGTGAGATTATCGGCCTTTCAGGCCATGTGACCCGTCCTGACAAGGGCAGTCCTACCAACATACAATTCATCATCGATGCGTTCAAGCCCAAGGATGACAGCCCTTCCAAGCCCTTTGACGTGCAGGTCAAGACGGTGGTCGTGCGGCAGTCGTCGCTCACCTACGACGTGCTCAATGAGCCTCACCGGCCTGGCCGCCTCGACGTTAACCACCTGTCGGTGAGCGACCTGCGAGCCGACTTGTCCCTGCCTCAACTCAAGAACAACGACTTTGACATACGCATCAAGCGCCTCTCGTTTGACGAGGACAGCGGCTTGTCGCTCAAGCACTTGTCCACCAATGCCCACATTACCGATAATGCCCTCGACCTGAAGGACATCAAGGTGCAGATGCCGCATAGTGACATCCGCTTGGATGACGTGCACCTGGAATACTCTTCGCTCAAGAACCTGGGCACCGAGCTGTCACAGATGCCGCTGAGCATCAGGACTCCCGGCAGCACCGTCACGCCGTCGGACTTTGCTGCCCTGGCTCCCGGGCTCAAGCAGTTGGACGACCCCCTGCGCATCGTCACGACAGTGGTGCGCGACGGCGGCCGCATCGAGGTGCCCGAGTTGAGCCTTCATGCGACCGACGGCACCCTGGCCCTGAATGCCCGCGGCGGCATGACCTTGCCCACCCAGGGAGGGTATCATGCATTGGATCTGGACCGCATCGACCTGGATGTGAAGTCAGCCAGATTGTCTCAACTCATGGACCTTGTTCCCGGCCTCTCCACCCAAGCGCATGATTTGATCTCGCGTTGCGGCAATGTGACCGTTGACGGTGAACTGCACAACACGCCCGGCAACCTGCGCTTCAATGGCAGGGTGGGGACCTCGCTGGGCGTTGCCGACCTCAATGGAACCATGGCGCAGCAGCATGGGTCCAGCAGGTTCACGGGGCATGTCAAGACCGATGGCCTGCAGTTGGGCAACTTGCTGGGAAAGCGTGACATGCTTGACCAAGTGGCCATTGACGCTCAAGTCGATGCGTTGCTACAAGGCGGCGACGTGTCGGGGCACCTGCAGGGCCACATCCCGTTCATTGACTTCAAGGGGGCGCGTTATCATGACATCACCGCCGATGTCGACAAGCAGGGCAACAGCTTCATGGGCTCCCTGACGATGAACGACCCCGGCGGACGCGTCGATATCGACGGCAAGGCACTGCTCGACGGTGCCAACTCCAACTATGACCTGGACATCTCGACCAGCGGCTTGAACCTTGCCCGCCTGGGACTGACCAGCAAGTATCCCAACCATCGCTTGAATGCCACGGCCAGGGCCTCGTTCTGGGGCAACACGCTCGACAACGTTTCGGGCCACCTGCAGGTCAACGATGTGGCGTTTCTCGACAGCCAGGGCAAGGGCTTGAAATTCAATGAACTGCAAATCAATGCCGACAATAACGGCTATGACAAGGTAATTGACATCGAGAGTGACCATATCAACGGATTTGTGTCGGGCCAGTACGACTTCAAGACCATCGTCCCCACGGTCAAGCACTTGCTTGCCAACGCATTCCCGCAATACTTTGGCAGCTATGCCGGCTACAGCCACACGGGTGCGCCCAATGACCTGAGGCTCAACCTTGTCATTACCCCCGACGAGGAACTGCACGAGATGTTTCACCTGCCGGTCAGGCTGGCCTATCGCACTATCGTCGAGGCCAACTTGAACGAGAGCGACACCACGTTTGACCTGGTGGTGGACGCGCCGCTGATCGTTCAGGGCAACAAGGTCATCGAGCAGACGCGCCTGCTGCTGGAGCTGGACAGCCTCACCAACAGGGTGGTACTTAACGCCCAGTCGCGCTATCCTGCCAAGAACGGCATGATCGACCTCAACCTGGATGCCAGCGGACAGGACAACCGCCTGGACGCCAACCTGGGGTGGCGCATGCCGCTCGAGCACGATTTCCACGGCAACCTGAACCTGTCGGGCCTGATCGACCGCGGCAGTGACGGGCGCCTCAAGGCCGACATCGATATCCACCCGTCGCAACTAGTGTTCAACGACACCATCTGGCAGGTGGACAAGGGCCATGTGGGCATCGATAACGGCGTGGTGACTGTCGAGAACGTGGCAGGCGGCCACGGCGACCAGTTCATGCGCATCAACGGCAAGGTGTCGCACGACCCCGACGACGAGCTGTGCCTGGAGTTGAACGACGTGAATCTGGACTATGTGTTCGGCACGCTCGCCATCGACCATGTGGACTTTGGCGGACGGGCCACCAGCAAGGTGTATGCCAGCAACCTGATGTCGGGCTCACCTCGCCTGTACACGCCCAGCCTGTTCATCAAGGATATCACCTACAACAATGCCCTCTTGGGCGACTTTGACATCAAGGCCGAGTATGACAACGACAGCAAGGGCATCATGGTGTCGGGCGGCATTGACCAGCCCAACGGGCATTACACGTCGGTGGACGGCGGCATCTATGTGGGCGATGACTCGCTGTACATCGAGTTTGGCGCCGACCATGCCAACATCGCGTTCCTCAAGCCCTACATGGAGGCGTTCACGAGCGATGTCCAGGGCGAGATGTCGGGCAAGACGACCTTGTTCGGCAACTTCCACACCATCAACCTGGATGGCGACATTGTGGCCGACTCGATACGCTTCTATCTGGACTATGTGAACTGCTACTACACGGCCAGCGACGTGAAAGTCCACATCGTCCCCGACTACATCGAGTTCAACGACATTCCCATCCACGACCGCGAGGGGCACGAGGCCAAGCTGGGCGGCTGGCTCAAGCACGATGCGTTCCACCGGCCCGAGTTCAATTTTGCCATTACCGATGCCCGCAATTTCCTGAGCTATGACACCAACCCGTCGATCAACCCCGACTGGTATGGCACCATCTATGGCAACGGGGCATGCTTTGTCGAGGGTGGCCCCGGCATTGTCAACATCAGGGTCAACATGACGTCGGCCCCGCACAGCCGCTTCACCTTTGTCATGAGTGACAACGAGCAGGCCGACAATTACAATTTCATCACCTTCCGTGACCGCGAGGCGGCGACTGTGCCGGCTGTCCAGGAACCCGTCGACTCGCTCGACATGATACTGAGCCAGTTGAAGAAGCAGGTGGTCGAGGAGGTGAATTCCGAGCCCAGTGCCTACAATATCGACCTGCAGGGCGACATCACGCCCGATGTGGCCCTAACCGTGGTCATGGACCCCGTGGGCGGCGACCGCATCAAGGCTACCGGCAACGGGCACATGCGCTTGACCTACAACAACCAGGGCGAGTTGGCCACCTATGGCAAGTACACACTCGACAAGGGGACCTACAACTTCACGCTGCAAGACGTGATCCTCAAGGACTTCACCATACGCGACGGCAGCAGCATCAGCTTCCAGGGCGACCCCTATGCCGCGGTGCTCGATCTGGAGGCTGTCTATTCGCTCAATGCCAACATCCGCGACCTGGACGAGTCCTTTGCCCAGGATCCCGACGTGACCCGCACCAACGTCCCCGTGCATGCCCTGTTGCGTGCCAAGGGTGTCATCAGCCAGCCCGAGATCTCGTTTGACCTGGAGTTCCCGTCGCTCACGACCGATGCCTATCACAAGGTCAAGAGCATCATCAGCAACGACGAGATGATGAACCGCCAGATCATCTATCTGCTGGCGTTGAACCGCTTCTATACGCCCGAGTATATGGGCACGTCGGCCAACCAGAACGAGTTCCTCACCTCGGTGGCCTCATCGACCATCGCGGGGCAGTTGAGCAACATCCTGGGCAAGATGACCGATAACCTGAGCATCGCGCCCAACGTTCGCACCGACCGCGGCGACTTCAGCGACGTGGAGGTGGATGTGGCCTTGTCGAGCCAGTTGCTCAACAACCGCTTGCTGCTCAACGGCAACTTTGGCTACCGCGACAACACCTACAACACGAGCAACACCAACTTCATCGGCGACTTTGACCTGGAATACCTGCTCAACAGCAAGGGCACATTCCGCCTCAAGGCCTACAACCACTTCAACGACCAGAACTACTACCTGCGCAATGCATTGACCACCCAGGGCGTGGGCATCGTGTGGAAGCACGACTTCGACAAGCCTCGGCCCAAGGCCCAGTCCCGGCAGCAGGAACAGCGTGACAGCAGCGTGAGAATGCCAGCCCCCATGGTCACCATGCGGCCGTCGCAGCGCAGCGATTCAGTGACAAAACCATGATGAGGCGTTGGCTCATATCCTTGCTGCTGGCTTGCACGGCCTGCCTCGCCTGGGGCATGCCGCTCGAGTGCGGCGACACGCTTGCCGTGGGGCTCGACAGCGTCACCGCCAGGCTCGACAGCGTTGCCGTGGGGCTCGACAGCTCGCAGGACAAGGACCACTGGAAGCGCGTCATCCTGCGCCGCGGCTGGAGCATCAACGACACGACCATCAAGTATCCGCCGGCGCTCGATTTCGGATTCAAGGCCTACCGTTGGATCAACCATGCGCTCAACTACTATGACACAGCCTATGTCGTCAACCCGGGCAAGACCAGTGGCAAGAAATTCAAGGTCATGCTCAAGAACAGCAACTGGCTGGACCTCTATTCGGGGCATCTGGGACAATGGGAGACGCCGGTGGAGCTCAACAGTGACGTCACGTCGCTGTTTGGCTTCCAGCTGTGCGGCCTGGGCTTGAGCTTCACCTACATGATCAATGTCCGTGACCTGCTGGCAGGCAAGTTCATCCGCAACCGTCGCCTGCAGTTCTCGTTCACCACCTCGCGCGTGTTTGTCGAGGCCTATTACCGCAAGAACGACGAGAGCACGGTAGAGCTGCACCGCATCGGCAGGTGGATAGGATCGATACCCTTCACGGGCCTCAAGCGGGAGGGATATGGCCTGGATGCCTACTACATCTTCAACCACACCCACTATTCCCAAGCAGCCGCCTATTGTTTCTCCAAGTACCAGAAACGCAGCTCGGGCTCCCTGTTGAGCGGCATCTACCTGAGCCACCAGGATGTGGTGATGGACATGAACAAGCTGCATCGCGACCTCAAGGAATACCTGCCCGACGACAGGACCGACTACCGTTTCCGCTATCGTGACATTGGGGTAATGATCGGCTATGGCTACAGCTGGGTGTTCCATCACGGGTGGCTCTACAACATCACTGTGGTGCCCAGCATCGGTTATCGCCACAGCTTCCCCAATTCCATCGATGGCAAGCGGTCGCTGCTGTCCACCAATCTGAATGGCCGCATGGCGCTGGTGCGCACGGCGGGCAACTTCTTCTATGCCCTCACCTTCAGCCACGAGGGCCACTGGTACACCAGCACCAACCACAGCTTCTACAACAGCTACAGCAACCTCGACGTCACCGCCGGCTTCCGCTTCTGATGCACCACTCCCTCCCCGGGGTGTTAGGCAACTGATTTTGGTGCGGTTGCCCCGGGTCGCGGCATTCAGGATTTGCCCGATTGTGCAAAAAGCAGTACCTTTGCAGCCGGTTTATAACAAGAGGAGGACATCAATCGTGAGTGTAACGATATTAGGTATTGAGTCGTCGTGCGACGACACGTCGGCAGCGGTGTTGCGCGACACGGTGCTGCTGAGCAACGTCATTGCCAGCCAGCGGGTGCATGAGGCCTATGGCGGGGTGGTGCCCGAGTTGGCGTCGCGCGCCCACCAGCAGAACATTGTGCCCGTGGTGAGCGAGGCGATCCGTCAGGCGGGCATCGGGCGCGAGGACATCGACGCCATCGCCTTCACTCGCGGCCCGGGGTTGCCCGGCTCGCTGCATGTGGGCACCTCGTTTGCCAAGGGGTTGTCCCTGGCTCTCGACATTCCGCTGGTAGACGTGAACCACCTGCACGGCCATGTGCTGTCCCACTTTGTCAAGGAGGATGAAAATACCCAGGTGCCCGACTTCCCCTACCTGTGCCTGCTCATCAGTGGCGGCAACTCGCAGATCATCAAGGTCAACGGACCCCGCGACATGGAGGTGCTGGGACAGACCATCGACGATGCAGCGGGCGAGGCCTTTGACAAGTGTGCCAAGGTGATGGGATTGCCCTATCCGGGAGGCCCGGTGATTGACCGCCTGGCAGCCCAGGGCGATGCACAGGCCTTCAGGTTTGCCAAGCCGCACGTCGATGGCTTCAACTACAGCTTCAGCGGCTTGAAGACGTCTTTCCTGTACACCCTGCGCGACGCCCTCAAGCAGGATTCCGGCTTCATCGAGCACAACAAGGCCGACCTGGCAGCCTCGTTGCAGCGCACCATCATCGAGATCCTGATGGACAAGTTCGGCAAGGCCATCAAGGCCACGGGCATCAAGACCATCGCCATCGGGGGCGGCGTGTCGGCCAACAGCGGCATGCGTGCCGCCGTCGAGGACTATGCCCGCCGTCACCGCCTCAAGGCCTTCATCCCCAAGCGCGTGTTCACCACCGACAATGCCGCGATGATAGCCATTGCAGGCCACTTCAAGTATTTAGACAAGGACTTTTGCGACATCACGGCCCCGCCGTTCCAGCGGGTGGTGATTTGAATTGAGCCGTTAATTGGAGTTTGTCCATGAAAAAAACCACACTTCTTGTGGGTCTATCGGGCATTTTGCACTATCTTTGCAGGTTGTAACCAATCATTTGAATTACCGTGAGCAATAATAAGGCAAACAATAACGGCGGCTTTGACCGCTTTCGCGACCGTCACCCCATTCTCGTGAACTCGGGATTAATGGTGCTGGCGCTTGTTGCACTGGGCTACATCGCTCTGCTGTTTATCGACGTTTTCACCTCCCATGGCCAGCAAGTGCAGGTGCCCGATGTGCGCAACCTGCCGCTCGAGAAGGCTATCGACATCCTGGAGGATGCGGGTCTGAGGTGGGAAATCAGCGACTCGACCACGTTCTATGAGAACTACAAGCCCGGCACGGTGATTGACCAGGACCCCAAAGCCAAGTCCTATATCAAGAAAATACGTATCATCTACCTGAACGTCAACGCAATGCATGCGCCCATCATTGCTCTGCCCAAGTTGGTTGACCTGCCTGGACGTCAAGGCGTGGCGACCCTCAAGGCGATGGGCTTCAAGAATGTGACGGTGGACAGCATCCCCAGCGAGATGGATGGCCTGATCCTGCAAGTCACCGTCGACGGCCACAATGTGGCACCGGGCAAGCCCGTGAGCGTGAACAGCAAGGTCAAGATCACCGTGGGCGACGGCTCCATCGTGGACCTGAACCCCGAGCAGGTCATCGACCCGGCCCTGATGGACTCGATCGACGAGGAGAACTATCAGGAGGCCCAGAAGAACTACGAGGAGGAGGTGAAGGCTGCCCAGGCCCGTGCCGAGCAGGAACGCCGCAACCAGTCGGCCGAGGAGAATAAGGACCAGGGCAAGGATAAGAAGAAAGATCAGGACAAGAAGTCGGACAAGGACAAGAAGAAAAACAACTGACCTGCATGGCAATGGACGACGAGCTGCTTGACGAGGGTTTGTTAGACGCGGGCGGACACGAAATTCAGTACGACTACAGCGAGCCCGACTTTACCGAGGACGGGCGCGACTACTGGGAGCACTACCACTATGTGGTGGAGCCGGGCCAGGTGTTGCTGCGCATCGACAAGTATCTGGTCGAGCGCATCAAGGGCACCAGCCGCAACCGTGTCCAGAACGCTGCCGAGGCCGGGTGCATCCGCGTGGGGGGCCGTCCAGTCAAGAGCAACTACCGCGTGCACCCCGGCGACGAGATCAGCGTGGTGATGGACCGTCCGCGCTATGAGTGCGAAATCGTGGCCCAGGACATCCCGTTGAATATCGTCTATGAGGACGCGAGCCTGATGGTCGTCAACAAGCCTGCCGGCATGGTGGTCCACCCGGGGCACGGCAACTTCGACGGCACGCTGGTCAACGCGCTGGCCTGGCACTTCAAGGACAACCCCGACTACGACGTGACCGACCCGCGCCTGGGCCTGGTGCACCGCATCGACAAGGACACCAGCGGCTTGCTCGTCATCGCCAAGACGCCCAACGCCAAGACCTCGCTCGGGGCGCAGTTTTTCAAGAAGACCACCAAGCGGCAGTACATCGCCGTCGTGTGGGGCGAGATGAAGCAACCGGACGGTACCGTGACGGGCAACATCGGGCGCGACCCGCGTGACCGCGTGTTGATGAAGGTGTTCCCCGACGGCGATCAGGGCAAGCACGCCGTTACCCACTGGCACACGGTTGAAAACCTGGCCCATGTGGCCGTCGTGCGCTGCCAGCTCGAGACGGGCCGCACCCACCAGATACGCGTCCACATGAAGCACATCGGCCACCCGCTGTTCAACGATGCCCGCTACGGCGGCGACCAGATCCTGCGCGGCAACCGTTCGTCCAGTTATGCCCAGTTCATCCACCACTGCTTTGAGTTGTGTCCCCGCCAGGCCCTGCATGCCAAGACCCTGGGCTTCGTGCATCCCGAGACGGGAGAGCAGATGGACTTTGACAGCGAGCTGCCGCCCGACATGGCCGCCCTCATCGCCAAGTGGGAAGACTACGCCCGCAACCTCGCCGTCAAGTAGGCGAGGATTTCGGGGTCAACAGGCATTTAGGCCAACAATTTGAGGCGTCTCTTTTTATCGCTTGTCTGCCACTGCGATTTCATGAATGGTGATCTTGCCGTTTTCATCGATTGTGATGGGAGCCGACAACTCTGGCATGTCGTCATAGGTCAACACAAGTCCCGTAGTGAAATTCACGCCTGGCGAGAATATGATCTTGGGTTCACCGCTGCTGACGTCATAGTACAGCTGCTCACCTATCCATAAAGGCTGTTCGTCGTCAAAGCCGCCCATGTCCTTGACAGAATTGGTGACAGTGGCCAGCAACTTGTCGCCATCATAGAGCGAGATGACCTCACCCTCGATGGCATAGGCCAGCCGCTGCAGCAGCTCTTGCTGTACACTGTAGGGATTGACCACGGTCTTCACAAATGCCGAATCGTTGTCGCCAAAGCGGATTTGATAGAGCCACTCTACTCTGACGCCCGTCCCTTCAATCGCCGAGCTGGTGAGCCACAGGTCGCCCGTCTTGGCATTGTAGCTGGCCTGCGGTTCACGGGTGTTGCGGATATCGGGGAAGGTGGTTGATACTGCCGCTTTCGTCACGCCCATGCCGTAGCCCTCGGTGGGCGTCTGGTCAACCTCGTCGATGCTCGTGACGAGTATTGCGTTTACAGTGTCGTTCAGCAGGTCATGGCCATGGTGCCTGATCGCCTTGGCGTAGGCCTGCTGGACATTGCCGGGCATCGTGTCCGATGGCACAGGCTCTTCCATAGTGCCTGCCAGCGCCTTCTTGTCAGCACCTGCAGCCTTACACCCAGCCATGATCATGCCCATGGCACAAATAACGATGGCTAAACTGATAAAAGTCCTTCTTTTCATAATTACATCAACCCGTTGGCGGGATTAAAAAGTTAATGAATAGATGTTTAATGAGTTGTGCTTGTCGCTGATTTTTAGTGGCTTATTGGTGGCAAAAACATCAAAATCCAAATCACCGCAGGCACAACTTGTACGCAAATTTCGCAAGAATTCTTGAGCTATGCAAGCCATGCGCCCCAGATTCCGTGGCTGCTGCTCCAAAATGGGGCTCTAAGAAATATGCCTGAATGAGTGTTTTTTGCCGTGGTTGCCCTGAAAAATTGAAGGGAAAAGGCGGTCTTTTTCTGGAAAATTGCTACCTTTGTAGTTTGAGAAGACATCAACAATCAACCTGCGGGGCGTCGAGGCGTCTCCACTAAATCACTCAAACCACTATGATAGAGAACGAGAACATACCCATTCCAGTGGAATATCAGGACATCTGCCCGATTCCTGACAAGGATTTCCAGACGGCGATGACCATTCTGGTTCAGGAGCCCGGTTTCCAGAAGATTGTGGCCATGGCGTTGCCCAACTACAAGTACTCGGAGCTCAAGCATGTGCTGCTGGGCATCAACGGCAAGCATGAGTTCCAGGTCAAGGTGATGAAGCCTTTTCTCGAGGGCTTGATGGCCAAGACCGGCACGATGCTCACCACGAGCGGCACCGAGAACCTGGACAAGGAGGTGCCCTACACCTTTGTCACCAACCACCGCGACATCGTGCTCGACTCGGCCCAGTTGAGCTATCTGCTCATCAAGGGCGGCCGCGACGCGTGTGAGATCGCCATCGGCAACAACCTGCTCATCTATGACTGGATCACCAAGCTGGTGCGCATGAACAAGTCGTTTATCGTCAAGCGCAATCTGGGACGCATCCAGACGCTCACGGCTGCCGTGCAGCTCTCGGGCTACATGCACTTTGCCGTGGAGCAGAAGCGTGCCTCGCTGTGGATTGCCCAGCGCGAGGGCCGCTGCAAGGACAGCAACGACCGCACCCAGGAGAGCCTGATCAAGATGCTGGCCTATGGCAACCGCGACAAGTCGTTCATCGAGAGCCTCAAGGAACTCAACATCGCTCCCATCTCTATCAGCTATGAGTATGACCCCAACGACTACCTGAAGGCCAAGGAGTTCCTGTGCAAGAGCAAGAACCCCAACTGGCGCAAGGCTCCCGAGGACGACCTCATCAGCATGAAGACGGGTATCATTGGCCACAAGGGCGAGGTGCACTATGCCTTCACGCCGTGTATCAACGCCGAGCTGGACAACATCCCCGAGGGACTGGACAAGTTCCTGGAGGTGGACCGGGTGTGCGCCATCATCGACCATGCCATCCATCAGAACTACAAGATCTACAAGACCAACTATATCGCCCACGACATCCTGTTCGACGACAAACAGTTCGCCGACAAGTACACGCAGGAGGAGCGCGAGGCGTATGAGCAATACCTCTCGAGCCAGATCGACAAGACCGAGGGCATGAAGCTGAGCGAGGCCGACCGCTTCTACATGTACAACAAGATGTTGCAGATGTACAGCAACCCCTTGAGCAACTATCTGGAGGCCACAAAGTAGTTTTTTTAGGGAAAAATGAAGATTAGCTGGGCTGGACTCATCATCATGGCGGTGCTTTGCATCGCCATGGATGTTTACATCTGTCGGCGACTGAAGCGCAACGGTTACCGCTGGGCCATGTGGATCAACGTCGCGTTGGCGCTGCTGGCGGCGGTGCTGGTCATCACCATCGGCGTGATGCCCATGTCGCGGGCGACGACCCCCAACCGCACTTTCGTCACCTGCCAGTACATGCTCTACACCTTCTTTGCCGTGATAGCTCCCAAGGCCTTGGGCATGGTGGCCTATGGCGTGGGGCGATGGCTGAAGTGCCGATGGTCGGCCCTGTGCGCCTATGTCGTCGCGGCACTGGTGTTCGGCGTGATGTGGTGGGGGGCGATTGTCACGCCCGGCAAGATCGATGTGCAGGAGGTCGAGTTGACGTTTGAACGCCTGCCCGACGCCTTTGACGGCTACCGCATCGTGCAGTGGAGCGATGCCCACTTGGGCACCTACGATGGCCGCACGTCGATTGTCGAGAAGCAGATCAACACCATCAACAGCCTGCACCCCGACCTGATCTGCTTCACGGGCGACCTGGTGAGCCGCGAGACCTGCGAGGCCGAGCCTTACCGCGACCTGCTGTCGCGGCTGCATGCGCCCGACGGTGTCTTCTCGGTGCTGGGCAACCACGACTATGACAACTATGTGACCTGGGATGACCAGCGGGCCAAGTTGGCCGACCGCAAAGCCCTGTGCGACCTGCAGGCTGCCGCCGGGTGGCGGCTGCTCAACGACGACTACGCCCTTATTCGCCGCGGCGACCAGCAGATGGTGCTCATCGGCACCGAGAACTATGGTGACCGCCCCGGCGAGAAGCGGGGCAATTTGGCAAAGGCCTACAGTGGCCTGCACGACGGCAACTTTAAGATTCTGCTGCAGCACAATCCCTATGCCTGGAGGGCCAATACCCTCACCAACAGCAACATCGACCTCATGCTGGCTGGCCACACCCATGCCTTCCAGCTGATGCTCAAGTTGGGCAAGTGGCGCTGGTCTCCGGCCAGCCTGCGTTACCCAGAGTGGGGCGGGGCTTACAATGAGGGTGGCCGCTGGCTCTATGTCAACATCGGCACCGGCATGGTGGGACCGCCCATGCGCATCGGTGCCACCCCCGAGATCACCGTCATCACGCTTAGAAAGAGATAAGAGATAAAATATAAAAGAGAAAAGTTGACTGAAAACTGACAACTGAAACATGGCTACTCAACTATCGACACTGATATCACAGGAACTGAATATTCCCATCAATCAGGTGGCAGGCACCGTCAATCTGCTCGACGACGGTGCCACCATTCCGTTCATCAGCCGTTACCGCAAGGAGGCGACAGGCAATCTGGACGAACTGTCCATCCAGTCCATCGACCAGCGTTTGCGCTACTATCGTGAGCTGGAGAAACGCCGCGCCACCATCCTCAAGACCATCGAGGCTCAGGACAAACTCACTCCCGAGCTGGCCGACCGCATCAACAACTGCTGGGATGCCACGACGCTCGAGGACATCTACCTGCCCTACAAACCCAAGCGCAAGACCCGTGCCGAGGCGGCCCGCCAGCTGGGCCTTGAGCCGTTGGCCAAGGTCATCATGTCGCAGCGCAGCAGTGACATCGAGCAGCGGGCGCGCCAGTTTGTGGATGGTGACAAGGTGCCCGATGCCGATGCAGCCATCGCCGGGGCACAGGACATCATCGCCGAGTGGGTGAGCGAGAACGAGGCCGTGCGCGGGGCAGTGCGTCGCGGATTCAAGTATGACGCGCGCCTGGTGTCCCACTTTGTCAAGGGCAAGGAGATCGAGGGCCGCAACTATGAGAACTACTACGAGTTCTCGGCACCATTGAAGCGCATCTCTTCCCACCAGCTGCTGGCCATCAGGCGCGGCGAGAAGGAGGGCTTCCTGAAGGTGGGTATCGAGATCAACGACGACCGCACGCTCGACAATATCGCCCGCATCGTGGTCAAGGGCAACGGCGAGGCTTCACAACTCGTCGAGGAGGCTGCCGAGGACAGCTTCAAGCGTCTGGTCAAGCCCTCGATCGAGAACGAGTTTGCCGCTGCGGCCAAGGAGAAGGCCGACGACGAGGCAATCGAGACCTTTGCCCAGAACGTGCGCCAGCTGCTGTTTGCCCCTCCATTGGGCCACAAGCGCGTGCTGGCCGTTGACCCGGGATTCCGCACGGGTTGCAAGGTCGTGTGCCTGGACGAGCAGGGCAACCTGCTGCACCACGATGTGATCTATCCCACCGCCCCCCACAACGACATTGAGGGTGCCACCAAGAAGATTCACACGCTCACCGAGGCCTACAAGATCGATGCCATCGCCCTGGGCAACGGCACGGCCAGCCGCGAGACCGAGCGCTTCCTTAAGCGCATCCGTTACCGCCGTCCCGTCGATGTGTTTGTCGTGAGCGAGAACGGGGCCTCGATCTACAGCGCCAGCAAGATTGCCCGTGACGAGTTCCCCGACAAGGACGTGACCGTGCGCGGTGCCGTGTCCATCGGTCGCCGTCTGCTCGACCCGCTGGCCGAGCTGGTGAAAATCGACCCCAAGTCCATCGGGGTGGGACAGTACCAGCACGACGTGGACCAGACGAGGCTCAAGGAAGCGCTTGACTTCACCGTGCAGAGCTGCGTCAACAGCGTGGGTGTCAATGTCAACACCGCTTCCAAGGAGCTGCTCACCTACATCGCCGGCCTGGGACCCACCCTGGCCCAGAACATCGTCGATTACCGTGCCGCCAACGGCCATTTCACCTCCCGCCAGCAGCTGTTGAAGGTGCCCAAATTAGGGCCCAAGACCTATGAGCAGGCGGCAGGCTTCCTGCGTGTGCCCGAGAGCGACAACCCATTGGACAACAGTGCCGTGCATCCCGAGCGCTACGCCCTTGTGCAGCGCATGGCCAAGGACTGCGGTTGCAGCATCGCCGACCTGATCAACGATAAGGCGCAGCGCGACAAGATTGACTTGAAGCGTTACCTCTCGCAAGACGTGGGTGAGCCCACGCTGCGCGACATCATGAGCGAGCTCGAGAAGCCCGGCCGAGACCCGCGCTCCACGGTGCAGGTGTGGGAGTTTGACGACAGCGTCAACGACATCAAGGACCTGCGCGAGGGCATGGAGCTCAACGGCATCGTCACCAATGTGACCCAGTTCGGAGCCTTTGTTGACCTGGGCATCCACAAGGACGGCCTCGTGCACGTTTCACAGATGCCCAAGCGCGGCTTGCCCCCCGCCCGCCAAGTCCACGTGCACCAGCACGTGCGTGTCGCCGTGAGCGGCATCGACATGGAGCGCGGCCGCATTGCCCTCACCATGCGCGGCATCGACCAGCCCAAATAAACCTCTCGCGCGTGGCTTGTCCTGCATTGAAAATGTGGAGTAGTACTCCTGGTTTTCACAATTTTTGCTTTTTGATATTTAATAAGATAGGTAATGAAAAAGAAAGAGAATCAAGTCGAGGTGAGTGGCTGCATGAAGGCATGCCGTGTAATTGGCGTGTTGCTGGTGCTGGCTGCAATAGCCTACACCGTTTGGCATGGGGACTTTGACAACAAGGGCGTGGTGGGCTATGTGGACGACTTCATGGTGTTCATGGCGGCATTCACGTTTGCCCACGGCAGTTTCCAGCGGTCCGAGCGACGTTACATCCGCCGCCAGCTCTACATGCTCTCGTCGCTGTTTGCCCTGCTGGCCTTGTGCTGGATCATCATGCTCGCCTTCATCAAGTGAGCCGTTGGCTCAGGACCGCCCGCTGTAGCCATGCTGGTGGCTGTCGAGGTGGAACGGTTTTTGCAGTGATTATAGTGCAGAACTGTGTGAGACGACAAGGGTCGCATGGCAGGGTTTAAAAAGAGGTCTCTGACCTTCAGGCGACTTTGAAAACAGATTTTAGGGACCTGGCAATTGTCTTATGGAACGAGAAGAGAAACATATTCCTTACAAGGAAAGGACACCCAAGGAGTTGTGCCGGGACATCAATCTCAAGGCCGAGAAGCTGTTTCTCAACAGGGATAAGTTTGGTTTGGTCTTCTTCGCCGCCTCGTTTTTAGTGCTTGTGGCGTTGCACGTGTTAGGCAAGTCTGATGTGCATTCGTGGTTTGCTTTCACGATCGTGTTGGCTATCACGGGAGGGGGCTTTTTTGTCTTTAAAACCTACAGGAGCGGGTATGAAGACCATCGTTCATACATTTGGATTGCAACTTTCTTGTTGGTAGTGTTGCTGCAGTGGCCCTACATGACGAGTGTGAATTGGCTGATAGGAGCCATTTTGGTGGGAGCCATCTGGGTCGTGACCTTTGTGTTCTACTGCATCGCCAAAAAAATGGTCAACGATATGAATCTTGCTGCAAACCCCAAGCAGCATCTCCCTATAGCCCAGAGGCTGAAGAAGTGTTACCAGTTGAGGAATGTCATTGGACTTTCTCTTTTGTTATGGTTTTTCTTCCTGACGATAGATGAATATAATGATGTGGTGCGGATTGGTGTTCTTTTATTTGTTAATGTGGTAGCAGCAATTTTTGGTAACCGGGATTTCTTGATTGACATCGCCTATGGTGAGGATGTGGACGAACTGGAATACAGACTCGCCGAATGACTTGATTGCAAGAGAACCCGAATGGAAATATAGCTGATTGATGACAATGGGCGGCTTTGCGTGAGGCCGCCCATTGTGCTGTGTATGGCAAGGGGACTCAGCCACGGATGGCGCGGATGCGCTGCGCCAGGGTGGGGTGGCTGTAGCTGAACCACACCACCAGGGGATGGGGCGTGAGGTTGCTCAGGCCGTGGCTGGCCAGTTTCTTGAGGCCGCTGATCAGGGCTTCGCCGTGCCCGTGCTGCGCGGCGAAGGCGTCGGCGCGGTACTCGGCCCGTCGCGAGATGGCGTTGCTGGCTGGGTTAAGCAGGATATCGATGGGTGACAGCAACAACGAGAAGGCAATCATCGCCAGGATGAACGACGGGGCTGTGCCGCTCAGTGCCGCGGGCAGGTCGGGATTGCTCACCAGCAGCGAGAAAATGAACAGGTTGACGGCCACCATCGCAATCGAGATAAACATGTTCCTGAAGGTGTCGCGGTGCTTGTAGTGCCCAAACTCGTGGGCCAGCACGGCGACAATCTCGCTGGTGGTCATCTGGTCCTGCAGCGTGTCATAGAGCACGATGCGCTTCTTGGGGCCGAAGCCGGTGAAGTAGGCGTTGGCCTTGGTTGAGTGTTTGCTGCCGTCGATGATGTAGATGTCCTTGAAGCTGGAGCCGAAGCTCTCGACGGCGGCGGTGATGGCGTCGCGCAACTCGCCCTCGGGTAGCGGCATCTGCTTGTTGAACAGGGGCACGATGAGGTTACTGTAGAACATCGAGAAAAACACGATGAACACCGCCACCACCAGCGTGGCCCAGATCCAGAACTGCTGACCGAAGGTCTGGTAAAGCCAGTAGACCACGCCTAACAGCACAGCACTGAGCGCGGTAGAGACGAGGAACGACTTGACGGTGTCGAGCCAGAAGGTCTTGTGCGTCGTGCGGTTGAAGCCGAAGCGCTCCTCGATGACAAACGTCGAGTAGTAGCTGAACGGCAGCGCGATGACCGTGTTGAACAGATTGTAGATCACCAGGAACAGGATGACCTGCAGCACGGGAACACTGGTCCACGCCTTGCACTGGCCATCGAGCCAGCCCAGCAGGCCGCAACCCAGGATGACAAGGGTCAGGGCAAACGACACGCAGCGCGCGATGAGCGACACGCGCTTATTGGTGCGCATGTAGTCCTGCTGCTTGCGGTATTTCTCGTCGTCATAGAGACCCTCCAGCTCGGGCGGTACGGGATGGGTCATCCACCTCGTGTTGAGCCACGAGAGCACGCTGCTGATGACAAAGTCCAGCGTGACAAAAGCGATAATCAACAATAACAACGTCTTTGCCATATTAAACTGTATTATATTTTTTTCATTATTAAATTTTATTCATTATCCCTTATTATAGTGGCGTTGCCGTTAAAGATGCAGATCCGGGCGGCAAGATGGTTCATGTTGTGGAAACGGCTGTAGTCGGTGTTGGCGGGCACCCCGTTGACCGGTGCCATTGCATCCAGGCCCCATGGGGCGAGAATGAGCAGGCTGCCGTTGGCGCAGGCCTCAAAGCGCGTCCGCTCGGGCTTCCAGAGGGCCGTGATCGGCTCTTTCTGGATATGGATGAGGGGGTATCCGTACTTGAGGCATTCGTTTTTCATCAGCAGCTCGCCTTTTGAGATGCCGGGAGTGACAATCACGGTGGCTCCCTGCATGATAGCGCCCACCCATTGCTGATGCTGCCGCTCATAGTCGGTCGTGTTCTCGTAGGGCTCTCTGGTGACGGGATGCCGACGGTGGCATTGCACCTGAACCTTGCCAGGCCACCGCAGCAGGAAAAGATTGCCAAATGTGCCATAGTCATGCCCTCCAATCTGGACATGCAGCGTGCGCTGCATCAACCGGGGCAGTGCGCGGCTAATGATGGCCCGCCGCGGGTTATCGTGCACATAGGCGAGCATCGCTTCACGGTGCCGTTGGTCAAGGCACACGGTGTCGTCGTAATTGTCATCGAATAACGGTCGCTGTTCCCGGCCCACCAGCGAGTAGTACTCTTGCCGCTGCCGCTTGGAGAGGGCACGAACGAGCGAGCCCTCGTTGAGGTGTTGACAGGCTTTCTCGAGCAGCCATGCCGGGGCTTGCGGGCTGTCGCAATCGACCGATATCGGCCGATTGCTGGAATGGCCGTGGCCCTGTTGCTGCTGCCAGTAACTGGTGCATGCCGCCTTGAACGCCTGGATGATGTCGCCCAGGCTCCATCGCATGGGCGATAGTACTTCGATCACGCCATGGAAATGGTCGGGCATGCAGACGCATGCGTGCACTGCCACATGATTGCCGTGAGCCTCTTGTCTCTCGGGTATAGATTCCCACGTCTGTTTCACCATCTCTCCCAAGGGCGAAAGTGATACCTCGGGGTGCTTGATGTCATCGCCCAACCGTCCAAGCAACGGCGCTCTCCCGCTCACCACCAGTGTGATGAGATAAACTCCACGGCCGTGGTAGTCGTGTCCTGGATTGCGGGGACGATAGGATGTCTGCATCATTGTCATCAGGTGATTCTCCTTGAACTGTACAAAGGTACAAATTCTCACACGATAAGCCAACTAAAGAATAAAAACTGAAGAGTAGAATCTAAAAAAATACTACCTTTGCACTATCACAGGTTATTAAAACCAAGGACTGAACATGAAATATAGCATAATAGCGATAGGTGACGAGTTGCTCATTGGGCAGGTGACCGACACCAATTCGGGCTGGATTGCCCGCCACATGACCCCGCGCGGCTGGGACGTGAACACCGTGCAGGTGGTGCCCGACGATGCCGAGCAGATAGCGCTCGCCATCGACCGCGCCTTTGCCCAGACCGATGTCGTGCTCATGACCGGCGGCCTGGGCCCCACCAAGGACGACATCACCAAGCCCACGCTGTGCCGCTACTTTGGCGGCGAGCTGGTGCTTGACAAGGACGTGGAGCGCAATGTCATGCAGGTGATGGAGCGCCGTCACCTCCAGCTCAACGAGTACACCCGCCTGCAGGCCATGGTGCCCTCGTCGTGCCGCGTGATCCAGAACGAGGTGGGCACGGCGCCGCTCATGTGGTTTGAGCGCGAGGGCAAGGTGCTGGTGAGCATGCCCGGCGTGCCCTTTGAGCTGCAGGGCATGATGGAGCGTGCCGTGATACCGCAGCTGCTGGCCCGCTACAACGACGGTGAGGACATCGAGTTCCGCACCTTTGTCGTCACGGGCATCATCGAGTCGGCCTTAGCCATGCAGCTCGATCAGTTTGAGCGCAAGATGCCTCACGGCATCCACTTGGCCTATCTGCCCGAGGGCGGCATCATCCGCCTGAGGCTGACCGGCTCCTCGACCGACCGCGCCCAGATCAACGACGACATGGAGCGCCTGTCGCGCGAGCTGCATGAAATCTTGGGCGGCCACATCATCGCCGACGGCGACAAGCGCCTGCCCGAGATCGTAGGCGACCGGCTGCGCGAGAAAGGCTTGACGCTCTCCACAGCCGAGAGCTGCACGGGCGGCAACATCGCCCATGAGATCACGAGCATAGCCGGCAGCAGCGACTATTTCAAGGGTGCTGTGGTGAGCTATGCCAACGAGGTGAAGATCTCGCTGCTGGGCGTGAGCGAGCAGGATATTCTCGACCACGGCGTGGTGAGCGAACCCGTCGTGCGCCAGATGGCCGAGGGCGCATGCCGTGCCATCGGTACCGACTGCGCCATCGCCACCAGCGGCATCGCGGGGCCCGGTGGAGCCACCCCCGGCAAGCCCGTGGGCACCGTGTGGATGGCAGCCAAGTGCGGCGACCGCGTGGTGGCCCAGGTCAAGCAACTGCCTGGCGACCGCAACCGCGTCATCGCCCGCGCCACCCTTGAGGCCCAGCTCCTGCTGCTACAGTTAATCGACAGTTGATTGTTGGACGAGAGTGTTGATGATGAAGAGATTGGTTATACTTGTGCTGGTTGCGATGATGGCGGCCCCGATGGGGATAGCTGCCAATGTGCATGACGATAACGATACCGACCCAAGCATGCGGCGCGGAATAAGGCGCCTGCATCCCGAGCGTGAGCGCGCCAAGGCTATCAAGAAACTGCAGGAGCAGCTGTCGCGCAAGGCCGAGCCCAAGGATGATCCCTGGGACACGAGCGACGAGGTGTGGGGCACCGTTGACCTGCCGCGTGCCGCCACAGCCGATGATGGTGCCGCCGTGGGCCACAGGGTGAACCGCACGACCAAGACGGCCAGCGAGCAGGCCCTGGTCGATGACCTGATCAGCACCGATTACTCAATCAGGGAGTACGGCATGGGCATCCGCCGCATGACCTGGCACGACGAGCCAGTGACCCGCTCCATCGATGACCTGATGCCCTATATCACGATTACCGCCGACGGCGAATGCCTGTCGAAATATGTCACCCGCGACGTCACGAGCAACGAGGTTTACTTTGCCTTCACGTTCCAGGACAGCGTGGCCGGCCCCCTGCGGCTGTGTGTGAACTATTGTGCCGACGACCCGCTGCTCTACGAGTTGCTGACCTTCAGCATCGACGGGTTCGACTATCTGTTTTATCCTGCCGAGCCGCAGCGGGGGCAGGCGGGCCAAGGCCTGTACTGGGAGGCAAGCGACGACGTGCTGCGCCCGGGCTACAAGGACCTGGTTTATGCCCTGGCCCACAGCCATTGGGTGGTCATGAAGCTCACGGGAATGAACGGCATCAGCCACGTCAAGATGCTTACCGACGGCCAGCGTGAAGACTTTGCCAACGTGCTGGCCCTCTACCGCTTGCTGGGAGGTGAGATATAGGGCGGTGTTATGCAACGGATTGCATGACCTTTTTCGGGCGTTTGCGCAACTTTTTGCATGATTTCCTGTGTCAGTTGCCCAAAATCTTTTACCTTTGTGCCGATTTATTAGAATTAATGATTGTTTTATTAAAGGTTTAAAAGTTTTATGAACACTGAGAACATTGGAACATGGGCTGGCCAGGTGTGGAACGCCCTGAACGATGCGCAAAAGGCCCTCACCCTGAAGGAGCTGCGCAAGGCTTCTAAACTCAAAGTCAATGAAATGCACTGCGCCCTGGGTTGGCTCGCCAAGGAAGGCAAGCTCAACTTTGCCGAGGGTAAGGACGACATCGAGGTGTCGCTGCGCTAATCTGATCCTTGGGAGACTACTGAGTTAAGAAAAGAAATCCTATATCCTATCATAACAGCGATGGCATGGAACTGTGGTTCCGTGCCATCGCTGTTCTTGAGCCACAGGGTGCCGTAGATGCGAAAAACCCGAGCTCATGGCTCGGGTTATCGTTCTGTAAAACAAACCATTACTAAGCACTTAAAGTCATTCGCGGCTTCACAGCTTGCGATAAACAATTTTATATTCCATAGCACATGAATTTGCTTGAGTGCACAAAGGTAAACACTTTTTGGAAATTTACAAAACAAAACGGAAAAATTTTCAAAAAAAAATTATTTCCCTTCTGTAAACCGTTTCAGGCAGGTGCGTTGTCTCGATCCCGCTTGCGGGGGCGAAAAAAGTTAAAAAAGTGTTGTGAATATGTTGTGTAGTTCAAAAATTGTGCCTAACTTTGCAGCCGATTTCGCGGCACATGTCTTGCTGGCGTTGATGCTCATGCGTTAGTCAAGTCAAGAGTGTGACACTTGATCGTTGAAACTTCGATGTCAAGGCTATGATGCTAAGTGCCTGGCAGTCAAGCGTAGGACGATATAAAACGAGCGAGACACCTGACAATTGTTCAACCCTGTTGAGCCGGTGAGCTTCTCACACCGGTGGGGATGAATGCCCTCTCCATGTTGGATGTCCACACCCGGAATATTGTGCTGCGCCTGTGTTTTTCTGTGTACAGGCGGGCATGTGTAGCGAGTCTCGATTGAGAAAGTAAAACAAGAACAATAACAAAGCAAAATTAGAGAAACTATGTCAAAGGTTTGTCAAATCACTGGAAAGAAGGCGATTACCGGCAACAACGTGTCGCACTCCAAGCGCAGGACGAAACGTAAATTCAACGTCAACGTCTTCAACCGCAAGTTCTTCTGGCCCGAGCAGGGTCAGTGGGTACGCCTGACCGTATCGGCTGCAGGCTTGCGCAATATTAACAAGATGGGTCTGGACGCAGCGCTCAAGAAGGCTGCCGAGGAAGGCCATCTCACTGAAATCCAAGTTATCAACAAGTAAGAAAGGAGCAACTGTATTATGGCAAAGAAAGCAAAAGGCGACCGCGTGCAAGTGATTCTCGAGTGCACCGAGCAGAAGGGTACTGGCGTTCCCGGCATCAGCCGTTACATCACGACCAAGAACCGCAAGAACACGACCGAGCGATTGGAGCTCAAGAAATACAATCCTTATCTGAAACGCATGACCGTTCACAAGGAGATCAAGTAATAACCCCACCGTAGAACCCTTTAACGACTATATAACAATATGGCAAAGAAAGTAGTTGCAACCCTTCAAACTGGTGAAGGACGCTCCTGGAGCAAGGTAATCAAGATGGTCCGCTCCGAGAAGACTGGCGCTTACGTATTTGAGGAGCGCATGGTCCCCAACGACAAGGTTCAGGACTGGCTGAAGTAAATCAGAACAAAACGATACGATACGATACAAAGAACGCATCTGCCGGCTGGCAGGTGCGTTCTTTATTGGGTGCAATTAGTGAAGGCTTACTTCAATGCAAATGCGGTGCCGCCCACGCCCACGAGCTGCTGGTAGGCCATCACGCCGGGCTGCGACAGCTCCACGGTGGTGTAGCCGCCGTCGCGGTTGATGACGTTGACATGGGTGTCGTCGACAAAGTTGAACAACTTCACCTCCTGGCCGTTGTTGACGAGCGACCACGAGTTGTCCTGGGCATTGAAGTTGAAGCGGGTGACCTGCTTGGTGGTCATGTTGGTGATGGTGTAGCCGCTGGCGTTGCGAGCAACAAGATACCGGGCGTCCTTGCCGTCGATCACTTGGGTCTGGGCCAGGGCGGGGTTGTTGCCCGACCAGAACTCGATGGAGTTGAGGATCAACAGGTCGGCCGCGAAGCTCAACTCATAGACGGGCAGTATCCACATGGCCACAAAGACGATCTCGTTGACAAACTTGTCGCCCACGTGGTCGTTCCACGCCTTCACCTTGTTGAACAGGGCAAAGCTGCCAATGCACGACTGCATCATCATGGATGCCGACAAAGCCACAACCGTGGCGATAATCAAATGTTTCTTTCTCATTACTTGATGCGATGATTTAATTTGGTTACGTATTGGTTAAAAACTGCTTGTTATCTCTTGTAATTCTTCCTGTAGTTCTCGTAGCAGTTGAGCACCTTGACGACATAGTCGACAGGCTCGGTGCCACGGCAGTAGCCATTGGTGCACACCGAGTCGTTGTAGTACTCGGGGTCCATCTTCCACAGCATGGCCTGCTCCACGTTCTCGGCCCACACGCGGGGGTTGAGCTCATACTTGCGGGCCAGGGCGATGGCGTCGGTGACGTGCCCCGAGCCGGCATTGTAGGCCGCCAGGACAAACTTGATGCGGTCGCCGGCACTGGTGCGGCTGCGCATGATGCCGTCGAGCTCCTTCAGGATCATGGAGGCGACGCGCACGCTCACCTCGGCATCGCTCAGGTCCTTCTCCTCGACGCCGAACGACCGCGCCGTCTTGGGCATCACCTGCATCAGGCCCCGTGCGCCCATCCATGAGGTGGCGTTGGGGTCAAAGCCCGACTCGGAGTAGGCGATGGCGGCCAGCAGCCTCCAGTCCCATCCCATCTGTTGGGCATATTTCTTGAACACCTGGTCATAGGGGGAGATGCCGCCAGGGGGCGTCACGGCGGGCGTGTCCACCTTGACGGAGTCGGGCTTGGGGCCGCGGTTCATCTCGAAGTAGTGCTTGAGGGCCTGCTTGGAGTATTCCTGGGCATTGGCGCTTGCCGCCCACGCGTTGATGGTGTCGGCAAGCCACTGGTCGCGCTTGTCCACTGCCCACGATGAGCGTTGCTCAAAGCCCACCTTGAGCCCGATGTTGATGCTGTCATAGTAGGTCAGGTTCATCTGGGCGATGTCGCTGTCCACGATGGTGAAGGGTATCTCGCGCCGCGACACGTGCTGGATGAGCTCGGTGGGCAGTGCTGCTTCGCCCTCGACGGCGTGGATGTTGATGCCGCCGCCCACCTCGTTGTCGAGGTTGCGCAGGCGGGACTCATATTTTGACCCCTTCTCGACATACACGTCGCGGCCGATGAGCTGCGTCACGTCATAGATCATGCCCGCGCCGCTGTGCTGCACGAGCACCTGGTAGGTCTCGTTGATGGCGCCGCAATGGAGCACACGCGACTTGTACTCGGCCGTGACGGGAATCTCGCAGGCCAGCACGTCGACCTTACGGTGCTTGAGCAGGTCAAGCAGGTCGGGCATGCTGCGGGCCACCTTGAAGCGCAGCGCTATGCCGTGCTCGCGGGCAAAGTCGCAGATGCGGTCGTAGTCATATCCCATGGTGTCGCCCTTGAGGATGAAGAATCCGGTGGGGCTGTAGAGGGTGCCCACGTTGAGCGTGTCGGGCAGGCGATGGGTCTGCTCGGCGCTCTTGCCGTCGCGACCGCAGGACGCGACCGATGACAGCAGCCACACCAGCAACAGCAATGGGACAAGATGGCGCATGACGATGGTCAATGGATGTTAGGCACGATGAGCAGCAGGTAGATGAGCACGGCAGGGGCCACCAGCAACAGGCTGTCGATGCGGTCCAGGATGCCGCCGTGGCCGGGCAGGATGTTGCCCGAGTCCTTGACGCCCACGGTGCGCTTGATGAGCGACTCCACAAGGTCGCCCAGCGTGGCAAATATCGCTACAATGGCTCCCAGGCCCATCCATACCGTGAGCTCGGGCACCTGGAAAAACTCGTCGAGCCACTGGTGGGTGACATAGGCCCCGGCAATGCAAACCGCAAAGCCGCCGATCACGCCTTCCCACGACTTCTTGGGCGAGATGCGCTCGAACAGGCGGTGGCGCCCCAGCAGCATGCCCACACAGTAGGCTCCCGTGTCATAGAGCCAGATGAACAAGAACATGCCCAGCAGCAGCCGCGGCGCGGTGATGCTCATGATCACGTTGAGCAGGGACACGGGCAGGGCGATATAGCCCAGGGCAAAGAACGAGCGCTCCATGCTGTGGACGGCATTCTGGCGGGGGCGGTAGAGCTGCACGATGGTGCGCAGCAGCAGGTAGGCCGCAACGGGCAGCAGCCACAGGGTGCGTGACTCGACGGTGGCCCCCTCGTAGTGCAGATAGAAGGACACAAAGAGGGCCGCGCCGCCCAGCATGTCGATGATGTTGACCAGCCACGACTGGGTGGCGTCATCCTTGGCCATGGTGATCATCTCGCCTATGCCGAGCACGATAAGCAGCGGGAACACAAGCAGATACATCACCGGAGAATTGTCCAGCAACAGGATGGCCGCCACGATGAGGGCGATATAGATGACACCCGATAGGATGCGTTTGACCAGATTCATCATGATGTTTAAAGATATTTGGTGCAAATGTACAATTTTATCATGACATGGGCAATACCGAGTGCGCCATGACCTTAAAATAAACCAAGAAGCCTCGTGGCGCTGTCGTGCCTGAGGCTTCTTGTGGTTTCCTGGAGAGCGGGAAAGACTGTCGCGTCAATTCAGAATCATGGATTCCAGCCCTCGGGGCAGCTCGACGTTATACTGATAGGCTCTTGCAAACTGCTTGAGGAACTCGATGGTTGCCTTCTTGGGGCCTCTCACTGGTGTCATAACGTCATTGTTGGTTTTGGTTGAAGTAGTGGTTTTGTGCATAGGCAGTCTCGTTTAAATTTTACATTATCATAACGAAGCAATGCCGCGTAATATTATACCGGTGCCCACTTTTAAGGTTTTTTTTGTTTTTAGGGTGAAATGGTAACCGGTCGGCACTAAAAACGTCGGCACGACAACCCTCACGCCAAGCCGCCAAATGTAATGGCAAAGAGTCTGTCGCTAAGCGTTAGCCACAGACTCTCCGCGATCAGGTTATTTCCTCAATGGACTTTATATTATTCGGTCAATCGGTCGATGACTGTCTTGATCAGGTCCTCGACGGCAGTCTTGTAGTTGGGGTTGACGTCGGTGGCGACGCGGTTGGCGATGATGGAGCACACGGTCATGGCGCGGTGCCCCAGCATGGCAGCCATGCCCTGCAGGGCACTGCTCTCCATCTCATAGTTGGTGATGCGGCCGCCGTTGTACTCAAATTTCTCGATGCGGCTGTTGAGCTCGGGCTCGGCCAGGTCGAGGCGCACGCGGCGTCCCTGCGGGCCATAGAACCCCACGGCCGAGATGGTGTAGCCCCGCACCATGTCGTCGCGTCCGATTTTCTCGACCAGCCAGGGATTGGCCTCGACGACGTAGGGGCGTGCAAAGGTCTCGTTCCACTTCACAAACTCGCAGAACTTGTTCTCAAAGTCGAGGTCGGCCACCTTGTTGCGGTCGGCGTAGTAGTTGATCACGCCGTCAAAGCCGATGGCCTTGGAGGCGATGACCGAGGTGCCCACGGGCACGTTGGGCTGCAGTCCGCCCGAGGTGCCGATGCGCACAATGTTGAGGGTGCGGTGCTGGGCACGCGGCGTGTGCGTGGCAAAGTCGATGTTGGCCAGGCCGTCGAGCTCGGTCATGACGATGTCGATGTTGTCGGGGCCAATGCCGTGCGAGAGGGCCATGATGGGCTTGCCGTTGCGGGTGCCGCCAATGGCGTGGAACTCGCGGCTGGAGGTCTCCCAGTCGCGTGTGTCGAAGTAGGATGCAATCATGGTAACGCGGCCGGGGTCGCCACACACGATGATGTCGTCGGTCAACTGTTCGGGCTTCACGTGGATGTGGAACGCTGATCCATCATCGTTGATGATAAATTCGGAATCGGGAATTCTGTCGGTGTTCATATCATTGTGGAATATAAAAGTTCATTTTTTTTGATGCAAAAAAGAAAATGTAAAGGTACAACAATATTCCGACGTGGCCAACTCCAGAACCTTAAAAAAGCGTAAAAACGTCATGACATGGCATACCGGCAGCCTGGCAGTGTGGTGATGATGTTCTTGCAATCGAGCTCGACAAGGATGCTCATGAGCTTGTAGACGGGGAGATGCAGGGCGTCGGCCAGCTGATTGATGTGTATCTCGCCGTGGTGGCGCAGTACCTCGACCACGGCCTGCTCCTCCTGGGTGAGTCGGGGGAAGAGGTCGAGCTGTTGCGGCGACGTGTGGGCCCCTTCCCAGCGCATGGCGGCCAGCAGGTCGTCGGCGCCGGTGATGAGGGCGGCCTTGTTGGTGGCGATGAGCTTGTTGCAGCCAGCCGAGAACTCGTCGCTGCAACGGCCCGGCACGGCCATCACGTCGCGGTTATAGCTCATGGCGAGCGAGGCGGTCACGAGTGCCCCGCCCGAGCCCGCCGACTCGACCACCACGGTGCAGTCGCTCAGTGCCGCCACAATGCGGTTACGGGCCAGGAAGTTGCTCTTCTGCACCGTGTCCTGGCTGGTGTAGTCGGTCAACAGCATGCCGCCGCTGCGGGCAATGGCGATGGCGTCGTTGCGGTGCATGGCGGGATAGATGCGGTTCAGGCCGCGGGGCAACACCGCCACGGTGGGCACCCCATGCTTGAGCGCGGCGCGATGGGCGGCGATGTCGATGCCGTAGGCCAGGCCGCTCACCACGACCAGGTCGGGCAGCCGTTGCGCCAGCTCCCCGATGAGCGTGTCGCAGAACCGTGTGCCATATTGGGTGGCGTGGCGTGTTCCCACAACACTGATGATGTGCCGTCTCTCCAGGTCGCACTGGCCCAGCGTGAAGATCATGGCCGGCGCGTCGGGGGCTTCGAGCAGCCGCCGGGGAAAGGCGTCGTCGGTGAAGTAGGTGGCGGCGATGTTGTGCTCGCGCATGAAGGCTTCCTCCACGACCGCTCGCTCCAGGCAGTCCTGGCGGTAGGCGTCGCTGTAGATCTTGCTGCGGCCGTGCGTGAGGCTGCGCAGGTCTTTCTCGCTCATCGAGAAGAACTGCTGCTCGCTGCCCACCACGTCGAGCAGCTTGCGTGCCAGGTCCACGCCCATGCCCTGCATCGAGGCCAGGGCGATGCGGTAGATGATGGGGGAGTGTTGGGCGGCGGTCATGGCTTGTCAAGGTATTGTGATAGGCGTGAAGCCAGGTCGTCGCCCCTGTTGATGCGTCCGTTCTCCATGCACACGATGGTGACCACGGCACTCACCACAGGCTCCCCGCTCCCGCGCTTGAAAATGTCCTGATGGAAAATGAAGCGGGCCCCCTCGCGCTCAATCCACAGTCGGCTCAGCATCACGTCGCCGCTGCGCAGTGGCGTGTGGTAGTCGATTGTCATGCGCTTGACCACGGGAACAAGCCCCTCGCTTGTCAGGCTGCCAAAGGGGATCCCCTCTCGCTTGACAAAGGCGTGGCGCGTGTGTTCCAGATAATGCAGGTAGATGGCGTTGTTGACTATTCCCTCGCTGTCGAGCTCATAGTCCCGCACCGCAATCTCGAGCGTAAAGATGTAATTGTCCTGGTTCATCATCATGCTTCTTGTTTCAAGTCACAAATATAGTGGTTTTTTGGCTAACTGCAAGCCCGTGCCGCCAATTAATCACACGAGCTGTAGGCTGCCGCGTGGCGTGCACCGGCCGGGCGGGCAGCGGTGCAATAAAGGGCTTTCACCCTCATGCACGATGGCTTGAGGGTGAAAGCGGTTGTCGGGTTGATACGAATTCCTGGGTTAAGTTGTCAGGTTATTCCTGGTTAAGGACGATCGAGATGAGTTCACTGACATCGCTGACGTTGATCTTCTCATCCTTATTGATGTCATATTGGGGCATGAAGGCATTTTCATCGGGCAGGAGCACATGCTCAATGAGACTTGACACATCGGTCACGTTGATGCTGCCGTCCTGGTTGACGTCGCCAGTCTCAAATTCGACAGGATCCTCGGGCTCGACGGGAGCCGGGCCTAATCTCACGGCTGCAGCGTCAATGTTCTTGCTGGTGGAATCGCTGTTGATGTTGAGCCATGCCGAATTGGCGTCCATATAGGCTGTTTCCTCCTTGGGCATGAATGCGAGATAGCCATCGGCATCGATGCCAAGTGCCATGTAGTGGGGCTCGGCCAGGGTAGCCTGCTCGGGGATATAGACCTTGGTGGCGGAGTGGTCAACAAGGTCGCCGTGGTTGGTAAAGGCGCTGAAGTAGTTGCCCATGAGCATGTCGTTGGCGATGGGCATGGTGCGGTGGTTGGCGATGTCGCCCACGGGAACCAACTTGTTGCCGCTGGCATAGGGCGATGCGCACTTGAACAGGATGGGCGTGGCGGCGGGGACGATCTCGCCCTGGGCATAGACCTTGACGGGCTCGGCATAGTAGATGCTGTCATATCCCATGGTGACCTGGCTGATGGTGTAGGCCCCCTCAACACCGCCGCCCTCGGGGATGAGCAGGGGGAAGTCGCAGCACATCGTGGCCCAGTACCAGCCGCCGGTGTTGGCGGTGTCGGTGATGATGGGCTGCAGGCCAAGATAGGAGGTGTCGATCGACTCCTTGTTGACGGGCTCGATCCACCAGTGGGATTCGGCTTTCCTCTTGCTGCCGCCGGCCGTCATGCCGTTGCCGTAGTCGCGGAAGTAGCAGTTGAATCCTTGATAGAAAGTGTGCGCCACATAGGTGGGGCGACCGCCTTCCTCGACAGGTGCCGGCATGACATCGATGGGCAGTCCCGTCAGGGTATAGGTGTCAACGCCCTGGGAATAAAGCCCCACCTGCACGGTGTCGGGGATGTAGATGATGGAGCCCGGATCGGTGACCTGGGCCGAGTCGCCCTTCATCACGGCACAGGCCCAGAAGGCGTCGGGATTGGTGGTTTTCTCAAAGTGTGTTCCGTTGATGCAGATGTAACTGTCCGAACCCACATTGTGAACACGATAAAAGCCTGGTCCTGAATACTGTGCAACAGCGATAATAGAGGCCAGCAAGCAAGTCAATACAGTAATTTTTCTCATTATCTATGAATGCAAGGTTAAAAACATGATTTGTCTTACTATAAAACCGAGTGCATCCCACACCCGTGTTAAAAAAATACACTTTTGACAAGAGGAATTCAGCCTGGCAAAAGGGTAGGTCTTCAACTGTTGCGGCAAAGTTACTCACATTTATGATATCACACAAGCAAAAATAAAAAAATAAAGAAATATTTCTGCAATTTGTTGTTTTCAGTTAGGTAAATCTTGCTTTTTGGGGGATTTGTTATTTTTTTTGTCGCGATAGTGTAACAATTTTGTCAAGGAAATCTTTCATGGATACGCGTCAGTCAGCCCTGTCCCCTGACGGCCACGGCGGCTGTGCTCACGATCCGGGAACCGTCGTGGCTGTTGTTGTCGTGCTGCGCTTGCCGATGTGGTAGCTTGCCATGAGGATGAGTGTCAGCAAGGCCATGACTATCGGGGCATTGAGGAAGAAGCCGCGGGCGGCTGCGGGCTGGCCGTTCTCGAGCAGATAGGCACCGTAGTTGATGTTCAACAGGGCCGACAACAGTGCAAAGGCGCACACAAAGGCTGTGACCACGCGCCACAGGGTGCCCCACCAGCCGTAGCCAAACAGCTGCTTGTAGGAGGCAAAGATGATCACCACCGACAGCATCACCACCAGCCATCCCTGTGCGGTGATGTCATACAGCATGTTCATCATCATGAACAGGGCGCTGCTGAACACCTGGATGAAGAAGCCCTGCGGCAGGGTGTGGCGCGGGTTGCGCGGGGCAAAGCGGAAGATGTAGAAAACCGGGATGATCAGGAAGGACAGCAGGATCAGCGAGAACACGTCGGGGTGGGTGTTGAGCCACTGGAGCACGGCGCTCAGGTAATCGCTGGGAGGTGGAAACATCCCCTTGAAGTGGATATTCAGCCAGTTGAACACGTCGATGACATAGCTCATCTTCTCGCCCTGGGTATACACCATGCCGTGGATGGCTCCCGTGAGGAAATCGACAAGCACACCCAGCACGCCGATGAGCACCAGCATCTTGATGGGCGGGAAACTCACCTGGCGCTTGCCGCCGATGTAGTCGCTCATGACATAGCCCGGGCGTAGCAGCAGCTGCAGCAGCGTGAAGGGCAGCGAGCGCGAGTGCATGCCCCACACCTCGGCAATGCTCTTGCCCACGCTGCGCCACGTGATGGGGCCAAGGCCCGACTTCTGCGAGCAGTAGGGGCAGAAGTTGCCCACAAAGTCGTGCCCGCAGTTACAGCAATGATGGGTGGCCTGGCTGGTGAACTCGTTGTCAAAGGGGGCCACCTGCCAGCGCCTGAATTGCCGGTATGCTGTTTTGATACGCGTCAACATTTCATCAAGTCCTCGCAAAGTCGTCGGTCATAATTCATGGCAAAGGTACAGGTTTTCCTGCTAATGATAAAGAAATGGGCCCGCTTTAAAAAGTGATTGTCTCCGTATTAAACGTATGCGCATGCCTTCGTAAGGTTGGCTTCGCCGAGCTATAGGTTGGTCTAATCCGGAGACAATCAAAAAAAGTGGACTGGAAAATCCGTCCCGGTTCAGGCCGGGTGCTACGGAATCAGTGACGAGAAATGGCTGTCTGGAACAATGGTACAGCCCTCTCTCTTCTCTCTCAGGATGACTTGATTGTCCTTGATCTTCATCTCGGTCATCATGTCACCCGCCGCGCCGGTGGCAGGGGCTGCGGCCTTGTGCGACATAGCGGCCTGGCCGCCATTGAGCACCATGTTGATCAGCAGTGTGATGTCCGAGATGTTGATGTTGCCGTCGCCGTTCACGTCGCCCGCCTCATAGTCGGCCACCAAGCCGCCGTTGAGCACGATGTTGATCAGCAGCGTGACGTCCGAGATGTTGATGTTGCCGTCGCCGTTCACGTCGCCAATCATGATGTTGCTGCTGCCGCCATAGGGTTCCCAATCGTTGATGTCCCAATTCCAGCACATGACGTCCCAATACTTGGCATAGGCCTGGGCCACCTGGCTGGCAGTCATGATATTACCATCGACCTGCCCAGTCTCGGGATGCTCTGGGGCATAAACGTAGATCGAGCCGCGGTTATCCGCGCTGCGTGTGGGCAGATCATTGACAGCCTGGCTCATCTGCCCGGCCTTGATCTGATTATAGTACATGGGCAACATGTACAGCGCGGGGCAGTTGGCCATCCTCAGGCTCGTGAGATTGTTGTACTGGGCGTACAATCCCTGGAGCGAGGTCAGGCCGCTCACGTCCAGAGTGGTGAGCTGGTTGAGGTGGGCATACAGTATCTCGAGGGCAGTGCACCCGGTCACGTTCAGGCTCGTGAGCTGGTTGCTCTGGGCATCCAAGCGCTTGAGGGCCGGGCACCCACTCACGTCCAGGCTGGTCAGCAGATTAGAGGCACACCAGATGTCGGTAAGATCGGCGTGGGTGCCCAGGGTCAGTTGGGGAATCTGGTTCTCGTTGAGCGCCAGTTGGTACAATTGGGCAAAGCGGCTCATGTCGAGGGCATGGCCGATGTTGTTGTAACGGCAATCCAGCGAGAAGAACGTGTCCGGGCAGTTGCTCAGGTCCAGACTGCTCAACTGGTTCTGATTGCACCACAGCAATTCCAATGCCGTACAATGACTGATGTCCAGCTCGGTCAACTGGTTATCGTTGCAATTGAGACTTTTCAGGCTGCTTAGGGTCCTGAGATCCAGGCTTGCCAACTTGTTGGATCTGCAATTCAAGTTCTCAAGAGCAGTGCAGCCGCTGCTGACGTCCAGAGCGGAGAGATTGGTATAGTAGCAGACCAGCTCGGTGAGGTTCTCGTTGCCCGACAAGCGCAAGGTAGTCAGCGGGAGTCTCAGGTCTTCAGCGATGTTGCCATAGTAGGAAAAACTGGTCAGATCGTTGTTGCCGGCATAGATATGGGTCAAGTTCTGCAAAGTGAGGAGGCCGCTCAGGCTGTAGATGGCACAGTCCTCACAGTCGATGTAGGTCAACGCCTTGCATGATGACAGGTTATTGATGTATTGAAGGTTATAGTTGAAATAGCACCTCAAGTCGGTTAAAGCACTACAGCCGTACAAGTTGAGGTAAGTCAGTTTGTTACCGGTGCACGACAACTTCACCAGGTTGGTGAAGCCTGAGAAGTTCAGCGAGGTCAACGCATTGTTATAGCAGTAGAGGGTTACCATCGCCTTGCAGTCGGTCAGACCAGTGATCTCGGCCAGTTGATTGTTGTTAAAGCAATACATCGAGCTCAGGGCAGTGCAGCCTGTGACGTTAAGGATGGTCAAGGCGCTGCAATTGGACACGTTGAGTTCGGTGAGCTGGAGGTTGTCGTCAACGGCCAGTTGCCATAGTTTGGTTTTGTTAGTAACCGTGAGCTGGGTGATGTTGTTGTCCGAGCAGACGACGCGCTCGATATTGCTGAAGCTGTTGACGGCGCTCACGTCGGTCAACGCGCAACTGTAGCACACCAGCTCCTTGAGGGCCGTGCAGGAGGACAGACCGGTGATCGTGGCAAGGTTGGTGTTGTTGGAGCATATCAACGACGTCAAAGCGGAGCAACTGGTGATGTCGAGCGACGACAGTGCGCAAAGATCGCAATTAAGGGTGGTCAGCAGCGTGTTGCCGTACAGCCGCAGGGTGGTCAACGACAGCTTGTTGCTCACATCGAGCGACGTGAGTTTGTTGTTGCGGGCCAACAGGGTCTTCAGGCCGCTCATGCCGCTCAGCGCACTCAGGTCCCTGAAGTAGCAGTCCTCACAGTCCAGATAGGTCAGCGCTGTGCAGTCGGCCAGGCCATTGATGGTGGACAGGCTGGGATTCTCATAGCACCTGAGAGCATCCAGCGAGGTGCAGCCCGTCACATCGACGTTGGTCAACGCGTTGCGCCAGCAGTTGAGGGTCTTCAGGTCGGGATTCTGATTTACCCACAATGTCCTCAAGGCACTGTGGTTGCTCACCGAGACCAGGGTCAACTGGTTGTAGTGCAGGTAGAGCTGCTCGAGTGCCGTGTTGTTATTCACGTTGATCGAGGTCAACTTGTTGCGGTACAGGTTCAGGTAGGTCAGCTTGGTGTTGCTGCTCACGTCGATCGTCGTCAGGTTGTTCATGTAGCAGCTCAGACGCGTCAGCTCGGTGAAGTACTCCACGCCCTTCATGTTACTGATGCTCATGTTGTTCACCTCGAGCGTGGTGCGGGCCTGGAGCTGCGCCGTGGTGATGGTGCCGCTGGGGTACTCGCTCAGCAGGTAGGAGCGGAAGTTGGCGTCAGGGAAGTTGGTGCTGTTGATGGTCACGTCGGCACGCGCTGCAACCACGGCCAGCAGCACAGCCAGTGAGAGTAGTACAGTTTTTTTCATATCGGTTATATTTTGGTGGGTTAGTATTTAAAAAATCTGTGTTATTGCAACTCAAGGCGCAAATTTAGTGATAATTTTTCATTTTTCCAAACTCTCGACCCCGATTACAGGGCAACCGCACCAAAATGAACATTTACTCATTGGCCACCCTCCGGGTGTTCCACAACAAATTTTGGCGCGGTTGCCTTCCGGCTCCGATTATCGCTTTTTTTCAATCCTGGCTCAATCCATTCAAGTTCATCAAGTAGCTGTGCCACTTTAGAAACTTGAATTTATAAAAAACTTGAGGTGAACTGATAAAGAAAAACTGCATTGATTGCTTTTTGTGCTGGCGCGGCGGTAAAGGGAAGTTCTACCTTTGCGGTGTAAAAAAAACAAAAACCGACTTAAAACCACTTTATATATCCAGTACTCACCATGACGACAGCACTCAACATATCAATCGAGCCGCAACTGATGGCCACCATCGCCGCATCGCTCAAGCCTGCTGAACTCGGGCGCCTGCTGCGAGCCCTCACCGCCAGCATGGGCGAGGGGGAAGGGGACCTGGGCGGGCTGCTCAACAACTCGGGGCTGAGGCTGGCCTTTGCCCTGCTGCAGCCTGCCGTCGCCGATGCCAAGACCCGGCTGGCCACCAACCGTGCCAATGGTGCCCGTGGCGGTCGTCCGCGCAAGACCCCGCTGCCCGTGGGCGCCGAGAGCGCTAAACCGGTTACGGCCCCAAAAAGTAAAAAAGAAGACCTTTCCCCCACACCCCCTATCGAAGAAAAAAACAAAAATAATAATAAATTAACTCTCTCACCGCATGTGCCCGCGCGCGTGAATGGACGGGAGAAGAAAGAGACCGCAGGCGCCGCGGCAGCGCCGCTGGTCGATGTGCCCGAGCTGGAACAGCTGCAGCAGCAGTTGCTCAACGAGCAGCCGTGGCTGGACGAGTTGTGCATGAGCCGCAGCATCGCGCCAGGCGACATGGCGACCTATGTCACCGACTTTATCACCTATCTGCGTGAACGTGACCTGCGCGAGACGCTTCAGCGAGCCAAGGTGCACTTTGTCAATCAGTTACCATATATCGTTGGAATTTATAGAACCAAACAAAAACATGAAAACAAACACAGTAAAACCCATCAAGAGTTTATTGCCGACCCTGTCGCTCGCCGTCAATCTGAGCGAGAATCCCGACGTCAAGAGGTCTGTCGTGCTATCGCCGAAGTTGCAGCGGAATGTCAACGCCCTGCTGTCGTGCCATTCTGACCTGGCATCCTTCATGCAGGTGATGAATCCCCAGCTGCAGCACACGTGCGCCCAGCATGTGGAGCGGGCCTTCTTCGGCACCGCCCCGACGCTGCTCACGCTGCGTTGCGCCTATCATGACGAGGCCGCCACGGTGTGGATGCTGCCCCAGCTCTATGACCTGGGCGAGTACTGCGGCGTGAAGGAAAAACTCGACAAGGAGCAGATGAAGCAGCTGGCCCGCATCATCATCCAGGAGTTTGGCTACCTCAAGGTGACCGAGGTGATGCTGTTCCTGCACCGCTTCAAGGCGGGGCGTTACGGCCGTTTCTATGGCGCGATCGACCCGATGATGATAGTGATGGCGCTGCGCCGCGAGTTCATGCGTGAGCGCGCCGATGCCATCGACAAGCGTGAGCAGGAACAGCGGCACGCCGAGTGGGAAGCCCATTGCCAGCGGGTTGCCAAGGCCCGCGCCGAAGCCCGTGCCGCCGGCAGGCCCATGTATCCCCTTCCCGATGACTTCAAGCCCGGTGGGGCCGATGCCAAGCGGGAGAATGCCAGGCATTAGCGTGTGCTTGACGTGAGTCAGGCTCAATTGCGATCAGATAATACCCCCTTGTTTTTTACTCCCAAGGGCGGCCCCGCGCAATCACATGCGGGGCCGCCCTTGATGAGTGGAATGGCCGTATAAACCGGTCAGGCCTACTTGATTGTGGGTACCGTGCCGTTGAGCACGTGGCCGATCAGGGCCGTGACATCGGCCACGTTGACCGTGCCGTCGTGGTTCACGTCGCCCACAGCGAGGCTCACCGATGTGCTGTTGAGCACGATCTGGATCAGTGCCGTGACGTCGGCCACGTTGATTGATCCGTCGCCGTTCACGTCGCCCAGGCCAACCTGTGATACCGTGATGGTCGCATGAGCATCATCAGCATAGAAGTAAGGATACAGTATATTTACAAAAAAGAAGTAGTTGGTCTCAAGGCTCATGGGGTAACTGCCGCTGGCATCGTCAGGAACTTTGACCCTGACGTTGGCAATCGGGCCGCTGGCGCCGATAAGCGCGGCGTCGGTCTTATCAGTATGTGCATTAAAGTAAATCATCACTGTGACGTTGTCGTTATCACGAGTTTGGGTGCCATATTGGAAGTAGTCTGATGACACCACTCTGTCGGTGGGCTCCACATCGATGATTTCAAAATTCTGGGGAACGTGTAAATCGGTCTGGAATGAATTGACGTCGGCGTGAAAAAGGCCCGTGTTCAGGTTGATGGGGATAGTGATGATTGATCCAGGTGTGGCTTGGATGTCGGGCAGCTCGGCGATGCCGTCGGGTGTGCCGGTGGTGACCTTGACGTTCCTCACGGCAAAGTAGTCCCCCTCGGGGTTGACGCTGCTGTCCTTGCTGTATTGCCACACAAGGTTGTGACTGCCTTTCCCGAGCTGCACCGTGAAGGTTTCCCAAGAGTCTCCATGGGCACCATAGCTGAACTGCTGAACGCCGTCGACCGCAAAGATGCACTTGTCGTAGGCTGTGCCCTCGCCACATGCTATGAATTCAAACGAGAGGGTGCCGCCATCGGGGGTGTTGACGTTGGCAACCAATATCGAGTAGCTGCTGTGCACGCCCATATTTCCTGACTGCGCACAATAACCACTAAAAGTTCCAATCTTCTTGTTGGTCCAGGGATAAAGGCTTGACGTGGCGAACTCGATTTCACCCACGGCGGTATTGAGCACGTGGTCCAGCGTGGGCCGGATATTTTGGATATTCCTCCAGTAAGTGGCGTTTTGATAGGTGCTCACTGCACTCTCGGGCACATAAAGCACCATGTTGTCGATTTGCGATATGCTGAACATGCTGCTTACGTCCGGCGGGGTCGTTGCATAGCAAGTCATGGTTTTAATATTGTCACAGCTGACCAATGCATAACGACCGATGCTTGTCATCGTCGTCGGCAGCGTCAGGCTCTCCAGCGCGGAGCAAGATTCAAATGCACTGGTGCCGAAGCTGGTCACTCCATTGGGGATCGACACGCCTGTCAAGGTAGTGCAGTAGTAGAAGGCCCTGTAACCGATCGAAGTGACATTGTAGGTCACATTGCCATAGGTAACGGTTGCGGGAATGCCCACATGACCGCTATAGGTGTTGTAGTTGGTGTCCTTGTAGGTCACGGCCACTGTGGCAGGGCTGGTGCCGGTGACGTTGTAGTAGATGCCGCCCGACTCAAACGAATACAAAGTCTCGCTGATCGTCGTGAAGTCCTCCCAGCCGGTAGCGGCTTGATAGGCACTCTTGGTGTTCCTTGGAACCGTCAGGCTGATATTGCTGTTGTTGATTGTCGAGTAGAAAGAATCACTGTAAATCGATGGTGGTGTAATGGCCAGGCTGTTCACGCTCACCAAGTTGGGGCAATAGCTGATGGCATAACTTCCTATCGATGTTAACCCGGCTGGCAGTGTCAAATAACTGAGCTTGCTGATTCTGAATGCCCCATCACAGATCTTTGTAACACTCGAGGGCACCTCATACGAGCCAGTAAAGGTCGGTGGAAAACTCATGAGCTTGCTCATGGACTTGTTGAAAAGGACTCCACCCGATGAGCAGTAATTGGCATTGGAATTGTTTACCGTTATGGCCGTCAGTGATTCACAGGCAAAGAACGGGTTGTCCTCTGAGATGCTCTCCACTGATGCTGGAATGGTAATGGATGTCAGT